>Ga0190275_10000436_pt1 | contig 37675 bp, 26 predicted proteins | sample Popmic550T_FD_133745 | JGI IMG/M metagenome (GOLD analysis project Ga0190275, IMG submission 133745) | Populus adjacent soil microbial communities from riparian zone of Yellowstone River, Montana, USA - 550 T | ecosystem: Environmental > Terrestrial > Soil > Riparian zone > Trees stand | place... | reverse complement strand
CGCTTCGCGTTGCAGGAGGGACACACCCCTCGTCCCTTGCACGAGAAGGCGACGAGAAGCTCATCCTTGCAACACTCGCAGCGCACCCGCGCGAAGCCGTGCGCCAGCACTCCGCACTCCAGGTACCGGGCCTACGTCCCGCTCCACGTACCGGGGCAGGCCGCGCCCCACCTCGCTCGCCTCCTCCAGCAGCGTGGCCAGGTTGTCCGTCAGCATAGCTGTCCCCATCAGTCCACGGCGGTGCCCTGGAGGCTCCGCCGAAACGAGCGGGGTGGGTACGAGAATCCCTCGACAGCTTCCGCCAACCTCCACCAATCTCCGGGGGGATGAAGTTCCTCTCCTCTCAGCTCGCGTACTTCTTCGCCGACGCCACCGCCCGACGCAACATCCGTGCGCTGTTGCGCCTGCTCCTGCTTCTGGTGGTGCTCGTCGTCGGCTACACGGTGGTGTTCCATGTGGTGATGGCGTGGGAGGGCCAGGAGCACTCATGGCTCACCGGTCTGTACTGGACCCTCACGGTGATGACCACGCTCGGCTTCGGGGACATCACCTTTCAGTCGGACCTCGGCCGCTTCTTCTCGATCGTGGTGCTGCTGTCGGGGGTGATGTTCCTGCTGGTGTTGCTCCCCTTCACCTTCATCCAGTTCTTCTACTCCCCGTGGATGGAGGCCCAGCAGCAGCAGCGGGCACCTCGCCAGTTGCCAGAGACGACCTCCGGGCACGTGGTGCTCACCCACTACGGCCCGGTGACGATCTCCCTCATCTCCCGCCTGGAGTTCTATGGGCGCGCCTACGTGGTGCTGGAGGACGATCTCGCCCGCGCCCTGGAGCTCCATGATCGGGGGATCAAGGTGATGGTCGGTGCCCGGGACGATCAGCAGACGTACCGGAACCTGCGCATCGACCGCGCGGCGATGTTGGTCGCCAGCGGCGATGACTTCTTGAACACCAACATCGCCTTCACGGTGCGCGAGCTCACCGAAACGGTGCCCATCGTGACCATGGCTCAGAAGCCAGAGTCGGTGGACGTGCTGGAGCTGGCCGGCTCCAACCATGTGGTGCAGTTGCCGGTGATGCTCGGCCGGTCTCTGGCGCGGCGGACCATGGCGGGCGAGATTCGGGCCAACGTGATCGGCCGATTCGGCGAGCTGGTCATCGCCGAGGCGCCAGTCACCGGAACTCCCTTCGTGGGCAAGACGCTGGCCGAGTCCCGGCTCCGGGAGGTGACCGGGGTGAACGTGGTGGGCGTCTGGCAACGCGGACAGTTCATCCTGCCCACCCCGAACACCCGCATCGAATCCACCACCGTGCTGTTGCTGGCCGGAACCGCCGCCCAGCTCGAGCACTTCGACAGCCTGTTCGTCATCTACAACGTCTTCGATCGCCCGGTGCTGATCCTCGGCGGCGGCCGTGTGGGTCAGGCGGTGGCCGCGGCCCTACGGGAGCGGGAGGTGCCATATCGTATCGTCGAAAAGGATCCGGAGCAGGCCAGACACCTGGACCACGTGGTGCTCGGCTCCGCCGCGGACCTGGAGGTGCTCAAGCGCGCGGGGATTGACGAAGCGCCCACCGCGCTGATCACCACCAACGATGACGGCATCAACATCTACCTGACCATCTACTGCCGGCGCCTGCGTCCGGAGATGCAGATCATCACCCGCGCCACGATGGAGCGGAACGTCTCCACGCTCCATCGTGCGGGGGCGGACTTCGTCATGTCCTACGCCTCGATGGGCGCCAACTCCATCATCAACCTGCTCGAGAGGGACGACGTGGTGATGCTCGCCGAGGGGCTTGACGTCTTCCGCTATCCGGCGGGGAAGGAGCTGATCGGCCGGTCACTCCGGAACACCCGGATCCGGGAGGAGACCGGCTGCAGCGTGATCGCGCTCGAGACAACTGGCGGCGGGAGCTCGGTGAACCCGGATCCCGGGACCCTGATCGAGGAGGGGACGGAGCTCATCCTCGTCGGCACTGCGGATGGGGAGCGGCGGTTCAAGCAGCGGTTCACCTGAGCCACGCCTGTGTCGCATAAGACGGTCATGAGGCTTCGGCTCTTGTCGAGGGAGCACCCGAGGGGCCCTGAGGCGCTGGCGCTACGACGATCACCCGCCGCATGGCCCATTGCCCTCGAGGCGAGTGGGGAGGAGACTCGGGCACGGTTTCGCTGAGCATCGCCGCGCCTGGCCGGTGACAACCCATGACGTGAGGGCCCTACAGGATGGGAGCAACAGCACTCAGCCTCGACCTCGAGCCGAAGAAGTCCGGACAGGAGCCCCACCTTGACGATGAGGCATGGGAGGAGCTCTTCGACAAGGTGAATGGCATCCTCAGGCGGTATCTCGAGAAGCACCTGCGCCGGGATGCCGAGGCCGGGTTCCTGGAGGACATCGACGCAGGCTGCGTGGTCGAGCTGGATCTCGACGACTGCGAGAACAGCCGGTTCACGCTCCTGTTCAAGGAGGGTTGGGCTCTGGGCGCCGAGGTGGCAGAGCACTGGTACATGCTCGCGCTGGCCGCCTGCTTCGATGAGGTGGAGAAGGCATTCGGCAAGCGAGGCTTCAAGTTGAAGACCCCTCACGGAGATGTAGCCGGGCTCGCGCGGAAGGGGACCGGGACGCTGCCACTGGTCGTCATTGGGACGGAGCTGGCAGGCGTTGGCGAGGATGGGGCGCTCAGGGTCACCGAGGGGGTGACACTCGAGCTCTCGGAGAAGGACAAGGCGCTCATCACCGAGACGGCGAAGACGAGGCAGTGCCGATGCGAGCTGTGCGAGCAGCTGCGCCCCGAGCCTCGGGCCTCGGGCAGGAAGAAGGTCCCACCGGCCCACCGGCGCTGAGATCGGCGCCTAACGTCTCGAGTCGTGATGCCTTACGTGCCTTCCTGCAGGAACGGCAGCGCGACAGCCACCATGAGCGGATCCGCGAAGATGTTGTAGTGCGTCAGCCCTGGAAGAATGGCGAGCCGCGACTTCGGTCGCCCCGAGCCGTCCCATCCACCGTCCCGCTTGCCGCCGCCCAGCAGCCCGAAGAACTCCACGGCGTGCGAGGGGGGGAACAGGTCTGCGTCCGCTGCCATGACCAGCGTGGGCGCCTGAAGCGACGAGATCTGCTTCGAGAAATCGAAGTCCTGCTGCATGGCCTCGCCGATCTTCTTCAGGAGCCTGGGGAAGTCCTGGGGGCGGGGCGCGACGGCGACGTAGCCCTGATACATGGGCGTCTGCTTCATCATCTCGACAGCCCCCTCGTTGACCTGCCCCTGCTGGGCGAGGATTTCCGGGTAGTAGGCATTGCGGCGGAACACCGCGGAGACGATGACCAGCTTGTTCACGACCTCCGGATGACGAGCGCCCACCTGCAGCGCGACGCCACCGCCCAAGGAGTAGCCGAACACGTCGACCCGCCCCAGCTTGAGGTGCTGGATGAGGGCCGCGACGTCGTCTGCCATCAGCTCGACACTGAGCGGCCGGTCGATGTCGGCTGTCCGCCCGTGCCCCTGCAGGTCCACCGCGATGACCTTGCGGTGCTTCGCGAGTGCCTTGAGGTTGTCTCCGAACATTGACGTCGACCCGAGCCCTCCATGGAGGAGGACCAGGGGCCGGCCCTTGCCGTGAGTCTCGTAGTAGAGCTCGAGCCCGTTGATTTTCGCGTAGTCACCGGGCGCCTTCTGCTTGGGCTGAGCGAAGGCCGACGTTCCCAGGGCAACGAGAAAGAGGACGAAAAACGCGGAATTCCGGCACAGCAGGGTCATGGTATCTCCGAACGAGAAGTGCATCGCTTCTCTAGACGCCACAGGCCTCCGAAAATCATCGGTCCCCCGGCAGCTTCCGGACGAAGAGGAAAGGGCGCCAGGCTGTCTAAGGCCCTGTTCCTTGGTGACGGAGGGCCCCAGATCCTCCGCTGGCCGCCCGCTCCGGCGCAGAGTGAAAGCTTCCCCCCACTCAGCCCTCCACGTCTGCCCCCCTGCGTAGCGCCAGGTAGAGGCCCGCCAACATCAGGTAGTTCAGCCCCATGGCGGGGATCATCCCCACACAGCACGCCAGCACGCCGGCCATCACCACCAGGCCTCCCACCAGGGAGACCCCCAGGATGGAGAGCCGCTCGCCACGCGCGTACGCGTAGCAGTTGCGGATCATCTGCATGGGCGTGGCGGTCTCGTTGTAGGCGATCTCCGCCTGGAGCAAGTAGAGCGGGAGCGCGAAGTAGAACAGCGGGACGATGAGCAGCAGCGCCGCGATGATGATGACAAACGGCAGCGCGTCCTGGCCGAGGGCGAAGACCACTCCCGCGGCAATGCCGCCGATGGCACCCACGGGCACACCGATCATCACGATGAGCAGCAGCATCGTGACGATGTAGGTTCCCACCCTGTGGAACTGGCTGAAGAGCTGGCCAATGTCGAGCTTGCCCCCCTGGAGCACGTCGATCAGCATCCGCATGAGGCCCAGGCCGAGCACGCCGTTCACCACGCTCTGCACGAACACGGCAGCGGCCTGGAGGACCCCAGCGAGGATCTTGTTTCCCAGTGCCGCGCCGAGCGTCGGCACCAGGGTGCTCATCAGCTGTGAGATGAGGCTGATGCCGAGGAAGACGAGCATCGCCACGGAGAGCATCAACCAGTCGCGCTTGAAGAGTGTGAAGCAGTAGTCCCACAGCGCGCTGAAGCTCCAGTTGTCCCGGGTCAGCGGGAACGCCTGCCCGACGCCCACGCGTTCCTGGCAGGTAGGGCAGATCTCCTGGCTACCTTCCTGGCTGCACGAGGCGCACATGAAGTTGCCGCACCGCGTGCAAGTCCGCGTGGCCCGCTGATCCGGGTGGAGGGCGCAGTCAGCCCCGTAGCCGGTGCCACCCCAGTCCATTTGCGACATTGTCCCTCTCCCTTGCGAAGGCAGTCCGGTAGCCGGTACCTGCCCGGAGTGCGCGTAAGTCCCCTACATGCGCGCGAAGATGGAGCATAGGACGGATGAGGGCCCTATCGTGACATTCACGTGGGGTCACAAATCGCAACATCGGCATCTACCCTCACGAGGCCTGTGCCACGAGACTTCAGATACGCGGATCCTGGACCTATGTCCGGCGCGGCGTGCAGGGGCCGCAGGGCCGCTGCTGGCTGAAGCGTGGGGTCGCGCGGCCGGTTCCCGATGACAATACCGTCTCAGGCGTCAAATACCGGCCGCCGTCGCAGCGGATTGACCCAGGTTGAGCGACTCGCGCCGGTGCCCAGGCAGCCTGGGCACCGAGGCGGTCATGGGGAGCCTCACTGCGCCACGGGCTTCCCGTCGATCTCCAGGATGGTGAACACCACACGGCGGTTGTTCTCGAGGCCCTGCTCCGTCTTGTTCGTGTCCACTGGCTGCGACTCGCCGTAGCCCACGGCCTCCAGGCGCTCGGGAGCGATGCCCGCCTGCTCCACCAGGTACTTGCGGACGTTGCCCGCGCGCCGCTGCGAGAGGTCCATGTTGAAGGCGTCGTCCGCCCGGCTGTCGGTGTGGCCCTCGACACGAACCTTGGTGAGCTGCGAGTTGGCCCGGAGCACCTGACCCACCTGCTGCAGCAGCGGGAAGGACCGCGCCAGCACCACGTCCTTGTTCGTGGCGAAGTACACCTTCTGGAGGATCTTGATCGACCGGCCCTGGATCTCGACCTGGGCCTCGCCCTGGTCCGCGCAGCCATCCGCGTCGTCCACGCCGTTGATGGTCTCCTGCTCGGCTGGGCACTGGTCATCCGCGTCATTGACGCCGTCCCGGTCGTTGTCCGGGTCGGGGCAGCCGTCCTCGTCTTGGAAGCCGTCCTTGTCCTCCAGTTGCAGCGGGCACTTGTCCCCCGAGTCGAGGATGCCGTCCTGATCGTTGTCCGGATCGGGGCAGCCGTCCTCGTCCTGGAAGCCGTCCTTGTCCTCCGGCTGCAGCGGGCACTTGTCCCCCGGGTCGAGGAGGCCGTCCCGGTCGTTGTCCGGGTCGGGGCAGCCGTCCTCGTCCTGGAAGCCGTCCTTGTCCTCCGGCTCGTTGGGGCACTTGTCGTTGACATCGAGGATGCCGTCCTGATCGTTGTCCGGATCGGGGCAGCCGTCCTCGTCCTGGAAGTCATCCTCGTCCTCGGGCTCGTCCGAGCACTTGTCGTCGGCGTTGTTCAGGCCGTCGCCATCCGCGTCCCTCGCGCGGCCGCGGGGGGCGTCCTCGGTGATCCATGCCACGCCGCCCAAGACGCGGAAGGAGGGCATGCCGTAGCCGAGCGTCATGCCCCGGCCCAGGCCCAGCGTGCCCACCACGTTCTTGTTGAAGTGGTACTGGAGCCCGGCCTGCAGCTCGAGGGGAATCTCCTCCTCGTTCGTTCCGCCCGTGGCGCCCAGGCCCAGGGCCCCCGCCAGTGATGCCATGCCCGTGAGCTGATGGCCCTGGAGCTGGAAGGGGATGGCGGCCCCGATGCCGTAGGCCAGCTCGTGGCCCACCGAGAGGTTGAGCAGCTCCTGGCGGCTGCGCAGGTTCACGCCGACGTTGGCGAGCAGCCGGGTGCCCCCCTCCAGCGTGTAGTCTCCCACCACGCGCGGTTGCACGCCCACGCCCTTGTGGCCGCGCAGGTCCGTGTGGCCGCCCGTGGGGAGCACCACCGGGGCGACGGCCGCCAGCCGCAGGCGCTCGTTCTCGTAGATCTCCGCCTTGGGGATCAGCCGCAGGTCGCCCAGGCCGCCCTTCCATGTCTGCTCCGCGGCGCCCGTGGTCTGCTGGTTGAACTCCCCGTGCTGCAGGGCGATCGGAACCGACGCCCCCAGCTCGAAGTGGTCGCCCACGCCGATCGCGCCCACCAGGTCGAAGCCCATCTGGTTCTTCACCAGGTGCTGGAGCAGGTCTTCGTTGCGCGAGTTGATGACGACCAGCGGCTCATGCGCGTAGTGGATGTAGAGCCCGGCCGTCCAGGACAGGTGTCCCGGGAAGCCGGCTCCATGCAGGCCGAGCACGCCCGACCTCCCTGGGGCAGGCTTGAACTGCTGGACGTCGATCGCCGTGGAGCTGCTCTGGGCCTGCGCGGACGGGGAGGCCGCCAGCACCGCCACGGCACCAAGCCCCAGCAGGGCGCTGAGGCCTCGTGAGCCGAGCCGAGCGCCCCGGGGCCTCACGAGCATGAGCCCCGCGAGGGCCACGAGCATCCACCCGGCGCTCGGCAGGCCGCCGCCCGAGGCGCTGCAGCCGCGGCCCACCACCCGGGGCACGACCTTCTCTTCCACCGTGACGGTCACCGTGGCGGTGGAGGTGCTGTTGCCATCGCTGATCGTGTAGGTGAAGGTCTCGGTTCCCCAGAAGCCCGGAGCGGGCGTGTAGACGACGCGGGTGCCCCCTTCGGTGATGGTCACCGTGCCGCCATGGTTGCCCTGCGTCACCTCGACAATGGTGAGGGTCTCGCCGGTGTTGGGGGCCGTCGAGTCGTTCGCCAGCACGTCGATGGAGTTCTCCTGCGAGTCCTCCACCACCGTGGCAGTGTCATCCACGGCCGTCGGCGGAGGATTGAAGTCGATGACGGTGATCGTGAAGGTGTCCGTGTCGCTCTTGGGGCCGCCGACGCCGGTGTGGCCCAGATCGTCCGAGGTGATGGTGAACGAGGCGTCTCCGAGGTAGCCGACATCAGGGGTGAAGCTCAGGCCCTGCAGCGCCGCGTTGATGGCGGCCAGGGTGCCGGTGAAGCTCATCGTCGCCTCCCCCGTCCCATCGCCCGTGGAGAACGTCAGCCCCGCGGTGCCGCTCAGCGTGAGGGTGCCGTGGGTGACGGTGAGGGTCACCTGGACGGTCTCGGGGCCCGCATCCGGGTCGGCGACGGAGATCGCATTGCCGACCGCCGTGGAGAAGACGAGCGTGGTGTCCACGGGCAGGGTCTGCGTGCCCGGCACGGTGTTCACGGGCGGGTCATTGGCGGCGATGACCGTCGTGGTCTCCTCGTCCGAGTTGTTCTCGCCCACGGTGTCCGTGGACGCGTTCACGAACACCCTGGCGAGGAGCGTCCCACCCTCGATCGTGGGGATGACCCCGATGGTGATGGGAGGAGCGCTGCCGGGGGGGAGGGTCTCGGTGGTGCAGGTGACGTCCTGCCCGTTCCGCGTGCAGGTCCAGCCCTGCCCGTTGGCGCTGGAGAAGGTGGAGCCGACGTCGATCTGGAGGGTCACCGTGACGACGCTGGAGAAGTCGGGGCCGTCGTTGAACACCTCGACGGAGTAGGTGAGCGGGCTGCCCTGCAGCACGGGATCCGGCGAGTCCTCGAGGGTGACCGAGAGGTCCGCCTCCGCCAGGATCCTGTTGGTGTCCGTGGCGGTGTTGTTCGTGGGGTCGACGTCGGAGCTCGCATTGGGCGCCGAGACGGTGGCCGTCACCGTGAACGTGTCGACCGCCGAGAGGCTCACGTCCACATCGAGGACGAACGTCACTGTGCCGCCCGGCGGGACGGTGACGTTCGTCGCAATGCCCCCCGCGCCGCCGGGGGTCTGGCAGGTCGCGCCGCCCGCGGCCGTGCACGTCCACGTGGCACCCGAGGCGTTCGGGGGCAGCGGCACGGAGACAGGAGCGTTCGTCGCGGTGAGCGGGCCGGCGTTGGTGACGGTCACGGTGTAGCGGCCGGTCGTGTCGGGCCTGGTGGTGGTCTCCGGGTTGGAGAGGGTGATGGCCAGATCCACGGGCACGCATGCCAGCGCCGGGGGCAAGGGCGTGGGCGCGTCGACCACCTGGCCCGCGGCTCCGAGGGTGGCGCCGTTGACGGGGAACTCGGTTAGCGCCGTGGAGGTGGTGGAGCCCGAGTCTCCGCCCACGACGGACGTCGTCACGGTGTTGCTGCTCAGCGCGATGTAGCCGCCGCCACCGCCGCCGCCCGGGCCCTGGGCCTCGAGGGTGGTGATGAGCTGCCGGCCGCCCAGGCCTCCGTTGGCGTACACGCTGATGCCCGAGACGTCGCTGCTGAGGACGACGACGGTTCCGCCACCGCCGCCGCCGCCGACGCCATCGTTGTGCGGGTTCGTCGTGCTCTGGGCGCTCCTACCGTTGGCGAAGATGGCGCCGCTGCCGTTCACGGTGGTGGAGATGAGGTAGACAAGGCCGCCGCCGCTGCCGCCATCGCCGCTCGCATTGTTGTTGCCATCGCCCGCGCCGCCACCGCCGCCCAGGAAGAGCCGCGAGGTCGGGTCATTGTCGACGGGGTGCCCGCCCAGGCCGCCGACCGCTGCGCGGTTGTTGCCGGCCCAGGCGGCGTTGCCGGGACCCGCGGTGAGCGCGTCCGCGTTCGCGGCGGAGAGGGTATAGCCACCGCGGCCACCGCCGGAATCGTTGGTCCGAGCGTTGCCGTTGGCTCCATAGGCCGGGTCGAGCGCCCAGGCCGCGGCTCCGACAACGGTGCTGGTCATCACGCCCTGCCCGCGCCAGACGTTGCCGCTGTTGCCGTTGGCGCCGCCGCCGCCGCCCGCGTTGTGGCTGTTGCCGCCGCCACCGCCGTTGGCCGGAGCGCCGCGGCCGAAGCGCCCGCCCAGGGCCGCGTAGTCGGTGCCATGGCCCGCGATGCTCTCGCCCTTCTCGGCGCCCAGGGTCTCGTCGTTCGAGCGGTAGAGCGTCACCTGCGTGGTGGCGCTCGCCGAGCTGTTGTCGCGCACGCCGGGGCGGAAGCCCTGGCCGGTGACGTCGATGGGGCCCGACATCGAGGTGATGCCGGCCACGTGGAGCACCACGACGCCACCGCTCTGTCCGTCCCAGGGCTTCGCCATGACAGTGCCGCCGCTCTCGATGGTGAGGTTGCTGAGCTGCGGCACGCGCACCACCTGCGTCCGCCCGGCCTGCGTGTAGCTGTTCTTCAGCCCGCTGCACGCCAGGAACAGGGTGTTGCCCTGCACGCGAAGGACGGAGGCGAACTCGTAGAGGCCCGCGCTGTTGAGGTTGGTGACGGTGCCGTAGGACGGGCTGTCCGAGGTGTCGATGGACGCGCCCTGCATCTGGATGATGAACACCACATCGCCAGCCTCCAGGGGCCCGAAGTTCGGATCGTTCAGGTCCGAGGCCGCCGTCACCTGGATGCTGGTGGCGCCCGCGCTGGCGTCCGCGGCGAGCACGGCGTACCGGTTGAGGATCGTGTCGGGCGCCAAGATTGTGACGTCTCCGTCCGCGCCGGTGAGGGCCGCCTCCTTGTTAGGAGTCGGAGAGGGCTCCGGCAGGGACTGATCGCAGGCCATGCCGAGCACGCAGCAGGCGGCGAGCAGCGCCGCTCGGAGGACTCGCGAGGAGGGAAGGGAGACCACGCCGGAGAGCCTCCACCCGGGATTGCCCTCCTGGGTGCGAAGCGGCTCGGGGACCGTGTGGATGTGGGTGTTCATGCGAGTGACTCCTGTGTCTGGTCCAGGCCAGGCAGGGTTACTGTGTATTCGTTCTGCTCCACCGTGACCAGTGGCCAGGGGAGCCGGCCATCACTCCTTCTTCTTCGGGGGGTCGAGCCCGCTGAGAAAGCCCCGCAGATTTTCTGCATCATTTTTCTCCCCCCCGGCTCATTCCGGCTGAGGGGACCTACTCGGCACCATGAAAGTGAACTCGGGACGAGCACCCTCTCGTGCTTCGCTGGGGAGCCCATACGGCCGCTCTCCTGAATGAGCACCTACCTGGAACCGCCTTATGAGAAGACCTTCTACCTCCCTGCTGCTGGCGCTCGGGCTGGCGCTGCTTGTGGGCTGCTCTCCCTCTCCCTCTTCGTCTACCCCCACGGGCTCGGCACGGTTCGCTGTCTCCTCGCGCCAGGCCCTCACCTCTGATATCTCGCGCGTCACCGTCACCACGAGTGCTGCGGATATCTCCTCCATCTCGGTGGATCTGTCGCTCTCCAACGGAGTCTGGGGCGGCATCATCGGCGACATCCCCGCTGGCCCGGAGCGCACCTTCCAGGCTCAGGCCTTCGATTACTGGGGCAGCGTGCGCTTCGAGGGCACGGTCTCCGGCGTCACCATCGAGCCGGATCAGTCCTCGCTCGTGGCCATCACCCTGCAGGAGCTCAACGCGCCGCCGCCATTCAGCAATGAGGCCCCGATCATCGACGCGCTGGTGGTCTCCTCCAGCTCCGTGTCCGCCGGAGGCACCATCTCCCTCGAGGCCACGGCGCATGATCCCAACGCGAGCGACAGCCTCTGGTACTCCTGGTCCTCGACCGACGGCTATTTCTCCTCGGACTTCGGCAGCACCGCGACCTGGACGGCGCCGTACTCGGCCGGTGCTCACACGCTCACACTCACGGTGACGGACTCCGCGGGCACGTCCTCGAGCATCTCGCTGGACGTCGCCGTACAGGATGCAGCGCAGGGGGGAGCGGAACTCTCCATCTCCTTCAACAGCTCACCGGGTGTGAGCGCTGTGAGTGCCTCTCTCTCGCCGCTGGAGGTGGGGCAGACGACGACAGTCTCGGCTACGGCCGAGGACGCCGATGGGGACGAACTCTCCTATTCCTGGAGCGCCACCTGCGAGGGCTACTGGGACTCTCCCTACTCGAGCACGGCTCAGTTCATGCCCACGGAGCTGCCCTCCGGCGCCTGCAACAACTGCAACCTCATGGTCTCGGTCTCGGACGGGAAGGGTGGGCAGAGCACCGGCACCGTGGCCCTGTGTGTCAACAACCCCTCTTCGAGTTCCCACGCTCCTCCCAGCATCGTCCGCTCCTACCGCTCCTCGGACACGGCCTCTGCCTCCCAGGTCCTCACCTACGAGGTAGTGGCCAGCGACCCGGAGGGCTCTTCGCTCAGCTTCTCCTGGGCCGCGAATGCCGGCTCGCTGGGCTTTGCGGCCAACGGCGACTCCAACAGCCGCATCACCTGGACGGCCCCGCTGTGTTTGGTTGCTGGAGTGACCCCGGCCATCACCGCCACCGTCACCAACGCCTTCAGCATGACGGCCACGCGGAGCTTCGTGGTCACGGGACTGCCGGTCTGCCCTTCGGGGGCCTGGGCCTCGACGGGCTCCCTGGCCTCGCGCCGCGCCAAGCACACGGCGATGCTGCTGCCCAATGGCAAGGTGCTTGCCACGGGGGGAGGCATCTACCGCAACTACTCCTACGACGCCCTGGCGACGGCGGAGGTGTACGACCCGGCCTCAGGCACCTGGGGCGCGGTCGGCACCATGGCCTCGCCTCGCTATGAGCACACGGCGACGCTGCTGCCCAATGGCAAGGTGCTCGTCGTGGGGGGATACACTTCCTCCACCGCCCTGGCGACGGCGGAGTTGTACGACCCGGCCACGGGCACCTGGAGTGCGACCGGCACCATGGCCGCGTCCCGCCACGCGCACACGGCGACGCTGCTGCCCAATGGCAAGGTGCTCGTCGTGGGGGGATACAACTACTACGGCAACCTGGCGACGGCGGAGTTGTACGACCCGGCCACGGGCACCTGGAGTGCGACCGGCACCATGGCCATATCCCGCTATGATCACACGGCGACGCTGCTGCCCAATGGCAAGGTGCTCGTCGCGGGGGGATATAGCTCCTACTCCTATGGCAACGTGTCCAGTGCGGAGGTGTACGATCCGGCCACGGGCACCTGGAGCGCGACTGGCTCCATGGCCTCACCTCGCCGACTGCACACGGCGACGTTGCTGCCCAATGGCAAGGTGCTCATCGTGGGGGGCGGAAGCACTTACTACGCCAACCTGGTGACGTCGGAGCTGTATGACCCGGCCACGGGCACCTGGAGCGCGACCGGCTCCTTGAACTCGCGCCGCTTCTTCCTCACCGCGACGCTGCTGCCCAATGGCAAGGTGCTCGTCGCAGGGGGCGCCGACGACTCCAGCATCCTGGTGAATGCGGAGGTCTATGATCCAGCCACCGGCATCTGGAGCGTTGGCGCCACCATGGCGGGGCCGCGCTACGCCCACACGGCGACGCTGCTGCCCAACGGCGATGTGCTTGTCGCCGCGGGCACCGGCCCCTCGGGCACCGCCCTCACGACGGCGGAGCTGTACCAGCCTTGAGTTCCGGGAGCCCTGGACGTCCCTGACAGACCAGCTTCTTTGCTGACGCCAATGAACTTCAGCCCGTGCTGTAGAGTACGCCGGTGGGGCCCAGGCCTCTGTATCGACATGTGACGCACTCAATGCCGACCACCTCCATCTTGCGGCGCAAGGAATCAGCAAGATCCTCGTCCTGGATAGAAAGAATGACCTGGTATTTTCGATCCCGTACAAGATGGCGGAGGACCTCGATGAATGCCGCAGCATGAATCTGGTCATGATGCTGGAGAGGATCATCGAGCAGCAGCGCCGGCCACCGGCTCCACCGGTAGGCCGTGCTCATGCTTAACAGCCGTGCGACGCCATTATCAACTCCTGTGGTCAAGGAGGTGCGCAGACGTTCTTCAACAGCGTCAAGAGAGGGTGGGCATTCCCTTCTGGCTTGTTCGTTGAACTCGAGCTCTACCTGGCGCAATTCCTCTTCTTTCTGCCAGGCGAGCCATGAATCAGCCAAGCGCTTTTGCTGCTCGCGAAGCTGTTGAAGCTCCGACTCCTGCTCAGCCAGCTTGTTGCGCTGATCGTCCAAGGCAACAGGGCCGGGGAATCCCTGGAGGCCAAGCTCAAGCAACCGTTGCCGAAGGCTTACGATCTGCTGCTCGAGATTCTGTGCTTCAGAATCCTTTTGCGCTGAGGTTGCCTGTGCCTTGGTAATCTCTTCGTTCAGCTTGAACAACACACTGGGGAATGGCTCCTCAGACTGAACCAGCTGCCGCTCATGATGGACAAGTTGTTCTACAGCGCGCACGGCCTCGTCCATGGCATTGGCTTCATCTGAAGGAAGTGTTCCCAATGTGGACAGCAGATCTGGATACTGTTGCTGCAAGGCGTGCGCAGCAAGAAGTTCTTCCTCTATCTGGGCGACGACTTCGTGCTCCTCCTTGATTGTTGAAGATAGCTGATCAATCCTCGCTTTCATGCTGGCTTGGTGGTCATTGAGGTATTCGAGGTCAGGCAGTTCATCTCGAGTTGCTTGAGCAGCCTCGAGCTCCAGCTGAGTACGGCGGTTGCTCTCCGCGAGGTGTGAAGGTATCTGTCCCCAATCCACGCCTATCAACATTGGCGATGACTGGATGGCCTCTTGGCGCGCCCGGTGTGATGCCTGTTCCGTAGGGTCGGCAAGTCTCTCCGGTTCCTTTGAGCGGAGCTCCTCGTCTTCCTTGCCCCATTCATCATAAGCTTGTTGACAGGTCTCAACCGCCTGCTTCACAAGAAGCAGACTGCGAATCCGGCTGTCCAGATCTTTTATCCGCTGAATGGTTTTGGTGGTGTCGCGAAGGTATGACTGAATCATCCACAGTTCATGTGTGTGGCGGTCGATCCGGACTGCAACTGATGATTTCTGTGTCAGTCCTTGCGCAATTTTCATACGTGCGCCACTCAGCCGGAGCAATGTATCGCGCTTGATCTCTGCGCCTCGCCGCCGCTCATCAACCTCAAGAACAGCTTGCACTTGATTTTGAAGGCCAACGAGGGCGGCCTGGGCCGCCGCATGCTGAGCCCTGGCCTCTGCAGCAGTTGAGTCTAGCTGCTGCCACGCATTCAGTGTCTCCTCTGTTTGAGAGAGAACACGTTTCCTCGCCATGAGGACTGTCGCCACTTGCTCAATGGCTTGCAAGAGGCGCTCGAGCATGACTGCAGGAGGCGGCGCACCCTCCAACACGAACTCCACCCCAAAGGTTGTTTTCAACGCGGCGGCAATCGCGATGGCTTTCTCTGTGATGACTTCTGAGGGAAGCCCTCTGCCAAGCCCCCTTAGTTGGTTAGGGGAGGAAACCTCGGCAAACTGTTCGCGATTCTCCTGCTCGCGGACAGCACGCCGTTCAATGCGGGTGCTCTCCCCTTCACCGTTCACGAACTCCAAAGAAACTCCGTACTGTGCAACAGGCACATCCTCCTGTCTCCTTGCGAGAAGACCGTTGTTTCTCCCCCGATCAAGCTTCTCCTGTGTGAGTGCTTCCAGCCGGCGAACCCGGCCGGTGAGTGCCCATTCTATCGCTTCAAAGAGGGTACTCTTCCCAAGCCCATCAGGGCCCGTCAGAATCGTCACACCAGTGCCTGGCAGTGAGAGCGAGAAATTGTCTCCGTACGCGCGGAAGTTGGAGATCTCTATGCGCTGGAGATATAACGTAGTCACCGCTTGAACTCCTTTGATGCACCCATTGCTCGCCAAGTACTTGCAAAGATCCTGCTCCACGTACCGGCGCGGGCCAACCCCTTTTTGCTCGCCGGAGGGGAAGCTGAAGGGGCCCCAGGGCCCAGGCCGTGCTGAGCGCGCTGCCGAGATGTCGTCGCAGGTAGGCGACAGGGCATCCTACCGCGTGGTGAGGCGGAGGCGGAGCTCCCAGGCCGCGAGGGTCTGCAGGTGATACTCCTGGGGAGCTTAGGCCACGTTCTCTGTGTCGCTGACAGTGAGCGTCGCCTCGATGACGAGCATGAAGGCCTCCGGATCCGAGATCTTCGGCATGCACACGTCCGCATGACGCGACACCAGGGTTCCCTCCGAGCTGTGCAGGATGATGCGCGTAGCATACAGCTGCTTGTGCCGCCGGACCTCCTTGCACAATCCGACCCCGTCCATGCGTGGCATCCGCCAATCCGTGACGATGAGATCGGGCTTGAGCCGCGAGGCGATCTCCAGCCCGGCCACACCATCCTGAGCCCCCACCACGACGTGGCCCCTCTCCGTCAGCAATTCCATGTACAGCTCTCGCAGGTCCCTATCATCGTCCACGACAAGAATACGACTCATCCTATCCACACCGATCGCTTTCAGTGCCTCCAGCTCATGCCCCTCGAGAGGTGGTGACTCCCAAGGCCTCGTGTGAACGGGAGAGCGAATAGACGCGCCGAGACAGGTCACCGCCGCTCTGCTCGCCACCTAGGGGTGCGTCCAGGACTCAAGCAACTGCTCGTCGACAGCGAGCGCGCGGAGCTGACTCTTGATGCGCTGGAACTGCTGGCGGAGGACAGCCGCCCTCTTGTGTGCCTCCTTGGGGGACAGCGGCCTACCGGCCATGGCCTGCGCGGCCTCGGTCCAGGACAAGCCTCGCTCGACGCGCAAGGAGAGGATGAGCTGCTCGTGAGGGCTCAACCGTTCCTGCAAGAGCCTGAAGCGGCTCTTGATATCGCTCCGCAGCCATGGCTGGGTGGCCGTGCGATCGAGCACGGGATGGCCGTTGAGCACACCCTGGAGGACCGGCAACTCCCGGACACCGGGCGAGCGGAAGCTGTGCGCGCAGATATTCCGCGCCATGGCGTAGATCCACGTCCGGAAGGACGATTCCCACCGGAACCCCGGCATGCTGGGCGTCACACAGCGCCCGGAGTTCCGCCTCCAGCTTCTTGCGCTTGCTCGACTCCATCAGCCTCTGCCTCAACACTGAAGGTGTTACTTGCCCGCTGTTCCCCCGAGCAACGAGGGGAGATGGGCTTGCTCTGGCCTCCTCCTCCCTATGAGGCATCCAACCCTCTGCCATGAGGCGTTGAGGCAGAGAACATTCCCCCCCTCCTCCAGGGCGATTACCGCGCATGCGCCTGCATGAGATCTTCGCGCCCATGCGTGATGTCCTGGAGCAGGCCCTCCAGTTCAAGTCGCACCTGCGGCTCGAGCAGGTCGACGAGAACCGGGTAGTGCTCATCGGCGAGCGGGAACACTACCTGCTCTCTGGACGCCCGCTGGCGAGGGTCGCCTCTCTGATCGATGGACGCCGGACCGACCATGAGCTCCTCGCGATGACGGGCCAGCAGGCCTCCGCCGCTGAGATCCTCTATGCTCCTCGCTCTCGAGTGGGCGCACCTTCAGCTCGACATTGGGTGGCAGCTCGTACCCCATCGACTCCTTCTGGAGATGTTGCTCCCACGCAAGAGAGGCGCCGCTCAGTGCACGACCGGGCCCATCTCGCCCAGTGCCTCCCAGGGCTCCCGGGAGACGGACCGCGCCAGCTGCAGGACCGGGAACTCGGCCTGCTCGGAGAAGTTCTTGAGCAGAAGCCGGAGGCTCTCTCGTTCCTTCTCGCCCCGGCCCTGCTCCGCCAGGAGCCTGCACAGCGTGGCGGTGGCCCGCAGCTCTAGCATCCTCACCTGCTGCGCCTGCGCCTCCGCGCTCGCACGCCGGAGGGCGTCCTCCGCCGCCTTGCTGTCACCCCTCCTGAGCAGGATCCCGGCCCGAAGCTCATGCAGGAGCGGGAGGCAGTAGATCGTGCGGTCATCCCGCAGAGAGATGGCGCGGAGCATCTCATAGCTGAACTCCCGGCCCAGGAGCGAAGCGAGCTCGGCCGTCTCCTTTGCTCGGCCAGCCCGATCCAGCCGCGCCTCCAGCAGACTGCGCAGCGTGCCTGGAATGGACAGCCGGGAGAACGGCCCTGCGAGCCGGTACTGCTGCTCGTCCTCCTCGAGCAGCCCCGTGTCCAGCACCATCCGCGTCAGCTCCTCCACGAAGAGGGGGATCCCATCCGTCCAGGATGCCACCTGGCCCGCCACCTCCGCTGGCAGCGCCTTGCCCCGGGTCAGCCCCTTGACCATCACTTCTACTTCTTCCGCGCCCAGCCGGCCGAGCTGCAGGTGGAACGTCTGCGCCGCGCCCCAGGGTGAGATGAACTCGGGCCGGGCGGTGAAGATGACCCCCAGGCGAGCGGTGGGCACTGACTCCAGCAGGAACGTCAGCCAGGAGCAGCCCGTGCTGCTCCTCTACCTGCGTCTTCCACCTCGCCGTTGCTTCCAGGAGCCTGAGTGCGGCCCGGGCGGCGCTCCGGGGGGCGTCCTCCCGCGCCGTGGGGTACCCGAAGTAGAACATCACCTCCTGGCCGAGCACTCCTCCCAGGTAGCCCCCGAACTCCTCGGCGAGCTCGATGCAGCGGTGCTGCTGCGTGCGCAGCACACTGTCGCGCTCCTCGATCTCCAGGCCCCGCGGGTCGGGGTGGAGCGGAAGGACATTCACACCGCAGCACAGGGCGGTGATCTGGCGGAGGTGGCCCTCCGACGGCTGCGACGATGCCTTGGAGCTCTTTCTCGAGGCAGGGGCCGAACGGGTCCGCGCGACCGCGAAACGTCCGAGCTGCTTCTCGATCACCTCCTGGAGCGTGTGTCCGCTCATCACCCGCTCTCCGCTCAAGCACTCCAGGTAGACGAGCCCCCAGGAGTACAGATCAGAGCGCATGTCCGGATGCAGCCCGCGGAGCTGCTCCAGGGCCGCGTACGAGGGAGTGCCCAGGATCTCGAAGATGTTGCTGATCCCCGAAGCCTCCTCGTCATGGGGCTCGTCGGCGAGGGTGCTGAGCCCGAGGTCGTCCAGAGTCGATCGGGCGGACGATGTTCGGGTGGAAGAGCCTGGAGCAGATCCGCATCTCGCGCCGGAAGCGCGCCAGCTGCTTCTGGAGTTGGTGCTCTCCCCTCCGGCTGGAGGCCGGAGGATCTTGATGGCGACCTCCTGATCGGTTGTCAGCTGTCGGGCCTTATAGACCTGCCCGAAGCCTCCCTGCCCCACCAGGCTCACGAGCTTGTACCGGTCCTTGAGGGGACCGCTGACATCCGGCAGAGGTTGTGTCGATTCCCGCATGGCACCCTTGAGGATGAGGCGCACCCCGCCGCACCCATGTGATCCTCAAGGTGCTGCCTGTGGGATCTCGTCGCAATGCTGCGCACCCCATCCTTGGGGGCCAGTGATGCTTTGACTGGGCGACGCCAGCGCTCAGGTCCGAGAGCGAAGAGAAGCCGAAGAAGCCCCGAAGGGTCATCAGTGACCTGCTCGAAAACGAAGGGACTCCCGTCCAGAATGGTTTCTCCTGACATGTCGAGAACTTCCAGCGAGCGGAGCGGGCCAGAGGAACCCGACGCGCGAGTTCCACCGAAGACACGTGCCAAGGGTTTCCTCGAGTGGCTCGATGGATTCCTCTCGGAAGAGCTGCGCCAGGCGCCGCTCGGGGAGCTCGGCCGCAGCCGGGTGGTGGCGGGCACGGCCATGTCCCTGCTCCTGCTCGCCAGCCTGTTCACGGCGGCCTTCCTGGTGGTGGGGATGCCCTGGAGCTACGTCGTGGCGGGCGGCTCCTCGGCGGCTGGCTATGTGGGAACGCTGTGGCTCTTGCGCAGGGCGTCCTCATCCCGTTCCTCGGCGCTGCTGCTGTGCGGGATCATGAGCTCCGGGGTGATCCTGACCGCTCTCTACGAGAATGACTCCTACTTCTCCACGAACGCGGCGATGATGTTGATCACGATCCTGACGGTGTACCTGCTGGGACCGCGGCCGGGGCTCGTCATCCTCGTTCCCGTGGTCCTGATCGTCGGAGCCGGCCACCCACTCTGGCGCCATTTCGTCGGCTCCAAGCCTCGAGCCACCTCCGAGGGCTTTCTGTTGATGATGCACTTCATCGCCGCGCTCTGCATCCTGGCGGGATGGGCGCTGGGGTGGCTGTACAGCACCGCGCATGAAGCGACGCATGCGGCACTCGAGCAAGACATCAAGGCCCGAAAAGAGGCCGAGGCCAAGCTGGGAGAGCTGCACCGCACGTTGCTGGACGTCTCGCGCAAGGCCGGGATGACGGAGATCGCCACGGGCGTGCTGCACAACGTGGGCAACACCCTCAACAGCGTCAACATCTCGGTGAGTGTCGTGACCGAGCGGCTGCGCGGCTCACGGATCCCCAAGCTGCTCCAGGCCACGGAGATGCTGTGCGAACACGCCGCGGACCTTGGGGCCTTCCTCTCCACCGACCCGCGCGGCGCGAAGCTTCCGGCCTACCTCAGCGCGCTCTCGATGCAGCTGGCGGATGAGCGCGAGGCGCTCCTGACGGAGATGCAGGCGCTGGGCGAGAGCGTCGAGCACATCAAGTCCATTGTCAGCATGCAGCAGCAGCACGCACAGTGGGGTGGCCTCATGGAGCAGGTGCAGGTGGCACAGCTCATCAACGACGCACTGCGGCTACAGGCCGGTGCGCTCGATCGGCTGGACATCGAGGTGGAGCGCGAGTACGCCGAGGTGCCTCCCATCGTGGTGGACCGGCACAAGCTGCTGCAGATTCTCCTCAACCTGTTGAGCAATGCGCGGCACGCGCTCGTGGAGAGCCGTGCGCCGGACAAGCGCCTGAGCATTCGTGTGAAGCGCTGTGCCGAGAGAGAGCGGCTGTGCATCGAGGTGGGAGACAACGGAGTGGGCATCGCTCAGGAGAACCTGACGCGCGTGTTCGCCCAGGGCTTCACCACGAAGAAGAGCGGGCACGGCTTTGGCCTGCACATCAGCGCCCTGGCCGCCGCGGAGATGAAGGGCCGGCTCTCCGTGAGGAGCGCTGGGCCCGGTCATGGCGCCACCTTCACCATCGAGCTTCCCTTCCAAAGTGAGGAGCAACCCCAGCCTACGACGCCCGGTATGAGGTGATGCGCGACCTGGATGCGTATGCGCTCTCGGAGGACTTCCAGGTTGGGCACACGGTGCTGACGACCGTCCGGTATGCGCCCCCGGTGTTCGCGTCAGCGGCGCACTACGCGGAGCTGGGGGTGGTGAGAACCTGGCGCGCTACATGAAATCCATCTTCGCGGAGACCATCCAGCAGCAGGCCCAGCGGCACCAGGAGTCCGCGAGCCGCAAGGCGCTGCCGCCACGCGACATGAACTGAGGCGCCGTGGAACTCAGCGCGGCTGCGTTACCCACTGCCGGTGGGCACCCACGGAACTCCGCCATGCCAGCTCTGGAACTGCCGGCCAGGGTGCTACGCTCCAAGGGTGCGGTCGATCTCCCCGAGGCTCCAGCTCACGCTGTTGATCGTCGGCGCGCTGCTGCTGCTCGGCCTGTTCCCCCGGTGGCTCGATCGGCTCCGGGCGCGGGAGGGAGAGGTGAGGCCCCCGGAGGCGGGCTTGCTCCTCGTGGCGCGGCCAGGAAGTGGGGACCAGAACTTCGCCAAGACGGTGGTGCTGCTGGTAGCGGTGGGGCCGGAGCGGACGTGGGGGCTGGTGCTCAACTGCGTGAGGACACCCCAGGACGAAGCGCTCCCTGCCGGAGTGGATCGATGGGGCGGTCCTGTGAGTCCGGAGCATCGCACCACGCTGATTCGATCCCGAGAGGCCACGCCAGGAGCGCGGCGGGTTCTCGAGGGGCTCTCCTGGCGAGAAGGGGCGGCGCCGGAGAGACTGCCTGCGGGGACCTCGCTGACCTTCGCGGGCCTGTCGGTGTGGGGACCCGGGCAGCTCGAGCACGAGCTGTCGCGAGGAGGCTGGGTGCTCGTGGAAGGGGACGCTGAGCAGGTCTTCTCCCATCCCGGCGCCCTGTGGGCCGAGCGCATCGCTCCCCACCTGTGAAGCCAGTGTCGCCCGACTGTCTGCCCTGGCCAGAAAAGCATGGTGCTGTCTCGGAATCCCAGGGATGGTTCGGGCGCAGCGGCACCGCCCTCCGGAACAGCAGGAGCGTCCGAATGACGACTGATCCCCAGGAGAGAAAGCCTCCTCGCCACTTCTCGATGATCCGCACCTTCGTGCTCGCGGACTTCGTCACGCTGGGCAATGGCTTCGCGGGAGCGAGCGCCATCCTCTCCGCCATGCAGTACCTGGCCACCAACGACGTGCGCTGGCTGTGGGTGGCGTTCGGGCTGATGCCGCTGGCCCTGGTGCTTGACGTCGCGGATGGCCGGATCGCCCGGTGGCGCTTCAAGTCATCTCCTCTGGGGGCGGACCTGGACTCCCTGGCGGATGTCATCTCCTTTGGCATGGCGCCGGCTGCGCTGGCCTTCGCCGTGGGCATGCGCGGAGCGCTGGATGTGGCCGTCCTCCTTTACTTCGTGGCCTGCGGCATCAGCCGCCTGGCGCGCTTCAACGTCACCTCGGCCCAGCTGAGCGATGGGACGGGCAAGGTGCGGTACTTCGAGGGCACCCCCATTCCCACGAGCCTGGCACTCGTAGGTGTGCTGGCAGTGGCGACGTGGAAGGGGCGGATCGGGGTGGGGGAGCAGCTCCTCGGAGGTGTGTGGGACCTGGGGCCTGTGTCGCTGCACCCGCTCGCCCTGATCTATCTGGTGAGCGGCAGCGCGATGATCAGCAAGACCCTGCGCATCCCCAAGATCTGAGAGAGGGCGTTCTCCAGTGCACGGCCGCGCAACTTCCATGGGTGTGTGGTTGCTCGCCCCAACGTGGGTGCCTAGCTTCGCCACCTGATCCTCCAGACTCCCAGAGTGGGTGATGGGAGTACCTGGCGGTGTGGGATGGGCGACGGTGTGGGGGTAGGGACCATGAGTGCGCGCTGGGGCCTGTGGGCCCTCGTGGTGGGGCTGCTTGTCGGGTGTGCTGACCGGGAGCGTGCATCGATGGCGGATGGCCGGTTGACGGCGACGCCAGCGGGCATTGATTTTCAACGCGTGGCGGTGTTCGACGGACGCGAGACAGCGGTGACGCTGCGCAACGTGGGCCGCTCGCGCATCGAGGTGGGTGACATCTGGGTGGAAGGGCCAGAAGGGCAGTACCTGGCCAGCTTCACCCATGAGGGGCCCCACAGCTTGCAACCCGGAAGCGAGTGCGGGCTGAAGGTGCGCTTTGCGCCCCTGGCGCCTGGGAGCCTCCCGGCCACGCTCGTGATCCGCTCGGATGCGAAGCGTGAGCCCATCCTCCGGATTCCCCTGAGGGGCGCGGGCGTGGATGCCTGGGCGCGGGTGTCGCCGCGCAAGCTGGACTTCGGCCGCATCGAGGCCGAGTCCTCGAAGACGCTGAGCGTCAGCCTGGAGAACCCCACGGACATGCCGGTGGAGGTGTCCGCGCGCCTGGTGGGCGTGGACAAGGACGAGTTCTCGACGGTGACCGTGGCGCTGGGGGCGAACGAGAAGCGCGAGCTGCCGCTGACGTTCAACCCGGTGAAGGTGGGGCGCAAGAGCGTGGCGCTCGCGGTGGCGCCGTGCCGCGGCTGCGCGGACGTGCCCGTGCAGGTGGTGGCCGAGGCGCTGGATCGCGCCGTCATCGCCGAGCCGCCCGAGCTGGACTTCGGGGGCGTGCCCATCGACAAGGACAAGCGGCTGATGTCGCGCATCCGCAACATCAGCACCGAGCCGATGCAGGTGACGCGCCTGGATCTGGAAGGGAAGGATGTCTCTTTCAGCCAGGCCGCCACGGACTTCCCGCTGGTGCTCCAGCCCGGCGAGGTCCGCGAGTGGGAGCTGCGCTACAGCCCAGGCCACATGGGCCCCGCGGAGGACACCGCGCGCTACCACGTGGTGAGCCGGCGCAACCCCATCACGCCGGTGAAGCTGCTGGGCCACGGCGGCGCGGCGGAGCTGTGCGTCTCGCCGGTGGCGCATGACTTCGGCCGTCAGCCGCTCGGCTCCAAGCTGGCCGTCATGGTCAACATCAAGAACTGCGGCTCGGAGAACGGCGGGCCGCTGAAGCTCACGGGCCTGGAGTTCCAGGCCGATCCCTCCGGCCCGGTGCAGTTCAACGCCTCGGCGCTGCCGCTGCCGCACACGCTGGGGCCCGGCGAGGAGCTCAACCTCAAGGTCTTCTACGAGCCCACGCGCGAGGGCCCCTCCACCGGCGCCCTGGTGCTGACGACCAACGCCTTCAACGCCGCCTCGGTGCGGCTCGACTTCCGCGGCCAGGCTCAGCGCCACGAGCCCTGCCAGCTCGCCATCACCCCGACGGCGGTGAACTTCGGCACGGTGCCACCGAGGCGGGGCGCGGTGCTCGGAGTGAAGGTGGAGAACCGCGGCCGCGATCTGTGCGCGGTGAAGAACGTCCGCATGCGCGATGACGGAGGCGGCGTGTTCCGGCTGCCGGGCCGCGAGCTGGATGGCCTCATCGTGTACCCGGGCAACTGGTTCAGCTTCCAGGTGGCCTTCAACGCGCCGCCCGCGGGTGGCTCGTTCCTGGGCTCCGTGCAGCTCGAGCAGGCGGATCCGGCCAACCCGCTGCTCCTCGTACCGCTGCAGGCGCACTCGCAGGACGCATGTCTGGTGCCCACGCCACGCTACGTGGACTTCGGCATCGGCCGCAGGGACTGCCCGCCGGCGCCTCGCCAGGTGAACTACATCAACGGGTGCCCCAGGCCGATCACCGTGTCCGGGGTGCGCCTGGGGCCGGGCACCACGGACAGCGAGTTTGCGCTCACCTCGACGCCAGACCCGCTGCCGCTGACGCTCCAGCCGGGCGAGGCCTTCACCGCGGGGGTGGAGTACTACGCCCAGGTGACGGGGATGAACCTCTCGCCCCTCTTCGTGGACTCCAGCGAGCTGCCCGAGCCGCTCCTCGTCTCGCTCCTGGGAGAGTCCTCCGATCGCGTGGACAAGACGGACACCTTCGTCCAGCAGGATGGCACCAAGGTCGACGTCCTCTTCGTGGTGGACAACACCGCCTCCATGGTCGAGGAGCAGCCCCGGTTCACCCAGGCGCTGCCGGCCTTCGTGAACACCGCCCTGGACAAGCGTGTGGATCTGCACGTGGCGGTGACGACCACCGGCATCCACCCGGAGTCGGACTCCTGCCCGGGCGGCGCGCGGGGCGGCGAGGCCGGCCGCTTCTTCCCGGTGGACGGCAGCCGCCAGCGCATCCTCACGCACCAGACGCCGGATCTCGCCGGCAAGCTCCAGGGCAACGCCCAGGTGGGCCAGTGCGCCTCCGTGGAGCAGGGCTTCGAGGCAGTGCGCCGCGCGCTCTCGGATCCGCTGGTGAGCGGGGCGGACGATCCGCGCACGCCGCTGCCCAATGACGGCAACGCGGGCTTCCTCCGCGACGAGGCCGCCCTGGTGGTCGTCTTCGTGGGCGACGAGGACGACCACTCGCCGGACAGCGTGGACACCTACGTGCGCTTCTTCCAGGGCAAGAAGGGCGAGTTCCAGCCTCAGCGCATGACGATCTACGCCATCGCGCCCACGGCAGCCGCCTGCTCCACGGCGGGTGGCGCGGGCACCCGGTACGCCGAGGCAGCCGCTCGGACGGGAGGCGAGGTGGTCTCCGTGTGTGCCCCGGACTACGCCCCGCTGCTTCGCTCCGTGGCCACCAAGGCGTTCTCCCCCCAGGACCGCTTCCCGCTGAGCGAGCTGCCGGATCCAGGCTCGGTCTCGGTGCGTGTCAACGGGACGCCTGGCTCCACCGGCTGGAGCTACGACGCCACCACCAACAGCGTGGTCTTCGCACCGGGCCCGGCTCCTGGCGCGAAGGTGGAGATCTCCTATCGGCGTGCCTGCCAGTAGACGGCGGGATGGGCTTCGCAAGGGGCCGATTTTCAGGCTCCAGACAGAGGATGTCGGCCCTAGGTGCTACAGGGCTGCATCACCCTGTGTGGATGACCAGAAAATTGGAGGACCCCACGTGCTGAGTACCCTGAGCCCATCCCCGCCGCAGCCGAGGAGGCGTCTGGTGAGTACCCGTCAGCACAAGCAGCCCCTGTCCCAAGAGCCTGGCGCGTCCTCGCGCAGCTCGGGCGCAGGGCTGCGCGTCATCCGTGGCGAGGGTCAGCGCCGGCCCGATGAGCCGCTCACCTCCCGGGACGCCGTCGCCCGTGTGCTCATGGCGGCCGGGGCGGATCTGCTGCTGCGCCGCATCTCCCCGGATCGTGCGGCGGAGATCGAGCGCCAGGTCGACCGGGCGCTGGACCTGTTTGACCGGGTGGACGCCAACCCCTTGCTCCTACCCGTCCTCCGACGCCACCTGGACGCCCTGGAGGCGCTCATGCGAGAGACTCGCGAGCGGCGCTCCGCCCGCCGGGGCGGCTGAGCGCCCGTCCCCTCGGCTGCTGGGGGCCCCCCTTCTCCTGAATGCTGCACCAGAGGTTTGACCCCTCTGGCGGTGGCGCTTACGCTCGGGGTCTTTGTAAGCCTGGGCACCCCCAGCGGCCGCGCCGATGGTGGGTCAGACCGTGTCACTCGAGAACTACGGCAACTACCAGCTGCTCAAAAAGCTCGCCACGGGCGGGATGGCGCAGATCTACCTTGCGCGCCGCAAAGGGCCGGAGGCCTCCGACGAGTTGGTAGTCGTCAAGCGCATCCTTCCTCACCTGGGCGAGAACAAGGAGTTCGTCCAGATGTTCTTGGACGAGGCCAAGATCGCCGCGCGGCTGGCGCACCCCAACATTGTCGCGGTCTACGATCTGGGGGCTCAGGACGAGAGCTTCTTCATCGCCATGGAGTACATCCACGGCGAGGACGTGCGGCGCATGTGCAAGCGCGCGAACGCCCAGGGGCTGGAGCTGCCGGTGCCGCTGGCGTGCCGGATCGTCATCGACGCGTGCGCGGGCCTGGACTACGCGCACAAGAAGACGGATCCCACGGGCAAGCCGCTCAACATCGTCCACCGGGACATCTCTCCGCAGAACATCCTCGTGTCCTTCCAGGGCGAAGTAAAAGTCGTGGACTTTGGGATCGCCAAGGCGGCGGACCAGGCCACCGTGACGCGCTCGGGAGTGCTCAAGGGCAAGTACTCGTACATGTCTCCGGAGCAGGCCGCCGGCAAGCGGGTGGACTGCCGCAGCGACGTGTTCGCCCTGGGGGTGGTGCTCTATGAGCTGCTCACCGGCACGCGCCTGTTCAAGCGCGCCAGCGACATGCAGACGCTGTCGGCGGTGGCCGAGTGCAACGTGACGCTGCCCTCCCAGGTCAACCCGCGCGTGCCCGTGGACCTGGATCCCATCGTCATGAAGGCGCTGGCCAAGGAGCCGGAGCAGCGCTACGCCGAGGCCAGCCAGCTCCAGGACAGGCTCGAGGAGTGGCTGCGCACCCACCAGCTCGCGTCGACGCCCAAGGAGCTGGCGGGCTTCCTGCACGAGGTGTACGAGGAGCGGCTCGCGCGTGAGCAGCGCTCGGGCAGCATCGTCGTGGAGGACGAGCCTCCCACCACCGGCCAGCGCACCGCCGTGGGAGGGCACCGCCGCTCGGGGACCCACTCTCCTCCCGTCTCCTCGAAGGAAGTGACTCGGGCGGATCGCGGGGAGGCGCTCTCCGCCGCGGCGGATGAGAAGTCCGAGGCGACCGATCCCACGGCCCAGCAGCGCCCCTCGAGGAACAACAGGGTCGTCGACGTGCGCCGTGAGACGGAGCCGGAGCGCCCGCGCGTGGAGCGTCAGGTCTCGGGCTCCCGGCCCGTGACGCCGGCGCCCGCCCGTCGCCTGGACCCTGCCGAGATGCCGACGCAGGCGCTGGATGAGCAGTCGCTGGCGCTGTCCATGACGGGGACGACCCAGGCCCCGCGCCGGGACCGTGCCCGCCGCCGGTGGATGGGGATCGTGGCCGCAGTGACAGCTGCGGCGATGGTCATCGTCCTGGGGATCTGGCTGTGGCCCTCGGGCCCTCCTCCGGCCACGGTGCTGCTGGAGACGGTGCCTCCCGGCGCCAGGGTGGTGTTCGAGGGCGATGCGCTCACGGGCATGACGCCGCTGACGCTGCCCGCCATGCCCGCGGGGACCTACCAGGTGGTGGTCTCCCGGGAGGGTTACGAGGAGCTGCGCGTCTCGGTCGCCATCCCGGCCACGGGGAGGCTGCCGCTGGCGCCGTTGACGCTGAAGCCGGTGTCCGCGAAAGAGCCGCAGCCCCCCAGGGTCAAGCCACCGGAGGTGACGCCTGCTCCCAACCCGGCGGCAGCGGCGTTCGTGAAGCTCACCCTGGAGACCGAGCCGGTGCAGGCGACGATCTTCGTGGATGGGAAGGAGCGTGGCCTCTCTCCGCAGGTGTTGGAGGCGAAGGCCGATCAGGAACTGGAGGTGAAGGTGACCGCTCCTCAGTTCCGCTTGCTAGAGCAGAGGGTGAAGGTCAAGGCAGGCCCCGCGCAGGTGGAGATCCTCAAGCTCGAGCCGCTGCCGAAGACTGCGCCCACCCCTCCCATCAAACCGATCCGCGTGGATCCGCCCAAGCCGCCGCCGCCGGAACCGGCCGCGACCAAGGCGCTGGTGCGCTTCGCGGTGACGCCGTGGGCAGAGGTCTCCTGCAATGGACGCAACCTGGGCTCTACACCGTTCCAGGACGTGGCGCTCCCGCTGGGCACCTACCAGTGCAAGTTCCACAACCCCGATCTGGGACGGACGATCAGCCGCAGCATCGAGGTCAGGGCCCTTCCCCTGAACACGGTGAAGGTGAAGTTCTAGCCATGGTCTGGACGCTCCTGTGACGCTCGCCCCAGGCACCCAGATCGGCAAGTACGTGGTCATCAAGAAGCTCGCCGAGGGGGGGATGGCGGAGATCTACCTCGCCACCTCGCAGGGTGCGGAGGGCTTCGAGAAGGAAGTCGTCATCAAGCGGATCCGTGCCTTCATGGCGAGCGATCCCGGCTTCGTGGACATGTTCATCGCCGAGGCGCGGCTGGCCTCGCGGCTCAACCACGCCAACGTGGTGCAGATCTTCGACTTCGACAAGCACGAGGACTCGTACTTCCTGGCGATGGAGTACGTGCGCGGCTGCACGCTCTCGGACCTGCGCAAGAAGTGCAAGGACCTGATGGAGCCCATGCCGCCGGTGCTGGTGGCGCACATCGGCGCGGACGTGGCGCGCGGCCTGCACTACGCCCACCGGCTCAAGATCAACGGCGAGCCCCTGTTCCTCGTCCACCGCGACGTCACCCCGCACAACGTCCTCATCTCGTTCGACGGGGCGGTGAAGCTCACGGACTTCGGCATCGCCAAGGCCGGCAACAAGCTGACCTCGCCGGGCATGCTCAAGGGCAAGTTCGCGTACATGTCGCCCGAGCAGTCGCGCGGCGAGAACGTGGATGCGCGCACGGACGTCTTCGCGCTCGGCATCGTCCTCTGGGAGATGCTCACGGGGGGCCGGCTGTTCGACGGGGACTCGGACCTGGCCGTGCTGCGCGCGGTGCAGCAGAGCGCGATCGCTCCTCCGTCCCGCCTCAACCCGGACGTCCCCGAGGAGCTGAGCGCCGTGGTGATGAAGGCGCTCGAGCGCAACCCCGACGCCCGCTACCAGACGGCGGGTGAGCTCGAGCGGGCGCTCGTCCAGTTCGTGCTGAACCACGCCCAGTCCCCGGACGACACGGACGTGGCAGCCTTTGTGCGCCGGGTCTACATCGGCATCCTTCCCTCCGCGCTGGCGCTGCCCGCCATGCCCGAGCGCACCCAGCAACTGCAAGGGGTGCAGCCCGAGGCGGAGGCCGAGCCCGCGCGCCGCGAGCCCACCGCCGTGCTGCCCGGCCCTCGGGGGCGCCGGGGCTCGACGGCCGGAGGAGGGGAGGAGAGCCGGCCCGAGCCCTCGCCCGACGAGGATGTCCACGCGCCCACTCACCTGCTGCCCGCACGCGAGAGCTCCCTCGGGGGGAAGGTGCCGCCGGCCTGGGTGACCACCCCTGGCAGGCCTCTGCCGGCCGTGCAGGGCAAGACGCCCACGCCCGGCGCGCCGACTCCGGCTGTCTCCCAGGCCGAGGGGGATGCCTCGTTCCGGCCCACGGAGGCAGCGCTCCCTTCGGTGAGGCCCGTGAGCCAGCGCCTCCCCGCCGTCTCCAGCCCCGCCGAGGCCAGCTCCGAGCCTCCCCGGTACGAGCCCACCGTGTCGCTCCCGGCTCCTGCGCCCTCCGCACCTCCCGCGGCCCAGCCGAGAGCCTCGTCCGGAGCCAGGCGCATGGGGATGTGGGCCGGGCTCGTGCTGATGGCCCTCTTCGCCATCGTGGGGATCGACTCCCTGGTCCGCTCACGGCCCCAGCCCCAGCAGCCGGCTCCCAGCACGTCCCAGGACACGGAGGCCATGGCGGCGGGCGAGCCGGGTACGCCTCCTCCCGAGACTTCACCGCTCGCTGCCGCGACCGCGCCGCCCGCAGTCGTGACGCCTCCTCCTTCTGTCGTGACGCCCCCGCCCTCGGCGGCCACCACGCCTCCGGAGCCTGTCCCGGCGGCCCCGGATGCCGGCAAGCAGGAGGCTCCTGGAGCGGTGGCGGTGGTCCCCGCGGGAGGCTCTGCCCGCGCTCCGAAGGGCACCCTCACGCTCCGTGCGACGCCGTATGCCACCATCCTGGTAAACGGGAAGTCCCACGGGGAGGCCGTGGGCCAGCGGGTCCTCAAGCTGGCTCCGGGCAGCTACGAGCTCACCTTCCAGCACCCGAAGAAATCCGAGACGAAGCGCTTCACCCTCGAGCCCAACGGCACGGTGAAGCTGGAGTTCCGCGCCCCTCGTTGAGCGCGCGGCCTCGCCTGTTTCCGCCCCGCCTGACCCCGCCTCGCGTCGACGCCTGAGCCCCCGCCGGCCCGGGATCCGCCCGGCGTCCACTGGCTCTGTCCGCTTTTGAACGCTCCCTTTCGCGCTTTTCGGGCTTGACATGCGCCGCCGGTTTCTGGCACTGAATAGATTATCTTCAATAGATTGGCTTGAGTATCTTATATTGAATGGAAGCGATGGAACTGCTGGGTCCCGAGGAGATTGAGCGGATCGAGCGCGACCACGCAGGCGGTCTGCCGGTGCGCGCAATCCTCGAGATCTTTCGGCCCCGGGGCGTGCAGCTCTCAGAGGCGACGTTCCGCAAGTACGTCCAGGCGGGGCTCCTGCCGCGCAGCCGCCGTGTGGGCCGCAAGGGCAAGCACCAGGGCAGCCGGGGGCTCTACCCGGTGGAGGCCGTGCGGCGCATCAACGCCATCAAGAAGATGATGGCGGAGGGGCACACGCTCGAGGACATCAAGCGCTCGTTCCTCTTCCACCGCAACCACATCGACCAGCTGGAGCGGAACTTGTCGTCGGTGCTCGACGGCTTCCAGTCAGAGCTGGGGGACCGTCCGTTCGGTGGGGAGCACCGTCGGACGCTGGAGGAGCAGTTGGGCGCCCTGCGGCGCCGGGCGCAGGACCTGGTGCGCGACGTGGCACGTCTGGGCAGTGCCGTCACCGCTCACGGAGACGAAACGCCCGATTCGCAATAGGATGCTACAGGCCTGGACAACCGGATAGATTGGGAACATTCGGAGGGGACATGTCGGAAGTGAAGCAGCTTCAGGGCGAGGAGGAGGGTGGGGAGGGAGAGGAGGGACTGCCGGCGGAGCGCCGCCGCTCGAAGACCATGTCGCGCAAGGAGATGGCGCGCGACCTGCGGCGCCGGCGGCTGACGGGGCAGGTGGATCCCGAGGAGGGCGAGCTTCTCAAGACGATTGACTCGCAGCGGCCGCGCACCCGCGCCGACTGCGTGAACGGGCCGAGGCCGTGCCTGTTCGTCTCGTGCAAGCACAACCTCTACCTGGATGTGAACCCGGAGACGGGCTCCATCAAGCTCAACTTCCCGGACAAAGAGATCCAGGAGCTGGAGCACACCTGCGCCCTGGACGTGGCGGAGAAGGGTGGCATCACCCTGGAGGAGGTGGGGGAGATCATGAACCTCACCCGCGAGCGCATCCGCCAGGTGGAGACGCGGGGCCTGATGAAGCTGCGCGAGGCCACCGAGGCCGAGCCGCCCATCTCGGCCCGCAAGCCCTGAGCGTCCGAGCGTCAGGTGGGATGCGCCGGCCCTACGCGGCGCGTTGACACCCTGGGGGGCGGTTGGTAACAGGGCCGCCACCCTCTCACCACAAGGCGCTCCCTCGTGCTGGCTCTCCTCAGCGTTTCCGATAAACGCGGGCTGGTCCCATTCGCGCAGGGCCTCGTCCAGCGGGGCTTCCGGCTCCTCTCCACCGGAGGCACCCTGGCGGCGCTCCAGGCTGCGGGTGTCCCCGCCACCAAGGTCTCCGAGCACACCCAGAGCCCGGAGATCCTCGGCGGCCGGGTGAAGACGCTCCACCCCCGCATCCACGGCGGCCTCCTGGGGCGGCTGGAGCAGGAGGGCGACCGGGCGGAGATGGCGGCTCATGGCATTGAGCCCATCTCCCTGGTCGCGGTGAACCTCTACCCCTTCCGGCAGACGGTGGCCTCCGGGGCGAGCGAGGCGGACACCCTCGAACAGATCGACATCGGTGGGCCCGCCATGGTGCGCGCGGCGGCGAAGAACTCGCGCCACGTCACCGTGGTGGTGGATCCCGAGGACTACGAGGCGGTGCTGGCGGAGCTGGCGAAGGCCGGTGGGGTGGGGGAGGAGACGCGGCGCCGGCTGATGCGCAAGGCGTTCGCGCATACGGCGGCGTATGACGCGGCCATCGCCGGGTGGCTGGCGGGCCAGGCCCAGGAGCCCTTCCCCGAGGAGCTGTCGCTGCCCTTCCGCAAGGCCCAGGGCCTGCGCTACGGCGAGAACCCCCACCAGCGCGGCGCCTTCTATCAAGAGCACTCCGCGCCGCATGAGCCCACGGTGGCCTTCTCCAAGGTTCTTCAGGGCAAGGAATTGTCCTACAACAACATCCTGGACCTGGACGCGGCGCTCGGGCTCGTCCTGGAGTTCCCCGAGCAGCCCTGCGCCGTCATCATCAAGCACAATACCCCTTGTGGCGTAGCGGTGGAGGCGGAGCTGGTGAATGCCTACCGCACGGCGCGGGCCGCGGACGAGGTGTCCGCCTTTGGGGGCATCGTCGCCCTCAACCGCGAGGTGGACGAGCCGACCGCCAACGCCCTGGCGGAGACGTTCCTCGAGGCGGTCATCGCTCCCGCCTACTCGGCCGCCGCGCTCCAGGTGCTGGGCACGAAGAAGAACCTGCGGCTGCTGGAGGCAGGGCTCGGGCTGGCCTCGCCCCAGGCCCGGCCGCGCGTGCAGCTGGATGCCCGGAGCGTGTCCGGGGGCCTGCTCCTGCAGGACAGGGATGCGGCCGAGCCGTCGCTGGAGTGGAAGGTCGTCACGAAGCGTCACCCTACGGCCGAGGAGGAGAAGGCCCTCCGCTTTGCCTGGAAGGTGTGCAAGCATGTGAAGAGCAACGCCATTGTCTTCGCCTCGGCGGATCGGCTGCTTGCGGCGGGAGGTGGACAGACGAGCCGAGTGGACTCGGTCAAGATTGCGGCCGTGCGCGGTGGGTCGGCCCTCCAGGGCAGCGCGGTGGCCTCGGACGCCTTCTTCCCCTTCCGGGATGGGCTGGACGAGGCTGCCCGGGCAGGGGCCTCGTGTGTCATCCAGCCTGGTGGCTCGGTCCGCGACGCAGAGCTCATCGCCGCCGCCGATCAACATGGACTGGCGATGGTACTGACGGGAGTGCGACACTTCCGGCACTGAACCATGCGGATCGTCTGCCAGAAATGTGCGGCTGCCTACGCGATCGATGATCGGCTGATCTCGCCGAAGGGGGTTCGTGCGCAGTGCCCCCGGTGCCGACACCTCCAGCTCGTGAAGCGGGACGCCGTGGGCCCCCCGCCCGAAGCCGTTGCGCCCGCCGCTTCGGCGCCCCAGCCTCAGAGCGCCCCACCCGGTCCCTCGCCACGCCCCATGCCTGCGGCCCACCCGGCGGCGGGCAACTCCGCGTTGGCCGCGGATCTCTTCAGCGAATTCAGCTCCTCGCCTGAGGAGGCGCTGCCACCGGATCCGCTGTTCGATGGGCTCGTGGATCCGCCGCCGCCGCGCGCCGCCGCGGCGCCTCCCCATGGGAGCTCCGGGGATCCGCTGCTCGACTTCCTCGGTCCGCCGCCCGAGGCGCCGCCTCCCCCCGTGATGCAGGCTCCTCGCCGCGCACCGGGGCCCGCGGGTGCCGCGCCGGGAGGACCCGGGATGCCTCCTCAGGCCGCTCGGCCCCAGGCGCCTGCGCCCGCGCCGAGCGCTCCCGTGGAGGCCCCGGTCGGGTGCCGTGAGTGCAACAAGGCGCTCAGCGATCCTTTCGATCAGGCGATCGGCACCTGCGAGGACTGCCGGAGGAAGCTGGATCAGCCGTCGGTCCCCACGCAGGCCACGCCCGCGGGCGCGAGCAGCTCGGCCTCTGCGTCGGGCTTCGAGCTGCCTCCACTCGAGGCCATCGACGTGTCCGGTATCTCCTCCGAGGCGCCGGCGCTGACGCTCGAGCCTCGCAGCGGTGTCCGCTCCAATCCTCCCCGGCCCTATAGCTCCGGCGTGTCCGGGCCGCAGCCCCCGCAGCCCTTGCAGATGCGCAGCGCGGGCGGAGGCTTCCTCAAGGCGCTCCTGGTGGTGCTGCTCCTGCTGCTCGTAGGAGGCGGCGCCGGGTACTACTTCCTGGTGATCAAGCCCCAGGAAGAGGCCGCCGCGCAGCTCGATGTGCCGCCCGTGCCGCCTCCTCTCCCTGCGGCGATCAAAGACGTGCTGCCGCGGTGGGGGCTGAAGTTCCTGGATCTCAACGGCAGCAGCATGGAGCGGCTGGAGGAGGGCTCAAAGCACCTGGCCGAAGACCAGCGCTCCGCCTATGCAGAGGCGGAGGAGATCTTCCAGCAGGCGCTGCTGCTCGAGCCGAGCAGTGATGCGGCCATCGCCGGCTATGTCCAGGCGGTGGCGCTTGGACGCGGCACCACCGTCGACAAGTCCACCTTCGACGAAGCCCTCGCGCTCATCGAGGCCGCCGAGGAGCGCGCCGGCCGCACACCGCTGCTGCTGCTGGCACACGCCAACCTGCTGCTGTGCCGGCCCACCCAGCCCCAGCTGGTCGAGCTGGCGCGTCAGCTCGCGGAGGAGGCGCTGGCCCAGGGAATCGATGTGGAGAAGGCCGAGGCGCACCTGGTGCTGGGACGGGCCTACCTGCAGACGTCCATGGGGCTGGCCAACCAGCACTTCGATGATGCGCTCAAGCTGTCCCCCAAGCTCCAGCGTGTGCACTACCACCGGGCGCTGGCCAACGAGGCCGCGGGGGCCTACACGCTTGCGATCGAGGCGCTCAAGGCGCGCCTGGAGAAGGATCCGGAGCACTGGGACAGCCTGGCGACCATGGCCCGCATCTACCTGGAGGTCGGCGAGGTGGATCAGGCTCGCAAGCTCTACGAGACGCGCGCCAAGGCTCAGCCGAACGACGTGCGGGTGCTCCTGTCCCTGGCCGTGATGCGGTACCAGGTGGATGGGAACGCGGCAGCCGCCGCCAGGGACCTGCGTGCGCTGCTCAGGAACCGCCAGAAGTACCTGGAGCGTGATGTCGCCGAGGTGCTCGTACACCTCGCGGCCGCCGAGCGCATGGCTGGCAACGTGGAGGCCGGCGTGAAGGCGGCCGAGGATGCCCTGGCACTCGCCAAGGAGCTGTCCGCGGCGCACCTGCAGCTGCTCCTCGCGGCGCTCGCGCGAGGGGATGCCGCGAAGGCGGCGCAGCACCTGCCGGGGATCCAGGGGAAGATCGAGGACGCTTCGCTGGAGAAGGTGCTCGAGGGGCGGGTGCGGCTGGCCGAGAAGAAGCCGGCCGAGGCGCTGGAGCTCTTCCAGGAGGCCGTGAAGCTGGACTCTCGACGCGAGGATGCGCTGCTGCTGTCGGCGATCGCCGCGGCGCAGGCGGGCCGCCGGGATGAGGCGTTCCGTACCTTCTTCCAGTCCCTCCAGTCCGATCCCATCCGGCTCAACCCCCGGCCGGTGACGACGCCGTACTTCCTGCGGCCGGGAGAGACGCTGGCGGGGATGAATGGCACCGTGCTGGCCCTGTCAACGAGCAGGGACGACGTGTCTGCCCCGCTGTACGAGGGGCTTTTGCTCTTCCACCTGGGCGAGCGCGCAGGCGCGGAGCGGCAGTTCAAGGCCGTGCTCGAGCTGGATCCCAACAACGCGGGTGCCGCGGCCTACATGTCCCTGCTGGCGCTGCAGCGGGGTGATGGGGCCAAGGCGCGCACCTTCGCCACGCGAGCGGTGGCGACGGGGCGGCAGATGCCGGTGGCGCACCTGGCCAACGGGCTGGCGCTGGCGGAGAGCAAGCAGGTGGAGCCGGCCAAGCGCTCCCTGCGCGACGCGCTCGCGCTGGCGCCGGGGATGTTGTCGGCAGAGGTGCGGCTGGCGGAGCTGGAGCTGGCCTCGAACCGCGAGTCGGCGCGGGCGCGGCTCGTGAAGGTGGCGGGGCTGGACTCCGCGTACCTGCCTGCCAAGCGGCTGCTCTTCATCACGGATCAACGGGGGTGATGTGCGGGTCCTTCTCCTCGGCTCCGGGGGCCGCGAGCACGCGCTCGCATGGAAGCTGGCGCAGAGCCCCAAGCTCTCGGAGCTGCTGTGTGGCCCCGGAAACCCGGGCACGGCCCGGCTGGGGCGCAACGTCCCGCTGAGGCCGGAGGTGCCAGACGCGGTGGTGGCGCTGGCCCGGCAGGAGAAGGTGGATCTGGTGGTGGTGGGCCCGGAGGCGCCGCTGGTGGCAGGCGTGGCAGACGCGCTCGCGGCGGAGGGGATTCCCTGCTTCGGGCCCGTGGCGGCCGCGGCGCGGCTGGAGGGCTCCAAGGCCTTCGCCAAGGAGGTGATGGCCGAGGCGGGCGTGCCCACGGCGGACTTCCAGGTCTTCACGGACGTGGCTGCGGCCGAGGCGTACGCCGTGGCGCAGGGGCGGATCGTCGTCAAGGCGGACGGCCTGGCCTCGGGCAAGGGCGTCATCGTCGCGCCGGACGCGGAGGCGGCCCGGGCGGCGGTGCGCGCCGTGGGGGCCATGGGGGCGGCGGGCCAGCAGATGGTGCTGGAGGAGCTGCTGGAGGGCGAGGAGGTCTCCGTCATTGCCCTGTGCGACGGTGAGCGGTACGTGCTGCTGCCGCCCGCGCAGGATCACAAGCGAGTGGGCGAGGGCGACACGGGCCCCAACACCGGGGGCATGGGCGCGTACTGTCCGGTGCCGTTCCTCACGCTGGAGGCGCTGGCGCAGGTGGGCGAGCGCGTCATCGCACCCGTTCTGGCGGTCATGCGGCGGCGGGGCGCTCCGTTCCGAGGGGCGCTCTACGCGGGGCTGATGATGACGCGGAGCGGTCCCAAGGTGCTGGAGTTCAACGCGCGCTTCGGGGATCCGGAGACACAGGTGCTGATGCTCCAGCTCGGTGAGGATGTGCTGCCGCTGCTGGAGGCCTGTGCTCGGGGCCGGCTGGAGCCGCGGCCGCTGGTGCTGGAGCCGGGGGCCTCGGTAGGCGTGGTGCTGGCGGCGGCGGGCTACCCGGACACGCCACGGCGAGGCCAGCGCATCGAGGGGGTGGAGTCCGTGCCCTCGGGCGTCCGGGTCTTCCTGGCGGGCGTGGAGGAGAAGGACGGGGCGCTCGTCACCGCGGGGGGCCGTGTCCTGACGGTGTGCGCGCGCGGCAAGGATCTGGCAGAGGCGAGGGAGCGCGCCTCCGCAGGCATCTCGGGTGTTCGCTTCGAGGGCATGCACTTCCGCCGGGATATTGGCGCGCGAGGGCTGCGCGCGGTGCCGTGAAGCTGCTCGCGCGCTACCTGCTGAAGGAGCTGGTCGTCCCCCTGGTGGTGTGGGTGGCCTTCCTGTTCCTCCTGCTCTTCGTGATGCAGTTCCTCCGGGGCACGGAGGTGTTGCTGGGGTCGGCGGTGACGCTCGGAGACATCGGGCGGCTCATCCTCTACCTGGCGCCCCACTTCCTGGTGATGGCGCTGCCCATCGCGTTCCTGCTGGCCATCCTGCTCGGGCTGGGACGGCTGAGCGAGGACCGGGAGCTCATGGCGCTCCAGGCGCTGGGTGTCAGCCCCACGCAGCTGCTGGCGGGCCCGCTGGCCATCGGTGCGCTGCTGGGCGGACTCATGCTGCTGCTGTCCTTCACGGGCGAGCCGTGGGGAATGTCGGCGGTGCGGGATCTGGTCAACGAGGTCATCAAGAAGAACGTGGCGGGAGATGTGAAGTCGGGCGTCTTCTACGAGGACCTGAGTGACTTGACGCTCTACGCGGAGCGGGTGGACGGGAAGGGCGAGCGGTGGACCCATGTGCTGCTGCATGACGATCGCGAGCCCTCCGCGCCGCTGCTGGTGCTGGCCCAGACGGGGCGGCTGAGCACGAGCGGGGGCGAGGAGGCGCTGCGG
>Ga0190275_10000435_pt1 | contig 37912 bp, 70 predicted proteins | sample Popmic550T_FD_133745 | JGI IMG/M metagenome (GOLD analysis project Ga0190275, IMG submission 133745) | Populus adjacent soil microbial communities from riparian zone of Yellowstone River, Montana, USA - 550 T | ecosystem: Environmental > Terrestrial > Soil > Riparian zone > Trees stand | place... | reverse complement strand
CGACCTCAGGGGCGAGATCCGCCGCCTGCAGGAAGGCCTGGACGCCATGGAAGCCAACTGGCGCCGCGCCCTGACCGACCTCCAGGCCGCCCGAGAGCAGCTGTCGTCGGCGATGAGCCGGCTCTCAGCGATCGACGAACGACAGAAGGAGATCTGATGCCTGCAGTCAGGTACCCCGGTGCGACGTGGCAGGACAAGACGCAGCACCAAGGCATCGTCATGCCCAAGCTGACGAAGGTCGGCTGGCACACCACGGAGACGGCCGGCTGGCCCGGGTATCCGACGTTCGCGCCGCAGATGACCATCGACCCGATCAAGAAGCAACGCCGCCAGCACATGGACCTGAACCGGTCCTCGTCGACGATGGCCAACGCGGGGAGCTATCGGGTCAACCGGGCCGGGCTGGTCCAGATAGAGATCGTCGCCTACGTCGACCCGAAGTTCACCGGGTCGCCGTACTTCTACGGCAAGTGGGGCGACGACGAGTACGAGTACCTTGCCGAAACCGCGGCCTGGCTCTACCAGGAGTGGAAGATCCCGCTCGAGTCGAACGTCAAGTGGGTGTCGTATCCCGGATCGTATGGGCTGAACGCCAAGCAGCGCCTCACGACCGGCCAGTTCGAGGCAGCAGTCGGACAGGTCGGGCATCAGCACGCACCCGGGAACACGCACGGCGACCCGTCGAACATCGACATGGGACGACTACTCGGGATGGCGTGGAAGATGGTCGGTGGAGGCACCGTGACCCCTCCGCCGGGCGTAGTTCCGGCCCCGTACGCGCCGGGGCAGATCCTCCCCGGTGGCGCGATCACCACCCCGTTCGGCGTCCCCGGCAGCTGGGAGGCAGGGTTCCACACCGGCGACGACTGGAACGTCGGCGAGCCCGGAGACGACTACTGGTTCCCCCTGTACGCAACGAAACCCGGCCGCGTCGTCTACGTCGGCGAGGACGGCTGGGGACCCGCATACGGCCGCCAGGTCCACGTCGACTACGACGCCGGCCGCCGCGGCATGTTCGCCCACCTCGCTGCCTACTCGGTCAAGGTCGGTGACCGGGTGGAGCCCGGCACGCAGATCGGCCGCCTCGGCTACTCCGGAAACGTCCGCCCCGAAGGGCAGGACGGGTCGCACTGCCACTACGAGGAGCGGATCGCACCGCACCGCTACGGCTCCGACGCTCTGAAGCCTGTCTACCTGGCCACGACGTGGCAGTGGGACGGGAAGTCCTATCCCGGCTCCGAACGGCTCCAGGAGGGCGCGATCGGGCCGTGGGTCACCCTGTTCGGTGACCGCGCCGAGAAGTGGGGCTACGACGGCTACCAGGTCGGGCCCGGACCGGAATGGGGACCGGCGGACACCGACGCAGTCCTGTACCTGAAGGGATTGCAGGGCTGGAAGGGTGGCGCCGGCGTCGGTCAGGCCACCTGGGACCTCGCCATGTCCGACCCGCCGAAGGAGCCTGAGGTGAAGAAGGTCCGCGTCAAGGTCGGCACCTGCAACATCTACGTCGGCAACTCGATCGCCAACGGCAAGAAGGCCGTCGACGCCTTCGCCAAGGCCGGGTGCGATGCGGTCGGCTGGCAGGAGCTGTCAGAGGACAGTGACCAGAAGGCACTCACCGCGTACGCGCAGTCGATCGGCTGGGACGCCACCCGCCGCAACTCCGCGGTCACCACGTTCTACAACAAGAAGACGACCGAGCTGCTGTCCGAAACCCATGAGGTGGTGGAGAAAGGCGGCCGCAAGTGGGAGGCCGGCGCCGGCGGGGCCGACTCGATCTACAAGATCATCATGGTGACGAAGTTCCGGGACCGGGAGTCCGGCCGGGTCTGGTGGCTGCACAACAACCACATCACTCCGACCATCGAGAAGGACGGGAAGTGGCGGTCCAACCCGATCCGGGTGGAGATCGCGAAGCGGCAGTTCACCCGCCTCGCGGAGAACCTCGGCGAGTCCGGCTCCGACCTGGCCGTGGCCACCGGAGACATGAACGTCGGCTGGGGAGACGGGCCCGCCAGTGACTGGTGCGAGGCCGTGTTCGACAAGGTCGGAGCCACCGTCTGCTGGGACCAGTTCCCCGACGAGCCGACCCACACCGACCGCTCCATCGACTGGATCGTGGCCCGAAACGGCGACTTCATCGACATCGACGTCATCGACATTCCGGGTGGCGACCACGACGGCGTGGTCTGCACCCTCGAGCTGAGGAGCAGCGCAGCATGACCGACCCCGCAGTCCCGCAGTACGTACCCGTCACACCGGCCGTCGACGCCAAGAACCGGGCCCTCCGAACGTTCCTCATGGGCCTCGGATTCGACGTCCTGGTCACCGTCGCGCTGCTGCTGCTGAGTGTCTTCGCTGCCGCCGACTCGTGGTCGTCGTTCGACTGGGTGGTCCTCGGGTTCCTGTTCGTCAAGACCGTGGTCGTGTCCATCGCGTCCTACGTCCTGCGGTACTTTGGCGTCGGCAAAGGCACGCTCCCGCCCGCTGGTGAGGGCTGACCCAAGTCCCGACTCATGGACTAACCCTTGACTGTAAGGGTGGCATCACCTAGCATGAATCTGGGCCTTCTACGGGCCCAACTCTTGACCTGGCAGATAGTCCATATTCGCTCGATGATTGGAGTTCTAGTGTTGTTCGTGGACCACATGTCATGGACCCGTAGTACCGTTCTTCCCGAGCCCACCTTCGAGCGGACTCCTGTCTGCCAGGACAGTGAAGGGCCCGGCCGCGGACGACACCTCCTGTGGCCGGGCCCTTCTGTCGTCGGGGGGAAACCGTGAGCGACGACGAGGACTACCTGGAGGGCTTCGCGGTCATGCCGCGGGAGATCCAACGGGACCGGACGCTCTCTTGGAAGGCGAAGCTCGTCTACCTGGCGCTGTCGTCCAGGGCCAACCGCCGGATGCAGTGCTGGCCGTCCATCCCGACGATCGCCGATGAGTGCTGCTTCTCCGAGGACACGGTGAAGCGCGGACTCCGCGAGCTGCGCGATCGGGACCTGGTCTCATGGTCGCTGGACAAGTCCAAAGGCGCCCCTGGCCGCCACCCCAACCGCTACACGCTGAACGGTCTCACGCAGGCCGAAGCAGGTAGCGACGACGGTGACGACAAGGGGCAGCCTGCACCCCCACGGGGTGCTCACAGCACCCCCACCCCCCGCTCACAGCACCCCCACGGGGTGCTCACAGCACCCCTAACGATTCAAGTGAACGATGCAAGTGAAGAAAGAACGTCTCACCCCGAAGGGGGTGCAGCACGACGGCAGCGGAAAGGGTCCCGACGTCGGGCCGGTGGTGCTCCCGCCACACCTGAGCAGTTCTCGGAGTCGTCGCTGCAGACGTTGTAGGTTGCTGTCGGCCGGTGGGTCTGATCCCCCGAGCAGGCTCACCGGCTCCCCCTGAGGGCCCCCGTGGTTGTGCACCCACCGCGGGGGCCTTGTCACGTCAAGAGTCGCTCGATGCCATTTCAAACCCTGGTGGTCGACGTGGCGGGTGGGTGACGGTCACAGCTGGCCGAGCAGCAGCCGACCTGACAGACCGCCGGCCTGGTCGTGGCCCGGGGACGTTGGCCGGTCGGGGGCCGTGTGTCGGCCGGGGCGTGGACCCGCTGGAGCCTTCGACCGGGGGGACGCGGCCGCCGGCTCGGACCGACGCACGATCCTGCCCGGCCTGGTCCTAGGTGCGCCCGCCTCCATGGTCCGCTGATCGGAGCCGCGTCGAGACTGCCGAACGGGGCGTATACAAACCGGCCCGTTGTAGACAGACGGTGGAGGAAGGTGCTGGGGAGTTCTGCCGCTTCGCTGTGTCAAGAGTCACGCTGCCAGCGGGTGCTGGTGGGGGCCTCGGGGGACGCAGTCCCCCGGATCCTAAACGGAGTGTCAACCGATACGCAAGTGTTGGACTGTTCACAGGTGCGTAGGGGGAGGGTCCCGAGTGCCTGACCGCCACCGGCGGGAGACGACGGCCGGTGAGTTACGCACCGGTTCGCAGTATCGTTCGCAGCGTCCGGGCAGTCGGGACGAGGAGGCAGGGCGCAACGAGGACCGGCCGGTGCAGGGATCGTTGCGGAGGGCCGAGTCGAGCGGCTGCCGTCCACCCCGGGAGAAGGACTCCAGATGGGTACGCGCACCGAGCCGACCACGGCTCACCGGCCAGGCCAGCAGTTCACGGCCACGACCGAAGCCTTGCGTCTGTGGGGTCGGCATGCTGCCGGCCAGCTGCAGACCGGAGCCGACGCGTTGCGTCGGAAAGCAGGGTCCCGCCGCACCCCCGTCAATAGTTCCTCCGTCGAGGACCAGGAAGGAGGGGGAGTCTGATGGGGTCAATCCTGGGAGTGATCATCGGGTACCTGAAGGCCTCGGCCATCTTCGGCGGCATTGCTGCCTGGATGCTGGGCACGGGTCCCGCGGCGAAGCTGTTCGTCACCGTGCTCACGTTCGCCGGCATCGGTCTGGCGTTCGGCGTGTACGGCATCACCGTGATGGTCGATTCGTTCCACAGCGGCACCGTGGCCATGAAGCAGCAGGCCGGTGTCAGCAGCGGTCCGACGGCCGGCACGGACGGCGAAGTCGAAGCGAAGCGGTAGCAGAGGGGGCTGAGGGATGGCGGCGAAAAGGCGCCGGTCGTCGCTGTTCCGCAGTCGACGTAGTTCTGGCAGACGACCGCAGACGTGGTCGAGAAAGAGGAAGAAGCGGATGAGCGCGTTGCCTCCGGAGGTGAAGCACAAGCTCCAGATGGTCGTGTCTGTGCCGATCACCGTGCTGGCGGCGGGCTACACGCTGTACAAGTTCGAGGTCCTCCACTGGGTGGTCCTGGGCCTGGCTGCCGTGTCGTGGCTGTTCGTGTGCGCGCTGGTCGGGTCGAAGGACCGGACGTACCGCAAGGACAAGCTCCCGGTGCCGTCGTTCTGGAAGTTGATGATCGAGTCGTTCTCCTCGGCCGGGAACGAGCAGAAGCTCCGCGACGCCTGGATCGTGTACTGCCACAAGGCGGGCTGGATCAAGAAGAAGCAGGGCGCCCAGCCGACGCCGCTGCCGCTGACGAAGATCCGCCCGGACCGGGCCGGTGACGTCCGAGCAAGCATTGACTACGGTGCCTATGCGCTGGACCTGGACGAGATCACCGCCGCCACCTCAACTCTTGCGTCGACGATTCACTGCAAGCGGGTCGTGGTGGAGCCCACCGGGTCCGGTCACTGCAACCTGATCTTCCGCTGGTCCGACCCGCTGAGTGAGCAGTTCCCGGTGAAGGAGATGCCGTGGGCTCCGAAGGGTCGGGCCGCGTTCGGCCGGCTCGAGGACGGGTCCGCCGCCTCCATCCCGATCGGCATGCATGCCCTGATCGTGGCGTCGACCCGCTCCGGGAAGTCCCGCGCTTTCCGGGCTCTGCTGACCGACCTCGTGCGTCAGAAGATCTACGTCGACTTCTACGTCGGAGACCCGTCCGGCGGTGTCGAGCTCGCGATGCTGACCGAGCACGAGGGCGCGCAGATGGGCTACTTCCGGGTCCGCGACTTCGCCGAGTCCAACATCGACATCACGAAGAAGGGCGGCCTGTTCGACCGCGCGTTCTCCGCGATGGAGTGCCGGATGCGGGACATGAAGGAACGGCGGGAGAACCCGCACAAGGCGACCCAGAAGGAGCCGCTCGTCATCGTCGTCACCGACGAGACCCTCGGCCTGGACAAGTCGGCGCTGAAGGAGGAGCGGGCCTACGGCCAGATGCTGTCCCGTGGCGCGAAGGCCAACTGGTGGGTGATCGCCTTGGCGCAGGAAGGTCACGCCGATGTGCTCGGCACGATCCGCAACCTGTTCCCTGTCCGGGTGGGTCTGCGGATGCCTAACCGCTTCAACGTCGACGCCGCCCTGAACGACAACGCGGTGAAGCTCGGCGCGCACTGCCACAAGATCAGCGAGGCCAAGACCGACCGCGGCCTGGGCTACATGTTCACCGAGGGCTACGCGCTGCCGCAGAAGTTCCGCGCCGCCGACGTCGACGACGAGGCCTGGGCGTACGTGTCGAAGGGGATGCTCCCCCCGGATGTGCCGGCGGAGCGGCCGCGGCCTGCCAGCAAGAACGGCTACTGGGTGTACGAGGTCCCCGGCTTCCCCGACGAGAACGGCGCCCGTGAGCACCTGTACGTCGGCAAGACGGAGCAGCTGCCCGCCGACCGTTTCGAGGGACACGAGAAGGACCGGAACGAGCCGTGGTGGCTGCCGATGGGCACGAAGGGCAACGAGGTCGACGCGACCGCGATCAAGCTGACGCAGTGCAAGAACAAGCAGGAGATGGATCGGCTCGAGGAGAAGCTGATCAAGAAGACGCTGCCGAAGTACAACACGATCTTCAACCTGAACAACCCGCGCCGCGTGAACCGCCGGCTGAAGGGTCGCCCGGTGAAGAAGGTCGGCAAGGCCACCGTCACCAAGCTGGACACGAAGCGCCGAGACCGTGTCCCGGCCGGGCCCGTCGACTACGAAGGCGAGCACAGTGAGCAGGCGTGGGGCGAATGACGAACCAGCCGTTCTGGTACGTCACCCCGGACGGGCAGTGGATGGCCGACGATGCGTACCAGTTCCCGCAGTACCGGTCCTTCAAGTTCTGCCCGATCTGCGACGAGAAGTGGGAGATCCCGAACACCTACACCGCCGCCTACATCGCGCAGCTGGAACAGACGTTGACCGAGCACCTCGGCACGCACACGATGGTCGAGGCGCTGACCAAGATCAACGAGTGGCGGGCCCGCGCGGAGAAGGCCGAGTCTCAGGTCACGAGGATCCACCGTGCCCTCGAATGACAACCGGTCACTACCGGACGAGGCCTTCGGCCTGGCCGAGGACGTCGAGAAGATCCGGGCCATGTCGACGACGTGGCGGATCGTCTGCTGGTTCTGCTCGTTCGTCCTGGTCGCCGGGTTCATCTCGTCGGAGGAGTCGCCGCTGAACGATCCGCCGTGCGGTGCGTCGACGGAACCGTCGGTCGGTGTCAAGATCACCCGCGCCGGGCAGGGCGTGGGCAGCGCAATCCACGTCGTCCGCGACGCCGAGGTCGAGCCCGCTGAGGTCAAGGAACGCATGGGCCAGATAGGCGCCACCCTCGGCCGCTGGCTCGCGATCGTGTTCTCCCGAGCGAACAACGGTCCGCAGGCGAAGCACCCCGAGACCGTGAAGATGGAGAAGGAGCTCGTCGACCGCCAGGGCAAGCACGCTCTCGCCTGCGCGCCGCGGCCGGAGCTGCTGCTGTCGATGGGTGCTGTCGCCGGCTCCCCGAACGTCTCGGTAGGCACGATGAACGTGCTGCTCACGAACGGCGGGAAGCGGGTCGCCACCAACATCCGCGAGGCGCTCCAGGAGGCCGACGTCCTCGGGCTCCAGGAGCTGCGCGGGAAGCACCGGGTCACGATCCCGATCGCGCTGGCCGGCCTGGGGAAGATGACCCCCGACGGCAACGCCACGTCGATCGTCTACAACACCTCGCGGGTCACCCTGCTGGAGTGGCATGAGCAGCGGGTCATGGAAGGCGCCCGCGTCGAGGGCGGCCGGATCCCCGGCAAGATGGTCGTCTGGGCCCGGTTCCAGGAGAAGCAGTCGAGCCACACGTTCTGGGTGGTCAACCTCCACATGTACTGGGATGTCGCCACCGGCGGGAAGCCCGACAAGGGCAAGCCCCGCCGCCTGGCCGCGTACCGGCGCCAGCTGGAGCGCAGCGTCGACGGCCACGGCTCCTACCCCGGCCTGGTCGCGCTGACCCGGAAGGGTGAGGCCGTCATGGTCACCGGCGACTTCAACGTCGACGCCGGCGGCGACCAGCGCCACCGCGCGCCCGGCTTCCCGTTCGTGATGATGAACTCCCGCGGCTTCGCGTCGTCAGCGCAGCTGCTCCGCCAGGAGGTCTCGACCCATGGCGGCGCGTCCCTCGATCACGTCTACTCCCACGGCGCGCTGCCCGTCGCGCAGAAGAAGCGCCGCAACCCCGGCTCCGACCATGACGTCCTGGTCGTGTCGTACTCGCAGGCCAAGAGGGAGACGCAGGCATGAGCCAGGGGAGGATCTTCGCTGTCACGTTCGGCTTCAACGCCATCAAGGCGACCGCGGTCGTCATCGTGCTCCTGACCGTGATCAGCTACATCGGGTGGCGGTCGCAGGACGTGCCCGCCGACGTGGTCCCGTGCACTGGTGAGATCGAGCCGTCGCAGGCGTTGAAGTTCGACTGGTGGGCTGAGAAGGTCGGCGACCTGATCTACCAGATGAAGACGTACCGGTCCGACCATGCCGTGCCCGATGTGAAGCGGGCCGTCGAGGGCACCGCCCGATTCGCCGGGACCCTGCTCGCCACCGTCTACAACGCCGCCAACGGCCGCGACCTCCCACCGGAGGCGCAGAAGTACGAGACCGACTTCCAGAAGCAGCAGCAGCGCCACACTGACGGCTGCCAGCCCTGCCCCGGCGCCCCCGCCGGCCCCACGGACGAAGCCGAAGGCATCCCGTCCCCGAACGGCTACTCCGACCCGGTCCCCGGCGCTGTCATCGGCGCCACGTTCGGCGCTGTCGGGTCCTGGTCCCGGTACCACACCGGCCTCGACTACCGCGCCGGCATGGGCGTCAACGTGAAGGCCGTCACCGCCGGGAAGGTCGTCTACCGCGGCAACAAGGGCGACTGGGCCGGGAACCATGTCGCTGTCCGCCACGCCGACGGCAAGACCACCATGTACTCGCACCTGTCCGCGATGTCGGTCGACGACGGGCAGACCGTCCAGGCCGGGACCGTGCTCGGGAAGGTCGGCTCCACCGGCCGCTCCTTCGGGCCGCACCTCCACCTCGAGCTGTACCCCGCCGGCGTCAACCCCGGTGACGTGTACAAGGCGGTCGACCCGCGGCCGTGGCTGAAGACGCTGAAGGCCCGCCCCTCCGTCGTCTCCACTGGTGGCACGGGTGAGGCTGCTGTCCGGGCCGCAGTCCGGCAGTACTTCCCCGCCGACCAGGTCGACATGGCCATGGCTGTCGCGAAGGCCGAGTCGACGTACCGAGCCAACGCAGTCAACAACTACCGCGGGATGCGGATGCTCGGCATCTTCCAGATCAACGAGTCCGCCTGGCCGCAGCTGGTCAGCACCGGCGACTGGCAGGACGTGACCACGAACACGAAGTGGGCCCACTCCATCTGGCAGCAGCAGGGTTGGAAGCCGTGGTCGACGTGGCGGTCCGCCGCAGCCTCCATCGGCGGTCTGCCGCAGTCGGTGTCGGAGAAGCAGGGTGAGGGCGAGGAGCAGGGCGGAGAGGCGCGGGGGGAACGGATCGCACCGCAGCCCGAGGCCCCGCCAGTTGCCCCGGAGGCCTGCTCGCTGCCGCAGTCGGCGCCGGTACCGCAGTCGTTCACAGCTGGCGGCATCCGCACCGTCACCGACCCGACCAGCAAGATCACGTACAAGGTCCCGATCCCTGAGGGGAAGGCCGGCGTCGCTGTGAACTTCGCCCTCGACCAGCTCGGCGATCCGTACGTGTTCGGGTCGCAGGGTCCGGACTCGTGGGACTGCTCCGGTCTGGTCTCCAAGGCGTGGGCCGCCGCCGGCGTCGAGGTGTACCCGCAGACCGGCGCGATCGCCAGGCAGGAACCGCCGGCCAGCGGCTCCCCGCGCGGTGGGGATCTGCTGTGGTCCGCCAGCCCCGACCACGTCCAGATGTTCCTCACCACGCTCCCGTCCGGGAAGGCACTCATCGTGGAGTCCCCACGGCCCGGGAAGAAGGTCCAGGTGCTCGCTCAGTGGATGGACGTCGACAAGACGTTCCGGCCGGACGCGCAGGCCGTCTGATGCTGTGCCTCTGCGGCCGCACCAACGCACCCGAGCCCGGCGACCCGGTGGAGATCGGCGTCACCCTCGGCAACGGCACCGAGCCGGATATCCGGTGGGCGCGGCTGGTCGGGATCGACAAGCATGAGGAGGGGATCCGCAAGTACGTCGTCCGCGAGTTCCGTCCCGGTGACACCTGGTACCCGACCGGCGCCTACACCACGACGTGGCTGCTGGTGCCCTGGTATCACGACCACCCCACGCAGACTCTGAAGGAGGGCTGATGGACAGCAGTTACGAGGTATGGCACCCGGAGACGATCGGCATGGCCGTCTGGGTCGGTGTCTGCTTCCTGATCGGTCTCGCCCTGGCCACGCTGATGTCGATCATCGACTCGCTCGGCTCCGACAAGAGCGCACTGGAGAAGTTCACCGGCTGGCTGCTGTGGCTGATCGGCGTCACCCTGATTGTCTGGATCGCCGGGACCGGCCTGTACTACGGCGCCGGGCTGGCCGAAGACCTACGAGATTGGCTGAACCTTGACTAACGACGCCTGCCGCACCGCCGCGGTACTGACGATCGAGATCGTGGAGGCGCTGGAGAAGGTCGCGCGGCTCCGCACCGACCGGAAGCGCGCCTTCCTGGCCGCCGCCAACGACGGGCTGAACCAGATGGAGATCGCCCGCCAGATCGACGCCGAGCTCCGCGCCCGAGGGTTCGAGCCGGACACGCACAAGCAGCTGGGTGTCGGTCACGACTCTGTCCGGAGGGTCATCGAGGCCGCGGTTTGACCCCACCTGGAAAACATCCGAGTAACTATTGACTCCCCCGTGCCCAAACACTAGACTAGGGGTATACCCCGGGCCCTAGGCCCACCCTGGCAGGAGGAGTAGAGATGGACGACACGACCCTGAACGAGCGGCTGGTGGCCATCGCCAACCGCGTTCGGTACAACTGGAAGCGGGCCGCGATCAACAGCGCGGTGACCGAGCTCCTGTGCGAAGACGAGGAAGACATCGCCCGCCGGCTCGAGACCGAGTTCGACGCCATGCGGATCCCGACCAACCCGAAGACGGTGAAGAACCTGATCCTCACCGCTGGCCTGGAGGTCGCGCTGCGGACCGACAAGGCCCGCCGGGACGCGGCCGCGGCCGCTCTCGACAACGACGGCGCCGACCCGGCGATGGTGCGCTGATGCCCAGCATTGCCGGATCCGGCCTGTACTCCGGCAGCAAGGTCCGGTGGATCGAGGGCCGTGACATCAAGGTCGGCCAGGACCTGATCAACGTCGGGCCGGTGCTCGACGTACGGCGGGACGGCGTGTTCGTTCTGGTCACTACCATGACCCGCATCTGGACCGACGGCGGTGTGATCGACAGGATCCAGGGCACCATCCGGGTCCACGACGTCGACACCGTTGCAGTGGTGAAGTGATGCCTGACAGCCTGGTCACCCCGGAAACCGTGCCGCACGCCCGGCAGTTGGCCCGGGCCGCACTCGAGGGCTGCGGGAAACCCCTCGACGAGGAAGGCATCGCTGACACGATCGCCAACCTGATGCACCTGGCCGACGAGCTCGGCTACGAAGGGCCCGGCCAGATGCCGAGCATCGAGGGGCAGACGGTTCTCGCCGACGCCCTCACTCACTACTACGCAGAGGTGGAGAACTGATGGCTACGTTGATGGCGTGCGGCCACACCGCACAAGGGCAGCGGCAGGATGGCAGCGAGGTCTGCGTCATCTGTGTCGGCAGCCACCCGGGCGCCGACGTGCCGGCGTCGACGACGCCGGACCTGACCGGCCGGAAGGCGGTCTGCGGCTCGCACCGCGGCCCGACACCGGCCGCCGGCTGGCCTGACTCGTCGCTGCGGCTGGCGTTCTTCGAGTACCGCCCGCTCCGCAACAACGACGAGTACTACTGCGGCTGCTGGGGGTGGGACTGATGGCCATCGACCCGTACAACTTCGAGCTGGTCACCGCGGAGGGCACCGAGGATGACCGTCTGGACATGGTGTGCCTCAAGTGCGGCAACAAGGCCGGATCCGCCGTCAACGGTGTCACGTTGGGCTCGCTGGGGGTGGACGCCTCCGAGCACAACTGCCCGCCGAAGGAGCGCCACCTGAAGCCGGTCGACTACACCGAGGACGAGGACGAGATCCTCCGCCGCGCGGCCCTGTCCGACCTGGAGTACTGCGACCAGAACCACACGTGGCCGGCGCCCGGCGCCCTGCACGGTGTCCTCCCGGACGGCATGCTGATCGCCGGGGAGCAGCTGGAGCGGATCGAACGGATCACCGGGAAGCCGATCGACCGGAACCGTGAGGGCTGGTCGACCGCCGCGCACTCCCGGTCCCTGCTCCGCCGGTGGGCGATCCGTCATCACGCTGGGAGGCCCTGATGGCCGGGTTCCGTGCGGACGCCTTCACCTGGTCCGAGCCGGTCACCGCTCCGCCGGCGTCCTCTGGCATCTGGCAGCTGTACGTCGACCACTGGTGGGTCACCAACGACCAGGGGATGATCGCGACCTACCGGCGTCTTGCTCCGCAGTGCAACAAGGACCGGCGGATCGTGGAACGGCTCGGGAGTAGCGTCCCGGGAGCGACCGGCATCACGCAGATCCCGCTGGTCGTCATGCCTCACAACTGTTCGGACTACGTATGAGAGCACGTCCGATCAGCAAGCGCGCGGCCACCTACCGACTGAGGAAGGTGGCCGCGTCGCTGTCCGACGCTGACTGGGAGATCGGCCGGGCCTGGTATCCCGCCGCCCGCCAGCTGACGCGCGACATGGAAGCCGAGACCGGGCATCCGTCCGTCAACGCCGCGGCCGTCATCGCTCACCTGTCGCCGCGCACTCGCTGGGACAAGAACGTCGACGGCGCCTGGCAGACGCTCCGCACCGGCGAAGCCCCGCTCGGATGGCCGCACATGCGTCGGTGGCTGGCGTGGGCTGCACTGCAGTCGAGGACACCCCTGGACACGCTCGAGGGCCCGAAGACCACCGCGTTCGGTCACAACCTGGTCGGGTCCGACGACGCGGTCACGATCGACGCCTGGATGCTGCGCGCCTTCAACGTCACCGAGGTGGAGGCGAAGCGGGTCGGTCAGTACGACGTCCTGGCCGACATCGTCCGCAAGGTCGCCGCCGAGCACGACGTGGCGCCGGCCGTCCTGCAGGCCGCGGTCTGGTGCCACATCCGAGGGGCGGCTACCTGATGCCCGGCGAGGTGTACGAGGACGGCAAGGTCCACGTCCGCGCGAAGCAGTGCGCGAACTGCCTGCTGTCCAAGGACCGGCTCGTCCCCGGTCAGCGCGCCCGCCAGCTGATCGAGGAGACCCGGTCGAACGTGGGCGGGTCGTTCATCTGCCACAAGGGCCAGGTGTCCGAGGAGCACACGTCGATCTGCCGCGCCTGGTGGGACCGCTACGCGCAGGAGGACCCGATCCTCCGCCTGGCGGTCGCTGTGGACATCGTGAAGGAGGTGGACGATGTGTAGCTGGTTGAGGTGGTTCCTGACCGCTTGGGTAGCCGATGATCCCAAGCCTCAGTACAGCCGCCTTGACCGTTTCGACGGCCTTCAGAATTAGGGGTGTCAAACTATTGACATCACCGAGGCAAACTATAGACTAAATGCATCACCCCACACCGGGGACCTGGCAGAAGGAGCACACGATGGAAACGTTCTGGGCGATCATCGACCGGCAACTCGCGCGGTTGGCCGAGGCGAAGACGGCCGCAGACGTCATGCGGATCTTCGGCAACGAAGGCGAGCACTCGACGTTCTTCGCCGGCGGCGGTGGCGATACCACACCCGACGAGGTCCTGGTCGAGCACGGCTGGTCGTACGTGTGGCGGGAGGCGTCGTACCACTGGGCGATGGTCTCGCCCGACGGCCTGTCTGGCATCACCTACGTCGAGGGTGACATCTACGACGTCGACCAGCCCGCCCCGCACCTGCTGACGGGGGAGGTGGCCTGATGGCCCGCGACGACGTCTGGTCCAACGCGGGCGGTACGCCGGGTCTGCCGATCGTGAAGATCGAGCGTGGCTCCGAGGCATGGCGCCAGCTGCAGGGCGCGCTGGAGAGCGACGCCGCCTACTTCCGGATCTCCGCCAGCCACGGCGAGTTCACCGTCAAGGTCTCGGAGGGCACGTGGTCGTGGCCCCTGGACGTGGCAGCCGACAAGGAGGTGGTCTGACATCTCCTCTGCGGCCGGACTTGTGCCGGCCGCACTGGAGGGGTCAGATCGTCCCCTTTGATGGCCGAAGGAGCCACAGCATGATCAGAAGCAAGATCCTCGGGTTCGGCGCGGGTCTGGTACTCGTCGTGTCGAGTGTCGGAGTCGGGGTCGCGTACGCCACCGGGGGTGATGACCACGGTGACGGCAAGGGGAAGTTCTGCGAGAAGTACCCCGACCACCGGAAGTGCAAGCCGACGGATCACCCGACGGACAAGCCCACCGACAAGCCCACCGACAAGCCCACCGATCGTCCGACGGACAAGCCGACCGACAAGCCCACGGACAAGCCGAACCCGACGACCACGGTGACTCAGCCGGTGCCGGGGCCGACGAAGACGGTCACGAAGCCCGTGCCGGGGCCGACGAAGACGGTGGAGCGGGAGGTCGTGAAGGAGCGCACGCGGACGGTCTACAAGACGAAGAAGCACCGCTCGAAGGCTGTCGAGCAGAACCGGACGGTCGACCGGTCCAGCCCGACGTACGACGTCAACTCCGACTACGAGAACCGGATCGTCGACGCGACCGAAGAAGGGTTCTGAGGTCTGTCTGACGTCCCTCTGATCGCCGGCGGGGGCCGGCGGTTGGGGAGGGGTCAGAGTGGCCTCGCTTCCTGGCAGAAGGAGCATGAGCATGGCGCAAGTTGAGGTGTTCGAGTACAAGGCACCGTTGCATCCGGGGACCGTGGTCCGGTACCACCGCCGACCCGAGCAGTTCTGGGTCGTGGTGGCCGCGGTGCGTTCCGGGACCGCGCACCGGATCTACCCGCTCGGCGGGGACCCGAAGGGCTTCACGGGTGTTGGGCACGGCAGCCTGACCGTCGTGTCGCTCGCCGAGCTGCAGGCGGCCTTTGCCGCCAACGAACTCCGGAACGCCTGATGCCGGGCGGTCTGAGGGTCTGGGAGGTGCCGGCGCTGTACCTGATCCACCGGCAGTTCGGCGCACCGAACCGGAGCCAGTCCTACGACCTCGAGCAGATGGTCACGACCCGCTCGCCAGCCGCGACCGGCCCGAACACATCGCCGATCCTGCGGGTGAAGTTGCACGTCGACACGTCCACCCCACGGCAGTCGTACGGCACCGTCTCGGTGTGGCATGGGGAATGGAAGGAGATCTCCCGCCAGGTCGGCACCGACTGGGTCCAGGACGCTCCGTCCGCGTACGGCGACGTCGAGCAGATCGAGGCGTGGGTGACGCAGATCGCCCGCGACCTGCTCGTCCGTGGCGTCCGGATCACCCGGGCCCTGCACCACGGGGAGGAGATCTGATGGCCGAGCACGTGAACGACGACGTGGCCGTCCACTTCGGTCTGATGCCGACCCACGCCGGCGTCCTCGCCGAGCTCGCGGGAGAGAACGGCGCAGGCCCGTACCGGCCGATCTACGGCTACACCGGCCTGTCGGTCGCGATCGACGGTTCGTGGGTCGAGTGGGGCGAGCCTGACGAGGGCGCCGGCGGCATCCACGTCGTTTTGCGTCCCCTCATGGACGTCCCGTTCCGCGAACAGGTCAGCAGGGTCAACGCCTTGCTGTCGTCCGACCGTGAACCGAGGACGAGGGTCCTCGACTACGCGGTCATCACCGACGTCGGCGACTGGTCTGTGGACCTGGGCGCCGTCCTCTTGGACACCCCGGCGCTGTACGTGGTGCCGAACGGACTGATCGGAGATGTGAGGGCATGAGCAACAACTGGACAGAAGTGGTCGTCGAGCAGCTGGACGGCAAGGAGCTGGACGTCGCTGTCGTGCAGGCCGTGCTGGAGCGGCACGCGGAGATGGACTGGTACGACGGTGACCACCCAGACTGGGTCAACGAGATCATCGACCGCAGCAAGGACTGGAACGACCCGACCCGGTACCTGCCGAACAAGGCCGCGGTCCGTGGCACGCAGTGGGGCAAGTACATGGTCGACGCCGACTGGGCGAAGGTCTCCCGGAAGCTGACGAAGAAGCTCGGCCGCGTCCGCCTCACCGTGGTGGAGGAGTGGACGGCGGACGAGCCGGGCCAGTCCCGGAACGTGTACGTCGCCGGCCAGCACCTGCCGGCAGAGTCCGCGACGGCCATGCTCGTCAACGACCTGGTCCGTGACCTGATAGACGTCGACGCCGTCCCCGAGGTCCTGACCTGGGACCAGATCGACGCGGTCCGGAAGTTCGACCCACGGCAGCAGTTCATCCTGGTGCCGATCAAGCCGGACGCCGAGCCGTGGTGCAACCACGACCCCGTCGCTGTCGTCGACGGCCGCTGCGAATGCGGAGAGGTCGTGGCCGCATGACGCACCGCACCTACCGCCGCCAGTACCTGGTCCGTCAGGTCCAGCTGTGGGACGTCGACGTCCCGGACGGCATGGTCATCGACGACATGTCCGAGTTCGACGAGTGGGTCATGGCCTTCGGCCGGATGTACCACGAGGAGACCGAGCACATCGACGACGACAGCTTCGACGCCGAGATCACGGAGGTGAAGCCGCCGACCGATGAGGGCAAGGAGTACGACCACGATCCCCGCCCTGACGACCAGCCGGTACCGGGTGACCACTGCCGGTTCTGCGCCGAGGAGATCACCTGGCTCGGTCCTGACCCGCAGACCGACTGGATGCACGTCGATGACAAGAGGAACCGCTGATGGACGTCATCATCCCGCTGGGAACTGAGACGGCCGCCGTGGAGCGGCTGAACGAAGCAATCCGCGTCGGCCTGGCCCGGCACAACGGCCGCGACATCCAGCTGCTGCTGCACCAACTGCTCGCCGACGTGGACATCACCATCGTCGGCTACGGAACCGAACGAACCATCGAACAGAAAGGCTTGTGATGACCCATCAGTACCCGCCCCCGCCGGACGTCCCGCCCGCCAAGGTGCCGCGCAGAATCGAGAAGGGGAAGCTGCCGTGGTACATCGGCGGCGGCCTCGTCGCTGCCACGCTGTGGCTCGGCTCGTGCGCTGCGGTGATCGGTGCTCTGAACGATGAACCGACCGCGGCACCGCCCCCACCGCCGGCGTCTTCGGCGCCCGCGTCGTCGGAGCCGCCGACCAGGCTGCCTCCCACCCCGACGCCTGACCCGCCGACCGTGGATCCGGATGCTGCCGACAAGGCCGCGTTCGCTGTCTGGGGCGCTCAGATGTCGGAGGAGGCCAACAAGATGCAGGACATCCTGTCCGACATCCAGGTCGCCGCTGAGGCTGAGGACATCGACGCCCTGCAGACCCACGCGGACGAGCTCATCGACCAGGCCGACGCGATGAAGAAGATCCAGCCGCCGAAGGAGGGGAAGTACGCCACGCTCCATACCGAGTACAACGCGATGCTGAAGGACTTCCGCCGCGCCGGCGTCCTGATGGGCCGCGGGGTGGAGTCACTCGACGTGAGCCTCATCAACGAGGCCTCCGAGGAGCTGGAGTCGGGTTCCGCTCACACCGAGAGGGTGACGGAGGAGATCGAGGAACTCAGTTGAGCAACTATTGACATTCCGGAGGTAAACACTAGACTAGGGGTGCAACATCATTTCACCCCTGGCAGAAGGAGAAGACGATGGCTCACAAGGACCCCGAGCAGATCATCCCGATGGTGTCGTACGGCATCGCCGACTACGGCTACGGGACGCTCGCCGCGTGGGAGCGTCTGCAGGCCGAGCTCGAGGAGGGCTCGGCCAAGGACGAGGCCAGGGAAGCCGCGAAGGGTGACCCGCCCCGGTTCGGTCCGCAGCGTCACTGCTACGGCAACCGGTCCATCTGGAAGCCCGTCGATCCGACCGACCCGTGGTCTCCGCTGGTCGTTCACCCCGCGCTCCGCGACATCGAGGAGCACGTACACACCATGGACTCCGAGCAGGCGGAGCGCGCACTGGCAGGGAGGAGGTAGCAGATGACGTCGAAAGCCGGATACAAGATCGGCAAGGACGAGGAGGGATTGACTGCACGGCAGCGTGCGGTCCTGGCGCTGCTGAAGGGCGGTATGAACCAGAACGGCATCGCTTCGCAGCTGAACATGACTCGGCAGCGGGTCTCGCAGATCAAGGGCGAGCTGATCGCCAAGGGCAAGTACACCGCACCGCCGAAGGACGAAGCAACGAACGGGGCCTCCGCATGAGCGTGGGCTCCGTTTGGGCGTACGTCGCCACGCAGGACGGCAAGGAGGGGGTCATCCAGTGCAAGATCGGCGACCAGGATGTGCTCATGTTCGCCTCCGATGAAACCCGCAGGGACGAGCTGTGGCCGATCGCTCAGTCCCTCGCAACGACGGCCGGTGTCACCGTGACGCTGATCGAGTACACGGCCGAACGGGTCGTGCACGAGTTCCCTGGCAGAAGGAGCCAAGAGTGACCGAGAAAGACGCAATCGACGAGACGACAGGGGAGGTTCTGGCGGAGTTCAATGATTGGACGTTCGTCGAGACTCCGCCGACACCGGACGCTGTCGGCGAACTGCTGGCATCGCTGAAGCATGTGTGGGGGGTCGAGACCACCGACTTCGCGGACTACGTCCAGCCGCTGCCGCAGAAGAAGAAGGTCGACCGGTTCAACGAACGTGGCCAGAAGTACGTGGAGACCGTGCCGTCGTGGACGCTCTACATGTCGGTCGCCGGTCGGGTGCAGATGGTCAACACGGCCGCCCTGCTGAACGAGTGGCGAATTGACTTCGAGCCGGAGCCCGTCACGCCAACCGGGATACCCGGGTACCTCAACTTCGAGGGGCGCCTGGTCTACCGCGAGTACTGCACGATCTACGAACGCGGCGAGAACGGCGAGTGGAGGGTCTTCGGCCGCCGTCCTGGCACCGCGTGGGTGCCGTCGTCGGGTGGAACGAACGCCGCCGGGACCAACCCGTTCGAGAAGGTGGAGACGTCGGCCCGTGGCCGCGCGATCGCCACCTGGGGGTTCGGTGTCTTTCCCGGCTCCGGTATCGCCTCGCTCGAGGAGATGCAGGGTGCCGACGAGAACCGCCGCACCCTGGCTCGTCCACAGGCGCAGCAGCAGGAGGAGGTCAACCCGGCGAACGTGCTGGAGGAGATCCTCACCCGCTCCGAGCACATCCGGCAGATGCGGGGTATCGACCACGACGCCTCGTTCGCCAACCTGAAGCGGTACCTCGTGGGCCGGCTCGGGATCCAGGGAGCCTGGGACGACAAGACGAACACGCCCGTCTGGGGTGCTGTCCGTCCCGCGCAGCTGACGATGCTGCTGAACGACACGCGGCAGGTGGAGAAGCAGCTGGAGGCGCAAGAGGCTGCGGCCAACGCTGGGTTCGGGCCCGCCCCGGAGGAGGACTCGTGATGGCCTGGGCGCCGGCGCCGATCTGGCAGCCGCTGTCGGAGGCTCTGCAGCAGTACGACATGCTGATCGCCGAACTCGGCGAACCGACGGAGTACGCCTTCTTCGCCCGCGAGGGTGGTGGCATGTACCGCAAGCTCGCCGACGTGAACGAGGCGTCCGCCGCCGCTCACCGTGGGGTCTCCGTCGAGATCCGGCTCACGATCGTCACTGACCGGGAGCGCGCAGCTCGCGCGCAGGAGGCCGAGCTCGTGGAGATGCGGAAGCGCCGGCGTGAGCAGTTCGCCGACCAGCCCCGGGAGGTGGACGGTCTCCGTCTGCCGAAGCCCGGTGAGGGCATCAGCGTCGGTGAGATCTGATGACCCGGTACGGACGCCACGAGGAGTTCGAGGACACCGCCGACCGGGCTGTCCTGTCGAAGATGCGCCGAGGCGGTGAGGAGTTGGTGCTGCTCACCCGCCAGGACTGGGCGCAGCTGATCTCGGTAGCCATGGACTACGTCCGGTGGACCGACGCCGTGTCGGATGCTCTGGGTATGTCGGAGCCGGCTGGTGAAGGCAACCCGCGGATGTGGGCTGGTGAGGATGAGGTCGTCGACGTGATCGAGGACCTGAAGTCGGTCTACAACGAGCACCGTGAGTGTCCGGTCTGGTGCGACGAGTGCCTCCGCTGGGAGCGCCCGCAGACCTGTGAACACTGCGAGGGCAGTGGGTACGGCGGTCCGCTCAGGATCCCCGCCGATGCTGAGGTGCCCGGCTGGATCGAGTGTGAGTGGTGCGCCGGCGACGGCCGCAAGCACGACGAGGAGGAGCAGAACGAGCCTCGCCGGCTGCGGAGGGTCAGAAAGCTGATGGCCAGCGCGCAGGGACTGGGCCAACCGCACGTCGCACTGACTGACCTGGTGGACGCCATGACGGGGGAGCACGACGATGAGTGACAAGACGAGCATCGAATGGACAGACGCAACGTGGAACCCGGTCACCGGGTGCACGAAGGTCTCACCGGGCTGCGACCACTGCTACGCCGAGACGTTCGCGGAGCGGTGGCGCGGCACCCCGGGCCACTACTTCGAGGGCGGCTTCGACCTGCAGCTGCGGCCGGAGAAGCTGGACCAGCCGTTGCGGTGGAAGCGGCCGCGGCGGATCTTCGTCAACTCGATGTCCGACGTCTTCCACGAGGACATCGACGACGAGTACATCGCCCAGATCTTCGCGATCATGTCGCTGGCCACGCAGCACACCTTCCAGCTGCTGACGAAGCGGCACGGCCGGATGCGGTCGCTGCTGAAGCGCGCGAAGGACTGGGACCCGAAGACCCGGATCTCGTGGCTGGGGGTCGTCGACAACTACCGGGAGGCGTACAGGCCCGGCTGTGGTGACTTCCAGTGGCCGCTGCCGAACGTGTGGCTGGGGGTGTCTGCTGAGGATCAGCGGTGGGCTGACATCAGGGTGCCTGCCCTGCTCGACACACCGGCAGCGGTGCGGTTCGTGTCGGCTGAACCGCTGCTCGGCCCGATCGACTTCACCTGCCACCTGAACGGCATCTGCTCGTTCTGCGGCGGGTCGGGCATCGGTGCCCGGTCAGCGTCGATCGGCGGCGCGAAATATGGCCCGACTGACTGCTACCACTGCGGTCGCGGTGACCGCCCGCCGCCTGCCCTCGACTGGGTGATCGCAGGCGGCGAATCCGGGCACGGGGCACGCCTGATGGATCTCGAATGGGTGCGGGTGATCCGTGACCAGTGCGACGAGGCTGGGGCCGCGTTCCTGTACAAGCAGCAGGGCTCCGGTGACGGTGGGAAGAAGTCCCGCCGGGAGCTCGACGGCCGCACCTGGGACGAGTTCCCACCCGACCACCTGACGGAGGTGCCGTTCTGATGACCGGCGAGGAGATCCTGGTACGGCTCGCGGAGGTTATCCGGGAGCGGGACAGGACGGCCGAGTTCAAACTGGTATCGCTGGAGCAGTTGGCGGACCTGGTCGAGGAAGCCGCGGCCGACGTCGCGCTACGGGAGCACGAGGAACGGATGGACGATGACTGAGTTCGCACCGAAGGACACCTGGGACCTGGTGGTCGGCCTGTTCTTCTGGCTGGTCATGCTGGCCTGGGCCGGTAGCGCGATCCTGGTGAACCTGGTCCTGAACCGGTTCTGGCCGCTTGAGAGGCGCCGGCAGCTGTCGTGGTCGAAACGAATCGGCGGCCGGCTGATGATCGGCTTCATGTCGCCGATGGTCACCCTGGGGATCTGGAAGATCGAGCAGACCGAGGACGGGTGGCGGATGGGTGACGGCACCCCGGACGAGGACACCGACGAGGTGTGGCACTGGTGACCGTCCGCTGGGGCCGTGCCTACCGAGGCCGCGTCTGGCATCTGCTGGGCCCGGAGTACCCGGGGACGCCGGCGATGGCCATCTGTGAGCGGAGCGACCCGATCACGGAGCACACGCTGGATCTGCCGCCGATGGGTAGTTCTGTCTGCCCTAGGTGCGAGAGTGGCGTGCAGTCGATGAGCATCGCGATCGGCATGGCTCGTCAGTGGTTACGCCCGACAACTCCACCGGAAAACATCGGAGTAACTATTGACGCCCCCGAGTCCAAACTATAGACTAGGGGTACCCAAGGGGCCCAACCGGGCCCCGTCCTGGCAGAAGGGAACGGCATGACCGTAGCAATCGAGGCCCGCAACGCGGGGCTCACCGATCTCACCACCCTGTTGCGCGAGCAGCAGGCTCAGAAGGTCGACTTCGTGGTTCCGGCCTCGAAGATGAAGGCGGTGGAGGGCGATCTCGTCATCCGCGGCACCGAGCCGGTCCTAACCCCCGACGGGGTCGACCTGGCTGATGGCACCTACCGGCCCACGGAGGTGTTCGACGAGGGCATCGCGGCGAAGCTGCAGATTCCGATCACGTACCTGCGGCGCCTGCGGAACCGTCCGGACCTGTACGACGTCAACGTCAACGGCTGGCTCCACGGACGCCGGCCGAAGGTCTCCCACCCCGCGGCCGGCGCCGAGGTCCTCCGCGAGGGTATCCCGGGGGATGGCCGGACGTTCCTGGTCCGCGCGTTCCGGGGGGAGGACGGCACCGGCATCGCCCGGGCGCTGCTCTCCAACCGGTTCCGGATGGTCGACAACCTCGACATCCTGTTCGCCGCTCTGCAGGGCGTCCGGGACGCCGGTGTGGAGGTCGACATCGTCGGCTGCGACCTGTCGGAGCGTCGGATGTACGTCAAGGTCAACTGCCCGCAGGTGTGGGCGCTGGCACCGGAGCTGCTGAAGGGCTACCGGTCCCCGTTCTCCGGGAACACCGGCGCTGACAACCCGAAGGTGTTCGCCGGGTTCGTCATCGGCAACTCCGAGACCGGGAACGGCTCCTGGAGCATCACCCCGCGGATCACGTTCCAGGTCTGCTCCAACGGGATGACGCTCACCAAGGATGCGTTCGCCGGCCGCCACATCGGCGCCCGGATGGACGACGGTCTGGTCAACTGGGGGCAGGACACTCAGGAGGCCGAGGTGAACCTGGTGGCTCTGAAGACGCGGGACGTCATCCGCACCACGCTCGACCAGGAGTACCTGGTCGGCAAGATCGCGGAGCTGGAGGAGAAGTCGGACCACAAGATGGCCAAGCCCGACGAGGCTGTCCGGACCGTGGCGAAGAAGCTCTCGTTCTCCGACGAGGTCGCCGACAAGATCCTCGAGTTCTTCATGGAGTCGGGCTCGATCAACGCCGGCGGTGTGATGAACGCGATCACCGCGGCCGCTCAGGTCGTCGACTCCCCCGATGTGGCTGCTGACCTGGAGGCCAAGGCGTTCGACGCCCTGGCGCTGGCAGCCACCCTGTAGTCGTGAGCCGGGCCCGCCCCACGATCGGGGGATCGGGCGGGCCCGGCTCCCGCACCACCCAACCCACTTCCTGGCAGAAGGAGCAAGCAATGACGGACGAACTGCACCACACCGGCAAGCACGAAATGGACGCCGAACTCGAGGAGCAAACCCGCGAAGATCGGGCCCAGAAGCAGATGAAGGCAACGATCGTCGGCCATGTGCGCGACACCAACCGGTCCGGTGAGACCGCCACCCTCGTCGTCGTGGATGGCCAGCAGTGGCTCCACGTCTACAGCTGGGATGAAGGCGACGGGATCAACGAGTGGTACTTCCTCGACGAGAACGGCCGCGCCCACATCGCCGGTCTCCGGTGGACCTGGTCACCCGGCACCCCGTTCACCGACGCAGTCACCGACCATGACAACAGCGACGCCGAGGACGCTTTCAACGAGCAGCTCGACGAGTTCAAAACGTTCGTGGACGAGGAGCGGAACGCCCGCCGCATCGACGACCTCGAGGCAGAGGCTGTCGCGGCCGCGAAGGCGAGGCTGACATGATCGTCTCGTTCGGCTACCAGGCCCCGCAGTGGTCTCCCAGCCACCCGTACTCCAAGCCGCTGCCGGAACTGCCGGAGGGCTGGGGCAAGCCTCGGATCGAGTGGTCCGACCTTGGGCGTCCGGAGGTGTCGTCGACCCACACCAGCGGCGTCACGATCTCCGTGTGGAACGTCAACGAGGAGTGGGAGTCCTCCGCCTGGGACATCGCCGTGTACGAAGCGGTGGGGATCAACGAGGACCAGGTGGTCGACGTCGAGAACTACCTCAACCGTGTCTACGAGCGGACCGCGCCGGCCGCCTACTACGTGGCCGAGAAGGCGCTCCGCGAGATCCACGATCTGCTCATCAACTCGCAGCTGGAGGACTGATGACGAACTGGGACAAGGTCTGGGAGGACGCCCTGTTCGGCAGTCCTCGGAAGCACGCACGGAAGCGTGCCAAGAAGGTCGTCCGGAGGCGCCGCCGCCGCGCGGTGTGGGTCTGGGCGAAGAAGAAGGCCAAGAAGAAGGGATGGTTCTGATGAACCGAGTGGAGTTGACCGGTGTCGTGGTGAACCGTGACGCCGCTGACCCGTGGCGGGTGGGGGACTCGTGGGGGTCCCGCTGCCAGATCGCCAACCGGGAGGTCGGCTACGACCACGAGAAGCGGGAGCCCGCGATCGTGGCCACGTTCCTGACGGTGACCTTCTTCATCGAGAAGGCCGAGTTCGGGCCCGAGGATGTACCACGTCGTGGTGACGAGTTGTACGTGCTCGGCTCGCTGGTGCAGTACGAAGGGTCGGACGGGAAGAAGCACACCGGTGTTCGCGCGGACGTCTTGACGATCGTCCGCCGCGGCCGCCAGCACACCCCGGCCCGCCAACAGGGTGAGGAGCCCCCGTTCTGATGGCCCGCACAACAGTCCGTGGCCAGGGAACGGCCACCGAGCGGGACGTCAACCCCAACGCGAAGTGGAACGACGTCCACGCCTACGCCAAGGTCCGGATCGAGTACCCCGACGCCCACGCCGACGTCGGCCTGGCCGCGTTGGTGGCCGCGCTGCGAGACACGCTCCACGCGATGGGCGCCCGTCCGGTGACCCTGGCAGACATGCTGATGGCTCCACCACCGCCGAAGCCCGATCCCGAGGAGCCTCCGTTCTGATGAAGCACGAACCTGGCAGATGTCACTCGTGCCGGCTGATGATCCCGAAGATGCCGGACATGACGTGGGAGGAGTGGGAGACGCAGCCGTACTGCGACGAGCGGTGCGAGGCGGAGCTCCCGATGAGGTGCCGTTGCTGCGGCCGGCTGTTGAAGCAGGAGGGTGTCTGGTTCTGCAACCTCGAGTGTGAGGCGAAGATGCCGAAGACGGCGTACCGGCACCTGACCATCGTCGAGGACGTGGAGTTCCTGCTGAGGTGGGGGACGCCGTACTACCTGATCCCGGAGAAGGTGGGATCGCCGAACCTGTCGGCGCTGTCCCGGGTCCTGTACCGGCTGGGTCGTCTGGACCTGGCCAACGAGATTCAGCGCGCGCACACCGCCATGCAGGAGGAGGCCGCCTGATGTCACCGATGAGAGGTAGGACGAGGCCATGACCCTCGAAGTTGTTCCCGTTACCAAGGCCACCTGCAACCGCTGTGGCCACTATCTGGAGGCGGAGGAGCCGGCGGAGCTGCTGGACCGGGCCAACTCCCACTCGTCGTGGACCGGCACCACCACCGCCCTCGTGGATCTGTCGCCGGTGGAGACGGTGGTGACGCTGTGGTTCTGCGGGTTCTGCACGCAGCAGATGTTCACGTTCCTCGACCAGCCGACGGACGAGCTCTGGTTCGGTGACGAGAACCAGGCCCCGGGTGGTGGGCCGATCATTCCGCCCCCCGTGGAGGGCGGACCGTGAGGATCCCGATTCCGGAGGGCGCTGAGTTCCCGGCGGTCTCCAACAACATGATCCGCACCTACGGCGCCGGCGGCTTCATCCTGGCGGGTCACGAACTGCCGCGCGGCTGTCCCCGGCAGTGGCAGTGGCGGTACAACAACCCGTCTGGTGAGCGGCCGCCGGGGGAGCAGGCTGATGTCCTCGACTTCGGCTCGATCATGCACCGCGCGCTCCAGCTGATGGAGGAGGAGCAGTCAAGCCCGGAGGATTCGGTGCTGAAGGCGTGGTCGGAGAAGGGCCACGGGCTGATGACCCCGGAGTGGTACCAGGAGGCGCTGTACGACATCCGCCGCTACATGGACCGCGGTCAGTCGCCGCTGGACAACTACGCCAACTACGGCACCGAGGTCGGGCTGGAGGCCATCCTGTACGAGGATGAGGACTTCGGCCCGATCGTGTTCCGCGGCACCATCGACTGGCTCGGCCTGGACTGGCAGAACCCGAACGACATCCACATCGTCGACTTCAAGACGAACCGGTTCCCGCCGTCGATCGAGGACGTCATGCGGGATGTCCAGGGCAAGGGCTACGCCTGGCTGGTCCTGCAGAACGCCTACCGGCTGTTCCCGGGGGTGACGCATCCGCGGCCGCTGTTCACCCTGGACGCCATCAAGTGGAACCAGCTGCCGCCCGTCTTCTACGACGCCGACACGATCGAGGCCTGGCATCAGTGGGTCGTGGCCATCGTCCGGCAGATCCTGAGGGATGAAGACGCCGAACCGGAGGTCAACGACGGCTGCCCGCAGTGCCCGATCCGGGACTCCTGCCCGGCGTGGGCGAAGGTCCCGGACCAGGCCAACTTCCTGCTGCAGGTGAAGCCCGACGACGCCGACGAACTGATGATCTGGCGGGAGAAGGTCAACGCACTGCGGCTGCTGCTGGAGAAGGCGGTCAAGGAGGTCGATGGCCGATTCAACGCCGACGCCGCCCGGGAGGGCCAGGTCGTCGCCGGCGGAATGCAGTTGGACTGGACGGCGAAGTGGGTGGAGGTCCAGGACCTGCCACGGCTGCACTCCCTGCTCGGTGACGACCTGTTCTACGAGGTCGCCTCCGCCGGGAAGGGGAAGCTCGAGGCGGTCTGCAAGGGATTGGACCCGGAGACGGCGGAGGCAGCGATGGGCTGCCTCAGGAAGGAACCGAACGGCATGACCGTCAAGAGAACGAGGTTGTGATGGAGGAGCAGGACTCACTGTTCGGCCCGGACAAGGTCGACCTGATCGTACGGAAACTCCAGTCCGCGGAATGGGTGGAGTTCGGTCGCCGGCGCAAGTGGCCGGCCGACCATGAGAGGGATCGGCTGTTCGTTGAGCAGCTGATGGCGAAGGAGCCTGACAAGGACCTGATCGCAGAGGTGGACGCATGGGTGCAATGGATGGTCAACAAGCACGACGGACGGAAGGGGGTGAAGCCACGTGAGCGATTCAGCAACTGGGTCTGCTACAACTCGCGATTCGGGACCGGTGCGTCTCAGCAACGCCGCCGCGTTTCAAGCAGCGGAGGCGGCCGCGGCCCGCGTGCGGGAGGCGCGCCAGCGCCTCGGTCCGCTTGGGCCGACTCCGGAGTCTCAAGCCTCTAGAGACGAGGCTGAACTGCGGGAGAAGCTCGGACGGTGGAACGTCCCGAAGCAGTACCTCGACGTCAACTGGGACCAGGCCTGGCTCCCTGACGGCTTCGTGGCGGGGGAGTGGAAGGGGGATCTCCTGCGGGCCGCTCTGCGCCGTGGGAAGGGTCTGCTCATCGGGGGCCCGACTGGGACTGGCAAGTCGTCCCTGGCCGCCCTGATCGCTCGGGAGACGGCTCTGGCCGGTCTCCGCGTCAGGTGGGAGTACGTGCCCACGATGATCGACACGATGGAGTTCGGGAAGGCCGAACGGCTCGCAGTAGAGGAACGGCAGCGGACCGCTGGCCTGGTCGTCTGGGACGACTTCGGCGTCGACGAGCTGGCGGACTGGCAGATCGGCTTCATCGACCGGATCGTGGAGCAGCGGTACGGCTCGGGCCGGTCGATGATCATCACCACGAACACGCCGTTCGCGGAACTGAAGGCCGACCTCAGGCTCGGTCGGATCATGTCGAGGTGGCGCCAGCGGAACCTGGGCCTCACGATCAACGGCGAGGACCGCAGGGTCTTCGCTCGATAGCAGCACCTGGCAGAAGGAGAGCACGATGGCACGAGGGAAAGGGCCGCTGTTCGCGGTCGTCAGGGCCTACCGGCAGATGGTCGGCCGGCCGGAGAAGCCGGACCGAGTCTGTCCGTGCGGCGGTGAGGGACCGGGGACACGGATCATCGGTGGGCTGCCGTGGGCCACGCCCTGCCCGGACTGTGGGCGGGCCTCATGGCCGACCTGACCTGCCCGTACTGCGGGAAGTCGGAGCCGAACGAGTTCCTGCTGGACAACAACCACTGGGTCGGATCGCCGTTCGTCCACCGGGAGGCCGTGTGCATCTCGATGGACCTGACCCGCCGGCACGTCACCCACTACGTGAAGATCATCGGTCAGCGGCGGCTGCTGGTGGCCTCCGTGGCTCCCAAGGAGCGGCCGCAGATGGAGAAGGAACTCCGGCAGGCCGAGGAGGGCCTGGAGCGGACTCTCACCCGGGCCCGGGTGGTGTGGCCAGCTGATCGCCAGGACTGGATCGACGAGAAGCTCGCCGAGCTCGAGGAATCGACCGAGGAGTTGACCCTGTTCTGATGGTGGTCCGAGCGAACGACCTGCCGGTCTCCTGGGATGGGGAGCCGGTCGACTGGTGTGGATGGGGAGACGAACCGTGGACAACCTGGATCTTTCACCACAAGCCCGTGCCGTGCGTCTGCGGGTCCGTGGCTCCACAGCAGGTCAACGCCGGCGCGATCGACGAGGTCACGATTGGGAAGACGTTCTCCGTCGTGCGCCTGTTCGCGTATCGCTGCCCCGGCTGCTCACTGGACACCGTCGTCGATTTGAGGGCTGGCACCACGTGGGAGCTCGACGAAACCGACTACGGATCCGGCGGGTCTGAGGTCACACAGAAGGAGTTGTTCTGATGAGACTGGCCATCGCGGATCCGCCCTACCCGCCCCAGTACGCGGAGCGGTACGACCGTCCCGACGGAGCTGCTCGACTCACGACCCGCAGTCGGGCCCGCCGCTACTACGGGGACGGCACCCGTCCGACCACGGAGAAGCCCGCCGACTTTCACCCTGACGCCGGCGACTGGGACGACCCTGCTCGACATCGTGCCCTCCTGGAGATGCTGCTCGCCGAATACGACGGCTGGGCGATCGCGACATCATCCGACGGCCTCTCGTGCTATCACCCGTTACCCGTCCCGGCCCGGATCATGGTGTGGCACAAACCGACCGCGCCGGCGGGAAGCCACCGGATCTCGTCGAAATGGGAAGCCGTGATCGTCTACACGCCCGCGGCCCGCCGTGGCCACCGAGGGCCTGGTCAAGTACACGACGTCCTCCGCTGCAACGCCCCTCAGGCTGGATTCCCCGGATCTAAGCCGACCCGATGGACGCGGTGGGTCCTCGACGCCCTCGGATATCTGCAGGACGAGGACACAGTCGACGACCTGTTCCCCGGCTCAGGATCAGTAGCAGCTGCGATCGCTCAGGGGGTGCTGCTCTGATGGCCGGTCACATCAACTACGGCCCGTGGGCCAAGAACGTGTCCGCCCGGTACGACGGCAACTGCGTTGCTTGCGGCCATCACGGCTGGTGCCAGCACGACCACATCTGGCCACTGTCGCAGGCCCGGAAAGACCCCCGCCGGTTGTCGGTGCTGAACGGCGCCACCCTCTGCGGTGACTTCTGCCGGCACTGTGAGGCGGAGGGGAAGAAGCCCTGCCACCTGCAGAAGACCCACGGCGAACTCCGCTACCAGTTCCGTTGGCTGAGGCCGGACACGATCGTCTACCTCGCCGACGTCGGCTGGGTGGCATGGAACCCTGTCACCGGGGAGCCGTACGGTCCCGGGATGAACCACTTCGAGCCGCTGCCTGACCGGTACAAGGTGCCGATCGTGCTGAACGCTCTCCCGAAGCTGGTTCGCGATGACTTCCGATCTGCACGAGGCAGACGGTGAACGAAAGGAACGGCATGTCCACAGAGGTACAAGATGCCCCGGTCGAGGACGACCTGGGCGCGGCCGCGGCTGCTGGGCTCGGCGGGGACGTCGACCAGCCGACCCTGGACGGGAAGGCAGCCCAGAAGGGCCCGATCGTCAAGTTCAACGGCGTGAAGGCCACCGACGTCGACGAGGACCAGGTCGCCGGCTGGCAGGTTGGCCAGCGGGTCACCTTCCGCGGCAGTGGTGTCGTGATCCACTCCGGGGAGGAGCTCGACACCCGCGACGACACGATCCGGAAGGCCATCACGATCAAGATCGACGGCACTCACGTCGAGGCCGACTAGTGCCGATCGACTCGAAGTACGGCCGGGTGACGCTGGAGAACCCACGTCACGTGGCCGAGGATGAGCCGGTCATCGTCTTCGTGGCGCATGACCGGCTGGTGCCGAAGCTGCTGAAGGTCTACCGCTACTTCTGCGAGCTCGCGGGGTCACCGACCAACCACCTGTTGGCCATCGACGCCGCAGCAGCGGAGATCAAGGCGTGGCAGCGGGACCATCCCGAGGTGGTGAAGGTGCCGCGCTCGGAAGGCCTGAACGTAGGCCCGATCTGTCCGGAGTGTCGGGACAACAAGCACGACAACTGCGACTCGACGGCCTGGGACGACGACCGTGACCGGAAGGTCCGCTGCGCCTGCTACGCGAGGGAGCACGTCTGATGGCCAGCACGTGCCCGGTCGGCTGCTCACGGTCGGTGAAGTTCGGGCACCTGATGTGCGGTGCGTGCTGGCGGAAGGTCCCGAAGGACGTCCAGACCAGGGTCTACCGCTCCTGGCGGGCGGTGCAGGCTGGACGGCCGGACGCCATGACCGACTACGACGCCGCGAAGGCTGACGCCATCGCGTGGGCTGACGGGACACTCGTCGGCCCCTAGGTCCCGACCCCTGGACTAACTCTTTACACCCCCGAGGCTAAACACTAGACTGGGGACTAACTGGGCCCATCCTGGGCCCCTGGCAGATAGGTAGACCGAATGCCGATCCGTGAGGATCTCGCCACCTGTTCGTTCCCGGAGATGCGGCCCGAGTTTGGGCAGCCGATCCGGATCTCCCGGGGCTTCCCCCGGTACCCGCTGAAGTATCCGCTACCGAAGGAGGCAACTCTCCGGGTCCTGTGGCCCGGGCAGGAGTACTTCAAGGCTCCAATCGACGAGTTCAACCGCCGCTTCCTGGAGGACCTGGACAAGGTCGGGGTCGACCGCCTCGAGCACCACTTCGCCCGGCTCAAGGAGGAGTTCCAAGCCACCCGTCTCGTCTTCCTCTGCTTCGAGCAGCTGTGGAAGGACCCGTCCGGGGAGGGCTGCCACCGGTCCACGTTCGCCGACTGGTGGCTGACGCAGACGCTGGAGACCATCCCAGAGCTCGGCCGGACCGGCGACACGCCGGAGGTCAAGGAGGACGAGCCAACCCTGATGTAGCGTCACCGGCAGGTCGGGGGGCAGCAGCGGTGTGCGCTCCCTGGCCGCCTCCGGTCGTAGCTCAATTGGATCGAGCGCCCTCGTCTATGGGGGAGAATCCTGGTTCGAGTCCAGGCGGCCGGTCGACGAAGGAGGCAGTACATGCCCGGTGGCTTCACATCGCCGTCGATCCTGTTCCTGAACACCTGGGACGCCCCGGAACGGTCGTACTGCCGGAAGATCTTCTCCGCCCTGCAGGCCCGCGGCTACACCCGCTACGTGGAACCGTGCGCTGGGGCCTTCGCCATGCCGCTCGTGGCCATCAACGCAGGCTGGAAGCCGAAGACCATGGAGTCGTCGGACTGCTCCCTGTTCACCGCCATCGTGGGCACCATGCTGGACCGGGACAAGAAGTTCGAGGACCTCGCGATCTGCGTGGAGGGTGAACCGGCCCCGCTGGAGGAACCGACCCGGATCCGGCAGGCCGCGAACCTGCTGTACGTGCAGCTGCTCGCCCGGATGGAGGCGCGGCCGCAGGAGGTTGTCTACTGGCAGAACCTGGTCCACGACCTCCACGCCCGCAAGGACGACCACATCGACGGGATCGCGAAGCGGCTGAAGACGATCGACGACCGCCTCGGTGGGCTCCACCATGAGTCGCTGGACATGTTCGCCCACATCGCCCGGGTCCTCGACGACCCCCACACCGTGATCAGTCTGAACGCCCCCACCTACGAGTCGGGGTTCGAGCGGTTCTTCGACACGAAAGGCCGGCTGACCTGGAATGAACCCCCGTACGAGATCTTCGACCCCGAGACCGGGAACGATCGCATCATGGACATGTGCGACGGGGCACCTGCTCTCCTTGTCCAGCAGCAGCAGCGCCCCCCTGGTGGCGCTTCTCATCCGACACCCGTGTTCGCCCGCCACCTGTCGCTGGGTCAGTACGTCTACCTGAACTCCAACCGGCCGGACGAGGTGTTCGCCATCACCGGCGGCCCGAAGGTCTCACCCAAGAAGTCGTCGCAGAACCTGGAACCGTTGGATCTGCCGCCGCTCCCACTGGACTATGAAGTTCGGCCGGATTCCCAACTCCAGCTGCTCCCAGTTGGAAGTAACGTCGCCGACTACTACCGCGGCCTGTGGATGCACCGCCTCCACGCCGACCCCGGTGGGATGAACGTGGTCCTGGTCCTGGATGGCCACGCCGCCGGCGTCTTCGGCTACAACGCGGCCCCGATCCAGTCGTCGTACTCCGACAAGTGGTCCCGGCACGTCATCCTCCGGTTCGCGTTCGGCGCCCCCCACGACACGCTCCGCCTCACCCGGCTGGCCACCATGGTCGCTCTGCAGCGGAAGTCGATCGACCTCTGGCTGACGGGGACGAACAGCATGGCCCTGGAGGCGTCGGAGGGTCTGGTCACGGTGGAGTACACCCGCCACCCCGAGGCCAAGGGCCTCCGTGGGCTGATGAAACTGGACTCCCGGGCCAAGCACGAGGACGGGAACAAGCTGATCTACTCCGCCCCGTGGCGGCATCAGACCCTGGCTGAGGTAGTGGCCGAGTTCGTGAAGAAGGAGACGCAGTGGCGCAAGCAACGCACGGCCTGACGGAGAAGGGCCTGCAGGTAGGGCCTGATCTCTACGTCCGTGAGCTCGTCATCGCTGAGGTCCGGGAACAGGACATCAACGCTCAGACGATGCAGCCCGACATGTTCGACCGGCTCACGGAGAACATCTCGATACGGGGGGCCCTGGAGTCGCTGCCGTACTGCCACCAACCCAACGGTGAAGGCCCGGTGTCCATCATCAGCGGCCACCACCGCATGCGGGCCGCGCGGGAGGCTGGGCTGGACAGGATGTGGGCCCTGGTCGACGAGCAGGAGATGTCGCGGTCGCAGATCCGGGCCAAGCAGATCGCCCACAACGCTCTGGCCGGCTCCCCCGACGAGAAGATCCTGGCCCAGATGGTCGGGCAGATCGACAACGTCGATGACCTGTTGATGACCGGTCTGTCCGAGGACAAGCTCCCGACGGTGGAACCCGACGACACGAACCTGCAGCTGCCGCACGCCGACTTCGACTTCCGCCAGGTCGTCCTGATGTTCCTCCCCGCCCAGCTGGACGAGTTCAAACTGGCCGTGGAGATGATTGAACGGAAGACCGACGTCGTCTACACCGGGGACCGCAGTCAGTTCACCGCGTTCTCCAAGGCCATGCTCGACTACGGCCGCACGATGAACGTGAAGTCGATGGCCACCACTATCGGCATCCTCACCGACCTCGCCCGGCAGCAGATCGAGGCCCACGAGAATGAATCAGATCAAGCGGAAGTCACACCCTCCGATGGCTGAACTGCTCCGGACGATCACCACATTCGCTCAGATCACGATGGTCTGCCCCGACTGTGAGGCCGACGTCGACTGCGACATCCCGGTCCGGGTCGGGATCCGCTCCATCACCGACACCCACCACGAGCTGGTCGCCGCGGTCGACACCACCGCCGCATGGGCGCAGCCGTACTGGGACCACCGGCTGAAGGTCCACGGCCCGCAGGCGTAGGACACCGACGCGCTACGGATCCAAGATCTGGAATCCAGTTTCTGGATAATGCCGCCCATGGGTGACAACTCGAACGGCTCCGCTGCCATCACGTCGCCGTCGACGGCGAAGAAGGCCCGGAAGCTGGACCCGGACATCCATCCGTGGATGCGGCAGCCTGAGGAGTCGGACCTGGCCTACGCCATGTTCGTCGAGTACCGCGACATGGAACGCCGGACCCTCACCGCCTTCGGCACCACCGAGGCCCACATGCGGAAGGGCTTCACCGAGATCCAGGCCCGGAAGCTGTCATCCATCTGGTCATGGGGTCACCGCTGCTACCAGTGGGACCACTACCAGGGTCAGGTCGACACCGAGGAGCTGGTCCGCTACCGCCGGGCCATGAACAACCGGCAACGGGCCACCGCCCGCGCAGCACAGAACAAGCTCGCCCAGTGGGTGATGAACCTCGAGCCGGAACGGCTGAAGCCCATGGAGGCTGCCCGGCTCCTGGAGGTCGTCGTACGGATCGAACGGGAGGCCGCCGGCGCCAACGCCAAGGAAGCCGACCAGGCCCCCGATCAGGACAAGCCGAAGGAGCAGGAGGTCACCCTGTCCGAAATGATGGGGGTCGACCCGACCGCGGAGGCTGACCTGGCCGCGGCCCTGGCCCGGATGCTGCGGTGAAACTCCCCACCCGACTCGAGGAGATGCCGCTCTCCCAGCTGGAGGACCTGCTCTGCCGGGCCAACCCGGGGGTCTGGGCGGAACGGAAACGGGGGTTCGTCAACGCCCCGGTCCACTGGGAGTGGTACTCGCTGATGACGACCATGCAGCGTGGCTGCGTCGTCGCTCCCCGTGAGCACGCCAAGTCGGAATGCTGGACGGTCAACGGCACGGCCTGGCGGTCGATCTACACGCCGGGGATCTGGACGTACGTCTTCGCCGCCACCGCTGACCTGGCCACCGAGCTGAAGGAACGCATCGACTCCGCGGTCCGGGAGGCTGAACCGGAACTGGTCAACAACGCCTACGCGCTGTCGAAGACGCAGACCGTGTACGGCAACGGCTCCCGCATCACGTGCGCCGGCGCCGGCAAGGCTGTCCGTGGTGCTCACCCGGACGTCATCGTCGGGGACGACGTCCTCTCCGACGACTCGGCCGCCACCGAACATCAGCGGAAGAAGATCCTGACCTGGTGGTCGGGCACCATCGGCGGCATGTCGCACCCCGGCACGACGCGGGTGGTCCGTGGCCACGGCCGGCTCACGTTCCGCCCGACGCAGGTGTTCCTGGTCGGGACCCCGTTCCACTCGCAGGATCTGCTGTCCGCCATGAAGGGGAACAAGCTGTACCACTACCGCCGCTACTCGGCCGAGTACCACGTCTCACAGCTGGTCGACGGCACGATGGCTGTCGAGGTCGCCAACGGCTAACGTCCGTCGTATGGCTCTCTCTCGCCCGCGGACGGGCTCGACGATCGACAAGGTCCAGGCGCTCCGTGAGGCGACGCTGGCCCAGAATCCGACCCGCAGCAAGCACGACAAGCTACCGTCGGCCGGGTCGGGCAAGGGCTCCGGCTCCAAGGGCACTGGAAAGGGCTGACCGTGGCATCGAAGAAGAACGCCGATCCGCAGGGATACGAGGCTGCACCGCAGGAGCGGAAGCCGGACTGGAACGTGGCCACGCAGGGCGCTCCGCCTGAGGGCACCGAGGAGATCTACAACGTGGTCCCGATCGCCTACGCCGGCGACCAGCTGTACGGGCCGGGTGGGCAGGCTCTGGGCCAGGAGGAGGCATCGTCGGACGACTCCGCCGCCGATTCGTCCGACGGCTCCGACGCTGGTGGGTCTGACAGCGGCCAGGCAGCCGCTGGCGCCTCGTCCGGCGGCAAGACGTCCGGTGGCAAGGCGGACGGCAGCAAGTAGCCGTGGAGGCTCGTCGACGGCCGCCGTGGAGGCTGCGGCGGCCGCTCGTCGGAAGGCGCTTGAGCGGTCCGTCGGTCCGCGTGGGTGGTGGTGGCCGTGACGCCGGCGGCAACGTGCTTGAGCGGGCTCGACAGCCGAACTGGTGGTGGTGGCCGAGGCCCCGCTGATGTGGTGGTGGCAACGTGCTTGACACGTCCGCCGATCCGCGCAGGTGGTGGTGGCCGATGCTCGGAGGAGGCCGTTCGGAGGCTGCCGGCGGCTCGCAGCTGGAGGCTCGCAGCTGGAGGCTCGCTGTTGACGGCTGGAGGCTCGTTGGTGGCAGTCGCCGCCGGTGGTGGTGGAACGAGCAGGAGCGGGCTGTGGCCCCGAGTGGTGGTGGGTGGCCGAAACGGCAACGCGCTTGACACGTCCAGAGATCCGAGTGGTGGTTGGTGGCTGTGGCCGATGCTGGGCCCGCTGGAAAACATGTCTTGTCATGTGGCTAACCCTTGACTAAAGACCGTTGAAACACTAGACTGAATGCATGAACCAACCCACCGGATCCACCGAGGCGGCCACCCATGCGCCGTTCGTGCCCGAACCCGTGCTGCTCTGCCCGGGTCGGATGCCTGCCCACGTGGTCTTGGAAAACGGAACCAGGCTGTTCGGCCTGGTCACCGCGTCCGATGACCTGCAGACCCTGACGTTCGTCGACGGGTCTGAGTCCGTGTCCGTTCCCGCCGATTCCGTCTACAGCTGGGATCTCTGATGTCCGCGGCCCCTCCCTTCTTCACCGCGCGCCCATGTGTGCGGGGGGAGGGGCTGTCCGTTGTCCGAACCGGCCGAATCTCTTGGAATACTTTCGGCCCCAACCGAGTAACTCTTGACAAAGCCCCGTGTCAACACTAGACTGGGGTTACCACCCCAGCCTCCCTCAACCGGAGGGCGGCTACCTGGCAGAAGGAGTCACCATCATGTCCGCTCGCAGCAACCGCGGCCGCAGCACCACCGTCGTCGAGGCCCCCGAGGTCGAGGCCACGGAGATCGAGGTCAGCCCGGAGGTCGAGGTCACGCCCGAGGTCGAGGCGCCCGAGGCCACCACCGAGGAGGTCACCGAGGAGGCCGCACCGGTCACGGAGCCGGTGAAGAAGGTCAACCTGAAGCCCGTGGTCATCCACTGGGACGAGTCGGTGGACTTCAAGCAGAAGTCCGGCAAGACGGGCGCATGGCGCCTGCGGTTCGTGGAGACCGGAGAGCTCCTCAACACCGGTCACTTCGTCGGGTCGGAGGACCTGCTGAAGGCGGTCACCAAGGATGAGGATGGTGGCCTCTACTGGAAGTCGCAGACCCAGGCCATCATCGTGATGGCGGCCCTCCGGAACTCGATCACCGGAGTCGAGGTCGTCCTCCCGACGATCGCCAACCTGAAGCCCGAGGCGCCGGCGCCGGTGGCCACGGACGAGGCCAAGGAGGAGGACGCGGCCTGACGTCTGATCGCTTGATGTTGGTGGCCAGGCTCCCGTCGGCGGGGTCTGGCCATCGGCACCGGTAGATCAGCCGGATGTCCTGGCGGAAGGTAGGTGGTCACGATGACCGAACAGCAGAGGACCGAGCTCGAGCGGTCTCGGAACTGGTCGACCAGGCGGAGGGTGGAGGCCGTACACGGTCTCCCGGCCCCGCGGGTCCCGGGTCAGAGGAGGGATCGCTGATGTGCGAGGACTACCCGTGCTGCGGGCACGAGCTCGGAGACTGCAACGGGCAGAAGTACGGATCGGACGCCGACATCAAGGCCCGTGTCCAGGCCCGATGGGATGACCCGAACATCGACCCGATGGACCCGATGTACGACGAGGAGGGCTACTGATGGCCTTTCGGATTGTTGACACGACGCTCACCGCGGCCGAGCTGGAGGCCGGCGGCCCCGAACTGACGGTCCACGCTGAGGACCTGTTGGCCGATCAGCCGGTGGTCGTGGTGACCGTCGACCGTGTCCGCTACTGGGGGACGGTGGCCAGCCCGTCGTCGGAGTCCGGCGCGCTGGTTGTGCTAGGCGCTTGACACTCACGGACCACCGAATGGCTATCGGTGGTCCGTGCAGTGCTGTCCGGTGGGAAAACGGTCGGCAAACATCCGCGGCTCGGACGGAAACTATTGACTATGACCCGCGTAAACACTAGACTGTGTTGTACAACAACACAGAGAGGAGCCAGAAATGGTTCAGCAGTCGGGTCGGGTAGTCCGGATCGGTTTCACACTCCCATGGGAGCCGGAGCCGATGGTGTCGGAAGGGGTTCTCCAGTCGGCGTACTCCCAAGCGGAGTCCACCTACCGGTGGGAGCTCGGAGTAGTGGAGGTGCT
>Ga0190275_10000434_pt1 | contig 37912 bp, 26 predicted proteins | sample Popmic550T_FD_133745 | JGI IMG/M metagenome (GOLD analysis project Ga0190275, IMG submission 133745) | Populus adjacent soil microbial communities from riparian zone of Yellowstone River, Montana, USA - 550 T | ecosystem: Environmental > Terrestrial > Soil > Riparian zone > Trees stand | place... | reverse complement strand
GACGCGCGCCACCAGGAAGAAACCCGGGTGGCGGTCGTCAAGGGAAACCGGATCGAGGAATTTGATTTCGAATCCGCCGAGCACAAGCAGCTCAAGGGGAATATCTACCTAGCCAAGGTGACCCGGGTCGAGCCGTCGCTGCAGGCGGCGTTCGTCGACTATGGCGGCAATCGCCACGGTTTCCTGGCTTTCTCGGAAATCCATCCCGATTACTACCAGATCCCGCGCGAGGACCGCGAGGCCTTGCTCCGCGAGGAGGCCGAGCACGCCGCCGAGGAAGAACGCCTGCGCGCGGCCGAGGACGCCCGCTACGAAAGTCGCGACGATCGCGATGATCGCGACGACGATCACGAGCGGGACGAGTCCGAGCAACATTATGACGACGAGGGCGAGGAAGTCGAAGCCGCCGACGAGGACGCTCCGGTCCCGCCCGAATCCGCCGAAAGCGCGCCGGAGGAGAATGCCGCCGACGAGCTTCGCCGAAAGCGCCAGAATCTGCGCCGCCGCTACAAGATCCAGGACGTCATCCGCCGCCGCCAGGTGCTTCTCGTCCAGGTCGTCAAGGAAGAGCGCGGCAACAAGGGCGCCGCCCTCACCACCTATCTGAGCCTGGCCGGCCGCTATTGCGTGCTGATGCCGAACACCAGCCATGGCGGCGGCATCAGCCGCAAGATCTCGAACGGTGCCGACCGCAAGCGCCTCAAGCAGATCATGTCGGATCTCGCTCTGCCGAATTCGATGAGCTGCATCGTCCGCACCGCGGGCCTTTCGCGCACCAAGACCGAGATCAAGCGCGACTTCGACTATCTCGCCCGCCTTTGGGACGAGATCCGCGAGCGCACCCTGGGAAGCTCCGCCCCGGCGCTGATCTACGGCGACAGCGACCTCATCAAGCGCGCCATCCGCGACATCTACAATCGCGACATCGACGAGGTGATCGTCGAGGGCGAGGAGGGTTATCGCGCCGCCCGCGCCTTCATGAAGCTGCTCATGCCGAGCCACGTCAAGAAGGTGGCGAACTACGTCGACACGGTTCCGCTCTTCCAGCGCTACGGCGCCGAGGACCAGCTCGCGGCGATGTACCAGCCGGTCGTCCAGCTGAAATCCGGCGGCTATCTGGTGATCAACCCGACCGAGGCCCTGGTCTCGATCGACATCAACTCGGGCCGCTCGACCCGCGAGCACAATATCGAGCAGACCGCCTACGCGACCAACATCGAGGCCGCCAACGAGATCGCCCGGCAGCTTCGCCTTCGCGACATGGCGGGCCTCGTCGTCATCGACTTCATCGACATGGAATCGAACGGCCATATCCGTAAGGTCGAGAAGGCGATGAAGGAGGCGCTTAAGAACGATCGCGCCCGGATCCAGGTCGGCCGGATCTCGTCCTTCGGGCTGATGGAGATGAGCCGCCAGCGCCTTCGCACCGGGGTGCTCGAGGCGTCGACCCGCCCCTGCCCGCATTGCGAGGGCTCGGGCCTGATGCGAACGGCCTCCTCGGCCGGCCTTTCGGCCCTGCGCATGCTCGAGGAGGAGGCCGCCCGCGGCCGCGGCAGCCGGATCGTGCTCCGCGCCGGCCGCGAGGCGGCGGTCTACGTGCTCAACCGCAAGCGCGGCGAGATCGGCGAGATCGAATCGCGCTACGGGGTCGTCATCGAGGTCCTGATCGAGGAGACGTTCGAGGGCGCCAAGATGGCGGTCGAATCCTTCGGCCCGCCGCCGGCGGTCCGGCCGCGCGTCGAGCGGATCGTCGAGCCCGAGGTTGACGAGGAGGAATTCGCCGAGGATCTCGCCGACGAGGAGGAGGAAGGCGAGGAGCCCGAAGAGGCCGAGGCCGACGAGCGCCCACGCCGTTCGGAAGGCCGCGAGGCTCGCGAGCATCGTGAGGACACCGACGAGCGCGGTCGCAAGCGCCGGCGGCGGCGCGGCCGCCGCGGCGGTCGCCGAAGGGAAGGCGAGGAAGGCAGCGAGCCCGGCGCCCTCGAGCAGGAGGAAGGCGCTCCGGAGATAAAGGAAGCGCCCGAGTCCGAGCAGCCCGAGCGCCAGTACGCGCCCGTAGAAGCGTCCACCGACGCGGTCGAGGCCGCGCCCGAGGCTCCGGCCGAGGCGGAAGAGAAGCCCAAGGGCCGACGCCGCCCCCGTGCCCGCCGCAAGGATGAGGCTCCGGCGAAAGCCGCCGAAGCGGCGCCCGAGCCCGAGGCTCCCGAAGCCCCGGCAGCCGAAGCGGAACCGGCTCCCGTAGCCGAGCCCACGCCCGCGGCCGAAGACGAGAAGCCCGCCAAGCCGAAGCGGACCCGCCGCAAGAAGGCCGTCGAAGCCGAGGCTCCGGCCGAAGCTCCGGCACCCGAGGCGGCCAACGACCGCGAGGAGACGGCGCCGAAGGCACCCGCCAAGGCCAGGGCCACCAAAGCGGCCAAAGCCGCAGAGGCTGCCGAAGCCGAAGTCGAGCCCGAAGCCGAAGCCGCCGAGGGCGGCGAGCCGCGCCGCGGCTGGTGGCAGCGCACTTTCGGGGCCTGACGGGCAAGTCGACGAACCGACATGAGCGCGCTTGCCCCGGCCGGCGCGCTCATGTCAGGTTCAGCCCCGCGAAGGGATAGGATGCGCCATGGCTGAAGCTACGGTTACGCTGAGAAGGTGGAGCGCCCTCGTCGCCCGCCTCGCATTCCTCATCATCCTGAGCTTCGGGCTTTCGGCCCGGCCGGCGGCGGCGCAGTCGATCCTCCGCGACGCCGAGACCGAGGCGCTCTTCAAGGAGATGTCGCGCCCGATCGTCCAGGCCGCGGGATTGCGGCCCGAAGACGTCCAGGTCGTCCTCATCCACGATCGCTCGATCAACGCCTTCGTGGCGGGCGGCCAGATCGTCTATATCCATTCGGGGCTGATCGCGGCGGCGGACGACGCCAACGAGGTCCAGGGCGTCATCGCCCACGAGATCGGCCACATCACCGGCGGCCACGTCATCCGGATCCAGGAGGGCATCAAGGTCGCCACCGGGATCATGCTTCTCTCGCTGGTCCTCGGCGCCGCGGCGATGGCGGCGGGCGCGGGCGAGGCGGGCATGGCCGCGATGGCGGCCGGCCAGCAGGCGGCGATGGGCAAGTTCCTGGCCTTCAGCCGGACCCAGGAATCGTCGGCGGACGCCGCCGCCGCCGGATTCCTCGACAAGTCGCAGACCAACGGCAAGGGCCTGATCACCTTCTTCAAGAAGCTCCAGAACCAGGAATTCCGCTACGCCATCCCCCAGGACAACGGCTACATGCGGACCCATCCCCTGACGGGCGAGCGCATGTCGGCGCTCGAGCAGACGGTGAAAAACGGGTCGGGCTGGGGCCAGGCCACCGATCCGAAGCTCGAAGCCCGCTTCCAGCGCGTCAAGGCCAAGCTGTCCGGCTATGTCGAGGATCCGATCCGGACCCGAGCCGCCTATCCGGAAAGCAACAAGGGCATCCCCGCCCGCTACGCGCGCGCTTACGCCTGGCATAAGAGCGCCTATCCGGACAAGGCGCTGGCCGAGGCCGAGAGCCTGCTCGCGGACGCGCCGACCGATCCCTATTTCCTTGAGCTGAAAGGCCAGATCCTGCTCGAATCCGGCCGTCCGGGCGAAGCGCTCGAGGCGCTCCGCCAATCGGTCAGATACGCCCCGGACCAACCCCTCATATCCGCTCTGCTCGGCCATGCGCTGATCGCCACCGAGCGGCCGGATCATTACGAGGAGGCGAAAAGGGTGCTTCGGGCCGCGATCGGCCGCGACAATTCCAACCCCTTCGCCTGGTACCAGCTCGGCATCGTCTACGACCGCGAGGGCGACCCCGGCCGGGCCGCGCTCGCTACCGCCGAGCGCTACAACCTCCAGGGCGAACCCCGGCTGGCCCTGGTCAATGCCGAGCAGGCCCTGAGGTCCGTCCCGTCCGGAACGCCCGATTGGCTGCGCGCCCAGGACATCGCCATGGTTTCCCGGACCGAAGTGGCAAAGAAGAAAAAGAATCGTGACTGAAGCGGTTGAGTCGCGCCGGGGCTTCGCGGGCTGGAAAACGGCGCTTGCGGCCGGGCTTCTCGGAGCCGTCGTCGGCGGCGGAGCGGTGGCCTACGCGTCGCGCGAGTCGGTCCGCGACTATCTGCTCGAGAATCCCGAGGTGCTGCCCGAAGCGATGGACCGGCTTCGCGAGCGCGAGTCGGCCCGGATCATCTCCGCGAACCGAGCTTCGCTGGAAACCCCTTTCGCGGGCGCCTGGGCCGGCGCCGCGAACGGCGACGTCGTCCTCGTCGAGTTCTTCGATTATGCCTGCGGCTATTGCCGGAAGAGCAATGCGGACGTCGAACGGCTGCTGAGCGAGGATAAAAAGCTGAAGGTGGTATGGCGCGAATGGCCGGTGCTCGGGCCGGACAGCGAAGCCGCCGCGAGGGCCAGCCTGGCCGCCGCCCGGGCAGGGCGCTTCAAGCCCTTCCACGACGCCTTGTTCGCCGCCGGCCGGCCCAGCGCGGACGCCGTCGCCAAGGCCCGGACGGCAGCCGGCCTCGGCGCCGAGCTTCCCGCGGCGGCCGCGGATGCCGAGCTTCAACGCAACTTCCAGCTCGCCCGCAACCTCGAAGCGACGGGGACGCCGACCTTCGTCGTCGGCAACCAGATTCTCCAGGGCGCCGTCGGCTACGAAGCCCTGCGCGACGCGGTCCGGGACGCGCGGGCCGGGCGGGGAAAAGGCTAAGGACCGTCATCCCGGCGAAAGCCGGGACCTCGTGGAGGAAAGCCCTTCCGGCTGAGGTCCCGGCTTTCGCCGGGATGACGGATGCCTCGGAAGGCGCCATAGTCGCCCTATGCAGCCCTATCTCGACCTCCTCTCCCGAATCCTCGACGAGGGCGCGGAGCAGCAAGACCGGACCGGAGTCGGCACCCTCTCCGTCTTCGGCCACCAGATGCGCTTCGACCTGGCCGAGGGCTTTCCGCTCCTCACCACCAAGAAGCTCCATCTCCGCTCGATCGTCATCGAACTGCTGTGGTTCCTGCGCGGCGAGACCAACATCGCCTGGCTGAAGGAAAACAGGGTCCGGATCTGGGACGAATGGGCGGACGAAGCGGGCGATCTCGGCCCGGTCTACGGCAAGCAATGGCGCGACTGGGAGGGCCCGGGAGGGGTCCATGTCGACCAGATCGCCAATCTGATCGAACAGATCGAGCGCGACCCCGCCTCCCGCCGCCAAATCGTCTCCGCCTGGAACCCGGCCGAGATCGGGCTGATGGCGCTCGCCCCCTGCCACTGCCTGTTCCAGACCCAGGTGGCGCGCGGCCGCCTCAACCTCCAGCTCTACCAGAGGAGCGGCGACGCTTTCCTAGGGGTCCCCTTCAACATCGCCAGCTACGCCCTCCTCACCCACATGCTCGCTCAGCAATGCGGGCTGGAGCCCGGGGTGTTCGTCTGGACCGGGGGCGATTGCCACCTCTATTCCAACCATCTCGAGCAGGCGCGGCTCCAGCTGACCCGAGAGCCGCGCAAGCTTCCCAAGCTTACGATATTGCGTCGGCCGGAAGCGATCGACCGCTACGACTACGAGGATTTCGAGATCACCGGCTACGACCCCCATCCCCATATCAAGGCCGAGGTGGCGGTTTGAACATCCTCGTCATCCCGGCGAAAGCCGGGACCTCAGGTCGAGAAGGCACGGCGGGTCTCCCCAAGGTCCCGGCTTTCGCCGGGATGACGGTGGGCTGAGGTGTCGCCCGTCACCATCGTCGTCGCCCGGGCGCGCAACGGCGCGATCGGGCGGGGCGGCACCCTGCCCTGGCGGCTGCCGGCGGATTTGAAGCACTTCAAGGCCGTGACGATGGGGACCGCGATGGTGATGGGCCGGAGGACGTTCGAGAGCCTTCCCGGGCTTCTGCCGGGGCGGAGGCACATCGTGATGACCCGCGACCCCTCATGGACCGCCGAGGGCGCGGAGACCGCGCGATCCGCCGAGGAAGCGCTGGCGCTCGCGGGTCGGGAGCCGGTCACCGTGATCGGCGGCGCGGAGATCATCGCTTCATTGCTGCCCCATGCCGACGCGGTGGAGCTTACCGAAGTGCATACAGAGCCGGTGGCGGACACGTTCATGCCGGCCTTCGATCCGGCGGATTGGCGTGAAGTGTCGAGAGAGGATCAGCCGGGCTACAGCTTCGTGAAGCTGGAACGGCGATCCGAGCCTTCACCGTCACCCTGAACCGTTTCAGGGTCCAGTCCTCCGCCCGCACCGCTGCTCGTCGCCGGATGCTGAAACAAGTTCAGCATGACGGGGGATGGGTGAGGCGGTTATACTTCGGCGAAACGCCGGGGGGATCATGCGCAAAATCGTCTACGGGCTGCTTGCCCTCCTGATCCTCGCCGTCGGCGCCTTCCTCATCTTCGCCCCGGGAATCGTCGAAGGCGGGATGAACAAGGTGGTGGCGACTCCGCTGCCCACGGTGGGCGAGCGGGCGAAGGCGCTTCATCCCCGGCTCGCCATCGCCGACATGCATGCCGACACCTTGCTGTGGCGACGCAGCCTGCTCGATCCGGCGACGCGCGGCCAGGTCGATCTGCCGCGGCTCGAGGCGGGCAATGTCGCGCTCCAGATCTTCTCGTCGGTGACGAAGACGCCCAAGGGCCAGAATTACGATTCCAACGGCGCCGATACCGACAACATCACCCTTCTGACCGTCGCCCAGCTGCAGCCGCCCCGGACCTGGAACTCGCTGCTCCAGCGCTCGCTCTGGCACGCCGAGAAGCTCGGCCGCGCCGAAGCCGGCTCTGAGGGGCGCCTCAGGATCGTGAGGCGCGGGATCGACGTCCGCCGGCTGCTTGCCGACCGCGCCGCGGGCCGCAAGGTCACTGGAGCGCTCCTGTCCATAGAGGGCCTCCAGAACCTGGAAGGCCGCCTCGGAAATCTCGGCCGACTCCACGCCGCCGGCTTCCGGATGGCCGGCCTCGCCCATTTCTACGACAACGAGGTTGCCGGCTCGATGCACGGCGTCAGGAAAGGTGGGCTGACTCCCTTGGGACGGCAGGTCGTCCGGGAGATGGAGCGGCGCGGGATGATCGTCGACATCGCGCATTCCAGCCACGCCGCCGTCGCCGAAATATTGGCGATGGCGAAACGGCCGGTCGTCTCCAGCCACGGCGGGGTCCAGGCGACTTGCCAGGTCAACCGCAACCTCACCGACGCGGAAATACGGGGGGTGGCGCGAACCGGCGGGCTCGTCGGGATCGGCTATTGGGACGCCGCAGTCTGCGACCTGCGGCCGGCCGCGATCGCCGCCGCCATCGCCCATGTCCGCGACCTCGTCGGAGTGGACCATGTCGCTTTGGGCTCGGATTTCGACGGCGCGGTGACCACGGGCTTCGACACCGCCGGCCTGATCAACGTCACCCAGGCCCTCGTCGACCGGGGCTTCACCGACGCGGAGATCGCCAAGGTGATGGGAGGGAATTTGCTGAGGCTGCTGGCGGGGCTGCCCTGAATCCTCCCCAGCCGCAGGCTGGGGAGGGGGACCATGCGAAGCATGGTGGAGGGGTAGTTGGCGCGGCCTGCGCATTGACCCCTCCACCACCCTTCGGGTGGTCCCCCTCCCCATCGAAGATGGGGAGGATTGTGGCCCCCCTCCCCCTCTCCTATACCACGCCGCATGGAGCGGCTGGACGGCAGCTCGGCGGTTCCGCAGGCGCTTCGCGGGGGCATCGTCGCGCTCGGCAATTTCGATGGGTTTCACAGGGGCCATCAGGCGGTGGTCGGCCGTGCTGTCGCGCGCGGCCGGGCCGAGGGCAGGCCGGTGCTGGTCGCGACCTTCGATCCCCACCCCGTGCGCTACTTCCGCCCCGAGACGCCCCCTTTCCGGCTGACCAGCCTCGACCAGCGCCAGCGGCTGTTCGCCGCCGCCGGAGCCGACGCAATGATCGTCTTCCGCTTCGGAGCCGAGCTGGCGGCCACGCCCGCGGACGAGTTCATCTCGAACACCCTGATCGCGCGGATCGGCGCGGCGGGGGTCGTGACGGGCGAGGATTTCACCTTCGGCCAAGGACGCGGCGGCAATGTCGACGTGCTCGTGGAGGCCGGGTCGCGGCTCGGCTTCTCGGTGGATCCGGTGGCGCCGATCTCCGATGAGGAAGGGCCGATATCGTCGAGCCGGATCCGCGACGCACTCCAGGCCGGGGACTGCGGGACGGCGGCACGGCTTCTCACCCGGCCGTTCGCGATCGAAGGGGTGGTCGAGCATGGCGACAAGAGAGGGCGCGAGATCGGCTATCCCACCGCCAATATCGGGCTCGGTTCCTATTTGCGGCCGCGCTTTGGAATTTACGCGGTGAAGGGACGGGTGGACGACGGCATTCTTCTGGGCGGAGCGGCCAATCTCGGCATCCGTCCCACCTTCCAGCCGCCCAAGGAGCTGCTCGAGCCCTATTTCTTCGATTTCGACGGCGATCTCTACGGCCGGACGATCGAGGTCGAGCTGATCGAATTCCTTCGGCCCGAAGCGAAATTCGAAAGCCTCGAGGCGCTCACGACGCAAATGGCCGCCGATTGCGGAAAAGCTCGGCGGAGGCTGGCGGAATGAAGATCTGGCAATGGGTGGGCGCCGGAATCGCCGCCTTCGCGGTAATCGTGTCGCTGATCAACGCGTCCTGGATCGCGCCGGGATCGCCCAAGCCCCTGATCTTGGTCGCCCATCGCGGCCTCGCCCAGCAATATGACCGGGCGGGAGTCGACAACGAGACCTGCACCGCCACCCGAATCCGCCCCTCCGACCACGATTTCATCGAGAACACCCTTCGCTCCATGTCCAACGCGCGGCATTTCGGGGCCGGCGCGATCGAGCTCGACGTCCATCCGACCAAGGACAAGCAGATGGTTGTCTTCCACGACTGGACGCTCGACTGCCGGACCGACGGCAAGGGGCCGGTGCGCGAGAAGACGCTCGCCGAGCTGAAGCGGCTCGACGTCGGTTACGGCTACACGGCCGACGGCGGCCGGACCTTCCCACTGCGCGGCCGAGGCGTCGGCGGGATGCCGACGGTGGAGGAGGCGCTTCGAGAGACCCCGCGGATGCGGCTCTTCTTCAACTTCAAGAGCAAGGATCCCGCGGACGCGGACGCTCTGGTCGCCGCCTTCCGCCGCGCCGGGATCGAGATCGACGGCAAATACGTCTTCTACGGCCACCCCCGGGTGACCGGCCGGCTGAAGCAACTGGTGCCAGGCGTCTCGACCTTCTGGAAGGACGGGATGAAGACGTGCCTCACCGATTATGTGAAGTGGGGCTGGACCAGCTTCGTGCCCGAGACCTGCCGCAACACCGTCGTTGCGGTGCCTCTCAACTACCAATGGGCGATCTGGGGCTGGCCCAAGCGTTTCGTTGCCCGGATGGAGAGCGTCGGCACCAAGGTGATCCTGCTCGGCCCCTATGAGAAGGGCGAGATCGCCGGCCTTCAGCAGCCCGAGCAGCTCGGCAAGGTGCCCAGGGATTTTCGCGGCTATCTGTGGATCGAGGATTTCTACAACGTGGGACGGGCCCTGGAGAATTGAGCCTGGGCTGGTGAGCGGTCCCTCGGTCGTCACCCTGAACTTGTTTTCAGGGTCCAGTTCTCCATCCGCGAGGCGGCTCGTAGCTGGATGCTGAAACAAGTTCAGCATGACGGTGGTGACGAGGTGGTTCCAATTCCAGCGCTACCTGCGCTAAGGCCCCGCGATGTCCGAAAAACCCGATTACAGAGACACGGTCTTCCTGCCCAAGACCGATTTCCCGATGAAAGCCGGCCTTGCGCAAAAGGAGCCGGCGATTCTCGAGCGCTGGGCCGAGATGGGCCTCTACAAGCGTCTTCGCGAGGTCCGCGCGGGGCGGGAGCGCTTCATCCTCCACGACGGCCCGCCCTACGCCAATGGCGACATCCACATGGGCCATGCGATGAACAAGATCCTCAAGGACATGGTGGTCCGCTCCCAGTCCCTGCTCGGCAAGGACTCGCCCTACGTGCCCGGCTGGGATTGCCACGGTCTTCCCATCGAGTGGAAGATCGAGGAGCAATATCGCAAGAAGAAGCTCGACAAGGATGCGGTACCGGCGCGCGAATTCCGGGCGGAATGCCGGGCCTATGCGGAAAAGTGGGTGGCCATACAGTCCGAGCAGTTCCAGCGCCTCGGAGTGATGGGCGAGTGGGACGACCCCTATCTGACCATGAAGTTCGAGGCCGAGGCCAAGATCGTCGAGGAGCTGCTCGCCTTCGCCGAAAGCGGCCAGCTCTATCGCGGCGCCAAGCCCGTGATGTGGTCGCCGGTCGAGAAGACGGCGCTGGCCGAGGCCGAGGTGGAATATGAGGAGATCGTCTCGACCCAGATCGACGTGGGATTCGAGATTACGGAGAGCCCTCTCGAGGAGCTGGTCGGCGCGCTCGCGGTGATCTGGACGACGACGCCCTGGACGATCCCGGTGAACCAGGCGATCGCCTACGGCCCCGAAATCGACTATTGGCTCGCCCGCTTCGACCTCGACGGCGGCACCCTCACCGTGCTCGTCGCCCGCGACCTTATCGAGAGCTTCGGCGGCCGCATCGGTCATCCGGTCGTGGTCAAGATCGGCAGCGACGGCGGCACCGTAACGCCGCTCAAGAGCTTCAAGGGCTCCGAGCTCGCCGGCACCGTCGCCCGGCACCCGATGCACGAGCTGGGCGGCTTCTTCGCTCGCCCCCGCCCCTTCCTTGCGGGCGATTTCGTCACCACCGAGCAGGGCACCGGCCTCGTCCACATGGCGCCCGACCATGGCGAGGACGATTTCCTGCTGTGCAAGGCGAACGGAATCGACCCCGTCTTCGCGGTCGACGACGGCGGCTCCTATCGCTCGGACTGGGAATGGCTGGGCGGGCAGGGCTCGGTCATCAACGCCAAGTTCAACGCGCCCGACGGGCCGATCTGCACGGACCTTCGGGAGTCGGGCGGGCTTCTGGCGGCCTCGGCGGACTTCAGGCACAGCTATCCGCACAGCTGGCGGTCCAAGGCCAAGATCATCTTCCGCTGCACGCCGCAATGGTTCATCCCGATGGATACCGGCGAACAGACGCTTCGCGGCACCGCCCTCAAGGCCATCGACGACACCCGCTGGGTGCCGGAAAAGTCGAAGAACCGGATCCGGGCCATGGTCGAGGGCCGGCCGGACTGGGTGATCAGCCGCCAGCGCGCCTGGGGCGTTCCGATCGCGCTCTACGTGCACCGGAAATCGGGCGAATATCTTCGCGACGCCGTCGTCAACGCGCACATCATCCGCGCCTTCCACGAAGGCGGCGCCGACGCCTGGTTCGCCGCCGACCACCAGTCCCTCCTGGGCAACGGCTACAGCCTCGACGATTACGAGCCGGTCACCGACATCCTCGACGTCTGGTTCGACAGCGGCTGTACCCACAGCTACGTCGTCGAGGCCCGCTACGGCGAAGGCGTCCGAGCCGATCTCTACGTCGAAGGCTCGGACCAGCATCGCGGCTGGTTCCAGTCGTCGCTGATGGAGAGCTGCGGAACCCGCGGGCGGGCGCCCTACGAGGCCGTGCTCACCCACGGCTTCGCGCTCGACCAGAACATGCGCAAGATGTCGAAGCGCGACGGCAACACGATCGATCCGCTCGCAATCCTCCAGGAGAGCGGCGCCGACATCCTTCGGCTGTGGACCGCGTCGACCGATTATTTCGAGGACGTGCGAATCGGCAAGGAGGTGCTCGCCACCACTACCGACGCCTATCGCAAGCTCAGGAACACCTTCCGCTACCTGCTCGGAGCGCTCGCCGGCTTCGAGGAGTCGGAGCGGGTCCCGGCGGGCGAGATGCCCGAGCTGGAGCGCTGGGTGCTTCACCGCCTCGCCGAGCTCGACGTCGAGCTGAGGGAAGCGACGGAAGGCTTCGAGTTCAACCGCTACGTCCGGCTGATCTCCAACTTCGCCAACGACGACTTGTCGGCCTTCTTCTTCGATATCCGCAAGGACAGCCTCTATTGCGATGCGCAATCGTCGCCCAAGCGCCGTGCCTGCCGGACCGTTCTCGACACCGTCTTCCATGCGCTGGTGCGCTGGATGGCACCCATCCTGTGCTTCACGACCGAAGAAGTGTGGCAGACCCGCTATCCGGAGGAGGGCGGCTCCGTGCACCTGCTCGAATGGCCTCGGATCGACTCCGGCTGGCGCGACGAGGCGCTGGGATCGAAATGGGCGCTGATCCGAGCCACGCGCGAGAACGTCACCGAGAGCATCGAGCCGCTTCGGCGCGAGAAACTGATCCGTTCGAGCCTCGAGGCGAAGGTGCTCTATCCCGACACCCAGATCGATCTTCTCGACACCGAGCTGTCCGAGCTGGCCGAAATCTACATCGTCTCCGAAGTCGCCCAGGCGCCAGGTGAGACGATCGAAGTGACCAAGTCCGATTTCCTGAAATGCGGCCGCTGCTGGCGCCTGCTTCCGGAAGTCGACGAAGACGGGGGCCTGTGCGCCCGCTGCGAGGGGGTATTGAATGGCTGATCTGTCCCGCGATGCCGAGCGGATAGGGAAGAACCGGCGATTGGGAGTCACGGTCGCCGCTTTGGTCTTCCTCGTCGACCAGGCGGTGAAATGGGTGGTGACCTATCCGCTTCAGCTTCCGCATCGGCTGACCATCGACATACTGCCCTTCTTCACCCTGCGCTGGCTGAAGAATACCGGAGTTTCGATGGGCCTGCTCAACGCCGGCAGCGAGCTCGGCCGCTGGCTGCTCGTCGCCCTCACCTGCGCGATCGCCGCCTTCGTCGCCGTCTGGATGTGGCGGGAGAAGCGCCGCGACGACGCGGTGGCGCTTTCGCTGGTGCTCGGCGGGGCCCTCGGAAACATCCTCGACCGGGTGCGGCTGGGCTATGTCGTCGACTATGCCGACCTGCATTTCGGCGATATTCATCCCTTTTTGGTCTTTAACGTGGGCGACGCTGCCATTACCATCGGCGTCCTGCTATTGCTGGTCCGGGCGCTGCTGACGCGCGAACGGAAGGTTTCCGAGGAGGAAAAGTAATCATGCGTATTGTGAAGCTGGGCCTTGCTGCCTGCGCGGCCACCCTGGTGCTGGCCGGCTGCGGCTCCGGCGGCATCGCCGGCCGGGAGCGGCCCGACGAGTTCGCGGTCACCCGCAACCAGCCTCTGGTCATCCCGCCCGATTATGCGCTGTCTCCGCCCAAGACCGGCGAGCCGGTCCCGGTCGGGACCGACGCCCGCACCCAGGCTCTCGATGCCCTGTTCGGCGGCCCCGCCCCGCGCAGCCAGAGCGAACGCTCGATGCTCAACTCGGCCGGAAGCGACCGAGTCGCCGTCGGCGCCCGCTCGGTCGCCGGCGATCCGGGAACGACCGTGGTCGACAAGGGCGCCGTCACTCAGGCGATCGTCGCCGCTCCGGCCGGCGCGGGCCGCGACTCGACGGTGACGACTCCGCAATAGCCCGTCGTCCCAGCGAAGGCTGGGACCCCAGGTACTAAAGGATGCTGTGCTTTTCACCCGCTGGGGCGCCAGCCTTCGCTGGGGCGACGTGACGAGCTAACCCTTCCTTAGCCTCATCGCTTTATCCTGCCGCGAATGACGCAGCAGCAGCCGCCTTTCTACGCTCCGGGCCTGGCCGATGCCGGCGCCCAGATCGCGCAGATCAGGCAGGTGCTGGCCCTGGTCGAGGAAATGGCGGGCCGGGCCCCGCTTTCGCCGAAGGACGAGCTGCTCGACGAAGCGGCCCGGATCAGCGCCGCTTACGCCCGCGCCTTGCCGATCGACCAGAAGCGGTTCGACAATCTCGCCGCCGAGACGGCACGCTGGGCGGCGGCCGGGGTCGGCGCCCTGCTCAAGCTCGACGACGCCGGAATGCCGATGCGCGCCGCCGCCGAGCGGCTCGCCGAGGAGCTCGAGAAGGGGCTGGCCGAGCTGGGCCGGAGGCTGCCTTGAGCGTTCCGGGATAAGATTGCTTCGTTTGTCATGCCGGACTTGATCCGGCATCCACCTTTTCCTCATTCGCAAAAGCGAGAAGATGGATCCCGGATCAAGTCCGGGATGACGAAGACGCAGGCGGATCGCGCATTTCCACGCCCGGGGCACCCGGCCAATCCTTGATATGCAGGTCCCTCTGCGGAAACGGCAGCGCGATCCCATTCTCTCGGAACAGCTCCCAGACGCGGTTCAATATGTCCGAGCGGACGCTGCCCACGCCTTGCTCGGGATCGCTGATCCACACCAATATCTCATGGTCGACGCTGCTCTCGCCGAAAGCGGTGAGCCAGACCTTGGGCGGGCGGTTCGTCATGACCCGGGCCGCCTCGCCGGCCGCCTGGACCATCAGCTTCTGGGCGAGCGGAAGGTCGCAATCGTAGGCGACCCCGACCGGGATGTGCACGCGCACGTCCCGGCTCGAATAGGACCAGTTCTCGACCTCCTGGGTCATGAGATTCTCGTTGGGGATCAGATGCTCCTTGCCGTCGCGGGTGACGATCGAGACCGCCCGGACCCCGATCTTGGTGACATGGCCGAAGCTCTCGCCGACGACGATGACGTCGCCGGGTTTGATCGAGCGGTCCATGAGCAGGATGATCCCGGCAATGAGGTTGCCGAACGTCTTCTGCAACCCGAAGCCAACCGCCAGCCCGAACGCGCCCGAAAAGACGGCGAGCGCGGTCAGATCGATTCCGATGAGGTCGATGCCGACGAAGAAGGCGGCGATCAATATGGCGACGCTGGCCAGCTTCTGCCCGAGCAATTGCTGGGTCGCGTCGAGGCCGGTCGCCCGGTGGATCGAGTGGCCGACGATCCGGTTGAGCAGCTTCACCACGGCGTAGAGGGCGACCAGGGTCACCAGGACCTGGAGCGCCGTCAGCAGCGAGATCCGGGTCTCGCCCGCGGTGAAGCCGACCCGGTCGAGCGTATCGGTGATCGGCTTCAACCCGCCGACGGCCCGGGCGAGCAGGGCGAAGAACGCCACTCCGGCCAGGAGAGCGGCGACCCAGCGCGGCATCTTGAGGCCGCGTACCAGGCCGGAGACCAGCATCGCCGCCCAGGCCGCGAGCGCGGTCCCGAGCACGATCGCTCCGAGCGACCGCCATTCATCCGAGTTCAGAACGACGGCGACGAAGAGCGCCCCGGCGAGATAGCGGGTGAGATCGCACATGCGGTGCGCCAGCGCTTCGCCGCGGCCGCCGGCGCGATGCTCCCAGAAAGCGGCGAGGCGGGGGCCGAGCCGCCGGCCGGCCAGCCAGGCCAGGCCCCAGGCCGCGGCGACGAGGACCAAGGCGACGGCGGCCGCGACCCAATCGCCAAAGGTCGGCCAGGCGATTCCGAACCGTTCGAACAGGCCGCTCATGAAGCCGCCCGATAAGCGCCCAGCGCCGCCGCCAGGTCCTCGATCAGATCGTCACTATCCTCGAGTCCGATCTGCAGCCGTACGAGCGGCCCCTCGGCCTCCCAGCGGGTCGCGGTCCTGATCCGCTCGGGATCGGCCGGAACGACGAGGCTTTCATAACCGCCCCAGCTGTAGCCGAGGCCGAACAGCTCCAGCGCCTCGATGAAGCGCGTTCGCTCGGAATCGCCGCCGCCTTTCAGGGTAAAGGCGAACAGGCCCGACGCGCCCTTGAAGTCCCTCTTCCAGATTTCATGCCCGGGGCAATCGGGCAGGGCCGGATGGAGCACGGCGGCCACTTGCGGCTGCGTCTCGAGCCAGCGGGCGATCCTGAGGGCGCTCGCTTCATGCTGGCGAAGCCGCACGCTCATCGTCCGAAGCCCGCGCGAACAGAGCCAGGCGTCGTCCGGGCTGACCGACTGGCCCAGGTCCCAGCTCGTGCGCTCGAGCGTGGGGTACCAGTCGGAATTCGCGGTCACCGAGCCGAGCATGACGTCGGCGTGGCCCCCGATATATTTGGTCCCGGCGAGGATGGACAGGTCGATTCCGGCGGCGAGGGCCGGGAAGAAGAGCGGAGTCGCCCAAGTATTGTCGAGCAGAGTGGCGATCCCTTTGCCCTTCGCGGCGGCGCAGATGGCGGGAACGTCCTGCACTTCCATCGTCAGCGAGCCTGGGCTTTCGAGAAAGATCGCCTTGGTGCGCTCCCCGATGAGCTCCGAAATGCCGGCGCCGATGAGCGGATCGTAATAAAGCGTGGTCACCCCGTAGCGTTTCAGGAAGGTGTCGCAGAAGCGCCGGGTCGGACCGTAGGCGCTGTCCGTCATCAAAAGCTCGTCGCCGGCAGACAGCACCGAAAGCAGGGCCGCCGTCACCGCCGCCAGGCCGCTCGAATAGAGCATGGTTCCGGCCGCGCCGGGCTCCATCTCGGTCAGGGCCTCGGCGAGCGCCCAGTGCGTCGGGGTGCCATGGAGGCCGTAATAATATTGGCCGAACCGAGGCGCGGCGGCGCGCATCTCGGCGACGCTGTCGAAGAGGATGGTCGAAGCGCGATGGACCGGCGGGGCGACCGTCCGGCCGCGCCATTCCTTGCGGCGGCCGCCGTGGACGAGCTTCGTGTCCGGCCGCTTGTCCTTCACGCCGGCCCCATCGCCTTGGGAGTCTCGGGATCGGCGCCCCATTCGGACCAGCTTCCGTCGTAGAGCCGGACGTCGTCCTTGCCGAGCAGGTGGGCGCCGAAGAGCAGGACACAGGCGGTGATGCCCGAACCGCAGGTCGCGACGAGCGGCCTGTCCAGATCGACCCCGGCCGAATCGAACTCGGCGCGCAGCGCGTCGCCCTTTTTCCAGCTGTTGTCGGCCGTGAACAGCTTGCCCTGCGGAAGGTTCTTCGAGCCCGGCATGTGGCCGGAGCCCATCCCGGGCCTCGGCTCCGCTTCCTCGCCGGTGAAGCGGCCCGCGCCGCGCGCGTCGACGATCTCGTGGCGGCCGTCGCCGAGCAGGCCGGCCATCGCCGCCTTGTCCACCACCGCACCCGCCTCGAAGCTGGGGCTGAAATGGCCGTGACGGAGCTGCGGCCGGCCTGCCTCCAGCGGCCGTCCCTCCGACTTCCACTTCTGCAATCCACCGTCGAGGATCGCGACATAATGGGCGCCGAAGCTCTTCAGCATCCACCAGGCGCGGGCGGCGCTGTGCAATGGGCTGTTGTCGTAGACCACGAAGCGCTGGCCGTCGCGAAGGCCCAGCGAGGCCATCCGGCTGGCGAATTTGGCCTCGGGCGGCACCATGTGCGGCACCGGATTTGCGCTGTCCGACACCTCCTCCAGGTCGAGGAAGACGGCCCCCGGTATGTGCTCCGCCTCATATTCGGCCCGGGCGTCGCGCGGCTCGCCGGGAAGGAACAGGGTCGAGTCGATCACCCTGAGGTCGCTTGCGCCGAGCTCGCGCTCCAGCCATTCGGTGGTGACGAGGCTTTCCATATCCGCTCCTAACGCCGAATTACGCCGAGCCGCTCCAGAACGGCCAGATAAGCGGCCACTTCCTCCATCGGCGCCGGGCCGACGCTGAGGGCGAGCGCGTCGCGTATCTGCTGCACGTTGCGCCGCCCATCGACGAGGTTCAGCGCCTCGTAGCCGAAGCTCGGCCCTTCCCACAGGGGCTGGCGGGCCAGCAGTGCCGGCCGCTCCAGCTTCGCCTTCGCCAGATGATCGTCGAACCAGCTGTAGCCGAAGCCGTCCATCGGCCCCTTCAGCTTCGGATCCCGGCGATAGACGATGCCGCCGGGCCCTTCCGACGCAGGGGCGGCGGCCTCCCGGTCCGGCTCGCCCACCAGGAGGCCGAAGCGCTGCAGGGAAAGCTCCAGCGCCACTTCGTGATTGGCGTGCTGCAACCTCTCGGTGGCCCCGTCGGCGTCGGACAGCCCGTTGGCGCGCCGGGCGGATTCCGCGCTCCGGAAATCCGCTTCGACCATCTGGAGCCGCTCGAGCGCGGGCGTATCCGATTGCTCGACATTGGCGAGCGCCCAGGCCGAAGCCGCGGCGATGAACATGGCCCGCTTCATCTTCGTGGAATCGAGATTTCCGGGCACGTCCTTATTGGTGTGGATGTAGATATCCGGCCAGTCGGACACGTAGATAACCGGTATCCGCCAGCTGCCCTCGCTCCAGACCTGATGGTCCGACCCCTCCGAAAAGCCGCCGATCCTCGCGCGGAGCGGGTTCCTCGTTCCTTCGGGGTCGAGCAATGGGAAATCCGCCTCGCCCCGCTCGGCGTAGCGCGTGGCGTTGGAATCGACCCAGCGCGCCATGGCGAAGCCGACGTGGGAGACGAAGCTCGGCAGGCTGGGCGGCGAGCCCTCGATCCCGAGCGCACCCTTGGTGATGTCGCTGTTGCCGCCGATCATGTCGAGGTGGATCGTCGCCAAAGTCCGTTTCGCATATTCGGGCCGGGCATTGAGCAGGGCGATCGTGCATTCGATCTCGCACGGCCAGACGAAGCGCAAGGTCCGCTGCGGCTGCGGCAGCCGTCCCTGCGCGATCAGCCGCTGGAAGGTTCGAGCGATCTCGAGGATTCCCGAGCAGCCGCTGGCATTGTCGTTCGCGCCTGGCGAGGGATGGTCGAGATGGCAGGAGAAGAGGATCTCCTTCGACCGGTCCTTGCCGGGGATGACAGCCGTCGGAATCAGATAGGCGCCGGGCGTCCGCCCCGCCTTCACTTCCGCGCGAAGGCGCACCGTTTCGCCCTTGGCGAGCCGCGCCTGCCAGGCCCGGGCCCGGGCGGGAGAGACCATGAAGGCGAAGGTCGGATCCTCCCAGGTGCTGAGATGGCCCCAGCGGATCAGGCTTTCGTCCTCGCCCCACCAGGCCGAGCGCTGATTCTGGGCCCAGGAGACGATCCCGGCGGCGCCGCGCTCGGTGACCGCGAGCTTCGCCGCGGCCTCCGGCTGTCCGGAAACGAGGACGAGCTTGCCGCGCACGTTCTTGCCCGCATAATCGGCCGCCGAGGCGCCGGAGCCGACGTCGACAAGCTCCGCCTCGGCGCGGCCGCCAACGCTGTCCTGGGCGAGCGTGATCGGCTGATCCGCAAAGGAGGCGATCCGCTCGGAATCGCTCCAGCGGGCGCCTTCACGCCTCTGCTCCCAAAGCTCGGCGAAACCGGCATTCCAGGCCGGACGGGAGCGCTGGGTCCCGTAGAAAATCTTCCCGTCTGCCGGCAGCGAGAGGATATCGACCTCCTTCAGCCCATGTTCGCGGAGGCGGTCCCGGATCAGCTCGGCGGCGGCGCGATAGCCTTCGGAGCCGCGCATCCGGTGGTGGAGGGACAGGGCCTGGACCGTTCGCCCGGCCGACGCTCCGGAAATCTCCGAAGCCAGCGCTTCGGTCTCGGCGGCGCTGAGAAGCGGAGCAGATTTCTGCGCCGCCGCCGGGGCGGCGACCAGAAGCAGGAGCGCCGCATACGCCCTCATTTCGCGAACCTGCGGAAGAAGCTCTGCCCGCTCCAGGCCGGCCGCTCCGGCGCGTTCGCGACCCTCAAGGCGAGCTCGCCGACGAAATCGTGAAGCCTTATCGCATCTTCCTTCGCCACCGGCTGGGCGAGGTCGTCCGACGGGGCGTGGTAGCGGGTCGAGCGCCATTGCCGTTCGATCTCGGCCTCCGGATCCTTCGGGCCGAAGCCGAACTTGAAGGCGAGCGCGGGCACGCCCTCGCGGATGAAGCTGTATTGGTCGGAGCGGACGAAGCTGTTCCGGTCCGGGAAGGGATCGGGGACGAGCGGAAGGCCCATCGTAACGCCCACCGCCGCCGCGACCGCGCCGAGGCTGCTCTCGTCGGCGCCCAAGGCGGTGACGCTCTTCAGCGGAAAGATCGGAAGGGCCATGTCGAAGTTCATGTTGGCGACCATCGACGCCTTCGAAACGGTCGGCCTCAAGGCGAAGTAGCGGGAGCCGAGCAGCCCTTTCTCCTCGGCCGTGACGAAGACGAACAGCATCGAGCGCTTCGGCTTCACCCGCCGCGCCTGGTAGCTGCGGGCGATGTCGAGGAGACCGGCGACGCCCGCGGCATTGTCCATCGCGCCGTTGTAGAGCCCGTCGCCGTCGATCGGAGCGCTCGTTCCGAGATGGTCGAGATGGGCGGAGAAGACGACATGCTCGGCCTTCAATCGCCGGTCGCTTCCGGGCAGCCGGGCGACGACGTTGGACGAGGTGACGGGCCGATGGCGCATCGCGACCGTCGCGCGAAGCGACGGCTTCAGGTCGAATTTCGGAAGCGGCTTCGAGGCGTCGGCCAGCGCCGAAATCTCGGCGAAGGTTCGGCCGGAGCCGGCGAACACTCGTTCGGAGGAATCGGTGGCGAGGCTGGCGCTGAAGAATTCGGTCTTCACGTCGCGAAGCGCCGGATCGGCGAAATACATTCCGGACTGGCCGGCCTGAGCCATGGCGCGCGACCAGGGCACTTCGACCGCCTCGGCGGTGGTCAGCGAGAGGATTCCGGCCGCGCCCCTTTCGGAGAGCAATCTCGCCCGGTCGCGGCGGGCATGCGCCTTGAGCGCGCCCGAAATCTCCGCCGGCCCGCCGCTGACGACGACGGCGATCCTGCCCTTGAGATCGACTCCGGCGAAATCGTCATGACCGGCTTCGGGAATGTGGAGGCCGTAGCCGACAAAGACCAAAGGCGCCTCGATCCGCTCCGGGCGGCGTCCGTCGCCACGGCCGATGATGATGTCGCCGGGGACGGAAAGCGCCGTCGCCCGCCCGCCCGCGACCAGGGCGGCGCTCGAGCCGGCCGAGTCGACGAACTGCTCCTCGAAGGCCACCGGCTGGAAGAAGCCCTCCGTTCCCGCCGGCTCGAGCCCGATCTCCTGAAGCTGCGAGACGACATGATCGGCGGCGCGCTGGTAGCCGGGCGTCCCGGTCAGCCGGCCTTCCATGTCGTCCGCGGCCAGAGTTGAAACGTCGCCCCACCAGCGCTCGGCGCGCTCGGCGGCGGTCGGCGGCTCGGGGACGGTGGCGCAGGCGGCAAGGACGAGGACGAGGAGAGGGGCGAGGCGCATCGGCTACTCCGGCGGTTGGGCCCCTTCCCTTGTCCCGCCTCCGCCGCGAAGTCCAGACGGAGCGCCGTCGCGCCCCGCGAGAGTCCGTCATCCCATGAACATTGTCCTCGCCGACTCCCGCCGTCGCCCTGCGAAGGCCGGCGTCCCAGGGATGAAGCCCGCGCCGCGTCCCCGAAGAAATTCGTGACAGTTACCAATTTTGCCGCCGACACTCGGATGAGGAAATTGGTAACTGTCACGAATTTCTTGGGTTCACCGTCCGCGGATGAATTCCCTTATGTCGCTCGAGAGCTTCGTCCGGTCCTCGTCGCGGACGTACATCATGTGGCCGGAGCCGTAATATCGATAGACGATCCGCTCCTGCGGAATGCCGGTCCGGGAAAGGGAATATTCGGCGCCGAAGAAAGGGGTGGCGAAGTCGAAATAGCCCTGCCCGACGAATACGCGCAGGCCCGAATTCTCGCGCATCGCCCGGCCGATATAAGGCGCGACATTCTTGTAATATTTCGAATCCCCGCCCTGATCCTTCAAATCCCAATCCCAGTCGCCCACCCCGCCGATGGTCGAATATTGGCGGTCGGTCCGGAACTTGAGGCCTTCGCGGACCCACGCGTTGAGTGCGGCCGTATAGCCGGCGTCGATCCCGTAGAAGCTCGGATCGTTATCGGGCTCCTCCCCCGCATTGTCATAGTCGCGCCCGGTGTAACGGGCGTCGAGGCGGCCGATGGCCAAGCCCCTGTCGCGAAGCAGCTCCTTGTAGAAGCGCTGGTCGCTGACCCTCAGGTCGGCGGATTCGAGGAAGCGCTCGGAAAGGCCGGTGAAGCGCGCCAGGCGCCGGCGGACGGCGGCGCGTTCGTCGCCCTGGAGCTTCTGGCCCTTGAGCAGGGCGGTGGCATAATCGCCGGCGGCGAAGTCGCGCGCCTCCTGGACGAAGCCTTCCAGGCTGCCCGCGTCGGCCGGCGCCTTGCCGTGATGGTGAGCGGCCGCCGCCATCGAGGGCAGATAGAAGAGATAGGGCATCTCGTTGCCGGGCACATAGGCCTGGGCGCCGAAATCGAGGATGGTCGAGATCAGGATGATCCCGTTCAGCGAAACGTCGTTGAAGGCGCCCTCGAGCTGGTTGACGACGGCGGCCGAGCGGGTCGTCCCGTAGCTCTCGCCGCCGAGGAACTTGGGCGAGTTCCAGCGGCCGTTGTCGCCGAGCCAGATCCGGATGAACTCGGCGACCGATTTGGCGTCCTGGGTGACTCCCCAATAGTCCTTGGCTTCGGTCTTGCCGAGCGGACGGCTGAAGCCGGTGCCGACCGGATCGATGAAGACGATGTCGGCGACGTCGAGCAGGCTGTCCGGATTGTCGAGGATCGGGAAAGGCGGCGCCCCGTCGTCGCGCGCGTCGGACGGGATCGCCACGCGCTTCGGCCCGAAGGCGCCCATGTGAAGCCAGAGCGAGCCGGACCCGGGCCCCCCGTTGAACAGGAAGGCGACGGGCCGGGCGGGATCGCGCGGCTCCTTCACATAGGCGATCGAGAAGATACTGGCCTTTGGGGAGCCGTCGGCGGCCTTAAGGTAGGTCTCGGACGCCGTCGCGCTATAGGTCAGCCGCTGCCCGCCGAACGTTCCGCTGTGGCGGGTGACGGAGACGATCGGCGCCGGGATCGCCTTGTCGGCCTCCTTCGGAGGCGCGGCATCCTGGCCGAAAGCGGGAGCGGCGAGGGCCAGGAGCACGGCGAGCAGGATCGTCTTCATGGGCCCGAGCTATCGCACTCGGCCGGAGCAAGTCAAAGTGGACGACCCGGACGCTGAGGCGCCCGCCCTCGCCGCGACGCGGCAACCCAATTTCTCTTCTACGTTGTGCCTTTGCGCCTTCGTGCCTTCTCTCCAAAAAAAATCAGGCACTTTGCCAGAAGAAAAACGCCGGATGCATCGGCGGACCTTGGCCTTGCACTCGGCCCGACGCTTCCGGCCGAGCGTCGGCCGCCGCGGTTGCCGGTTTCAAGAGCAGGCGCAAAGGCGCAAAGGCACAACGTAGAAAGGAAGGATTTCCGCTTCGCGGGGAACCGAGAAATCGGTGCCAGGCACCGATTTCTCAAATTGCTTGCCGGACGTCCGTACGGCTGCGACTTTCCGGTCATGCGCCTGCGCGTTGCCATGCTCGAAGATTCGGACGCCGTCTCGGCGGTGCTCGGCCCTTCCTACGCGCGGCTGATGGCGGCGGCCTATCCGCCGGAGCTGCTCGCCCGCACGCTGCCGTCGATCACCCGCGCCAATCCCGACTTGCTGTCCTCGGGCCATTATTATCTCGTCGAGGCGGACACCGGCGAACCGGCCGGCTGCGGCGGATGGAGCGCCGATCCGCCCGGGCGCCGGGACGACGATCCGCATCGGGCCCATATCCGCCACTTCGCCACCCACCCCGACTGGACCCGGCGCGGGGTCGGGCGCCTCCTCTACAAACGCTGCGCCGCCGACGCCCGCGCCGCCGGCTTTACCCTGTTCGAATGCTGGGCAAGCCTCAACGGAGAGGGCTTCTACGCCTCCCTCGGCTTCCGACCGCTGGGGCGGATCGAGACTCAGATGCCGGGCGGGGTGCTGTTCCCGGCGATAAGGATGGAGCGCTCGATCTAGCGATCCGCCGAGCCTTGATTCCACGGTGGAGTCGCCGCCCGGTCAGTCGAACCAGTAGCGCGTGCGTTTCGCGGCAGCGCTTTCGGGAAAGCGCTCGTGGAGCAATGTGAAGGCGGCTCTGGACCAGATTCCGTGGCCGCCCTGGCGCTTGCAGCCGTAGCGGGTGGCGCGGACGGCGAGAGCGAGCGCCTCGTCTTGGCCGGGGAGGCGTCGTCCAGGCCAGGCGATCGCCCGCTCCGCCATCAGCTTGGGCGCGCCGTCGATCTTCGAGAGGTTTTCCTGCTCCACCGCCCCGCGGGCGTTCCACCAATAGCTCGAGGCGAGCAGCGGCTCGAGGGTCGGGCGGGCACCGGCGACTTCCAGCGGATCCTCGCGGTTTCGCCGGAAATCTTCCTCCGGATTGCCGAAGAACACTTGGTAGAGGAGTGCGTCGAGCTTCCCCGAATGGCGCCCGGTCTGCCAGGCGCACCACCAATTGTTGTCGCTATGCTGGTAGGTGTCGATCCGGGTGAAAACCGACTCGCGATCCGGCGGTTCCGGCGTTCGCTGGTGAGTGGCCATCACGATGTTGAGCGCCGGCGAGCGGAGCACGTCGAGAAGCAGGCGCCTGTCGCCGGGCCGCCCGCCACGGCCCGGACGGGAAATCCAGCCGGCGACGATTACCGGATTGAGCCGCCGCATAAGCCGGTCGAGGCCGGCCGGAACCGGCCGCCCCATCGCATAGAGCCGGCTCCAGGCGACCCGGGAGAAGCGGGCGCGCTCGTCGGCCGGCACGTCGCTTCGCTCTGCCAGGCGCGTGAGCGCCGCCGTGGAGAGCAGGTTGAAGAGCACCGGCCGCTCGAACGAAGGATCGGCCGCCATCTGGCGGACGAAGCGGTCCTCGTCCTCGGCGAGCAGCAGTAGCGGCAGATCGTAATGGCGGCCGTTTTCGTCCTTGAGGACGAGCCGGTCGCGCAGCCTTCGGGCATCCGCGATCCTGCCGGCCCCGATCAGGTAGCGCAGGCTTGCGGCGACCGCGGCGCGATAGTGACGGCTGTCCTGCCACGGCCAGCTTTCCAGACGGGAGAGGACCTCCGCGAACGTTCGCTCGGGGTCTTCCGTGAACGAACCGCCCATGAGGCCGTCCCGAACCCGGTGATAGAAGAGGGTCGGCAACGCGGCCAGGCTGGCGTCGTCGGCGCAGCGAAGGGCTCTCGCCATTTCGGAATCGGGCCATGGCCCGGGAACCTGGCCTTCGCTCAGCGATCCCTCGGCGACTTGCCGGGCCCTGGAATCGGGGCCTCCCCTCGCTTCGCTCAGGAAGCCGTTCCAGGCGCTGGAATAGCTTCGCTCCTGTTGGGCTCGGACCCAGCTTTCCTGCTCATAAGGCGACTTCGGGGCGAGCACCCAGGCGGCCAGCCCGTCCGTCTTCGCCGCGGCGGCCATGGCGCGGCTGGCGAAAGCCTTGTCGGGCACGGCCCCGGTGAGCCACCAGGCCGGATCGGGAAACTCGCCGTGAAGCTTGTCGATGTCGGCGAGAGCTCGGGCGTAGCGTTCGCGCGCGACCGGGTCGGCTCGAAGGCGTCCGATCGGGGCGCGAAGGGCCTCCAGGGTGAGCCGAACCTGCTCCCGCCGGATCTCGGGCGCATATGGGGCGAGCCCCCGGCTGGAATGGTCGTGATCGCTGAGGTAGCCCAGCGACCCGACGAGCCCCTGGGTAAGCGCGTGGATCGAGACGAGACGCCGGTCGGCAAGGATCGAACGGGCTTCGGCCAGGACCTCCCCGACCGGCGGCGGCTCCCGGGGCGGCCATTCCGCCTTGATCGCGAGCATCATATAGCGTGCCATCGGCCCATGCTCGGACGACGAGGCCGCGATTCGACGAAACGCGGCCGGGGCAGCCGCGCTCTTGCGGTAGAACAGCTGGGAGGCGGCCTGGTAGGCGCGGTCGTCGCGCTGGAGCCGGGCGATCGAGGGGTCTGGCAAGGGCAGCGGGGCCGGCAGGGCCTGCAGGGGCGGGTCGCGGCCGGCGCAGGCCGAGAAGGCCGCCCGCTGGGTATCGAACCAATGCCCGACATAGGGGTGAGCCGCACCGAGCCGGGCGATTCGCGCCCGGGCGGTCTGCAGGGCATAGCCGGGGCGGCACTCGCCTTTCTCGATCCAGCTGTAAGTGGAGCCGCCGAGCTCGGTGCTGTCGACGGGCAGCATCCGCTGCATCAGCGCCTGCTCATCCTCTCCATTTGCATATTCCACCTTGTAATAGTCGAACGGCTCGATGCCGGGATCGCCGAGGCCCGCCAGGGCCCGGTAGGTCGCCGCCCCTCGCGGCTTGCCGAAATATTCGTCCATCCGCACGGCGACCCGATCGGGCGAAGGGCAGGTGGCGGCGGCGGGCTGCGAGGCCTGGAGAAGCGCGGCGACGAACGGCAACCCCAACGCCCTGGCCATTCGAGCCCTCCTTCAGGAGACCAGCATCCGATGACGCAAGTCCTTGTGGTAGCGTAATTTTTCGCCAGTTTTGACATTGCGCGGACAGCCCTCGCCGCCAACGCTGCGAGGTTGTGCGCAAATGTGCGCAACCGCCGAGCGGGCGAGCATGACAGGCGGCGCGGGAGCGGCTGGAGCGCGTTCGACCAAGGTCGAATCACTCCAGGATTCTCGAGCCGCGTTTTCCGAGCCGCTGGCTGTTCCAGCCGGCTCGAAAACGCTCTAGAGGCCGGCCATGGACCTGACCCACCTCGGCCGTTCCAGCCCCCTCCCCACCTCGCCCGGGGAGGCGAAGCTCGATTACGTCCCCAACCCGCGGCCGGGCGGGCCGTACCTCGTTCGCTTCACCGCGCCGGAATTCACCTCGCTCTGTCCGGTGACCGGGCAGCCCGATTTCGCCCATATCGTCATCGATTATGCGCCGGGCGGGACGATCGTCGAATCCAAGTCGCTGAAGCTGTTCCTGACGTCCTTCCGCAACCATTGCGGATTCCATGAGGACGTGACGGTGGGCATCGCCGAGCGGCTGGTCGACGAGATGAAGCCGCTCTGGCTCCGGATCGGCGGCTATTGGTATCCGCGCGGCGGAATGCCGATCGACGTCTTCTGGCAGTCTGGGGAACCGCCCGCGGGCCTGTGGGTGCCTGCCCAGGACGTTCCCGGCTATCGCGGACGGGGCTGAGTCTCGGGCTATTCCTTCAAGGCCAGGACTTTCCCCAGGAGCGCCTCGGCTTCGGTATCGCCCGCCGCCTGCGCCTTCTTCAGCCAGGCCTCCGCCTGATCCAGGTCGCGCTTGACGCCGATTCCGTCCGCGTAGGATCCGCCGAGATACCGCATCGCGACGGCGTCCCCGAGATCGGCCGCCTTGCGGTAGAGACGCGCCGCCTCGCGCTCGTTTTTTCCGACGCCGGTGCCATTCTCGTACATGAGGCCGAGCGATCCGATCGATTCGGCGTCGCCGGCGTCGGCGAGCTTTCGAACCATGTCGAAACCGCGCTTCGCGTCTTTTGCGACGCCCTCGCCGCCCGCATAAGCGAGGGCGAGGAGCAGGCGCCCGCGGGTGTCTCCGAGCGCGCTTGCGCGCCCGAACAATCGAAAGGCCTCGGCGAAGTCGGCCTTGGTTCCCCTGCCGTTGCGATACATCAGGCCGAGATTGGCGACCGCGGTCGGATCGTCGAGCTCGGCGGCCCGGCGATACCATGTCAGGGCCTGGACCTGGTCCTGCTGGAAGGGACCGTCCCCGACCTCAAAGGCATAGCCGAGCTGGTTCATCGCTCCGGTCGACCCCGCGTCGGCGGCGCGGGTCAACCAGCCGAGCGCCGTCGCCCAGTCCTTCTCCACCCCCACACCCCGGCGATAAGCTTCGCCGAGACCGAACATTCCCTCCGAATCGCCGGCTTCGGCGGCTTGGCGCAAGAGGTCGACGGCGCGCTTGGGGTCGGCCGGAACCCCTTCACCCTCTTCGAGCATGGACGCCATGGACACCAGGGCGCCCTTGTGATCGCCCGATGCGGCCTTTTGGTACCAACGGAAAGCCTCGTCGGGCCGCTTGGCCACGCCCAGGCCGCTTCGGTAGAGATCGCCCAGTCCCGCATAGCCGGCCGGCAGGCCGCGATCGGCCGCCTTGCGGTACCAGCGCATGGCCTCCTGGTAATCGACCTTGGTGCCGTAGCCGAAATGGTATGCCATGCCGACGTCGCCAAAAGCCTCGGGAACGTCCTTCGCCGCCGCTTTCAGATACCAGGAGAGGGCCGCCTTGAGATCGCGCGGAACGCCGCGGCCATTTTCGTACATGATGCCCAGGCTGCGCAGGCAGTGGCCTTCGCCGAGATCGGCGCAGCGACGGAACCAGCTTATGGCCTGAACCGGATCCGGTTCGACGCCGTCCCCTTGGTCGTAGGCGATACCGAGAAGCTGCATCGCGCCGCCATGACCCTCCTCGGCGAGCGGCCGGGCAAGCCGGACGCCCTCTTCGAGCTTTCCGGCTATGCCGATCTCGAACAAATAGTTGGTCGCAAGATAATATGTGGCCGCCGCGTCGCCTTTCTCGGAGCCCTCGAGATAGAGGGCGTTGGCCCTGTCGAGATCCTTGGCGACTCCGCTTCCAGTCTCGAAGAGAACGCCCAGGAACGCGAATGCGGGGACGTGCCCGGCATCGGCGGCGCGCCGGTAAAGACGGGCCGCTTCGGCGGGATCGGCCGCTACGCCCGCGCCCAATTCATAGGCCCGTGCGAGCAGGTGCAGCGCTTCGCCGTTGCCGCCCTCGGCGAGCGGCCGCGCCAGCTCCAGGGCTTTCGAATGTTTGCCCTGGCCCCAGGCGGCATTCGCGGCCACCATCGCTTTGTCGGCCGGCGCCGTCGCCTGCACCGCCGGCTGAGCGAGCGCCGCCAGCGCGGCAAGATAGAAAAGCATCCGAAATCCCCCAGGTTCGGCGCATCATCGCGCAAAGCCGACCGCAAGACAAACGGTTGATCGCACCCGATTATTGTGGCGTGAGGGGATCGGACAGGGGTTGAGGAGCTTTCCGACGTGGCGAAAATCGCGATCCTGGGCGCGGGGGCAGTCGGCTGCTTCGTCGGTGGGACCTGGGCGGCGGCGGGAATAGACGTCGCGTTCGTCGGGCGGGAGCGGATCGGGCGGGAGATCGGGGAGAACGGCCTCACCCTCACCGATTATTCGGGCTGGCGGACGAGGCTGGGGCCCGAGCAGGTGAACTTTTCGACCCGGCCGGCGGCGCTCGCCGACGCCGACGTCATCGCCTTGTGCGTGAAGAGCATAGCCACGGCGTCCGCCGCCAAGGAGATCGCGCGCAACGCGAAGAAGGGCGCGCTCGTCGTCAGCTTCCAGAACGGCGTGAGCAATATCGAGACCCTGCGCACGGTGCTGAAGACCCGGTTCGAGGCGGTGGCGGGGATGGTGCCCTTTAACGTCGCCGCGCTCGGCCACGGGCGCTTCCACAAGGGAGTCGCCGGCGATCTCACCGCCGAGGATTCGCCGCCGCTTCGAGCGCTCGCGGAGCGGATCGGCGGCGGGCCGGCTCGGCTTTCGCTTTCGTCCGACATGGCGGCGATCGCCTGGGGCAAGCTGCTCATCAACCTCAACAACGCGGTCAACGCTTTGTCGGGGCGGACCCTGCTCGAACAATTGCGGGAGCGCGACTATCGCCGCGTCGTCGCCGCCTCGATCCTCGAGGCGCTCGGGCTGCTCGAAGCGGCGGGCATCGAGCCGGCGAAGATCGGCCCGGTGCCGCCCAGGCTGCTCCCGCACGTCATCGCCTCGCCCAATCTCATCTTCAACAACGTCTTCCTCAAGATCCAGAAGGTCGATTCGCGGGCGCGCTCTTCGATGGCGGACGACCTCAAGGCCGGGCGCCCGACCGAAATCGCCTATCTGAACGGCGAGGTCGTCGCGCTGGCGAAGAAGCTCGGGCGCCCGGCCCCGGTCAACGCGGCGATCGTCTCGCTGATCCGCCAGGCCGAGGCCGGGGTCGAATTGCTTTGGGAGCCGGCGCAGCTTCGGGCCCATGTCCTCGAAGGCCATAAGGCGGCACCGATCTTCGGCTACTGAGTTTGACAAGGCATCGGCGCCCGCTCAGGAGCGCGGACCTGTCCGATCGGAGTGCTCCATGCGCCTATTCGCCACCGTTTCCCTTCTCGCCCTCGCCCTCGCCGGCTGCGCCCGGACCACCGACCAGGCCGCGCCGAGCATTCCCGCCGCCGCCGCCCCGCAGGCGTCGCGCCAGATCCCGACCCAATTGCCCAGCGACGTCCGCCCGCTCCAATATACGATCCACGCCACGCCCGACGCCGCGAACCTGCGCTTCAAAGGGCGCGCCGACATCGACATCGAGGTGCTGAAGCCCACCTACCTCATCACTCTGAACGCCGCCGAGCTCAGCTTCATCGACGTCTCCCTGAGCGACGGCACTCCCGGCGCTCCCGTCATCCCGGCGCGCAAGTTCGTCCTCAACAAGGAGGAGCAGACCGCGACCATAAGGTTCGCAGACGAGATCGCCCCCGGCCGCTATCGGCTGACGATCGATTATGTGGGCAAGATATATACCCAGGCGGCCGGCCTGTTCGCGCTCGATTATGAAGGCCCCTCGGGCAAGAAGCGGGCGTTGTTCACCCAGTTCGAGGCGCCCGACGCCCGACGCTTCTTCCCGGGCTGGGACGAGCCCCAGTACCGCACACCCTACAATCTCAACGTCACCGTACCGGCCGATCAGGATGTCGTCGGCAACATGCCCCAGGCGGGCGTCAAGGCCAACGCGGGCGGCACCAAGACCGTCACCTTCCAGACGACCCCGGCCATGTCGAGCTACCTGCTCTTCCTCGCCGTCGGCGAGTTCGACCGGATCACGACGACCTCCGCCAATACGGAGATCGGAGTCGTCACCAAGCGCGGCGACGGCGAGAAGGGCCGCTGGGCGCTGGAAAGCTCGGCCAGGATCCTGCCCTGGTACAACAAATATTTCGGCACCCCCTACCCGCTTCCGAAGCTCGACAACGTCGCCGGCCCCGGCAGCAGCCAATTTTTCGGAGCGATGGAGAATTGGGGCGCGATCTTCTCGTTCGAATCGATCCTCCTGGTCGATCCCGCCATCACCACCGAAGCGACCCGCCAGCGCATCTTCGAGGTCGCGGCGCACGAGATGGCCCATCAATGGTTCGGCGATCTCGTCACCATGGCGTGGTGGGACGATCTCTGGCTGAACGAGGGCTTCGCCTCGTGGATGGCGACCAAGGCGACGACCGCGCTCCACCCCGAATGGGATCCCGAGCTCGGCACGGTCGCCGGCCGCGAAGCCGCGATCAACCTCGATTCGGTCTCGAGCACCCACCCGGTCGTTCAGCGCATCAGCACCGTCGAGCAGATCAGCCAGGCCTTCGACGCGATCACCTATCAGAAGGGCGAGGCGGTGATCACCATGCTCGAGGATTATGTCGGCGAGGATGCGTGGCGGCGCGGCGTTCAGGATTATATCCGAACCCACCGCCTCGGAAACACGCAGACCGACGACCTCTGGACGGCGGTCGAGCGGGCGGCGGGCAAGCCCGTCACCGCCATCGCCCACGATTTCACCCTCCAGCCGGGCGTGCCGCTGATAAGGGTCGAGGAAGCGACCTGCCGCGGCGGCAAGACCGACGTCATTCTGCACCAGGCGCAGTTCAGCCGCGACCGCCAGGACCAGGCGGCGAAGGCTTGGCGGGTGCCGGTGATCGCGTCGACCATGGGCGGCGCCGAAACGCGCACCCTCGTCGAGGGCGGCAGCGGCACGCTCAGCGTCGCCGGCTGCAGCCCCGTCGTCGTCAACAGCGGCCAGACCGGCTATTATCGAACCCTCTATTCGCCGGCCCTGCTCGACCGGCTGACCGACAGCTTCCCGCGCCTGAAGCCGATCGACCAAATCGGCCTGCTCGCCGACAATTGGGGTCTCGGCCTCGCCGGCTATCAGTCGGCCGCCGAAGCGCTCGACATGGTCGACTCGGTGCCGGCCAACGCCAATCCGCAGGTCTGGAGCCGGGCCGCCGCGATCCTGAGCAGCGTCCACGCGCTGTACGAAAGCGATCCCGCCCATCGCGCGATGCTCGAGCGCTACGCCTCGGCGAAGCTGTCGCCGGTCCTCGCCCGAATCGGCTGGACCCCCAAAGCCGGCGAGGCGCCGACCGTGCCGGTGCTCCGAGCGGATCTCATCAAGACGCTCGGCGAGATGGGCGACCGCGGCGTGGTCGGCGAGGCCAACAGGCGCCTCGCGGCCGGCGATCCGCTGGCGACCGCCGGCCCGCTCCGAAGCACCATCCTCGCCGTCACCGCCCGCAATGTGGATTCCGCCGGCTGGGAGCGCCTGAGGGCGCAGGCGCGCGCCGAGCGGAGCCCGCTGGTCAAGTCCCAGCTCTACCGGTTGCTCGGAAGCGCCGCCGATCCCGCACTGGCGCAAAGGGCGCTCGACCTCGCCTTGACCGACGAGCCGGGCGCCACGACCAGCGCCGGGATCCTTTCGGCGGTGGCCGACGAGCATCCCGACCTCGCCTTCGACTACGCCATCCGCAACCGCGAGAAGGTGGAGGGGCTGGTCGACATATCGTCGCGCTCGCGCTTCCTCGCCGGCCTCGGCGGAGGCTCCGCCGACCCGGCGATGGTCGCCAAGCTCGAGGATTTCGCGAAGCGCACCATGACCCCGCAGTCGCGCGGCCGGGTCGACGTCGCCATCGCCGCGATCCAGGATCGGGTCCGCGTGCGGACGACGAGGTTGCCGGATATCACGCGGTGGCTCGAGGCTAAGGGGCGCTAATCCCAAATCAATAACGCTCCAATTGATGAAAAATAAGTCGCGAGCTCTCTAATTCTGCCTTAAATTCGTCTGAGACAGGATGAAGGGGCTCGCGATGCGCAGGTTGTTCAAAGTCCTTACGGTTCCGCTGCTGTTGATCGGCCTGACCGCCGCTCATAAGGAGCCGAATCGGGAAGAAGAAGGGCTTCTCGGCCCGGTGCGCTCCGTCAGCTCGCAAATGACGCACCGATTGCTGGGATTGGACTTGGGCGAACCGGAGACGAAGGACCGCCCCCAGCAGCAGGATCTCGTCGTCTACGACCCCAAGGGAAACGAAGCCGAGCGGACCATTTATGACGATTATGGTTTTCTCGTCGGCAAGCAGGTCAGCAAGCGCGACTCGGACGGTCATCCGGTCGAGAGCATCCTGTCCGATCCCAAGGGTGCGGTCATGGCGCGCTACGCCTATGTTTATGCCGGCGGCCGATTGGCCGAGACCGTTCATTACGACCGCGAAGGCAAGGTCCAGCTAAGAGAGGTCAACAGCTTTGGCGACCAGGCTCGGCTGAGCGAAGTGACCTACCGTACGGCGAGCAAGGCCGTCGGGAAGACGGTCTATCGCTACGATTCGGCCGGACGCCGTTCGGAAACACTCTACTTCATGCCCGACGGATCGAAAGCGATCGCCCCGATCGGCCCCTGCCTCGGCGCTCACCGGGTAACCTTTACCTATGACGAGAAAGGGCGGCCGCATGAAGCCGTCTCCTATGAACCCAACGGGGCAATGAAGAAAAGCTGGCTCTACGCCTACAACGACAAGGGTCTAGCGTCCGAGGAAAAGCTCGAGGACAGCTACGGTCATACGACCAACACCCACGTCTATGAATATGATTTGCGAGGCAATTGGATCAAAAGGACCACGGCCATGATCCAGCGGCCAAAAATCGACCGAATGTCCGCCGAAGACAGGAAACAATATCCCGGGCTGATGGAGCCGAGGGAGGCACGAACGACGATCGAACGAACGATCGCCTATTATTGAACGGATTGCTCGTCATCCCGGCGGAAGCCGGGACCTCGGGGAGACCCGCCGTGACTTCTCGTCCTGAGGTCCCGGCTTTCGCCGGGATGATGGATCAGGCCAGCTTCATCGTCCTTCGATAGACCCACGCCGCGAGCAGGACGAACAGCGCCGTTCCCCCGATCAAGGCCATCGTCTCGAAACCGTCCCCGACCAGGGCCAAGGGCGTGTCCTTCCCGGAGCCCGCGACGATGCCGGCGAACAGGACCCCCCAAAGGCTCTCGCCAACGATCATCCCGGTGGCGGTGAGGATGCCCATCCGGCGCGCGAATTCGGGTTTCTCCCGGCGATCCGCCCAGCGATCGTAATAGAAGCCGATCACCGCCCCGATCACGACCGGAAGGACCGCCGCCATCGGCAGGTAGATGCCGATCCCGACGGCGAGCGGGGGCAGGCGCAGAGTCTTGGCCCGGCCGAGCGTCTCGTCCAAGAGGACCAGGCCCACGCCGGTGAGGGCGCCGTAGCCGATCATCGTCCAGTTCAGGTCGCCGCCGAGCACGCCTTTGGCGAGGGCGGAGATGAGCGCGGCCTGGGGCGCGGGCAAGGCCTGCGGGCCCGCTCCCGGCATTCCGGCGAAGCCGAAGGCGTCGTAGAGGATCTGGAGCACCGGCGGGACGACGAGCGAACCGAAGATCACTCCGAAGATCAGTGCGACCTGCTGCCGCCAAGGCGTGGCTCCGACCAGCTGGCCGGTCTTGAGATCCTGGAGATTGTCGTTCGAGATGGTGGCGATCCCGAAGACGATGCCGGTGACGATCAGGGCGTAGGCGACCAGGGCCTGCGACGTCCCCGGCGGAGTCTCGCGCCCGAACAGACCGACCAGCATCAGCGACGCGGCGACGACCGAGAGGATCCCGATTCCGGAAACGGGGCTGTTCGAGGCGCCGATCAGGCCCGCCATGTAGCCGCAGACGGCCGCGATCATCAGCCCGATGACGAGGACGAAGACGAGCGCTCCGGCGATCAGGACGAAGGCCGAGCCGGCGAGCGGCCCGTCGGCGATCACCGTCCACAAGAGCCAGGCGATCGGGACCAGGATTGCGAGCGAGCCCAGGCCGACGATCGCGATCGGCATGTCGCGCTCCTCGAGAGCCAGCGCTTTGCCGCCGCGCCGGGCGGCGCTTGCCGCCATCGCCGAACGGATCCCGCCGAGCACCGGGCCGGCGATCTTGAGCAGGGTCCAGACCGCGGCGACTCCGATCACGCCGGCTCCGAAGAATCGGACGTGCTGGGTGAAGATCGTTTGCGCCCAGACCTGGGCACCGCCGTCGAGCGGCATCTGGGCGGTGAGGATCGGAAGCAATACCCACCAGCCGATGGCCAGGCCGAGGAACATCGCCATTCCGACGGAGATTCCGACGAGATGCCCGACGCCCAGCAGCGCGAAGTACAGGCCTCCCGAAATCCCGGTCGCGCCCGCCCCCACCCGGAACCAGGCGGAGGCCTCCTCGGCGACCAAGCGGGTCTTGGTGAGGATGGCGAAGCCCGCCGAGACGAGGCTGCTCCAGACGAGCACGGAAAGACCCTTGGCGCTTTCCGCCTCGCCCGCCCGCGACTGCGAGCCGACCTGCAGGACCTCGGCCGCCGCCCGCCCTTCCGGGAAGGGGAGCGGGCTGTCGACGACCATCGCCCGCCGCAGCGGCACCGAGAAGAGAACGCCCAATATGCCGCCCAGCATGGTGATCGCGGTCGTGGTGACGAACGGGAAGCCCTGCCAATAGCCGATCATCACCAGCCCCGGCAGGACGAAGATGATCGCGGCCAGGGTGCCGGCGGCCGAAGCCACGGTCTGGACGATATTGTTCTCGAGAATGGTCGAATTGCTGAACCAGCGAAGCACCGCCATCGAGATCACGGCAGCCGGGATCGAGGTGGCGAAGGTCAGCCCGACCTTGAGTCCGAGATAGACGTTGGCGGCGGTGAAGACGAGGGTGAGTATCCCCCCGAGCAGGATGGAGCGGATCGTCAGCTCCCGAATCGAACCTTCAGCCGCCATTCGATTTCCCCACGTTGCCGGCGCGCACTTTCGCGGGTGGCGAGCCAACCGGCAAGAGGCTTGCGACCGAACCTTGCCTCCCCATCGCAAGATGGGGAGGGGGACCATGCGAAGCATGGTGGAGGGGTAACTGGCGCAGGATGGCAAGAGCCGAGTGCAGGACGGCGAAGGCCTGCGCCCTTACCCCTTCACCACCTTCGGTGGTCCCCCTCCCCATCCGCTTCGCGAATGGGGAGGCAAGACGCTACCGCCCCCTGAACAGCCCGCCGAGCAGCCCCCGAAGCAATTGCCCGCCAAGCTTGCCCGCCACCTGGCGGCCGACCGAGCTCGCCGCCGAGCGCGCGGCCGATTGGACCAGCTTGTCGGTGAAGCTCGGCTTCGCCGCCTCGCGAGCCTGGCGGGCGGCCTCGCGTTCGGCGGCCACTCGGGCGCGTTCGGCCTCCTTGGCGGCGCGCGCGGCCTCGCGCTCGGCGAGCAGCCTCTCCTTCTCCGCCGCCTTCGCCTCGGCGGCATCGAGCTTCGCTTCTTCGGCCTTTGCCTTCGCCTCGGCCGCCGCGGCCTGGGCCTCGCCGGACTTGGCGCCGAGCAGCTCCTCGGCGGACTGGCGGTCGATCGCCTCGTCATATTTGGAGCCGATGGCGTCGGTCTGGATGAACACCCCCCGTTCCTCGGCAGTGATCGGGCCGACCCGGGAGCCCGGGGCCCGGATCAGGGTCCGCTCCACCGGCGAAGGCGATCCGTCCGCCTGAAGCAGGGACACCAGGGCCTCGCCGACCTTGAGCTCGGTGATGACCGTGGCCACGTCGACCCCCGGATTGGCCCGGAACGTCTCGGCGGCCGAGCGCACCGCTCTCTCGTCGCGCGGAGTGAAGGCGCGAAGCGCATGCTGGACCCGGTTGCCGAGCTGGCCGGCGACGGCATCGGGAATGTCGATCGGGTTCTGGGTGATGAAATAGACCCCGACGCCCTTCGAACGGATCAGCCGGACGACCTGCTCGATCTTCTCCAGGAGCGCCGAGGGTGCGCTGGTGAACAGCAAATGGGCCTCGTCGAAGAAGAAGACCAGCTTGGGCTTGTCCGGGTCGCCGACCTCGGGAAGCTGCTCGAACAATTCGGACAGGAGCCAGAGCAGGAAGGTCGAATAGAGCTTGGGCGAGGCCATCAGCCTGTCGGCGGCGAGGATGTTGACGATGCCGCGGCCGCGGTCGTCGAAGGCGATGAGATCGTCGATGTCGAGCGCCGGCTCGCCGAAGAAGCGGTCGCCGCCCTGCGCGCGAAGCTGGAGGAGTGAGCGCTGGATGGTGCCGACGCTCGGCCTGGAGACGTTGCCGTAGGTCACCGTCAGCTCGTCGGCCCGATTGGCGCAGTCGGCGAGCATGGCCTGGAGGTCGTCGAGGTCGAGAAGGAGCAGCCCGTCCTTGTCGGCGACGTGGAAGACGATGGCGAGCACGCCCTCCTGAACCTCGTTGAGGTCCATCAGCCGGGCCAGCATGAGCGGGCCCATCTCGGAGACGGTGGTCCGGATCGGATGGCCCTGCTGGCCGAGGAGGTCCCAGAACTGCACGGGATTGTCGCCATAGGTCCAGGAGGAGTCGCCGATCTCGGCGGCTCGGGCGGCGAAGGATTCGTGGAGCTTGCCCATCGGCGAGCCGGCCATGGCTAGACCGCCGAGATCGCCTTTCACGTCGGCGACGAAGACGGGAACCCCGGCGCGCGAGAAGCCCTCGACCATCCCCTGAAGGGTGACGGTCTTGCCGGTGCCGGTGGCGCCGGCGATCAGGCCGTGGCGATTGGCCCGCTTGAGCATCAGCCGCTGCGGCTGGCCGCCGCCCAGGCCGATGAAGATGCTGTTCTCGTCGTCCATGCAAGGGCTCCCCGGCTACCGCCGACCCGCCCTATCGCGATGTGGAGCTGGATACAAAATTCCTCCCCGAGATTTCTCGGGGAGGGGCACCGCGAGAAGCGAGGTGGAGGGGTTTTAATGAGTCAGGAAAGGCCCCTCCACCATGCTTCGCATGGTCCCCCTCCCCTGCAAATGCAGGGAAGGAACTAAAACTTACCGACCCGCGAGCGCGATGCCGTAACAAGCCGGCGGGTGGTGGCGCGGCGGATCAGAAGCGGCACGCTGTTGCGGCCCGGTGACCTCTGGCTGGTCGACTGCTGCGATTCCGCCGTGTCGGTACCGGAGTTGCATCATCTCTTGTTACGGCAGCAATGGCTCCTCTCCCCCTTTCGACCTCTCACACATCCGGCGTCAGGGGGGGAAAGCCTGACTTCATTGTATGCGGGTTACTGCCCGCGCGGGTGCGTTCAAGTCGGCAACACCGGATCTCCCAAGCACGACTGCGTCTGTATCGCTTAAAGCTCATCCTTACTCCGCGATCAGTCTTATCAAGGACTGATCGCGGGTGATTTAAAATCGGCCAAGCCGAGGTCATCAGTCCTAGAGCATGATCATTTTAGACTGAAGCGCTGTCTCATCCCGTCATGCTGAACTTGTTTCAGCATCCAGCTTTCCGCTTCCCGGGCGAGCGACCAGCTGGACCCTGAAACAAGTTCAGGGTG
>Ga0190275_10000433_pt1 | contig 37920 bp, 32 predicted proteins | sample Popmic550T_FD_133745 | JGI IMG/M metagenome (GOLD analysis project Ga0190275, IMG submission 133745) | Populus adjacent soil microbial communities from riparian zone of Yellowstone River, Montana, USA - 550 T | ecosystem: Environmental > Terrestrial > Soil > Riparian zone > Trees stand | place... | reverse complement strand
GGTTTCAAGAAACCTGTAAAACAGCACCCCGTAGCTGCCTAACTTGCTGACTAATCAGTATAACTCTCATTCTACTAGCGGCATTTTCCAAACCGCTTTCTGGAGCCATTTTCACTTGGTGCATCCACTGGAGGACACTTTGCACCATACACAAGAAATGTTATGGGACATGGGCATTTATTCGAATAGTTTTCGGAAGTGCAGGGACACCGTAGGGCCATAAAACCGTCATAAGCCACGACCAGTGCTAAGATAGATCGCGACCAGCGCATAACCGCCACTCTAGTCCAACCTTTTATTAAAGATACCTAGATGGCATCTCCACAAATAACCGCATTTTCTCTATATCATATCAGATTCGACAGCAGCTTTTCCACCACGCTCTCCTCTGGCTCCTCTTTGTCTTCCACAGGCGTCCCGTACCTCTCTATTATCTCCTGCGTGTCGTAGTACCTCGTCTCTTTCTTGAGCTCCTCTATGCTTTTTCTCTGCATGTCTTTCAGCCTTCTCAGCTCTGTTGCTGTTTTCTCTATGCTCCTCTCGATCACCCGCGTTACTATCTTACCAGCGCAAACAAACACCGCATCTGCCACAACTACCCAGAACCCCGCACTGACCAGCGTTCTGATCGGCATTGCCTCCTTGAATATCCACACTCCAATAAAACACAGCACGTTCAAAATCGCTGCGACCTTGACAATCCCTCCCACCAGATAGTCCTTTTGTCTTTTCATTCTCTTCAGGCTCTTTTCCCTCGCCTCGATCTTCACCTCCTGCGCGAGTATAACTTCGCGAACCGAAGAGCGTCTCCCTAAAACTATCCCCATTGCAAAATTTTAACTCTCTCTCATCTTTTCCTTTGCTCTGTTTTCGATCTTTCCAATCCCTCCGCCGCTCTTTTGCTACTCCTGTTCTTGCTCGTTCTCGAGCTCTGCCTCTCCTCTCTCCCCCTCTTTTCTTGCTTTCCTGCCTTTTCGCATTCTCAGCTTGTACGGCATATACCCTATGTACACTGAAGTATCTCCCATCTCCTCTATCAGCAGCTGTACCGCCTCGTGCGTCAGTCCAAAGAAGCTCTCTATGTTCATAAAGCTGATCTTTTCAAACCCTGAGGAGAACTCTGCCCATATCTTGTCTCTTGGCCCAGACCACACCTGCCCCTTCGACGACCTGATTTCAAACACGCACTCTTCGTTAACGTTTCTGATATGGCAGTAGTACATGACTTTTGGATCTGACTTTTGCAACGCGTTGTACCTCCGTTTGCTTTTGTAGCCTACCGGATAGATGTACCCCGGCCCATAAAAACTCATATTCTCTTCGGGGGGAAGAATCCCGATCGACGTAATCGAGAATTTCGAGTGCGCTTTTCCAAGTATCAGCGGAAACGCGCCTTCCTCTTCCATCTCTTCGCTTTTTGGGCACGTCTGTCCTTTGATGTACACAAGAACATCCAACAGCGCGTCTCTTCTCCTCTGCAGCCCTAGCATTTCCTTTTTCTTATCCTCCACTCTTTTCTTCACTTCAACGTACCTATCCAGCTGCATCTTAAGTCTTGCGTTCTGCTCCTGCTCCATTTATAAAAATTATTTGAAAGAACTTCATATATACCACCTCAGAGCATCTAACTCATATGCGCACAAAATCAGGTGGGTTCAGCATCCTTCAAATGTGCACTCGTTTGAATCTTCATCATTGGCGTTGAAAAGAGCTTCTTTGTTATCCCGATAGCTCGAACCCGAAGAGTTTAAAACCACCCATCAGTGGTAACTGCTCTGGTCACTCCCAGCGCGAACTCTACCAGCAGACCTGCAAACTCCAACTGGCATCCTTGACAGCTCTAGTTGGGATATCTTGTAGATCTAGTTGATATATCTTGCAGCTCCACTTAGTATACATGCAATCTTACTATACCCAAACTACACCAGGCATAATTACCCCTCCTAACATACCCAAACTACACCCAACATCCAAATCATCCATCCTGCCGTAGCCAAATTACCCCAGCTCTAATTATCCAACCATCTAATCCACCCATCCTACTACACCCATCCTACCATACCTATCCTACCCCACACATCCTACTACAATCAATAATCTACCCCATCCAAGCCATATCCAAACCACCCATCCTTTACTCGTTTATTAAACCGTGAGAATGCACTGGCCACCAGCACTTACGATTTTCTTCTCAGCTTCTGGCGTGAACATGCGTGCCTTTACCACCACCGGCCTTGTGGGCATGTTTCCATGTCCTATGACCTTGAACACTCCGAAGTCTGTGAGGTTCACCACCGGAACCACAGACAGGTTGTTAACGAACTCTTCCAGCTGCCCAGCCTTCTCGACAAAGCTCCATATCTTGTCTACTGAAGTGTACGGCATGTATCTTTTGTTCTCTCTTCTGAAAAACACCTTCATTCCTCTTTTTCCGAAGTGGTCCGGGTGGAACCTTTCGAACAGGGTCCTGTGGTGGGTCAGCCCTCCGCACTTTCCCCTTCCACCGGGGTGTTTTCTGTGTTTGCCCACTCTTCCGTGCCCGTGCGAGACATTTCCTCTTAACTTTCTTGATTTCTTCTGTTTGACCATTATAACTTCTCCAGGGTATAAAAAAATTTATTTAAAACATGAGACCCCTCAAGGCCGAAGAGCTCGAAAAAGTTGAAAAGAAGCTAAGACAGTACGTAGGAAGCAACTACCACTCGTTTCTCAACCCCATGTACACTTTGGTGCTGAACAACCAGAAGGTGTACTACGTAACGAAAAGCCTGCTCGTGAAAGCAGCAATGACGTCGAGAAGCGACTTGGAGTGCATCGGCACGTGTTTGGGAAGGTTCACGCGCTCGGACTATTTTAGGCTGAAAATAACAGCGCTGCACGTGCTGAACACCTACTGCGTTAACAAGGTAAAGGTTAAGCCAAGCGCAGAAATGAACGTGCTATACGGAAACCACGTTCTTAGATCGCATCTTGGAGGATTTGCGCCCGACATCAAAAAAAACGCAGGGGTGCTGCTCACAACCAACCACGGGGTGCCCCTCGGGTTCGGAGTCATGTCGAAGTCGAGCTCCGAGATCGTCAGCACCGATGGAAAGGCGGTGGTTGTCGTTAGACACGGGGATTCCGGAGAGTACTTAAGAGCAGAGGAGGACCTGATGTGAGGTGGTTTGAGCGGCAGGTAGGTGGGGCGTGGGCGGCGCGTATGGCAAGTACCGTGAGTATAATAAGAGCGGTAGAAGTAGCAACTCTGGAGAGATAAATAGAGAGTGCTGGACCGGCCCAAATGGGTAGTGGCGAATCGGCCTAAATGCATCTAGTATCCGAAAAGTATGCCAACTAGTCGCCTGTAATAACGGGTAGTTTTTGGTACGTGAAAGGGCGCTGAAGCTGCGACCCATGTCGAAGAGTAAACGCTAGCACCGGTCATGGGTTGCTGAACAAATAAAATTATACCTACTGGAGCCATATGCTGGGAATTATTAACGTGTCTCTCGAACAGGTATTAATGACTGTGGATGGGGTATTTAAGTGCATAATTTGCAGAAAGGGGTGTTTAGGTGAATACTTTTTGATAAATGCCTTTTAGTCTTTGACACGACGTCTACACATACTGTACATCGTGCGGTATTTAGGTGAGCATTTTTTGTTAGAATTCATCTTTGATACGAGGTCTACAAAAACATTCAGCTTTTAATAGAGATGGGAATCTCAAGCAATGACTCAGCGGCAATAATACGATCTAAGGTACCTTGCACTTACAAAAGCAGGTATCCCACGGTCTGCTCACAGAAATACTCTGGCCTGTCCGACTCCATTTGGTTTAATAGCGGTTTTTACTTTAGGTGATTTATGGGCGAAGAGTTCAAGGAGCAAGAGGCAGAGGAGAAAAGAGAAAAAAAAGAAATAAAGCAGGGAACAGACACGTTTAGAAAAATAGCGCAGGGAAGACTTAGCGAAATAACACGAGAAGAGCTAAACGAAGACGAGATCGAAATAATAAAGAACGAAATAGAAAAATACAACGTAAAATACTTCACAGGAAGACACGTCCCGCAAGTAGAAGGAAAGTGGAAGACAGAGTTCGAAAAATACCACACGCGAAGCAAGGAATTCAGCTTAGATAAAGAAAACGAAGACAGCAGCTTTGACTCGCTCTTTCTTTCCTCGTACTCTAGCTATCTCAGCGGAGAGTATTTCTCCGCAAAAGAGAAAATCGAGCATCTACTTAGGAAATCCGTTGGAAGCGGATCAGTGTACCACGGAGCCAGGCTGCACCTGCTATCGCTAGGGTCTGCGGCGTCATACAGGCTAGGCGCGTACTACGACGCCATCTGGTTCGCAAACGCAGGAAAGCTCCTCTCAGACTCTGTAGGCGAAAAGGCAGGGGTGGAATATTTCGAAGAGATGGAGTGGGTGATAGAGACAACGGCAGGGATCAGCAGAACATGGCAGAAAAGCGGCGTCTCTCTCATATCGAAGGAGATCGAAAACGAGCTTGGAACGCCGATGTGTCTCGAAAACAAGATCGAGAGAAGCGCAGCCTACAGAAAAGAGGCGTCGCTTCTAAGAGACGTGAAGATCTACGACGCAAGAGAGAAAAAGCACCGGATAAAAACCACGGTGGAAGAGTACATCTGCAACATCAAGAGGATAGGCAGCACCGGAAAAGACCTATCGCCTCTGATGGTGTACGCCATCGACGGATCGATCTCGTTCTGTCTGGTGTTTACCGAAAAAGGAAAGACAAAAATTTCCGTTATCAAAAGCAAGATCAAAGCGGACGAAATGGTGTGCCGGCTGCACGCGGTAAAAAACAGAAACAGAGAAATACTGAAGCGGAGATGCACAGAGCGCGAAGAAAAAGAAAAGTGGTGGAGAGACCGAATGGAGCTCGACAGAGAAATAGGAAGAGAAGCAGCGCTTCTCGACGCGTACCTCAGAAAGTTCCAGGAAAAGGGGCGTTTGTTCGCGAAACAGGTCGCGCTGGTCATAGAAGACGTTCTGAGCGAGATTCCGTTCGAAATATGCGATGTGTTTTGCGGAAAAGGCGTGTTCCGCGCTCCTTCTCTTGGATCTCTGGTCCCGCCTCCCGAGGACAGCGCCGCCGCGCCAAACGCCGAGTGCAAAAGCGAAGACCGCCCTAAGTCCAGCGATCCGCCAGAAAATTCCCGTGAAAAAAACGCCTGCAACGTGTTCTACCTTCTTAATCCAGAAAAAAACCTGTCAGATACCGAGATACGGATCAAAGAGACGATTAGAGAAGAGCTCCCTAATTCAAAAGGAATAATAGCGAGAGCGCCAGAGCCGATGGAAATAGAGAAGCAAATAGCAAAATGCGACGTGTTTATGTATTTTGGACACGGCGGCGGAGAGAAGTTCTTCACGCCACGCACTTTGAAAAGGGTCCAGATGCACGGAGGAAAGAAAAAGATATTCCTTTTTGGATGCTCAAGTGCAAAGATTTCAGCGCTTCCGAACTATAACACGCACAGCACCTGTATCTCGTACCTTTTCATTCCAGAGATCGAAAGTGTTACCGGCGCACTCTGGGACGTAACCGATAAAGATCTCGACCACATAAGCATAGGCGTGCTGAGATCCCTCCAGAGCAGCAGCGAGCCCCTCTCTGTAACAATCAACAGACTTCGCCACGGGTGTAAGTTAAAATACCTCAACGGAGCAGCAATTGTCGTATATGGAGAGGGTGGTGGTGATGGTGATAGGAGGTAGATAGAGCGGTGGTGATAGGGGGTAGATAGAGCACTAGTGACAGGGGGTAGATAGAGCGGTGGTGATAGAGGATATATAGAGCGCTAGTGACAGGGGTGATCCAAGGTGATTGTGAATAATTCAAGTACCGTTAGAATTACGCTTAGAGGTGGGCGGTGGCCGTGAGATATTTCGCTGCTACCCGTTCCCTCTTAAATAGCATCGAGTGCAGGCTAATTAAACACGTCGATTGGGCGTATGGCATCTTTAGTCTATGCTGCGGTCTACAGACTGAATATCTGCGCCTATTCCTATTTTGATGCTGTACAGGGACGACCAGTCTTCGAGAAACACGGGGTGGTCTTCTTCTATCTCCTCGAAGTTGATTTCTACATTTGACATTGCTCTTGATATGAGCTTCTTCTGCATCTCTAGTTTTGAGTAGATGTCTTTGAACTTGATCTTTCCCTCCATCTGCTTTGTGTACTTGAGGAAGAAAACCAGCGTGTACATCTTTGTAACGGCTGCGTCTGCGTACGGCATGTCTTTCATCTTCTCTTCGATGTATTTCTGGTATATTTTTTCGAGGTTTTCCGGTACGGTAACTCCGTTCTCGGCCATTAGGCTGACGTGCTCTTGGTACAGCTGCTTGCTGAAGGCCTGCGCCATAAATATTTTCGAATTTCTTTATTTATGCTGTACCACTTCCACTTCGCTGCAGCAATGGACAAGAAAAAGACGCTTCCGTACGACATCGTGAACTTTGAAGAGACGCTGGAGCTGCCGTCCCTTGAAGAGGTGGACATACCAGCAGAAACGGGAACTTTTGAAAACTCCGAAATTTCGATGCTGGAAACGCTTGGCCTGAGCATCCTTGAGAGAATATACGAAGAAGAAGAGATTACATCAAGGTCTATGAGCTACAAAGGAACCCCACAAGAAGACTACAGGTTGTAGGGAGGAGAGAGGGGGATGGCAGAGGGGTGGTGTTGGTGGTAGAGGGATGATAGGGATGATAAGATGGTACGGGTGGTATAACGCCAGTACGATAGCATAACAGGGTATATGTGGTATAATACTGGTATATGTAGCATACCACTGGTACAGGTGGCATAACAGTGGTACGGATCGAGCTGTTGGTGGTACGCCACGCATATCCCCAACAACTAACCTACCATGTCTTGTAAAAAAGTACCTTGGAACTGCGATTGCTGTTGGATCGGCATGAATAGGCGTGGAATAAACGGGCATTTAAATGTTAAAGAAGGCTGCTCAACTAAAGAGATCAAAATAACAGCTTTTATCCGTTGAGATGTGCTGTATCTGAGTAGGTACATTTTGATCCGCTCTGAACAGTTAGATATCTCGTATAATCGTTATTATTGGAGTCGCACGCTGATGCTCATCGATCCCGACGGCTGGTAGGACTTTCTTGCGATACCAATAGTTTGAAAAGGTTCTTTGCCATATCAGTTCTTTATTTATCGCATTTTTATACCTGAAAATTACCTTATTAGGAAATCTTCCAATCGGGAAAAGACACGCCAGCAGATCCAATGGCAGTCCAGCCCATCAAGGCCTAATTAGCTTCGAGACCTCTGCGTTCTCTACATCAGCTGCTGCAGGTGAAGAATCTCCTGGTCCTTTTCAGCCTCGGTGTCCGATCCGTACGCGTCTATCGCCTTCTTCCCCTTTTTCTGTTTGCTTTTCATGTGCAGGTGTATTACCGGCGCTGTGGTTCCGTGAAGCATTATGCTCATAACTACAACCGTGTACACGAAGTCCGAAATTATCTTCGCGGTGTCGTGGTACTGCACGTTTGCCTTCAGAACGTGCTGTGCGTGGTGCGCAAAGAAGATCGCGCCCACCCCTATCGGCCCAAACCACCCGGTGAAAAACGCCTCCTTCCTGCTAAACCCCGGCAGCAGGTACAGCATCTTCATCAAGAACACCCCCGGCAGCCTTCTGAGCAGAATAATCAGCGCAGCCGCAAAAATTTTCTTCGGGTCCAAAACGGTTTCGGGTATGATCATTCCAAACACGATAAAAAACGCCTGGTTGAACACAAGGTCCACCACCTCCAGAATGTGCGAGTCTTTCATGTCCTGCACCATCTCTTCATCCCACGAAAAAACCAGCCCCGAAATAAAAACCGCCAAAAGATCGTCGCTCTCGATCATTGCGGTAAGCCCCGTTACAAGAATAGCCAGCGCCAAAATGTACACCAAAAAGCTCTCCTTATCTATCAGCAGCCTTCTCATGCTGTACTTAAGGAGGACGCGAGCGCCGTACCCAATAGCTGTCCCAATCACCACCGCAAGAAGAATCTCGAACCCCCACGTGTTAACGATCCAGTCCTTCATTGCCTCTCCCAGCGTTAGCTCTTTGCTCTGGAATCTGAGAAGCAGCAGCGGAAGCGTCAGAAGAGGAAATCCAAGCCCGTCGTTTGCGCCGCTCTCCACTGCCAGAATGAGCCGGTACCTGGACGGTATGTACTTGTTTGCGAACTTTCCCTTCAGCACCGCGCTTGCCAGAATCGGGTCTGTCGGCGTGACGCAGCTTCCTATGATCATGGCTGGCAGCCAGTCCAGCTTCAAAACGTATTTCACAATCACCGTTGAGATCAGATACATGATTGCCATAACGGGAAGGAGAAGCGTGGCGATCGGAACCCAGTTTTTCTTCAAAAACGCCTTTGGCACGGTCACTCCCACCGCAACAAGCTGAAGAGACAGTACGATGTGTGCGAAATTAAATACAAATGAAGGCGTCTCCAAGTTCTGCATGAGCTCTTCTCCTTGCGTTCCCTTAAGTATCCGCTTGCAGAGGATGCCGTAAAGGGTAGCTACGGCTGTTTCCGCGATGTACAGTCTTTCTTTGATAAATAGAGAGAGAAGCCCGAAGCTTAGCACGAATCCGCCAAGAATGGAGCAGCTTATTGCAAAGTTTTTCATTAAAAAGTTTCTCTCCGTGCTAAAATAACAATTTTTAAAAGTGCTGGGGCTGCTTTGCGAATATTTTCCTTATCTGTAAAACGCGATTTAAAATGGGCTGGAAGCTGCAAAGACCGTTTGCGCTGGAAAGTAAAATAGGAATAAGTTTTAAAATATCTTTTGTAGATACTGTACCTCTGTGAAGAAGTGCTGCAGCACGGGGTATTTTCTGTAGGCTGTATGTGGTTAAGCGAATAGTTTGTAGGATGTATGGTGGTTATGCGAATAATTTGTGGAATGTGGAGTGGTTATGCGAATGATTTGTAGAATATGTGGTAGTTATGTGAATGATTTGTAAAACATTGGGTATCTATGCGAATAATTTGTGGACTGGGACATCTATGCGAATGATTTATTGACTGGGATATCTAAGTGGATAATTTGTAAACCATTGGGTAACTAAGCAGATAACTTTCAGTCTACTTAGCTAGCAACCCATTTGGAAAAAACTGCACTCCGCTACTGCATCTGCGCGTAGAACACACTTGCTATCTCAATAAGTTTATTGTAAGTGCAGGGGTAGCCGTCGCATCTTGATAAGGCTGAAAAACAGCCGTGGTGGTGGAGTAGCAGTGACCAGCGCTGATAATAAGCCAAGGCGAGTATGCCGCGCACTCTGCTGGCGTATCTTACCGCAGCAGCTAACTATCCAACATCTGCTCATACCCTCAAATATTGTTCCGTCTGCTCTGCTGCTGTCTTATTGCTGCCTCTTCCAGCTGTTCTGTTCTTCTCTATTCAAATGGGAGCTTTAGCATCGCTCTGACCTTTCTTCTGCGCGTCTCTGACTCGATTCTTCTTTCCTCTTCCGTAAGTACCTCCAGGTTCTTGACGATGAATATTCTTTCGCTCTCTATCTGTTTCTCCTGTCCCGTTAGAAGCCTGTCTTTTATGTGGAACGCCTCTCTTTCGCGCCTGATTTCCGCTATCTTTGGCATGCTTTCCACCGTTCTGGCGTATACTTCTCTGTCGTATATCATTGGCTCGTGCACTTTTCTTTCGAATACTTGCGAAGGGTCGTTGACCAGGTCTTTCCCTCTGACTTTTCTGTACGTCTTTGTCCACGCGACTTTTCGGGGGTTTCTCTTCAGCTTGAAGTTCTTAACGCATTTGGACCTGCAGAACCTGAACTCTGCTCCGTCGTTTCTAACGAACATCGACCCGTGTCCCGGATATATGTTGCTTGAGCAGAAGTAGCACTTTTCTATTCTCATTCTTTAAGTAAAAAATTCTGAATATTTATTTCCAGCAAATTCTTGGCAGCTGTAATGTAGATCGTGGAGTAGTTATGTGGATAGTCTGTGGACTGTACGGTAGTTACCTGAGTAATTTTTAGACTGTGTGGTATCTTAAAGAGCGCAAGGGTCAATAAATTACAACTAGTGCCAGCAGACAATATTCATGACCAGCAATAACATCTTTTAGCCTTTGCTATGAGGTCTGCATTTAATAAGACTTCCCCCTAGGCTGCAATAGCCGCACTCTTAAGAGCCATCCTGATTCTCTGCTCATTAGCGCGCTCTCAGCTACACCGGTAACTCACATTTTAACGGTGCACGTCAAAGCCAGCCGAAGATGTTAAAATAAAATGTTGTGATCATTGGCACATTCTTCTATCAAGAGAATGCTTCCTATACCACATAATGTCTCTCACTCTGGCGAGCCTTTCAATAAAGAAGCTCGTGGCGAATGAGAGTTAAATCCTGCAAAGAAGAAAAATAAAAATATAAATAGACGAGGTGCCGTTGGAGAATGCAAAAGAGGAACAGAATATAGGAAGTTTAACGAGACATAGCCAGTGCCAACTTACACCGTCTACAACCAATATCAAAATTGTAGAGTGTGGGATGTTTATGGGAATAGTTTGTTGATCGGTGGGTAGTTATCTGAATAGCTTGTAGAATGTGGGATATTTATCTGAATAATTTGTAGGCCATTGAGCATCTAAATGAATAACCCATAACAACTATCCGTTACCCTTTGATATGAATTACCAGATATCTTCAAACTCTTTTCGAACACTTTTACTGCAGACCTAGTTGGTAAAGCTGCTTTGCCATTTAACAAACTTTATAGAAGCTAGCTAGTACGGTGAAAATATGCCAACAAATCACATGCCAATCCAAGATAGACCGTTACTAACGACCTAAGATGTTTATCATCGGTACCGGTAATGGCTTATCGCTAGTACCTTCCTCTTTTCTAACGCATCCATCCTTTCTAACGTGCCATTGTCAGATACTTCTCACGTCCAGCTCTACTCTGACGCTATGTCCATCGATGTAAAAGGCGCATTTAGAAAGGAAGAATCGTCGAGATTGATCAGGTTCACAATTCCGTCCTCTGCTCCAGACGCCAGGGTCCTTCCCGATGGGTGTATGTCGACAGCGTTGACCGTTCCAAAGTGCATCGAGTAGTACCCAACAAGCCGCGAAGTTGCGCAGTCGAACATCTCTATGTTGAAATTCCCTTTTCCTCCCGTTGTTGTCACGTCTCTTGCGTCCGTTCCTCCCCCGCACGCCACCATCGAGTTATCCGGAGAGACCCTCGCGGTGTTTATCGGAGAGTCCGAGAGAAACTCTCTTATAACGGATATTTCCCTATTTGGCCCTTCGCTGAACACCTTGCTTTTGAAATCGTTCGATCCTGTTACGAAGTATGTGTGGCAAAAAGAAGGCGTTAGCGACACAATTTTCGACTGGTGTATCTTTTTCGTGTGCGACAGCGAAAAAGTCCTTCCCTCCACTATATTGACGCTTCCCGTTGTGTCTGCGTAAATAACGTCTTCTTCGAGCGTAAAATTAACAGAGGTTGGAACTGTTTCTGTCGTGTGCTTCTTTACCAGGTCTCCAGTTCTTGTGTCGTATATCCATATTCTTGGCGGGTGGTTCATGATAGCGTCTGTGCCCATCACGACGCTTCTGCCGTCCCTTGAAAAAGCGACGCTCTTTGTTGTCACGAGGTTGTCGTACGCAATGACGATTTTTCCTGTTTCCACGTCCCATAGTATTCCCTTCTGGTCTGCGCTGCCCGTAATCAGCCTTCTGCTGTCTTTATCTATGTCCAGGCTGAAAACAGCGCCGGTGTGTCCCTTGTACGCTCCGATTTTCTCGCCTGCTGAGACTCTCCAGACCACCGGAGTCTCGCCCTTACAGGAAGTGAACAGAAGATCTCCATCTGCGTTGAATTTCAGGTCTGTTATAGGCCTTTGGTGGTATCTTAGCCGCCAGTTCTCTTCTGGCTCCACCATTTCCCGCTGCTCTTTGGTTATCTGCGCTCCGCTCGCTGGCTTGTACGACGGCTCCTCTACCATAGCAAAATTTTCGAGCCATTTTTCAAATCTATTTATTACCGGGGTTTTGCAGGTACTGGGGCATAGACCACTCATAAGCAGAGAGAGTTGTGCGCCCAAGCGGTGAGATGGGACGTGGTGCGATTTTGGGCACTACCAGCGCCAGCATAATTCACACTGCTGTCAATACGTCTACTATTTGACACTTTGAGAGATTTTGATTTTTCTCCTCTTGCATCTTTTGATCCTTCTATCTCCGTCCGTATCACATTGATGTGCTGTTAAAGGATATAAAGACAATTTTTATCTGCGATATGGATACACTACCAGAACCGATATGCTTATATTCGATATCTGTAATTACCGCGGGGTGCACGATGGCTGCAGCCTTCATCTTCGCAATCTACATTTCGAAGCGCTTCAAAAATAGCAGCGAAGAGAAACTGCGCGAAATAGATAGGGAAGGAGAGAGGGTTCTCTTTTTTTTCTTGCTGTTCTCTGGCGTCATAACGGCGTCTCTTCACTTTGCAGAGTATATTTTCACTAACTACGAGTTCGATACGCAAAATAATTTCCACGTCCCGATTATGTACGGATGGATATTCTCGCTTGTTCTTCTGTCTATCCCGTACGCTGTGGAGGTGATAAGAAGAAAGCGCGGGCGCGAGCTGCAGAAGCTCGCGTCGTTTGGGCTTGCGATCGCGTCCTTCGCTTATCTTACGCGTATTGCAGAGATGAAGCCTGCGGCAGGCAGCAGCACAGCGATCTACATCCTTGTTGGTGCTGCGCTGTCTTCTCTTCTCTCTCTTGCATGCCCATTTATCGTTAGGGATATTCTAGGAGACAGCGAGGTGTTTATGTACACCGTTCTCTTGTGTATGGCGGCAGTTCTTCTTCTGCTTAGCGGGTGCTCCGTATCAAAGCAGCTCAGCAAGAACGAGAGCGATAACAGCACAAGTGATCGCACGAGTGGCAATGAAGCACAATCGTCAGCATTGGTGAAAAACAAGAATGGAGATAGTTTGGGCCGGAAAAACGAGCATCAGAGACGAAAAAGAGCCGATAAGAAGAAACCGAATGGGAAGAAAAAGGACCCCAGTGTTTTAGACGGAAACAGTCTTGTGGTCCACAACAAGTCAGGAAAGCCAAAAGGAGAACGCTCTATAACAGCTGAGAGACAGAAAACACAAGCTGAAGAGGTATCTCGAGATTTGGAACGTGCTATCAAAGTGGATACGGATGAGCCTGGGAGAGGAAAAAACGTTGGAAGTAATAACGGAGTAGAGAAGGATGTTGAATCGGCGCCAGAACAGCCCAGAGCAGAAAACGAATCGCATAGCAAAGAAGAGTCTAAACTGGACCTGGTGCAAGCAGAAGATGGTGCAGAAAGACCCGCTGATACGCGCACAGAGCCTAGCCCAGGAGAGAACCAACTAGAGGATGCTGTGGCAGATGGCGCTGATACTAGAGCGGTGGCGAATATTGAAGAAGCCATGTTAGATGAACCAGAGAATTTCGTGATGGTGGGTGTTGTTAATGGTGTGGTAAGTGATGCTGCTGATCCTGTGGTGGAAGGGACGGTGAATGATATAGTAGGTGAGGTAGAGAGTGCTGTTAACCCTGTGGTGGATGGTCCGGGAATTGCAGTGGTAGAGAGTGCTGCTGATTCCGTAGTAGATAATACTGGTAATAGTGATTCAGAAAGTCCAGAAAAGTCCATAGCGAGTCACCAGGATGATCTAGAAAACGCCATAATAAGTCGCCTAGAGAATCTAGAAAAGACCATAAAAAGCTACCTAGATGATCCAGAAAACGCCCTAACAAGTCAGCTAGGAAATCCCATAACAGATAACGTACAAACCAGCGGTCCAGATGCGGTAAATGATAGCGCAGACGATAAAGCAGAACCCCCTTTTAATCCTTGCACGGAAGATGATCCACGCCAAAAAGAGGGCGAAAAAGACTCCATCCAAGAAAATACCCCTGTCTCTGCAAGATCAGATGTCGACGAGAAGACTTTCAAAACATCGGTGATCGAGTACATCCGCACAAAAACCGGATACGTCGCAAACCATTACGCGCCCGACGGAAAAACTGAAATCAGAACCACCATACACGATGAAAATGCAAAACATATGGTAACAGAGTTCCCAGATGGGTGCACTTACGACTATATCTACAGAACAGGAAAAGCGTACACTTCAATCTGCCAAAGAACAAATAGTCACGGCTTCCTTATAACCACTTCATACGACGCAAAAAGCGGAAGAATGGAGGCAACCACCCTCTTTGATAAGACAGGCATCGTGTACAAGGAAAACCCGGAAAACGGCTGCCTAGTTGGAGTCATATTGCGCCAGATATCAAAACGGTGATCAAAGCCACATACTAGGATGAAAACGGAAAATTGAACAGAACCGTCTATGCCAGCCGATTCACATCAACCTACGACTACAAAGAAGATGGCACGTACACCGGCACGTACAAAGACCCTGACCAGCAAAAAATATGCGTCACCGAGTACAGCCAGCACGGACAGCCACAAAAAACCGTTTTTTCTGATGGCGGAATCCTTTTATACTCATTTGAGAACGGATCTCCCGTTGCAAGATCTGCGGGTAATGAGACAACCAGCTTCCATCCTGCGTATATCCTCTACGACTCAGGCTACAACCCAGTGCTGTTTAACATGTGCAACGGCGACGTATTGAGCATAGAATGGCATAAAGACAAAACCTACAACGAAGTGCGAATAGACTCCAACAAGGACCAGGTTATAATCTACGATATGAAATACAACCCGTACGAGTTCCTGGCTCCAAACGGGATCGCGGACTACCACGTGCCGACAAAAGAGTCGCTAGAGTCTGCAAAACCCGAACAGAAGCCTGCTCAGGAAACACCGGTCTGATAGTCGGCTAGAACGCTTAATAAACGATGAGTGGTAAAACAGGTATTCGGTTATCTGGTTGAGAGGTGCGAAACTATCTGCGATGCCAATAGCTGGTAGGTTGAGAGGTAGTGTCATATCGCTTTGTCATATCTATCGTTTTTAGACCCAAGCCGAAGACCAACAGATATCTGCCAAAAATTACCCAGCTAATAACTACTCTACGATCTACAGATTACTCAGTTAACTACCCCATTATCTACAAATCACTCAGCAACTACCCCGCGGTCTACCCACTTAAACACCTCTCGTCAGCAGGTTTATTGTTTACCGCGCCTACACCCTGAAAATTACCTGATCTGGTAAATAACCGCAAATAGTCTGCGTGATACCACCAGCGCATGGCAACCAACAGCGGTCCTGTTCATTAATCCATAGTGGCATCGACTTGGTCTGCGCTTTCTGCCGCGCTCTCTATCTCATCCGCGGATGACTCTTCCTGCTCAGTTTGCAGCGCTGGCGGAGTAGGGTCTTCCTTCTTTCTTAATATCGTGACGTTTTTTGTGTTGCCTATTCTTTCTAGATTTGGGCCTACAATAACGCCGTGAAGCGCTAGATCAGCCCGCACTTCCTCCCTTGTTTTTCTAAACCTCCCCGCTACCATCTCTATGTATTCGTAAATGTGCAGCTCAAATGTAACCGCGTCTCTGCAGTCGAAAATATCCACAACAGAGTCCAGGGTCCCAGTGAAAACACACGAGTTTTTCAGCACCTCTACGATGTATCCCACTATTTCTACCCGCTCGATCGCCACGTACTCGCATATCTCTATGGCCTCTATGTCTTTTTCCAAGATGTTGATGGAGAGTACCCCCACAGCGGTCTTGATGTTTTCGAGATCTTCAACCAAAAACGCGTGTCTGGCAATTGGCTTTTGTGCTGCAAGCAGAGCTTTTTTTGTGCCGTATTCTTTTATGTATCCGATCAAGATTGTTCTTTGGAGAGATAGCGGCGAGTTTTCGTTGTCTTCTGCAACCGCGACGTGCAGCGTCGATATCCCGTGCCCGATGTTTACGTTCAGCTTCTCTATTCTGGAGCTCGTGCTTCGAGAAGAGTACAGCGGGATCTCCAGGTAGGCGTGTTTTCTCGCCTCTGCCATAAATGGGTTTGAGAAGTTTACGATGATCTGTGTTTTGTCCGTGAAGACGTCCGAGTTCAGCAGCCGGAACAGAGCTGCAGGGAGTATTTCTATGTCTCTTTCAAAAGATATCCTTTTTCCAAAGGTCAGGGCGTCCAGTGTCCGTTGTTGGTGCTCGGGGTCGATCGAAATATCCGCCGAAAACTCGTATTTTTGGAATATGTCGATGTCTTGTCTCTTTTTTGGGTACTGCAACTTGTTTTCTGGCGCTGGATATACCAGGTTTTCGTCCTTATTCATGTATTTTGGGCTGTCATTTGGCCAGAGGTTGACTTTGCGAAAATAGACGGCGCATTTTACTTCGTGGAACATCTCCACCACGTCGATTAAAAAGGTGGTGAAATAGTCGGAAGAGTCTATTCTCACGATAACTTCTCCGAGCGCTCCGTGCTCCTTCTTCTTTTTCATCTCATCTACCAGGTAGCGAACCGTCTCCACCAGTTGCATGGGCTCGCTATCGGGCCCTTCTTTTGCTATCCGTTTTTTGAAGTCTGAAATACTTCTGCGGATCTTGAAAACGACCATGCAGGACTTTTCGCCGGATATTTTACCCCTCGTATTAAAGGTCAGGAAGTCGTTGACGATGTTCTGGCACTCGCTCTGCTCGAAGATAACGCGATCTTCCTTCACCAGCGAAACATAAAACCTCAGCTCCGGGTGCGTCTTATTATTTTCGATTTTCTCGATGTACATCTTTCCCTTGGTGATATTTTCGAGAGTGTGTACGAGTCTATTCTGATCTTCCATAATTTTGCAGATTTCTTTATCTTGCGCGTTTTTCAAGGCGGTTACACACTTCACAAGAGATATCGCGCTAAGTAAAAGAATTGCCTGCAACAGGATTTTTGCCGTTTTTAGCATGGATTTTGCAAAAAAATAGTTATTTGCAGGCAGGCGGCGCATCGGGTATAAAATTTTAGGAGATCACATCGGTAACGGTACAAAAAGCGAGTACCACGTGAAGGGTGAGTATCATGTGGAAAGTGAGTATCATGTGAAGAGTGAGTATGGCAGTATATGTGTAGACCGCGGTGTGTTTAAGCGAGTAATCTGTAGATGGTGGCGCAGTTAACTGAGTAATCTGTAGCAAATATCTGCTACTCTTCGATATACGGTCTACAAAGTTAACAGATTAAACGGTTATCCTAATAAGGAAGTACTCAGAGCATAAGTATGCGATAGAGCTGTTGGCATGGTAAAGAGGTCTTATCATCCAGAGATCATCACCTAGATACCACCCTCACTTAACCCACATACCACCTACCACCCTCATATACCTCCTCAGCGATTCGCTGATCCCAGAACACGCGATGATCTGCACTTCCCGATATCAAACAAAATCTATAAAATCTTTTGTTTCTGAAAGATATGAGCGATAATAGTTCCGAGTACGGCCTCTGGTCCGGAAGATCCCTCGAAGTGGAGACCCCAAAAGAGTCCGAAAGAAACGAGTTCTCAGAGCTCTGCACTCTGATCCTTGCAAAAGAAGAACTCACCGCTGAAAACGTCTCCTACCTCCTCATGTACCTCGGATCAATCTGCGATAAGTCCTTCCACGAAAAAACAACGGACGCGCCAAGATCCCCCGCCCCTGCACCCTCCCAAACACCTCCCGAGCCCAATATCTTTTCAGAAATACTGTGGAGCTACGATATTCTCTCCGAAACCGCGTACTCCTCCTACTACCCCTGCGTTTTCAGCCTTATCTCTATCTACATGAAAGAAAGCCCAAAAAAAGACGCGCTATCTGGACAGATCGTACTAGATCAAAAAGCAGCGTTCTTAGCAAAAGCCACAGAGGTGCTCAGGCTCAGAAGCAGAGAAGAGCGAAAAATGGGATACCTTCCCCAAGACGTTCTCGAAATTCTTCACGAGCTCCTTCGCGGAACGGACGCGCACCAGCTCGAATGCGTCGAGTCCACCATCGCCAAGATAAAATCGCTCGAAAACCCCATGCAGGAGCTATTTTTGCTGCACAGGCGCCTTTCCTGCCTCTTTCGAAGCGTTGCTGCTTTGGTCTCGGAGGCGATGCAGTTTGGCGCCAGAAAGGCAGAGCAGCTCTTTTCGTGCGCACAGGCTGTAACTGAGCTCGAAGATAACGGAGATTCTAACCCGAGCACCCTCTCGATACTCTCGCTTATTCTCTGCCGAGAGATCCAGCGGTTAGCGGTAGAGCAGTTCCCGGGCATGTGCTTCTATCTAGATCCGTCATTTCCCAAAATGGCAAGTGTTCTTGTGATAAAAACAAGGGACAGAGTTGTTCTCGAATCGCCAGACGAAGAGCTCAGCAGAAAAGCAACGGATTTTTTACTCGAGGTAGTCTCCTCTCTCTTCCACCCCTGCGCGAGGATCGGTCTGCTCCACGTAGAGCTTGGATCTGAGATTCTTCCTGTGCGCACAGCGGCCCTTTCCCTATTTGGAAAAGTGTACGACGCCGCGGTGATGAAATGCCACGTTGAGATTATGTCGCTTGACACTTTCAGATGCTCGCGCGCGCTTGAGAAGATCTTCTCTTCAAGTCTTGTGGCGAATATTCTGCATCTCGGGATCTCTCCGATGGTGCTTTTGAGCGAAAAGCTGCTGGGGCTCGTGGCGAAGCTGGAGAAACTCGACTCTCTGCTGCTTTGCGAGCCTTTTTTTCACGAGAACAGGTGCTCGTTGGCGATCGAGACCTTTTTTACGTGGATGTCGAGGCACTTTCCTCCTTTTTCGCAGCATCTCAGGTACTTGACGCTATCTTTTCCGTATTCTCAACGGACTTTTTCGACTCTTTCGAGGATCTCGTTCAGCAGCCTCGAGTGTTTTACGCTGGAGTTCCTTGCAGGCAGCAAATACGAAGAGAGCGCGGGGAAAAGAAACACGCTGACAACGCTTTTCAACAGGAGAGTATTTCCGTCGATTACAGAAATCAACATCTTGAACGACACTCTGACAGAAGACGAGTTTGGAGATATTCTTGGCAGCAACAGGCTTATTCAGACGAAATACGGGTCTTTCTACTGCCCGCTTGGGTCTTCGTATTTGAAGCAAAAATCGTACAGCTTTAGGAGGCAGGAGGGGCTGTCTCTTAACACAGGGGTGCTTTTCATTCTTGATACGCAAGGCTCTTCACGAATGGTTCGGAAACAGCTTTGGAAAGGAGGACTCGGGAGTGCCTGCGATGTGCATGCTTTGCAAAAAGAAGTATGAGAAAAAGGTGGTTGAGAAAATCGTTATCTACCCGTGCGGAACAATTTTCCATCTGGAGTGCGCAGAGGAGACGTTCTCTCAGAAAAAGAACCTCTCCTGTCCTCTTTGCAGGAAAAAGATCCACATGGTCAAGGGGCTGGCGATGGCGGTGGATCTGAATTTTAGCTCCGGAAAAGGAATGTTATTTCCCCCTATGGCCTCGGGCTTAAAAAAGGAAAAAGCGGTTAATTTTTTTCAGATATAGCCGCGGGGCGTGATCAACACCGTTTTTATGCAGATGCGGAGTAGTCAGGATGCTGCTCGGTATAGGACAGCCAAGGTGCAGCTGGGTAAGCGTGTTAAGGCGTAACCTTGAACGTACTAGCCGTACCAAAGACTAAAAGATACTCATGCTAAGTGCAGGGTGCCTCAGAGCCATATCGGCCCAACAAGGACGCTGCTAAATAAACCACAACTACGGGTGGTGAAACCTCTTTGCCATTTCAGCCCGCGTATCGCATTTTTATACCCCGAAAATTACCCGTTTAGAACAACTGCCCTATCTGGTATTGCAGAAAAACACGCCAGTGTACTACATGGGCAGACCTCATATCAAAGTGTAAAAGATAGGTACTAAAAATTATTCACTTAAATACCCCTGGTCTACATCACGCCTATCCAACAATGATGACGAGTATGCCCGTGCATTTTATTCGTGCTAACTATTCTACAGCACGTACCCTTAAAAATGGCCCCAGCTTATAACACTTTCAGACTTTTTAAATCATGGCGCAAAGAAAGAGAAGCGCGCAAATCGTCCGCTCGGTTATCTACCCGGTGATTATCGACAAGCTCATGGCGTTCAACGTCTTTTTCCTAATATGGATGACAACTGCCCTCATCAGGTGGAAGTTCTACGAAAGATTCTCGTACGCAGACATTCTAAACTGGTCGCCGTGGAGACTCCGTTGAAAAAGGCGCAGAAGCCAAATCTCAATACCCAAGGGGGTTGTCATGACTTCTCAGCCGCCCAAATGGCCAAGGTAGTTGATGGCTCTTCTCTGCCACTCCAACTATCATCTTATCATCTGTAGACTTCACATCAAAGAGTAAAAGATATCCAGTAAAGTTATTCAGTTAGATATTATGTGTCTACAAGTTATTCAGTTGGATATTACATGGTCTACATGTTATTTAGTTAGATATTACATGTCTACAAGTTATTCAGCTAGATACTACATATCTACAAGTTATTCAGTTGGATATTACATGGTCTACAAATAATCCACTTAACTACCCTACCACCTCCAAATCATCCACTTAACTACCACACTCCCTACACGATATATAAAATTTCACCAAAATAAAATTCATGTATACAGTAGGAGACAACACAGTGCACGTGGTAGACATCGGACACGAGACGTGCAAAGGAGGATATGCAGGCTCTGAGCAGCCGTGTGTTTTCGAAAAAAGAGAAGGCAGGTCCTACGAAGAGTCCCTAACAGGCGTTCTAACGTACATCACAGAGGACACGCAAGACATCCCACTTATCAACATCGAAGACCCCTTCATGGGAAAAGACGCCAGAAAACAGACATTCATACATTTAATCGAAGGATCAATGTGCTCAGGCGCCCTTTTCATAAACGGAGCCGTGACCGACTGCTTCAGTTACGGAAAAAGCACGGGACTACTTGTCAGGCTCTGCGGAGGAAGCACGCAGGTCATTCCGGTAGTCGACGGATACTGCGTCACAGGCGGGCTGAAAAGCTCAAGAGGAGGAGAAGAGATCACAAAGTTCACGAGAGAGATTCTCAAAAAGAAGTCGAAAGAGCTCGGAACGGACCTGCTGCTCCCGCCGGTAGCAATAGAAGAGAAAAGAAGAGTTGCGTTAGAACAGTTACCAGAATACCGCGAAAAAAGCTCGTACAAAACACTTACAGAAGATAAAAAATACCCGTACGAGATGGAAGTAGCGAGAAACTTCAAAGAGAGCGTGTCTTTCGTAGGACACTGCCAGCCGAAGTACTACGAATTTGCAACGGGGTTTGCGACGAGGATTTTCTCAGAGCGCAACGAGATAGCGGACAGGGTCTTTTCGTCCGAGGGCGCGGTGATCGAGAGACTTGACCCGCACAAGCAGATGCCCGGAGCGGTTGAGGAGATGGGTCTTTTGGAGATGGTAAAAGCGGTGCTGGAGTCGGTAGATCTCGAGTACTACGACATGCTGCTTGGAAATGTGATGCTGACGGGGGGAGGGTCGCTAATGCCGGGAATCGCAGAGCACCTACAGGGAGAGATGATGAAGATGTATCCAAACTCGCGGGTGAAGGTTGCAGCGGACAAAAGAGAGTTCAGCACGTTTTTCGGAGGATCTATTCTCGGATCGCTGAGCGCAACAAGTACGCTGATGATCACAAAAGCGGACTACTTGGAGTGCGGGATCTCAGCCCTTGAGCGCAAAAGATCCGAGTGGGTCAGATGATGCAGGTGGGTAGTTAAGATGGGTGGTATGCAGGTGGGTAGTTGGTGTGAGTGGTTGAGGTGAGTGGTATGCAAGTGGTATGCAAGTGGTATGCGAGTGGGTGGTATATCAGTGCCATACCGGTATCATATCAGTACCATATAAGTACCATATCAATTACATACCACTCTCACATCAATGCCATTACTATACCAGTGCCACTCTCACATCACTCCCACATCAATGCCATATTTCTCATGTTGAAGAGTGTTTTTTTCGATGGTGGTCTTTTTACTGGTTATTGATTTTGTTGATCATGCCGTATTTAAGTGAATAATTTTTAATAAAAGTTAGAATTTATCGTTTATTAAAAATTTGTAAGAATTCATCTTTTATTTAAAAAATTTAACTTATACTCACAAATTTTAACATCTATCCTAACGTCAAGTATTTTTTAGTCTTTGATATGAGGTCTGCACACTTAACCACACAACATGCAACAAGTACCACCCTTCGCATGCCTTTAAGACCAGAACTGCGTCTTCTCTATCTTTGCTGTACCTTTCTTGGCTCTATTGGACACTTTCTCTTGACTCGGTCTACGTTTTCTTCAATGTTGGTTTTCCACATTATCAAACAGTACCAGAGAGTGCAGACGTTGATAATTACGGAAAAGAGCCCTGGTTCGAGATTCTCAACCAAACTGAGCGTGAATAGCCGTTTTGTCCTGTTGTTCGTTTTTATCTGAACGATTCTTTCCGATGGCGTTGCCTTCAGCTGCAGGTTGTGGATAAACAACTCGAATTTCCCAGTTTTAAAATAGATCAGAGCCGTTCTCAGCGCGTAGATACTTGCCAGCGCGGCCGCAATCGCTCTTTTATTCGAGCACTTCTTCTCTATTCCAAGCACGCAGAGAATCAGGTAGATCGCTCCTATTTTCGCAAACCATACGCTTTTCTCCGAGCTTGTGACGACGTATCCCATTGTTCGTCAGTTCTCGACATATAGATGTAAAACATGACTCTTGTAAGCATGATACCGCACGACCCGCAAAAAATGCAGTAGACGCTGTTGTACTTTGTCTTCTGGAGAAACGGCCCCCCGACAGCCTTTGTCCGCACCGTGAAATACCCCTTCAGCAGCCTCATAAACGTAACTGTCAAAGTGGTTCTTACCAAGATAGCTACGAGATAGAGCCTGAACTCCAAAGCGGCAAATCTTCTCATCTGGTACACAACAGCCTCAATTACCACGTACTTCACAATTCTACACTCCATCACAGTAACATAGAGATAAAAAAACGACAAATTTCCGTTAAAAGCAAGATAGACAGCATTTGCATGTCGACAACAAACAGGAGCATCCGGCTAATGTTCTCTTTTAGTACGATATAGTGGAAAATGTCCTTTTTACCAAACGTGCGAATAATCGTGTGGCTAAGCATCCTCGAGATTGTCATAACCTCGAAAATGTTAATAACCGTGCTGCAAACGATGTAGATCAACAGGTCCTTCGGAAGATCCTCCACAACGTGTCTGCTCATTTGCATCTCGAGTCTCAGGAATATCACCCATTTAGATTTTGTTTCGGGCGTTCTTTTACCACAACTGATAAATTCAGCTTCCCAAAGCCTTTTACCCTATTCCGATCTCGTCGATTTCTCCACCATCAATATTGCAGAGTATAAGGGTAGTCGGGTGGTATTGGTGAGGTGGTGATGAGGTGGTAATGGGGTGGGGTTGGTTGGTTGAATTGATGGGTGGATGTGTTGACTCTATATATTATCCATTACCACTCATTACCACCAATTACTATTCATATCATCTATTACCATTCATTATCACCTATTACCACACTTCACCACTCATCACCCCCACCCCACAACAAATCTTCCTGAATTTTATTATTTATTTTAATAAATTTGCACCCCTACCCTAGGAGAATGAGAGAAATACTTTCAATCCACGTTGGACAGGGAGGAATTCAAATAGGAAACGCCTTATGGGAGCTCTACTGCCTAGAACACGGCATCAGCGCAGACGGAGAGATGAAAAACCCCGACGAAAAGAAGCTCGGGTCCGCCTCCTCCTTCTTCACGCACACAAGCACCAACAACATGGTACCTCGCGCAGTAATTGTGGATCTCGAGCCAGGAGTGATAGACTCGATCAAGAAAAGCGAGTACAGCGGCCTCTACCACCCCTCGCAGCTCATTTCAGGAAAAGAAGACGCTGCAAACAACTACGCAAGAGGACACTACACCATCGGAAAAACCGTCCTAAAACCTGTCAAAGACGAAATCAGAAGGCAGCTAGACGGATGCCACTCTCTTCAGGGGTTTTTCATCTTCCACTCGTTTGGAGGAGGCACGGGATCCGGACTAGGCGCGCTCATCATGCAGTCACTCTCCGACATGTACGAAAAAAAGAGCAAGCTCGAATTCGCCGTGTACCCTGCGCCGCAGGTTTCCAACTCAGTAGTCGAGCCGTACAACTCTGTTTTAACGACGCACGCCACGCTCGAAAACGCAGACTGCACGTTCCTCGTAGATAACGAAGCGATATACGACATGTGCAAGGGTCTCGGGATCTCCAGGCCGGGGTATCTCGACCTGAACAGGATCACCGCGCAGGTCGTGAGCTCGATCACCGCGTCTCTCCGCTTCAAAGGGTCGCTGAATGTGGACATGGGAGAGTTCCAAACGAATCTTGTGCCGTACCCGCGAATCCACTACCCACTTGTCGCGTACTCGCCGATGATCTCTTCTGTGAACGCGTCGCACGAGAAGCTGAGCGTTGCAGAGATCACCGCGAACTGCTATGAGAAGCAGAACCAGCTGGTGAAGTGCGATACGAGCAAGGGAAGGTACATCGCGTGCTGTCTGCTGTTTAGAGGAGACATAAATCCGAAAGACGCGTCAATAGCAGCGGGAAACATCAAGGCGAAAAACCAGGACAGGTTCGTGCAGTGGTGCCCAACAGGGTTCAAAATAGGAATTAACGGCGAGCCGCCGACGTGTCTACCGGGAGGCGCGATGGCGCCGGTGAAGAGGGCGGTGTGTCTTCTGAGCAACACAACAGCGATCGTTGAGGCGTGGATGAGGCTTAGCGAAAAGTTCGATCGGATGTTTGCGAAGCGCGCGTTTGTCCACTGGTACGTTGGAGAGGGAATGGAGGAAGGAGAGTTCAGCGAGGCAAGAGAGAACATTGCCACCCTTGAGGCAGAGTACCACGACATAACTGCAGATGTAGTGGCGCCTGCTGCTTAAAATAAAACAGAGCGATGTTTTAGGAAGTATTTGGGTGGGTTGTGTTGAATTGGTAGATAGGTAAAGTAGGGTAAATATGTAGAGTAGATATGTAGGGTAGGATAGATATATAGGGTAAAGTAGGGTAAATATATAGAGTACTTTTACATCACATAGATCGCATATCTAGATGGTATATCGCGTAGATACCCTGCATCACACCCATACTATCACGATCTTGCTATTCGATATGTCTTGTAGGTCGCGATTTATTAGCGGAGAGGGTGTTCCTGCACTTGCATCCGCTCCAGCTCAAAAACTCTCGCCTAATTGCGTTATAGCGGGCATATCTCAGCTGTAATTCTGATACACGCAAAAATACCACAGAGATCCCTGAGATGGTGGAAATCTGCAAGCCATGGCCACCAGCGCATTCAGCTCGCTGCGGCTTAGTGCAAAAAAAAGTGCAGCACTTTGTGTTCCCACGCGGTCACCCATCGCAGTACTATCAAAGCTGTCACGGGCTTAACTTCGGAGATCGAACGGGATCCGGTGCTTACCCGAGCATATGGCCGCACGACTCTGCTCGTTTTTGTAGAGTGTATCCTTGGAAGAGAGCAATTTGAACGTAGCTGGCGAGCCGTTAGAGGTCTTTTTCAGCCAGTAGCCGTAGGCCGAAATATCTGCTGCTGCACGGGTCTTTTGGACAGGTAAGGAAGATTTCTCGCTATTTCAGCAAGTATATCGCATTTTATGCCCTGAGAGTTAGAATATTAGGGTAGCCAGCTGGTATGGAAGGAATACTTCAGCGCCACCACTGCACAAACTCTGCGCGGCAGTGTACCAACGCTACCAACACACCAACAACACGCCATCAACAACACATCACCAATACGCCAGTAGACCCCATGTCAATCCAACAAGATATTTATTAACCCCGTCCGCTTAAATACCCACAAACAGTTTATTCCTGCTGGATAATGCTTTCGCACTGAAGCCCTTTAAAGCTTGGAACAATCACGTGCTTCACGAAAAACTCTGTCTTAGATCCATCCTTAAGAGACGCTCTCCTTCCTACCTCTATTCTTATCTTTGGCGGCAGATTCTTCTTTCCTCTGGACCAGATGACGCTGTTCAAAGCCATGTCCAGCTTCACGTCCAGCTTGGAACAGAACTGTCTTTGTACTTCCCGTTTCAAGTTTCTAACTGCACAGTCTGCCCACCTCTTTTTTGAGCAGTCCTTAACCAGCTTCCACAAGTTAACCGTTATAACAACCACTTTGTTTTCGTTCTGTATTCTCGATATTTCCATTGCAGGGACAAATAAAATTAAAATTAAACGAATAAAATTCAAAAATGAAAAACTACTTAAACAGCTCTAACACGACCACCTCTCGTACGGCCAAGAACGCCTCAGAGACAACTGAAGCAGAGATCACGCAAGTGTTGGCCAATCCTTCGAGTTGTGGTCGAGAAGACCCCCTTACCATCCCAGTCACCCTGTAGAGTACGGCTATGATTAAAAGTTGTGGTTACAAGTTGTCACTATTTTAAATATGTCGAATGTACCAAGTTATTACGAATACCCCGATGTTATATCCACTCTATTACGAATACCCCGATGTTACGTCCAAGTTATCTCGTTGACTATCCCAGCATTATACCAACCCTATTCCAACTACCCTAACACTATACCAATCCCATTTCAACTACCCCACAACATTACTCCCACGCTACTTCTCCTTCTTAACCTCGCTCAGCTGTCAAAAGACCTGCAAAAAGACTCCAGAAACATTCTCTTCTCCTCCGAGGCCATTTTATCCTCTTCAAGAACCTTTTCAGCGGCCTCTTTTGCCTCCTGTGCGCTAATATACTTGTACGAAACAACCTCCATGAGACACGCTATGTCCCGAGAGTCTATCCGCCCCATCCAAAAAATTATTCGCCCCTTTCTGTTATATTCGGGCCATATTTGGAGTTTCGATGAAGGATAGCAACACCGAGAGCAAAGACGCAGAAGACACCTTCCCCTCTTCGCCGCATCCTGTTTACGACTCGTTTTTCGAACAGTTCAAAGCGCGGATGTTTGGAGATCTCGTTCGGGGAATCTTTTGCGGCGCAGCGCTCAGCAAGATTCAGCAGCCCGCGAACAGAAACCCATTCAGCAGCCGCGTTATTTTGGAAAACGTAAGGATCGAGACGAGAAGCGGCGACACGCTTGGCGCATGGACCCTCTACCCTGCAGCTGCGAGACCGAAAAAATGGGCTCTTGTTCTACACGGAAACTGCACGAACAGATACACGTTCTCGCAGCTCTACGACCTGGAAACACTTGTTGAAACGGGGGTGTGCGCGCTTGTTGTGGACTATCGAGGGTTTGGAGACTCCGAGGGGCGGCCAAGCAGAAGCGCGTTTGTGGAGGACGTTGCGGCGTGCATGTCTTACCTAAAAGGGAAAAATGCGCGGAGAATTTCGATTCTCGGGTACTCTCTGGGAAGCGCAATCGCGCTGGACTATCTTGCAAACTACTACAACAGAGTGAAGCACAGGATGACTCTGAAGGTGGGGAGGATCGTGCTTGTGAGCCCGTTTATTTCTACGGTTGCGCTGCTCAGAGAGTACAAGGCGTGGAACTTGATCGAGGCGGTTATTCCGGAAATCAGCACGTACGTGAGGGACGGGTTCGGGTACGACTCTTTGAAAAGCATAAAAAAGGTGCGGATGCCCATTCTCGTGGTGCATGGAGAGGAGGACTGGGTGGTGCCGTGGACGCACGGGGAGGCTCTTTCCATAGCCTCTTCTTCCCTCTTTGTGAAGATAGATAAGAAGTCGCACATAACGGTTTTTCGGGACCCTGACGTCTGGAAGCGTGTGAACAGCTTTTTGACAATGTAGCCGAGAAGCCGAGAAGACGCGTGGTACGAGCACGAGTCTACGCGTATTCTCTCGCTTAACATTGCTTTTGAATAAATGAATGTGACAGGGTTGTTAGGGAGATGGTAGAGTGATTGTAATGAGATGGTAGGATCCCTGTGCCACTTCAATGGCAGATAAGATTGGTGGGGCGTAAATACGCCAATAGGTTCCATCTCCACGCAACATTCAACGAATAGCTAAAATCCACAATGTGTGTCTGTAAATTTTTATAACCCGCAAGGGACGCGTACTTTTTAGATTTTATGTACGGGATGCTTTTTTATTTTGAGCTAGCAATGTCCCTTGGTTACTAGCCTGGGTAATTCTTAGACCATCTGATATGTAAAGCACGGGGTATGTAAGTGAATAGCTTTTAATAAATGTTAGCCTTTGATATGAGCTCTACAATAGTATTAACCATATTGCGGTGAAGTATATTGCGGTGGACTATATTGCGGTGAGCTATATTATGACCACCTCTAGCATGACCACCCTAGGATCACCCTCCCTATAATGACGACCCCACCATGACCGCCATCTCTCGCATCCCACTCAATCGATGCTAATATATGCTGACAGCGAATCTATTTCGACCTTTAAGCAGATGGCGGTGGTAAAGTACGGCGTTCTAACGACAGCGTTTCTCGACCCATCCACCGGAATGTAGAAGGAGCACGACATACAGTTCTTCACCGCTTTTTCTTCCTCATAAAACACCATTCTCTCCTCTTTTTCACCGACCTTCTCGACCTGTTGGAGCGAAAGCCGCAGCTTCTCTGCACGCTCCGCAAACTTCACCACCACAGCAAGACTCCACCCCGGCATCGCCTCTTCTCGGATCTCAACAGCCACACTGGCGCTCTCCACGCCCTCCTTCTTTATCGAATATGTAGATTTTCTCTTAATTATCGCCTCCTCGCCTTCCTCTTTTCTTCTCAGCTCTGAATATACCCTAAGCGGACTAATCCCCTTTTCTCTTTCGATCTCCAAATACTTTCTTGCTCTTTTCTCCACGTTCAAGCTGTACACCCTTCGCAGAGCCTCTTCGATTTCGTCCTCTTTCCTTCCGACCCACTCCACAGAGCTTCCCCTGCCCTCTCGCAGCTCTTTTACTATTTCGCTGTGCATGTAGTTCTCTCTGTTTTCCACCTCGTCTTTTCTATTAGCGCTCTCATTTCGATTGTATCCCGCATAGCTGCTGTTTCTGGCACTGCTGCTATCGGCACCGCAGCTTCCCAAGCCAACGCTGTCCCCGGTGTCTCCATCGCATCCGTTAATAGAAATAGACCTGGCAGACAGCTTAACCTTATCTATCTTCTGCCTGCCTGCAAGAAGCTCTTTTTCGTATATCTGCACCAACAGCGACCTGCTAACGGCCTCCTCTTTCGTCTGCACCGTTACATGCAGCGTGTAAACAACAGAGACGCTCTTTCCCATATAGGAAGACGGCAGACGCTCCGGAAGCAGCGCAGAGTACCTCGCGCTCTCAACAGCCTCCACGTTCACGCCCAGAACACCCGGCGCGGTCTCCATAAAAACAGCGCCCTCCCGCCCAACAAAAAACCTTCCCGTCAGGACAGCCGTCGCCAACAGAATTCTCCCGCCCGGCGGCACTATTGTTATTTCTGTGCTAAGCACCTCGCCGCTTCGAAAAGTCTTTTCCGAACAGCCAATTACCCACTCCATCTGCTATTATTAAAATTCTTATTAATCAATAGACGCGCTTTATCAATTTAGCTCTAATTGGAAAAATAAACAAATATAAATACAGAAGACATTTTATCGAAAATGAGATTTTCTGCAATTTCTCTGCTCGCCATCGGAGTCCACATGTGTCTGAGCGTGTGCCACGCGAAGGGACAGAGCGCAGAAGTAATAGAAGTCGAAAAAGGGGAAAAGGAAGGAGTCAGGGTCTCCGTGGACAGCGAAGAAAAGAGAGCAAAACAGTCCGAAAAAGACTCTCTTGCGCTAAATAACGAAGGAGTCCTGTTCACAGAAGCTAAAGTGTCAGAGTCGGAGGCAGAGGAGCTGTCGAAGCTAAGCGTCCCCGTTCGAGTGATCAAAGACAAAGAGATAGCAGAAAAGCACGACGCACCGTACCCAGGGCTGTACTACGAGAACGAAGGAAAGATCCACAAGCACGCCCTGTCCGGTGCTTCAGGAGAAGCGCTGCTAGCAGAAGTGAAGCAGAAAATAGCGCAGGACAAGATTCCCCTTTTCCAGGAGATAACAGAGAAGAACTACAAAGACTACGACGAAACAGGGCTTCCCACGGCATACCTCGTCTCATCTGTCAGAGAGATCGAGAGTTTTAGGTGGATAGAAGCGTGCTCGAGCAAATTCGCAGGAAAACTGAACATTGCGCTGCTGGACTACGACAAAACAGAGTTCTTCTTGAAAAACGCAGGAGTTACGAAGGATATGGCGCCATGCCTGTTTCTTATTAGGGAAGCAGAAGGAGGCGTCGAAAAATACGTTCGAAGCGTGAAAGACGCCGAACAGGCAGAAAAGTTCCTCGGAGAGTTTTTGAGCGGCACCGCAGACCCGTACCTGATGTCAGAAGAGGTGCCAAAAGAAGCAGAGAAAGAAAACGTGTCTGGAGTCAGAAAAATAGTCATGAAGAATTTCAAAGAGATGGCGATGGATCCGCTCAAAGACGTACTTGTCGTCTTCCACGTGAACTGGTGCAGGTTCTGCAGAGAGTTTCTCCCAGAGCTGAACAAGATCGCAGAGCTATTGAAAAAAGAGAAGATAGAAGATGTGGTTATAGGAGAGATGCTGATGTCTTCGAACGACCTGCCGCTAGACGTAGAGACGGAGACAATCAGAGCGTACCCGACAATTCGCCTGTACAAGAAGGGAACTAACAGAGAGGTGGAGCACCTGAACCAGGACAGGCCGGCGAATGCGCTTACTGTGCTGGAGTTTTTGAAAAAGGAGACGGAGATCCCGCAGGCTTTGAGTTTCGCAGAGGCACCGAAGAAGAGCGCAGAAGAAGGCGCGCGTGTTGACCTGTAGAACCGGTACAGATAAGCTTGTCATGCTCATAAGTTCGATTATTCGTCGATGTTTATCTCTTAGATTATTCTGATCGCTGTAGCTCAATAAAAATATTCGGGAAACTGTCAGATTATTGTGGGTAGGTGGGTAGGGTTGGGTTGGTGGGTAGTGATGGTTGGTGGGTATATTGGTGGTTGTGATAATGACGATGGCAATATGAAGTTGCAGTGGTGATAGTGACAATGCAGCAGATGGTAATAGCGATAGTGATAACCCATAATGGTGATAGCGATAGTGACAATGGTAATAGCAAACTTCAATAGAAACAGTGATAACCCTAATACTAAACCCATTGGCGATGCGCTGTAGGTGTAGTTGCGAATAGGTTTTGGAAGCGCAGAGGTGCCTTGGGTATTAACAAGACAAGGAAGAATGAAGAGGATAAATAGAGAAATCGTGCAGCTCACAAGAGGTGCTGCAAAAACCCGCCATACCACCAGTAAAATTTTCGGATCTGTTTTATTTATTCGCGCTACTCTACTTTGCATTTACATTTTAGAATAGCACTCGGTGGTAGTTCGTCTTTTCGCGATCTTTTTCGTTCTAACACATCCCATCGCGTCTTCTCTTATCTAATACTGCTCTAGTTCAAAAACCTCTGCTATCTTCTCTTATTTCGACCTCTACATCAACGCATCCGTACTCCGCTCGATCTATCCGCGGATCAGTTTGAAAATGGAAGAAGCTCTATTCCAAGTTCTGCCTCTATCTGCTGCAGCCTTCCCCTCTCTTCCGGTGCGACCATGTTTATTGCAATTCCTCTAGTTCCAAATCGCCCGCTTCTTCCTATTCTGTGCAGGTAGCTTTCGGTGGTGCACGGCAGATCGAAGTTTATCACCACGTTAACGCTCGGCACGTCTATTCCCCTCGTAACCAGATCGGTTGAAACAAGAATCCTGCACTCTCCTCTTGTCGAAAAATTGTGGAACGCCATGTTCCTGTCCTCCTGTCTCATCTTGCTGTGGATAAAGTACGACGTAAACCCGATCTCCGTGATTCTCTGGGCGAGCTTTTCGACCGTTGCAATCGAGTTGCAGAAGATAAAGCACTGGTTCAGGTCCAGCGTGTTCAAAAGCGTTTTCAAACAGTGCAGCTTGTTCGAAGGCTTGACGTACGCGTAGTACTGCTTGACTCCCGTTAGCGTCAGCTCTTTCATAAGATTGATCTTTACGGGGTTTTTCATGTACCTGCTGATGTACTCTTGTACCGTGCAGGGGAAGGTTGCAGAGTAGAGCTCGATCTGTCTGTGCTTTGGCAGGAGCCCGGAGACTCTGTACAGCACCTCTTTGAACTCTTTGCTGAGAAGCTTGTCCGCTTCGTCGCACACGAGATGTTCGCAGTGCTCTAGGCTTATGACCCCCTGTTCAATAAAGTCCAGGACTCTTCCGGGCGTTCCCACTATGATCTGTGCTCCGCTCCTCAGTCGAATGATGTCGTCCTTTGGGCTGAATCCTCCGTACAGCGGAAACATCTTTACTCGCACCCCCTGTCCTATCTCTCTAAATACTTTGATTGTCTGTAGAACGAGCTCTCTTGTTGGAACTAGAACCAGGGCCTGGAGCGCGCTTTTCTGGGGCTTGATTTTGTTCAGAAGGGGAATAATGAACGCGGCCGCTTTTCCCGTTCCATTTTTCGCTCTTGCGACAATGTCTTCGCCTTTCAGCGAGTGCGGAATCGACGCGGCCTGGATGGGCGAGGGCCAGCTGAACCCTTTGTACTGGATCCCCAGGAGGATTTCTCGCTTCAAATCGTAGTCTTCCCATTTCGCCTGTCCCTCTGCAGCCAAAACGTCTTCTGTTAGCTCCGTCTGTGCTTTGGATACCGCTACGTTGAGCTTTTTTGGAGACTTTATCTGCTTATCTGTTCTTTTTTCGTCTTCGCTTCTGGGGGCCTGGTGCATCCTCTCCATTTTTTCTAGAAGCATGTCTATCTTCTCTTTTATCTTGATTATTTCTTCGAGTCTTTCTTTGTCTTTCTTGCTTACTTCGTGTTTTCTCTCTCTGGGTGGCAGCGCAGCCTCTTCTCTTTCTTGTTCTCCTTTGTTCTTTTTCCTCTCGTCTTTGTTGCTATCTTTCTTTTCTTGTTTTGACCCTTTGTTGCCTTGCTCTGTTTGCCCTTTGTCAGTGTGTTTCATTTATTGCAAAAAATAATTAGCCGCATCTTTATGTGCCGAGCATTCCAAATATCGGGCAGATTTTAGCAAATCGGGGTGCAAATATCACACGTGAGAATTTTTAGCAGCTCAGATAAAAAATAACGGTCACATTGAGGTTGTAGAGCTGGTGTAGCTAACTGAATAGTTTGTGGACCGGTGGTAGTTAAGCGAATAATCTGTGGACCGGTGGTGGTTAACTGAATAGTTTGCAGATCTGATGTAATCAACCGAATAACCTGTGTATATCTGATGTAATCAACTGAATAGCCCATAGACCTGATATAGCTAGCTGAGCAATCTATAGACCTGATGTATTTAGTGAATAACTTTTAGTAACTATCTGTTACTCTTGATATTTCGTCTACACTAACCATATCACGGTAGCAGCGATATCGCAGTAACAAAAATATCGTGGCAGCCTAGCCAGCTGTACCGTCGATATCGGAAATACCTACCGCACCTCACCCTACCACGTCTCACCCTACCGCACGCCTTGTCTATCCGCCCTTTTCGGATGTTTCTGGCGGAGGTACGAAATACGGGATCCTTCCCCGCAGCCAGTCGTGTATCACAACCTTCGCCACTGTCGATATGTCCGGAACGCCTCCTTTCCACAGCCTTCCCGTTTTCTTTGCAAGCTGCTCCAGAAAATCCTCGTGGTCTTTGTAACTCTCTATTCCGTACAGCTTCTCTATGTGCTTCTTCTCTGCCTTCTCCAATACAGCCTCAACGTGGTCCTCCGGCGACGAAATGTTCTCCACCCGTACCACTCCTTTAAGTACAACCGACGTCTCATCTGCGTCCGACGACGGAACAATCCCGGGACAGTCTATCAGATAGATCCTCTTCATCAGCGACACGTACTGCCACACTTTCGTCTGCCCCGGGATCGGCGCCACCGTGCACACGACCTTTGACTTCAGCGTGTTTATAACGCTGCTCTTCCCCACGTTAGGATACCCAACAAATCCAACGCTTATCTGCTTCTTCTCCGGGTGCAGCTTTGCAAACTGCCGCAGTAGCCCGATCAGACTCTGTTTTCCGTAGTTCCTGTCGATAGAGGACGCGTGGTACGCAAGAGTTGGCGTCTGTTTCGAAAAATGCGAGAGCCACTTCGCGGTCACGCTTGTTGGCAGCAGGTCCACCTTGTTAAGCAGGTACACGAGATGTTTGTGAGGGTGTTTCTTCAGATACTTGCGGATGTTCAAACACTCTGTGCCAAGAGGGTCTCTCGAGTCGAGGATGTGCACCACCACGTCGCTTGAGTCGAGAACTTTGTACAGCTCTGCCCATATTCTTCTGCTCTGTCCTTTTAAATAGGCTTTTTCTTTGGTGTCGGAGAGCTCTTTTACCTCTTCCTCTTTTACGCTTGCGGTGTTCTGGGCTTGCGAGCGCTCTGCAAGCTCTTTGATCGTGGACGACGTTAGCTTCACTCTTTTTCTCGTGGATTTTTTTCCGAATGTGTCTTCGTACGAAATAACTGGGCGTATTTTCTTCTCTTTTTCGTCCTGTATCAGGCTCATTGGCACTTTTCCCTTGTCCAGAATGACTTTGTACGTGTCGCTTGCTCTTTTCTCGAGCTCTTCTCTAAACGACTCGAGCTCTCTTTGGTCTGTGGTTCTGGTCGAGGAAAACCAAGATCTTGCGTTCTGGATCCGTCCGGGCTCTGCTTTGGGGTTCTGGAAGAGCGCGTGCTGGATGATGTCTCCTTTTGCGTTTCTTTTTGGCTTTCCTCCGCGCAGCATTTTCCACTGTGCTAGTTTTTCGCCTGTTCTGTAATAGTTTTCTCCTCTCTCTGCCATTTTCAGTTTTACGAAAATTAACTTGATTTTTTATAGGGGTGGTCGCGGGTTATGTGGTAGTGGGGTAGTGGGGTAGTGGACTAGAGTGGTACTGGTAGTGAGATATGGCAGTACTTGGTGGTGGACTATGTGATAGTAGGTCACGTGGTAGCGTAATAGGGTGGTACCGGTAGTGGATTATGACTAATGGTCGTGAGATATGGCAGTACTCGTAATGGACTCTGGGCGTTGCTAGTGTTAGGACTTTCTCTCCCTTTGATCTTCTACAGCCTGAAAACTACCTTATCAGTAATTACCTAACCCATAAAAACGCCAATGAACACTGTTAGTATAGCGCTTGGAGATATCAGCAGAAGATAAAATAGCTGGTGAAATCTACGTTAGAAATGTTTTATTGATGGGCCTCGTTCGCTATCCGAAGACTTGCACACCTTTTTGTTTCAGGTATCTATGTGCAAGAAACGCTCGCGTGGCAAACCAAATAACAAATCAACTACCGCCTTTCAAGCTGCTCAACTAAACCACTTCGGCTTTTTCCAATATTCCCCAGCGCCTTTCCTGTCACTGTTTTAACTTTTATATTCCAGAACTAGCTTCTATGCTCTTCCGCACCTCTCTCAAGCTACTTTTGATCTTTCTTGATGGAGCTGCCTTCCTTCTTGATCTTGGGTATTATATCAAAAACAAACTCTGTTTTTGGGTTGTCGTAGATTCCAAACGGCACATTTACGTTGCCTTGTGGTGGCATGTTGAGATTTTCGTTATACTTTTGATTGTTATTGCTGTTGTTGTTATTGTTGTTGCTATTTCTGTTCGGGTCCATTCCTTCAGCGTTAAAATCGGTGCTTGGGTTTTCCTGTTTTATTTTGGGCTCTATCTGCTTTCTCTTGTTACCTGATAGATGCTCTGAGTCTTCTTCCTCAACGGGAATAATAAACGGCACATTTCCATCAACTGTCGTCGAGAGCTCTAGAATTTCCAGCAGATCCTTCAGGAAGTTTGCTGGGTTCTCTTCCATGTTTTCGATGCTTCGTTTTGTCGGCGTTGCGGTTGGAATAATGGGCGGCTGCAGGATCCTTATGCTCTCCGGGAGCTCGTTATTGCCGCAGACCGCAGACAAGCAAGCCAGAAAACTTCCAATAAATGTGAGCGCGTTCTTCTTCAGGTTCATTGTTGGAAAAATAAAGTTTTCAAATTTATCCACGATTTCTAAATATGGTAATTTTTTGAAAATTTTATTCTCTGTCTAGGCCGTCAGGTATTTAGGCGAATAAGTTTTGAAAGTGCAGCGCACCTGCTCAGATAATAAAACATGGCAAGAACAGTAAACCGCGACTACTGCGAACAATAAATTTAGTCTTGATACGAGGTCTACACTATCACTGTTTGCTAAAGTTTTGTACCACCCAGCATACCCCACACATCACCCATCATACCCCACACACCACCAGCCTACCACACATCACCAAAGCTCGACGCTATTTCCATATTCCAGCCGTATTAGAGCTTGAAAATTTTTACGCGGATGGTCCACATTCTTCACGAACATCCTCTTGGATACACGCTCGTGAAAACAGAAGACGCAGACAAGCTGCTGGTCAAAAACATTCTTGCGACACCCAACGTCTATGCTGCGTTCAAAAACGCGTTTTCGCATGTCGGGTCTCTCTTCTACACCGACAGCGAAGAAGCGCAGCAGGAAATAGCAATGGCGTCCGAAGGCGAAATAAGCCGGAGACTGAAAGAGTTTCTTGAAATCAATTCTGTGTCGTACGTTGCAGCGGACAAAATATACTTCCAGGCGCTCAAATCGATCGGAGTCAGACTCGCAGAAGAAGAAACCTCCGCAGAGCTTCTGCGAATTGTGAAGAAGTTCTCCAGCAAGATCATAGACGCCGAAGAGACCCAGGTGAGAAGATCGGAGACAAGCCTTGCACACTCGATTTCAAGAAAGAAGATCAAATACGACAGCAGAAGAGAAGACGCGTCTGTGATGCAGTGCGTGTCTCTGGTCGACGAGCTGGACATCGACATCAACGACTACTGCATGAGAATCAAGGAGATGTACTCGTGGCACTTCCCAGAGCTTTCCGAAGTGTGCCCCGACCAGGAGGCGTATCTACAAGCCGTTCTCACAGTTGGAGAGAGGGAAAAGATGGACAGAGAAGAGGTAGCAAAGCTGGAGAGAGGAGGCGAGATCCTCGAGCGAGCCAAAACAACAATTGGAGGAGACCTTGCAAAAGAAGACATCGAGAACATAAAAGAGCTCGCAGAGATTGTGGTAGAAAAGATACTGATCAGGAAGAAAGCAGCGGAGCACCTGCAAGAAAAGATGCAGGGGGTGGCGCCGAACCTCTCGGCGCTTGTTGGGAACACTGTTGGAGCAAGGCTAATACTCAAGGCTGGGGGGCTTGGAAAGCTCGCGCTGTGCCCGTCTTCTACTATTCAGGTGCTCGGGGCAGAGAAGTCGCTGTTTCGGGCTAAGAAGACGAAATCCAACACTCCGAAGTACGGGCTGATCTTCTCTTCTTCTTTTGTCAACAAGAGCTCTCCGAAAATGCGCGGAAGGGTCTGCAGGTACCTAAGCTCGAAGTGCGCAATTGCAAGCAGGATCGACTGCTACGAAGAAAAAGTGACAGACAAGTACGGAGTGGCCATGCGCACGATGGTGGAGGAAAGAGCTAAGGGAAAAAGCATGCAGAAGATGCCAACGGACAAGATACTCGGCGATATTGCAGACCAACTTGAGAATGCTGGCGCATAGGCTATTCGAAAAGGGTGCCGTATCTAAAAATAAAAGTACCGACGAATTTTCAAACCTGCAAGAGCCAGCAAGTTAGGACTGTTTTGCGCTGTTCGTTAACACCTTCTGTAGCTTATCAACAATTATGCCGTCTAAGACACACCTACACATCCCAAGGCTATATCTCTAGCTACCTTTCCAGGCGCTACTGCCGGAGCTGCTTGCCGTGCGCGTACTGAAGCTAGTTCTGCTCTGCTAGACTCTTGCTATGTAGCGCTTG
>Ga0190275_10000432_pt1 | contig 37941 bp, 58 predicted proteins | sample Popmic550T_FD_133745 | JGI IMG/M metagenome (GOLD analysis project Ga0190275, IMG submission 133745) | Populus adjacent soil microbial communities from riparian zone of Yellowstone River, Montana, USA - 550 T | ecosystem: Environmental > Terrestrial > Soil > Riparian zone > Trees stand | place... | reverse complement strand
TGGAGGCGGTTCGTCTCTGCTCGCCAGACGCCCCACGACTCCTACGTCTACGTCTCGGGGTGCCAGGTAGTTCCAAGGGCGTTGTGGGAGGAAATCGGAGGCTTTGACGAGCGGTTCGAGTCCTACGGGGGAGAGGACGATGCCTTTCATGCTGCATCTGTTGCGCTGACGGGACACGATGCGCGAGAGGACCGGCTGGAGGGAAGCGCCTGGCACCTGTGGCACCGACCCTCGCCAGAAGCCAAGAATCGGCCGGCGCGAAAGCTCGTTGTGGCCCTGGCCGATCGCTACACGGCTTGCACCCACGATGCCGAGCGGATGCGAGCACTTCTTTCAGAGCCGCGGACGCCGGATCAGATCGTCCTCTCGGTCCTTACCTGCCCCGGCCGAGACACGCTCTCTCAGACGATCGCCTCTCTTGACGGGATGCTGGAGGGACCGGTGGGGCGGAAGATCATCTGCGTCGATGCTGAGGAGGCCGACTTCGATCCGTTCCCCGGCTGGGAGACGATCCCGATGGGCGCTTCCAAGGGCTACACCGAGGCGATGCGGCGGTGCCAGCGCCACGAGATGGCCTCGGGTCAACCGTTCGTCCTTCATGTAGAGGACGACGTGTTGCTCAACGGTCCCCTCGACCTTCGGGAGATGGTGCGGGTGATGGAGGGGCACGAAGATCTTGCCCAGCTTTCGCTCAAGAGGCAGCCAGTTCACCCTGAGGAGGTTGAGGTCGGCGACATGCTCAAGTGGCGGCCATCGGAGACCTTCATCGAGCGCTACGGGCACCTTGCCCACAAGGCTTTCTTCGCTGCGACGTTCTCCCTGATGCGGCGCCGGTTCCTGGCTGAGAACCCTTGGCCTACTACGGGTGATTCAGAGCGTCGGTACGGGCGACAGGTGCTTCGACAGGGCGGTCTCTACAGCGGGGTTCTCGGTGGTCTGGATGACGCGCCGAGGATGACTCATATCGGGCACGAGAGGGCAGGTTACGCGTACTGATACTCGCCTGCAGCTAAAGGATCCACCGCGGTGAGGGCGAGCCAAGCGAAGTAGCCAGCGTGGGGGCCGGTGAGCAGTCCCACGGTCCCGGCGAGCTCGACTCGCCAGTTTGAAAAGCCCTCAATCGCCAGCCAGTAGCGCGCTCCGGTCAGACCAGGATCAGAACCCACGCAGATCTTCTCTGCCGGAATGCCAGCGTCGAGTGCGGCATCCGCAAGCAGTTCAAAAGCTGGGTCAACCGCATCGGCCATTGAAAGGAAGTATGCCCGAGGTAGCAGTCGTCATCCCCTACCGGGGTGGGTGCCCCCACAGAGAGCGTGCATGGCAGTACGTCCGCGAGCGCTACGCGAGCACCCATCCTGATTGGGAGGTCGTAGAGGCATCAGCACCCGAGGGTCCATGGTGCAAGGGAGCAGCTGTCGGCCCTGCTGTAGAGGCGACGGATGCCGAGGTGGTAATTGTGGCTGACGCTGACGTGTGGACTGACGGGCTGGAGAGAGCGGTGTATGCCGTCGTCTCCGGGGTCGCTGCCTGGTCGGTGCCGCACAACTTGGTCCACCGTTTGACTACTGCCGGAACCGACGCCTACCTCGCAGGTGAACCGTGGGAGGGCAACCGAAAGCTTCTTACCCGTCGCGCCTATCCGGGCGTCTGGGGTGGAGGGGTGGTGGTCGCTCAGCGAGACGCGCTTCTGGAAGCTCCGATCGACCCCCGCTTCTGTGGCTGGGGCCAGGAGGATCAAAGCTGGGCGCTCGCGCTCCACTGCCTTCACGGCACAGGGTGGCGAGGGGATGCTCCGCTGGTCCATCTCTTCCATCCGTCTGAGGAGCGGTTGACCGGGCAGAAAGGCTCTCGCGAAAGCTGGGGGCTCTTCCAGCGCTACCGGCAGGCGAGGCGCGATCCAGAGGCCATGCGAGCGTTGATCTGCGAGGGAACGGGGGTTGCTGCATGAGCATCGCCAAGCTGATCAATCGCCCCGCGAAACTTGTCCGGCGCACCGTCTCAGAGGACGACTTCGACCAGAAAGCGACCACGTCGGAGATGGACATCTTCTGCTGGGTATCGGCCCGGAGCCGCAAAGAGCAAGAGGACGGCGGCGAAACCTCAGACGCCGTCTTCAACGCCTACATCCTCCCGGCTGACACCGAGATCCGAACCGGCGATGCGATCGACCAGGACGGCGTTCGTTACGAGGCCGAGGGGGCTGGGTGGAATGCCCGGAATCCTCGGACCGGGCGGCTCTCTCATGTGGAGGCCACGGTTAAACGAGTCACGGGAACGGGCGAAGCCTGATGCCGCTCCTTGACGCCGAGAAGATCGTCGGCGACTACCTGAAGGATCAGCCCGCTGTCGAGGCGTTGAAAGCGCGGGTGGTCTCGAAGACGCCTTCGACTCTCGACCTTCCTTGGGTGCGGATCACCCTTCTTACCCCGACCAACGTCACCGGCACCACGAGGGTCGAGTGGCTGATGGCCTATTACCTCCAGTTCGACTGCTACGCGGGCAGGGATGGTGGTCGACCCGAGGCTTTCGCGCTCGCCGCCGCTGTGCGCTCTGCCCTGGTGGAGATGCCCACCGTGGAGCTGCCGGACGCAGTTGCCACCGACGCGGCCTTTCCCTCGATGCCCAAGGAGCCCGATCCCGACATCGAACGGGAGCGCTACGTGATCGACGGCGAACTCTGGATGCACCCGAAGCCATGAACGTCCGCTACCGCCCTAACCCAGCCTTCGAGGAGGAGATCCGCGCCCAGCCTCAGCACGAGAAGGGGATGCGGACGATCACCAAAGGCGTTGCCAAAGCAGTGAGGAACGTCGCCCCTGAGCGCACCGGCTACTACAAACGGCGGGTGAAAGCTGATGGCACGAAGGTCAGGGCGCGAGATGTGTTCTGGCATCTAGTCGAGTTCGGCTCAATCCGAAACCCGCCCTACGGGCCCCTTCGCCGCGGCGTGATCGCTGCCGGTCTTCGTTTCGTGCGGCGCCCCAAGCCGTAGGCGCCCCGACCCCTCTTACCCGTAGTCCCCGCCGGTTGTCTCGGCGGTTCTCTCGCCGCTCCGCAGGGCGCGGCTCCATATACACGCAACCCGCCCTGCAAGGGGCTGAGGAGGTACTGCCTTGGCGCAGAACAAAGAACAGATCAAGGTGGCCGCCAAAGGTGGCCTCTTCATCGCCCGATCCGCAGATGAACCGACTATCCCGACCGACTTGGACACGGAACTTGATCCGCTGTTCAACGAAGTCGGCTACTTCGGCGACGACGGGGCGACTTTCGCCAAGGGCGAAGAGGTCGAGGAAATCATGGCGTGGCAGAGCCAGACCGCTGTGCGGAAAATCGTGGTCAAACGCGACTTCTCCATGGGCGGCACCCTGCTGCAGTGGGACCGGACCAACGTGGCGCTGGCGTTCGGTGGCGGCGAGTGGACCGAACCGAAAGCGGGCGTCTACCGCTTCGATCCGCCTGCGGATTACGACCCGCTGACCGACTGGGTTGGTGTGCTGGAGGCCCGAGACGGCGATCGGATCGATCGCTGGGTCATCGAGCAGGGGAACGTCACCGGCGACATCGAGACGCAGGCCGTCCGAAACGCCGGTATGACGCTGCCCGTCAACCTGTCGGCCCTCACCCCGGACGGGAAAGACCGCCCCTGGTACTACCTGTCCAACGACGACGCGGCCTACGCGGCGGCCTCCTAAACCGATGGCCACCACCAAAGCCAAAGAGAAAGCCGCCCCCAAAAAGGGGGCGGCTGCACGGGCTGAGAAAGCGAAACAGGCGAAGAAGGTCAAGTTCCGGGGCACCGAGTTCGCCCTGGCGCCGAAGATCCCGGGCTCCCTGCTCTTCGACCTGGCCGACATCGAGTCGGGGAGAGACCTGGCTGGCACGATGGAACTCCTGAAGTCCCTGCTCGGGGCAGGGCAGTTCCAAGTACTGCGCGACAAGGTTACGCAGGAAGGCCTCGACATCGAGGAGACCACCACGGCGCTCGGCACCCTGGTCGAGAACATCCTCGACACCTACGGGATCACCGAGGGGGAATAGCCCGCCTCGTTTGGATCGTCGCCGAGAGGTGGGATCTATTCGAGGCTGACTGCCTCAGGTACTACCAAGTCGATCTCCTAGAGGAGATCGATGAGATCGGCTGCCGCCGTCTAGCGGTCCTACTGAACGGGCTGCCGCCCGACGCGGCGGTGCGGCGCATTGATGGCCGTCAGTGGACGGATCAAGAGGATCTCCTGGCCCTCATCGCCGAACGGGTCGACGCGTGGGGGCTGATGAATGCCCGGCTCAAAGTGGACCCGAAGAAGCAGAAGTACCTGCCCGAGAAGTCGCTGTCAATCACGCGGCCGGGCGAAGACACGGAGCCGGATCGACGCGATCGCGTGATCACGGACGCGGCCGAGATCGCTGCGTTCTTCGGCGCCTGAGCTACATCGGAAAGGGGGTGAGCGCTACATGGCAGCAGCCGCAGGTACCCGACTGGGAACCGGTTACGTCGAGGTGGAGCCGGACTTCAGTCGGTTCCAAGAGGTACTCGGCAAACGGCTGAACCAGGCGCTCGCCCCCGCTTTCCGTAAGGCCGGTTCCTCGTCTGGCAAAGAGCTGGCCAAGGGAATCGACACGCCGAGCTTCACGCAGGCACTTAAGCCGCTGACCCGCCGCTTCAGCAAGGTTGGCGATGAAGCCGGCCGCTCCATCTCGAAAGGGATCGCGAAAGGGAGCAGGTCGGCCGGGTCTGAGCTGAACAGCATCGCGAAAGCGATGCAGAAGAACGGCATAAAGCTTGAGAAAACGGCCGGGTCTGCCGCGAAAGCCATGCGTTCTCTTGAGAGCGACACCTTCGGGGTCGGTCGAGCGGCCAAGAAATCGGGAGCGACCCTGCTGTCTTGGCACTCCAAGACTGAGAAGGCCGAGGCTGGGGCTTCCCGCTTCTCCGGTGTACTTCGGGGACTGGGCGGCGATCTGGCCTCGACTGCTCGCGGCCTGCGCGTGACCTCAAAGGGTTTCGGCGGCTTTGACGGGGTGATGGCGCGGACCAACCGCGGCGCTCAGTTCTTCCGCAACATCTGGCGCACCATCCGCTGGCCGGCGATCATCGCCGGGGTCGGTCTCACCGCACAGGGCTTGTCGGCTCTGGCAGCGGGAGCAGTGGCAGCTACGTCGGCCCTTGGTCCTCTCGGCGGTGCGCTCATCGTTCTTCCTGCTGCTGCGGTCGCCGCCGCACAAGCCTTCTCGGTCCTGAAGCTCGCTACTGCGGGGGTGGGGGATGCAGTCAAAGCCGCCCTTGCCGCTGAGGTAGAAGGCGGGACGCAGGCGATCGACACGATGCGCCAGCAGGAAGACGCCGCCGAAAGGGTTGCCGACGCCAAGCGCAACCTGACCGGCGTCCAACGCCAGGCCCTTACGGCGCAGGAGGACCTGACGCAGGCGAGGGCAGACGCCCGACGCGAGCTGGAGGACATGCGCCTCGCCTCAGAGCGCTCCCACGACTCCGAACAGGGAGCTGTGCTGTCGCTCAAGCAGGCACAGCAAGACCTCGCCCGAACGATGGCCGACCCGAAAGCCTCGGGCCTCGATATCCGGTTTGCCGAAGAGGCGGTCGACCAGGCTCGCCACGACCTCGAGCAGACGCGCATCGACGCGGAGCGCTCCCGTCAGGACTACCGCAAAGCCCAGAAAGCCGGAGTCGAGGGGATGCCGCAGGTGGTCTCCGCCAAACAGGCGGAAGCCGATGCCAACCGGGCTGTTACGGACGCGCAGAGAGACCTTGAGCGAGCCAGCAGGGACGCCACCGCGGCGATGGAAGAGCAGGGGGCCGCTGCCTCAGCCCTTCAGGACAAAATGTCTCAGCTGCCGGTTCCGGCGCAGAAGTTCGTTCGTCTTCTGGTCTCGATGAAACCGCGGCTGGATGCCTTGAGGGATGCGGCTGCCGGTGGGTTCTTCCCGGGGGCTGAAAGAGGCCTGAAAGGCCTGATGGGCAACTTCAAAGAGGTCCGGGGGATCGTCGGAAAAACGGCTGGCGTCCTAGGTGGTATCGCTGCAAAAGCAGGGAAGAAGCTCGGCTCTGCGGTGTGGGGTAAAGACCTCTCCCGGCTGGGCAAAACGAACGCCCGGATTCTCGACCGGATGGGCGATGCCGGGTTGAACCTGGCCGACGCGCTTCGCCATGTCCTCGTAGCTGCCGAACCTTTCCTCGACTGGCTCAGTGAGAGCACCCTTGATCTGACCGGGTGGATGAAGGAGGAGTCGGCGGCAGGGCGTAGGTCCGGTGCGCTGGCGGAATTCTTCGATCGCACCCGCGACACGATGGAACGGCTCGGGCCGATCCTCAAGGGCGTCGGCGGGGCGATGCTGAACATCGGAGAGGCTGCCCGTCCGCTCGGCAACCAGATCCTCGACGCGCTCGGTGGAGCGGCCGAAGGCTGGCGGAAGTGGACCGGGTCGGTACAGGGACAGAATGAGCTGGGCCGCTACTTCGCCAACGCCAAGCCGGCCATCTTCGAGATGGGACGGCTTGTCCGGGACCTGACCAAGGAGTTCTTCAAACTCGGCGCTCAGCCTGGCCTGGGGAAGCTCCTACGACAGGTTCGTACGAAGCTGCTGCCTGCGGTCTTCGACCTCGTGGCCACCCTCACGGGAGCCTTCGGGGAAGCCCTCGTCAATGCGTTGACCAACGTCGTCGGGCTCATCGGGCAGCTCGCCCACGCCAACGGACCTCTGGTGCTTTTCGTGCGGACTCTCGGCGTATTCGCCGGGGCGCTGACCAACGTTCTGAAGCACAACCCCGCTCTCCAAACCTTCGCCTCGACCATCGTAGGAGTACTGGCAGTGGCGAAAGCCGCGAGCTTTATCGGCGCGATCACGGGATTCACGAAACTGAAGAATGTGATGCTGGCGACGGCCGCCGCATCGCGCTCCCTCGCCGCCGGGGAAACCTTCTCGAAAGTCGCATCCGAACAGGGCCTCGTTGCGACCTCGGCCGGACGACTCGGACAGTCCACCGCCGGGAAGATGGCCGGTAGCTTCGGGCGGGCGTTGGGGCCTGCTCTGGGTGCACTTGGGCTGGCGAACATTGTCATGTCTGCGACCGGAGGCGACTGGAAAAAGGTCGGCATCGAAGCGGGCGGAGCATTGGCCGGCGGTCTTGCGGGATTCATGGTGGGCGGTCCTTTGGGCGCCATCGTTGGCGCCGGCGCGGGAAGCCTGTTGGGCGGAGCGCTCTCTGGCCTTTTTGACTCCACGCGGAAGCTCGCGCCGCTGCAGGAGCGCCTGAGGAACATGTCTCGGCACTCTGCCAAGGCTCTGAGGGACCAGGCGCACGCTGCTGATGCCCTGGTGGGAGCGCAGCAGCGGATGAAAGCCTCCCACCAGCGTGAGAAGGCGGCGAGCGAAGCGGTCGCAGTGGCGCAGCGGAGGCACACCGCGGCGGTCAAGAAGTTCGGCCCTGACTCAATGCCCGCCCTTAAAGCCGCCTTGGACCTGGCGCGAGCCCAACGGCAAGAGGCTCGAGCAGCCGAAGCGGCCAAAAAGGCGCACAAGCTTTCGGGGATCGAGCTCGAACTCTTCAAGAACCGAACGGTCCGCGCCTACGCCGCCCAGGTACAGCTCATCCCCGGACTACAGAAAGTCACGGAGCGGCTGGAAAAGAAGTGGCGGACCGAAAAGAACAATCTGCCCCTGCAGGAACGGCTCGAAAAGAAGGTCCGGGATCTGTCGAAGGCAGAACGCACCCGCGACCGCCTGCTTGAGGAATCGGTCAACCGGGTCGGCCCGAAGTTTGCACGCTCCTTGCAGTCGATGACGGAGGCTCAGAGCCGCTGGGGGATGAACTTCAAAGGGCTTATCCGCTTGGTGCCCGACTTCGGAGTTGAGGTTGAGTCAGTCCGCAGGGGGTTCGGCCGCTTCGGTGAGAGCGCGCGCACCGAGACGACGAGGACTATGCCCGAGCTCAAATCCTTCTACCGCGATGGATCGGGAGCATTCAAGAATCTGGCTGAAGCCATTCGTGAAGCTCAGCAGAACATCCTCGACAACACCGGCAAGTCGATGAAAGCCGTTGGCGGGGGGAAGTTCCCGAAGATCACTCTCGCGCCGCTGAAGGGTGGTGGAGAGCAGGAAAAACAGGAGGGCGGCTTCATCGTCCCCGGCAAGGGCTCAGGAGACTCCTTCCGGACGATGCTGCCGATCGGTAGCGGGATCTTGAACCGCGAAGCAACCTCAGCGTTCGGCTTCCAGAAGGGCGGGCTCACGCCGGTCGCCCTTGAGCCGGGTGAGCGGGTCTTCATGCCCCGGGAAATCAAGTCGATGGGCGCCGGAACCTTTGAAGCGATGAACCGTGCTGTGCCTCGCTTCCAGAACGGCGGGCTGCTCGGTTCCGAACCGCAGATCAGTGGCCCGATGGGAAGTCTCCGGTTGATCGGGCAGGCTGCGATCAGGCAGGTGTACGAGGGTGCGCAGAGCTTCATGCAGAAGCAGAAGAGCGCGGGCGGTGGAGGGGGAGTCATCGCCGACGCTGGTCCCCTCGGCCGCTTCAACCGCAGCTACCCCGAACACATGCTGTCGAATGTCGGCGGGAAAGCGCGGTTCAGTGAGTCGTTGGTGGCCCGCATCGCTGCGTGGGCCGGGCTGCCCGGTCGACTCTTCGGCCAGGTCGCGCACGGCGAGTCCAACTTCTACCCCGGTGTCTTCGGGATCGACCCCGGCGGCACCGAAGGGCTTGGGCTCTGGCAGATCACCACCGGGTTCAACGATGCCCGGATCCGCAAACACGGCGGCCGCAAGCAGATGTTCAACCCGTTGAAGAACGCCAAGGCCGCGAAGGAAATCTACGACGAGCAGGGACTGGGCGCCTGGTACGGGCTCGACTACGTGACTGGGCTGATGAACGGCGGACTTCTGCAGCGGCTTCAGGGCGGTGGGGCAGTCCAAGACAAAAAAGACGGCAACCCGTTCAATCCGCTCACGATGCGCGGTGCCCCGAGCTCGGCACCGAGGCGTCTTGCAGGCGAGACCGGCTTCATGCCGAAAACCATCGGTCGGATCAAGGCCAAGGCTGACCAGATCGCCAGCGCCTTCACCGGCTACGTCTGGGGCGGTGGCCACGGCGAACACCCGGTTATGGCCAACGGGCTCGACTGCTCGGGAGCGGTGGCGAAGCTGATGCAGCGGTCCGGCTGGCCGGAATTCGAAAGCGCGCATTCCAGCGAGTACGCACATCGCTTCCACTCGGGTCCGGGAGACCTCTTCACGATCTGGTCAAACGACACGCACACGCTCGCCGAGATCGACGGGCAGATGTGGGGCACCCATGGCGACTCTGAACTCGGTTACCACTCCCATACGACCTCGGGGTTTGCGCCCAGCCATCCGGAACTCGCTCCGGAAGGCGGCGGGGGAGCTGGTGGAGCCGGCGCCGGCGCAGGTGGACCCTCCGCACCGCCAAAGGAAAAAGTCCCTGCCACCTTCAAAGGCGCGAAGACCGGCAACCTCGACTTCGGTCCCCTTCCGAAGACCCTGGATGCGGTCAACAAGGAGCTCGCCAAGTGGCAGAAGGAAATCAAGGTGTACGGCAAAGCCAAGCGTGAGGCCGAAAAGATCGGAAAGCCTGAAACGGCGGAGGCGATCGGTCGCAACATCTCCAAGATTCAGGACCGCCTCCGAGGCCTCGAGCAGATGCGCTCTCGCCTTCGTCTTGCCAAGGTGCGGGAGAAGCTGAGCAAACGCCTCGGCAAGGCCTTTGGTCGCTTCGGGCGATTCGAGCAGATCATCGAAGGCTCCCAACTCGGCTACGAAAAGGCTTCCCAGTTCGCCGAACAGGTAGTGGACCTTGAGCCGCAGAGCCCGGAAATCGTGCAGGGCAAAGGCGAGAGCGACAAAGCCTTTGACGCCCGTCGTGAGCAGGCCGAACGCGACCACGAGGCGCAGTACAGCACCTACATCGAAGGCCAGGAGAGACCGGCCTTCGGGAACGTGCTGAGCCGGGTTGCCGACTGGCGCAACAACATCCTGCGCGCCGAGATCTTCGGCTTCGGCGACGGTGAACACGGCTTCAAAGAGAAGCAGCCTTCGGTGTCTTCCTCGCAGGGTTCCTGGGAAGGTGAGATCAAGGGCTCGCGGCAACGCATCGCGAAGATCAACCGCTTCATCGAGGCCGTGCGCGAGCGCGTCGAGACCTTCCGCAAGAAAAACCCGGACACCAAAGTCCTTCCCGACTGGCTGAAGGGACAGATCGAGGAACGGGAGGAGATGCGCAAAGAGCTGCCGATTCTGCGGCTCAAAGACACTCGGCTCTCAGAAGCGGTGATCAAAGCGCGCGAACTCTTCTTCCCCGGTGGGAAGAACCGTCTTGACGAGCTGCCCGAAAACACCCCGGTCCAGATCCCACTTCCGGGTACCGGCTCCCTCGAGGAGAAGCTGCGTGAAGTCCAGGGCATCCAATGGCCCGGGTACCACAACCTTTTGTCGGCTGGGCAGATCGGAGACGTTCGACAGGCCGGAAGGTTCGGCGGCGTCATCTGGGATCTACAGGGAACGATCAGCGAATTGGGGTTGAAGATCCGGCAGGCGACGAACGGGATCGCCAGCGGGGGCGGAGGCGGCGAAGAAGACCGAGAAGGCGAGAATGAAGGCCTTCTTCGAGAACTTCTCACGCAGAAAAACCAGGAAGCCCTCATTCGCCCGATCGAGGAACGAATCATCGGGGGCCGCAGTGACTATCCGCCGTTCGGCGGCGTCTTCCACACCGGTGGAACCGTAACGGGGGGTCCCATCGGGGCAGAGCGAACCATCGTTGCCCAGGTAGGGGAGACCGTCTTCACCCCTGATCAGATGGATGCCCTCGGTGAGGGATACACGGGGGGGGCCGCCTCAGGCCCTCCAGTCATCGAAGAGCTCCACCTGTACTCCGATGGGAGAGCTCGAATGCGCTACGAGGGCCGGGAGTTCGAGACGGCCGTCCGAAAGGTGACCCAGCACGACGATCGGCGGGCGGCGCGAAACGCCTCCCGCAGGCGCAGGTAGGAAGGGGACGTAGACGCTCATGGAACGAAAAGAGAGAATCGTCCTCGAACCTTCTGAGGTGGCGCTCCCCGGGCGGGTGGAAATCGACATCCACAAAGACGCCATCCTTGTCGGCGAGAACGGGCCCGACTGGGGCGACTACGAGGTCAACCTCGTCATGGCGCAGCGGGAGATGGGGGCGGTTGCTGTTGACGAGGAGGTTCCTAACCGCACGATCGAGATCCCCCTGTTGCTGGGCGCGACCGGCGACTTCGATGCTGCTCGCATCGCCCTGCAGGCGTGGGCGGCAAACGTCACCCATCGAGGGGGCGGCCACCTGAAGCGGGAAATCGTTGGTGGGTCCTACGGGGAAGCCGGGACGAAGCTTTTCTCCGACTGTGTCAAGGCCACGCTCAAACTCAGCGGCGGCACCCCGCAGGCGAGGGATGGTCTCGACCCTGACGCCGTGCTGACGATCGAGGCGCTCCCCGACTTCTACGGGGACCGGATCGAGCTCGACCCCTTCGAAGGCGCCGGAGAGGCTGCGGAAACCTTCCAGATCAAAGGCAACCTGCCAGGCCGCGCCGAGATCTTTGTTGAAGAGAAATCAGGCAAAAATCAGCTCGCCCTACCGTGGCACTTCCGTTGCCGCGACTATTCCGCTGAAGCGCCGTGGGCCATAAACGTCTCGACCTTTGAGCGTTTCGGATCTGCCGCGGAAGCCACTGTGTCCGGGTCGATCTCCAGCAAAGTCGTCCAGCGCTCAGCGTTGGGCACGAACTGGATCCCGATAGCCGCAAAGACCATCGAGCACACCGGCCTCTACGAGGTATTGGTTCGCTGCTACACGACCAGTGAAGTCCCGCCCGAAGTGCGTCTTCTCTACGACGTGGGCGACCTCGTCAATCCCAGCGAGACGACGGCGACGCAGATCCCGGGAAGGAATGGCTTCTATCTGGTGAGCCTGGGCCTGATGAACCTCGAGGAGCTGCCCATCGGAACCCATACGGCTCGGGTGATGTTGCAGGCACGGGGTGCTAGTGGAGGCGAGAACGTCTCCTTTGATCGGATCTGGTTTCTGAGCGCAACCGAGTCCTCTGGGACTCCCACCGCACCGCGACGAGTCACCGAGGGCTTGGCGCCGCCGCTTACGTATGACGGCTTCAACCAAGGTGTCTCGGGACCTATAACCGGCAAATCACCAGGAGTCGGCTCGGCCTACACCGTGGCGCCGAACTCCGACACGAGCGACTTCGAAATCGTCCTCGCTGACAAAGCTCAGCTCTCCCGGACCAGCACCGCAGACACCGGCACGATTCTTCCTCCCTTCGGGCTTGGTCGCGGGATAGGCGCAGGCACGGCAAAACTCGCGAACCACGGCGTCGCGCACGACATCGTCTCGCTGCCTTTCCAGTCTGTACAGACGGGCTACTTGCTGCGCTGGGTCGACCCTGAAAACTTTCTCTTCGTCTACGTCACCCCGGCTACCGGTCCATCGAGATGGACGCTGACCGTCATCAAGTACAAGGCGAAAGTCCTCGCACCGCTGGCGGTGAAGGTGATCAAGACGTCCCATCTGCCCTTGAGCGGCAGGTTGGAAGCCACCGTCTACGAAGGCCAGTTGGCGGTGCGGTTCAACGGCGCTGAGATCCTCTCTCTCGAAGATCCGGATCTATTGCCGGGCGGGGTGCTGGAGGAAGGCCGCGCCTACTTCTATGACGCCGGTGGCAGCGGCGTCGAACCCCGCGTCTACGACAACTTCGAAGTCTGGCCGCTCACGTTCGAGGCAGCCAACTACGCAAACCAGAAAGCCTGGCTCTCCCATGTCGGGCTCTATCGGATGGGTCCGAGCGGCGGTGCCTACGGACCGATGGCCCGCCAGAACTCAGACCTACCTCGGGTGCCGGTCTCCGGTCCCGAAGAACGCCCGGTTGAGCTCGCCGTGAAGACCAGCCGCGGTGATCTCGAATCAGTGCAGGACTCAGGCAGCGCCGATCCAATCGTCGTCCGCCTCGCGTATCGCCCCTGCTGGTCCTCGGTGCCAGGGCTCTAAAGCCCGCGGCTCCCTCTCACCTCTCTAACCCGCCCGAAGGAGGGTCACCCATGTCCGTTTCCAACTACGGCGAGGCTCTGCTGCTCGCTGCCGTCCCGAACTCCCCCTACGTGAAGCTGCACAAAGGCGATCCGGGGGAGGATGGCCTGCTCAACGCCGCAACGGAAACGGTGCGCAAACAGGCCACCCTTGCCGCAGCCTCCGGCGGCGCCCGCAAATCCAGCACGGCCGCCGAATGGACGGGCCTCGCGGCTAAAGAGACCGTTACCCATTGGTCCCTGTGGGATGCCGCCTCTGGCGGGAACTGCTTGTGGACGGGCAGCTTTAGCGAAGAAGAGCCGTTGGACCTCGGAGGGGCTTTCACGCTCAAATCGGGCGACCTCGAAATCAGCCTCGATTAGCAGCGGCAGGAATCCTCCCGCATGTACACCGGCCGCGGCCTGCTCAAACTCGCTGCCCGCACCAGCATGGCGGTGCCGGCGCCCGAAGGGATCTCCACCGGCAACCTGATCGTCGTCCTGGTGATGGTCGAAGACGGCGCCGTGACGGTCGCCTGCCCCAAAGGGACGGTGCTCGCCTCAACGGTCCTCTCCAGCACCTTCACCCAGGTCGCGATCGGCATCGTCCACGACGGCTCGAGCACCTACGCCGTCACCTGGGGCGGGAGCAGCGAGCAGTGCGAGGCAGCCTCATTCGGCTTCTCCGGCCGAGGGGGCACGTTCCTAAGCGGTGGAGCCTGGCAGTCGGGAACCAGCACGACTCCTACGGCGACCGGGCTCACCCTGCCCGCTTCCGGCTACGACCTGATCTGCCTCATGGCCGAGGGGGCAGCGAAGGCAGCCACTCCGCCGGCCGGGATGACGGAGCGCCTCGACGGCACCGGAGCTGAAGGCGAAGTGTTCGCCCAGCACGCGGCCACGCAGGACGGGGCCGCCTCCGGCGCCACCGGGACCCGAGCGTTCGCCTACACGGGGAGTTCGGCATGGCGAGCGATTCTCGTCGGGATGCCGCCGGCGGCAGCAGCGGAAGGAAAAGGTTCGGGGACCGGGACCGGCAGCGGGTCGGCGTCGGGGACCCGAGGACGTGTCGCCAAAGGAACCGGCCAGGGCGGTGGAGCGGGCTCCGCAAAAGGGACGCGAGCGAGACTCGGCAAAGCCACCGGCACCGGGTCCGGGTCCGGCAAAGCAACCGGGCAGGCCTCTGCGCCGTTCGAGCGTCCGAACCAGATCGCCGTCCGAGAGCGCATTCCCATGCACCTGCACCTGCTCGCGACCTCGCCGAGCGGCAAGACCTATCGGTGGTCTGAGGATGGCGCCGCCTCGGCAGTGATCGAGGAGCTCAGCGATTCGGGCTCCGTGCCCGGAGGCGACAAGGATCTGACCGCTTCGTTTGCACGGGAGGTCGGCGTCGACTACGGGGACATGAAGCGCGGCACCCGTCTGGAGGTCATGGGGGTCGGGCGGATGCCGCTCGGCGTCTACCGGCTAGAGCGGGCGCCGGAGGTGTCCGGCGATCGGGTCTCCATCGCCCCGGCAGCCGCCGGATACGAGACCCATCTATCCGACGACAACACCGCGCAGGAGATCTTCATCGACGCCGAAATCGGTGCATGGGGAGAGACTTCGGCTCAGCGGCGAGCCGAAGTGCCGGGCAACAAGTACGACAACGCTGCGGTTCAGATTGCGCAAGCGGGAACCCCCGATCCCGCGAACCTCACTGTCTTTTCTCGAGAGCCGGCGATCTCTCATAGCTGGGCCACCATGAACAACAACGGGGGGGCCAACTCGGATGTCGCCGAGTCCTGGTATTTCTCGCAAGGAATCGAACTCGGGAAGCTGATGTTCGACTTCTCGATCATCGCCGGGATCAGCGGCGGCGACAGTAAATGGGCGAACCAGGCGTATGCCTCGCAGAACGGGATCGTCCTCCTCGAGCAGCTCGCCGAACTCAGCGCGACCGCGGTCACCGCGAAAAGCCTGACGATCCCCGCTGGCCGCTTCGCCCTCATGCTGCGCGACTACTACGAGTCTTCCGTCGCGGACACCGGGAAGTGGGAAGTGCATTGGAAGAACCCTCGCGTGTTCGGTCGCCATGAACTGCCGGTCTACGGAGCTTGGCCCGGGATCGGGTTGCTCGACTCAGATGTCGTCGCTTATGCCGCTCAGCGTTGGGCACCTGAGATCCACTGCACTACCGGCCCGAACGGCACGGTCAAGCCGGGTCAGTTCCTGATCCCTCACCTCGTCTTCAAGGAGCCGACCACGGCCGCCGAGATGATCCAGCAGGCGACTCGCTACGAGCTGCCGGAGTGGGGGGTTTGGCTCGGCCAGTTCGGTCCGACTCTCTACAAGAACCCACGGGGCAAACGGGAAGGTGCCAAGCGCTGGCGGGTGCGTAAGCATCAAGTCAAATTCGAAGACACGGGTCAGCAGCTCGACATGGTCTTCAACGGCGTAGTCGTGCAAGGGCAGGCGACTGACGGCTCGACCATCTTCATCGGCCCGACCGGCTGCGGACTCCGCTACACGTCAGATCGCTGTCTTGATCGGGATCCCCAGAACCCGGTGAACGAACTGGGGCCGAGCGCAAAGCGCTACGCGAAAATCCAGATGAAGGGCATCGCGACCTTTGAGGGCATGGAGGAAGCCGCCGAAGCCTTTCTAGAACAGTGCAAGCTTTTGGACGGCTCCGGCAAAGCGACCCTGACCGGCTGGGTGGAAGACGAAAACGGCAAGGAATGGCCCTACTACTGCGTTAAGGAGGGCCACGAAATCGAATTGCTCGGATCGTCCATCGGCGGTCCCCGCTACATCATCAGCTCGGAGCGCAACCGCTCCTCCCGCTCCGCGTCGATCGATATCGACGCGCCGCCGGACGGCTCCGAAGCGATGATGGAACGGTTGTACGCCGTATATGTTGGGCTCGCGCTGGCGAGCTAAATCACATGCTCGCTGACAACGATCGTCTGGCTGATGCCGCCGGCGGCGGCAGGCCCGACCGTGCAGCTATCGGAGTCTCCCCCCATCCCGGGTTCTTGAGCCGCCAGACGAGCCCACATTTCGAGCTGATGTGGCCCTGCGGGAATGCCACCGAAAAGAGCGGCAGCCGAGATACTGGTAACCCCTTGACCGAAGACCTCGCCACCTCCACCGGGGGCGGGGGCTCCATCAATCCGGAGCTGGAAGACACAGCCCGAGACTTCACCGCCGTTGTGCCCCTCGACGGAGCCGGTCCAGTTCACTTCAAGCGCAGAGGCCCCGTCCGACTTCGTGAAGGCGCCAAGATCAGCAAGCTTGGAAAAGCTCATCGTGGGGTTGCTGGTAAAGGTGCCAGGGACTTTGATCTGCACCGGATCAGGCATCGTCACATCGCCCGGGGTGACCTCGCCCTGGCCGATGTCTGCGGAGCTGACCTGGCCGGTGCCGATGTCGGTGGTGCCGACCTGACCCTCGCCGATGTCCGTGGTCTGGACGGCGCCGGGTTGGATGTCGGCGGAGCGGACTGCATCGGTGCCGAGGTCGGTGGTCTTCACCGCTGACTGGCGGATGTCCTTCGAAGTGATCGAGTTGTTCTTGATCTGCTTTGAGGAGACGAGCAGACCGCCTGCGGTCACACCGGGGACACCGACCAGGGCGACCACCAAGGCGAGCGTGGCGGCGATGCTGGGATAGGAGCGTCGGAAGACGCGGGAGAAGCGCTTGTAAGGTGACTTCGTCATCGGGAGTTTCCTTTCAGTAGTGGCTTCCGATGGCCAGCCCCCGGGCGGTGATGTCGTCGCGGGGGCACTTATTGCTTGGAGCGACCATACCGCTCATCAGATCTGTTGGCAATGCGATGAAGGGCCAGCGACTCCGATTCTCATCGGAAGATGATCAGGTCCACGCAGTCAGACCCGGGCGGAAGTTGGCTGAGGCAGTAATAGTCGGTGCGCTTGAAGCGGTAGGCGTAGTGCGGGAGGGGGTAGCCCGTCTGCGCACTCAGCCAGACGGCTCCCGTGCCCTCGTAACCCGTGTCTCCTAAGTGCCAGCTTGCGCTACAAAGGATCTTCTGCTTCGACGCCCGTCGATCACAGTTGAGGATCCGGGCTTGCCCGTCTTGATACGGCAGCAGCTCCCCGTTCCTTTCGAGCGCATCCTTGAAGGTCGACAATGCCAATCCGGTCGTCAATCCGCGGTCAACGGCTGCTGCGTTTGAGCCGCCCGCGACCAGCAGAGATACCAGCGCGAGGGAGCCCAGCCAGCGCGCCATCCGCCGACTGTACCCGGAAGTTTCCATTCGGAGCATGTGTTGAGCGTCTATTCGCAAGGGGTCAACTCATCCCCGCGGAGGTAGGGGCGCCCGTAGTTCTTTCCCCACTTGATGGTGGTTGACCAGAACCATTCGCGGCCTTCGCATTCGGCCGGCAGCCGGAGCCGAACCTTGGCCGGGAGTACGAAGCTGGCGTAAAGCGAGCTTTCGACAATCTTCCCGTAGCCCAACGCCGTCGACCGCGTCCACGTCTTCCATTTGATCCCGCGGATCCAGGTGTGAGCACCGGTGTAGAGCTGGTGGGGGCGGACCAGGCATTTCCCTCGGTTGTCGCCCGCGCAGGTGGCCGCTACCGCTCCGGGTGCGACCGACGCCAACAGCGCGCCGCAGACGGAAGCCAGCAGAAGTAGGCGCTTCACGACCGCGACTGTACCCGAACTCAACTAATCAGCCCAGCCCGAGAGGAAGGCGAAAGCCCTCCAGGGAGGACTCAGTTGCTTGACCGATCGAAAGCGAAAGCGCCCAAGCGCGAGGAAGGACACCCCCATGCCCGCTTACCTGACGCCCGACAGTCACGATGAATGAATCCCTCATTTCAGTCCCTGGGGCGGGGGATCCTCTTCGTCGTAGCTCTCCTGATCCTGGGGTACGAGTTCATCATCGACCCGATCCCTCCGGGGCCGGACCGGACCATCGTCATAGCAGCGATCGGCTTGGCCGCGGCGTCGATCTCGCTGAAGTTCGATTGGCGAGCATGATCGGGTTTCGCCTCTACGAACTCCTGTATTCCAAGCCGACCACTACGACCGTCGTCCTCTTGACGCTCTGGGCGATGGCTCTATCGGAGGCGATCAAATGACGCGCAAGGAAAGCTTCGAGCAGCGCCACGGCGACAGCATCAGCCGTCTGAAGTTGATCCTGATCGTGGTGTGCCTGGTCGCTATCGGAGCCAGCTATGTGCAGGACAGGATCGAAGACAACGACGTGGCAGACCGGATCACCAAGGTCGAATCGCCCTGCCTGAAATTCGGGGCCAAGTCAGACCAGTGCAAGGAAGCCTTTGAACAGGCCGTGTTGACGATCACCCACGCACAGGCCTGCGCGATCCTGCGAAAGGCCGGGCTCGAGATTCAACAGTGCAGAGGTGCGCGTCTTTTCCAAGAACAGGAGCGACGCCGGCAGCGCAGCATCCCGAAATACGGAACCCCTGCGACCGAAGACACCGACCCCCGACCCGCAGGCTCTCCCGAGGACGACGGAGCCCCGCAAGGAGATAACAGCGGCGGGGTGGAGGAGGGCGGGGGTACCGATCGCAACCCAAGCTCCCAAGGGACCGCACCAGATCAACCCAAGGATCAGCCTCCAACCTTTGCTTCGCCTCCGCCCGCACCGACCCCCGCCCCGGGAGCTACCGCAGGACCCTCCGCACCACCCGTCACTTCGCCGCCGAGCGCACCAGAGCCGCCGCCGGCACCGTCGCCTCCGCCTCCGCCTCCGGTCAGCGCCGATGTCGAAGTCGGAGTTCCCGGAGCCGACCTCCCGGACCTCGCTGTCTGCCTACAGGTGGTGGCTGGGGTCTGTGTGAGGACTCGCTGATGGGCAAAGGCATCGGGATGCCCGACACGATCAAGCTCCAGCACTTCGGCCGGGTGGTCCACGAGTTCTTTGGCCACTACCCGTACCAGGTCGGCTCCAGCCTGAAGTGCAGTCTGGGGCAAGCAGAGACCTGGCGCGATGTGGACGTGCGGCTGATCCTGCCCGACGACGAGTTCGACGCCCTCTTCGGCGAACTGACCCGCCCGCGCTGCCTCAACCTGAAATGGAACGCCGCCTGCCTCGCCTTCGCCGCCCTCGGTCGCGATATGACGGGTGGTCTGCCCATTGACTTTCAGGTGGACCGGCAGACGCAAGCCAACGAGGACTACGGCAAGGAACCACGTTCGGCCATCGGGATCTTGCTCGCCGAGGGGGTGGCGGTGGCCGGGCAACCGACCTGAACGCAGTCGGCCCCGCCGGGTAGACGAGGCCGATGCGCAGAGCGGGCGATGCTGGGAAGCGGCCCGCTAAGTCTCTTCGCCGACAGGCTGCACTTCAACGGATTCCGCCCCAGGGCACAGGGTCAAAGGGCCAGCAGAAGCCCACGTGGCCTCGTTGAAGTGGCCGCATCTCTCCCCCGTGGGGCGTCCGCAGGCTGATGGATCTCTCGGCACCAACCCTTCGTCAGTCGATTCAACCTCGGCGCCGCACTCAGTACAGATCGCCAGCGTCCAATTCATCTCGGGCTTCCCCTCCGAGTAGTGGATTGCAGTCCGTCCACCTTAGCGGTGGGCTACTCGTCTTCTGCGACGTAGACCTCTAGCGACGGCGGCACGCGCCCCTCAAAGTGCGCCGCCGCTCGCTCTGCCTCGTAAGGGGCGATGCCGGCGGTGAACGCTCGGGCGAAGGCATCGAGCGAATCGGCGGTAGAGAGGCAGGCTGCGGCGAGGTCATGTTCGGCTGCCCGTTTCCGATGGAGAGCGGCCGCGAGTCGGTGAAGCCCACGCTGGATGTCCCGGTCCTCCACCGCCCACACCTTACCGCTGTCTCCCCCCTGATCTTCGCCGCCAAGTAGCGCGGCCTCCATACCCCCTACCGAAAGGAGCGCGACCGTGCCCGAAAACGGGAAACTCGCCGCGTCTGAACTCTCGCCCATTCCGGGCGGTCAACTCGAACACGAGGCTGCTGCTGCGTGGAACGCGGACGGCGGTCCGGCCGACGCCGGTTTGCGCCCCACGGGTCCGCGGTCGTCCTACCGCCTCTACGCGGATCAGCAGTACTTCTGGGCCAACCAGCCGCCTCTGGCCGCTTACCCCGGCACCTCGAATCACGGCTGGGGGAAAGCGGTGGATCTTCTCGAAGAATGGATGCGCTCCTGGATTGACGACCACGGCGCCCGGTTCGGCTGGGGGAAGATCGAAGCGTTCTCGGAGTGGTGGCACGTCAACTTCGTGGGCGGCGTCAGCTTCCCGACCTTCGATCCCTTGAAGAAGGGAATGAAGAGCAAGCGGGTCCGCTGGTATGTCAAGCGCCTGCGGTTCATCCATCCAGCCAGCGAAAATCACGGCTACTTCCGGGGCAAACCGCGCCGGACGTTCGACCGGTTCGTTGAGGACGCCGTCGTCCATTTCCAGGATGACCACGGCCTCAAGGCAGACGGCGTCATCGGGATCAAGACCGCGCACAAGATCAGCGAGGTCTTCCACCGCCAGTACGTGCGCCGGAACAAGCGCCGTCGGCTGGTGCGCAATGGGGCCGGACGCCTGACCATCCAAAAGGGCGGGCGCAAGCGCCGCGGGCTCGACATCGCCTTGGTGCGGCCATGACCCGGGAAGGCTTCGCGGAAGCGGTCCTCGAGGAGTTGGGGGCGCCGATCACCAAGCGCAACCTCTGGACCCTCGTCTCGTGGATGCAGGCTGAGGGCGGTTCGGCTCGCTGGAACCCCCTCAACACCACCCAGGAGATGCCCGGAGCCACCGACTACAACTGGGTCGGGGTGAAGAACTACGAGTCCTTCGCCCAGGGCGTCGAGGCGACCGTGAAGACCCTGAACTACGGGGCCGACCGCGATCTCTACGGCTACAAGCCGATCCGCCGGCGGCTCAAGAAGAACGTCTGGGCCTACTGGACCCTGCGCGCCGTCGAGGGCTCCATCTGGGGCACCGGGGGGCTGGCTCTCCGCTGCCTGCCCAGCGTCAAGAAGCACTGGGACTACTACCGCAACCTTCCGGTTGCCGACTGAGAGGAACCACCATGCAGAATGAGCCCGTCGCACTCCTCGCCGCGATGGCGGCGATTGTCGTCAACCTAGCCGCCGCCTTCGACGTGGTGCTGGAGACCAGCGTCATCGAAACGGTGCTGATCAACGCCGTCATCCTGGTCACGGCGCTGGTCCAGCGCTCGAAGGTGACGCCTGTCGCCTGACGTAGGAGTTCTCTGAACGCTCTAAGGTCCTCGGCAGGCGCGGCGTTTCGGCCGAGGCGTCGTCTGCCATTCAAAGGCCCCTCGTCTTCGGACGGGGGGCTTTTTGCGGTCAGGGGCGGCGCCACGTAGGGGCGTGTCTCCATGCAAAGGGTCCATTCATTCCTGGATTCATTCAGACCTTTCAGAGACCTTCGCTTAAAGTCCCGCACCGCGCATGGGCAGGGCGGACTACAAAGAGCTCGCTGATGGCTACCCGGCAAGGGTGGCTCCCTCCTGGTCAGAGGAGAAGCTGATGATCCTGGAGGCCTACCTGAATTCCTTTGCGCAGGCCTGTAAGAAAGTCGGCGGTTGGTACGCATTGGATCTGTTTGCAGGGGCCGGTGGCAACTGGTCCGAGATCCGGGGGGTGGAGCGGCCTAGTTCTCCGATCATTGCCCTGGAGGCTGGTCGTAAGAAGGCGCACCCCCTGGCGACCAAGCTAGTCGCGGCGGAGAATGCTGATCGGTTGTTCGAGGCCCTGCAAGCACGGACGACCAGCTATGCAGATCGAGTCACCCTCTTTAAGGAGGATGCAAACGAGGCGATCACACGGATGCTTGTCGAACTTCCGAGGAATGCGCCTGCCTTTGCGTTCCTTGACCCCGAGGGTTCCGAGCTCGACTGGGAAACGGTCCGGGCCATCGCCGACTATCAACGGGACTCCAGTCGAACGAAGATCGAGCAGTTAATCCTCTTCCCAACCGATACCGGCTTCATGCGGCTAGCGCCCGAACGGCCCGAGTACGTAACTCGGATCTTCGGCAACGAAGACTGGCGGGCCATCTACGCGCGGCGCGTTTCGAACGAGATCACCGCCGACGAAGCCCGCAGCGAGTACGTCCAACTCTACGGTTTGGGCCTCAGAACGCTCGGCTATAAAACGGTGCTCGACAGACAGATCACCAAGCACAACGGTCAGCCGATGTATTTCCTCATGTTCGCCACTGATCATGGAGCTGGCGAGAGGATCATGGACCACTGCTTTGATCAGGTCAGGGTCCGGGTGAGGGAGGAGCTTGGGCAATCCCAACTCTTCCCGGTCCGCGAGGCGCCAAGGCGTAGCAGGCTAAACGAGGGATAGGGCGGCGGGCCGAGGCCTATCTGGCATCTCGTTATGGGAAACGCCCTCGAGGAGTCTTCCACCCGACTTCGCCCGGAACCCCCCCCACTGCTTGAAGAAAAACGAGACACCTTCCTCGCGGCAGCGGTCTCGTAGATCGATGATCCACTCTTCTTTCACCGGTCGATGCTTGGGACCGGACTCGCCGCCGGCGATCAGCCAGTGGATGTCTGCGAGATCGAGCCCTTCCAGCGGACCAAGCAACGGCTCGGCCGAGATGAAGCGAACCTCAGCAGGCACTTGCCGTAGGTAGTCGGCTCGGTGTACAAACCGCCGGTTCTCGATTGAGACGCCTACCCAGACGTTCTCTGGCCAGGGAAGGTCGGGGGCGAGCTCGGCAAGTCTCGCGTGCCGCTTCGTCAAGACCTGGAAGGTGTGGTGCTTCGCTCGCACCATGACGTCGAAGACGCGAGCGATGTAGTCGAACGGAATGTCCTCGTGGAACAGGTCGGACATCGAGTTGACGAAGACCATCCGAGGACGCTTCCAGCGCAGTGGGATGTCGAGGCGTTGCGGCCAGAGCTTCATGTCGAAGCCCTGCTCATAGGCGTGGCCCTCGACCCCACGCCAACGCTCGGCAAAGACTTTTGCGTAGCAATGGGCGCAGCCCGGGGAAACCTCATTGCAACCGGTGACGGGGTTCCAGGTCGCTTCAGTCCACTCGATCGCGCTCCGGTCTGCCATGCGTCTTCATAGTAGAGATCGGTTCCGACTAGTCCGGCGCGTCCGGTCGCTCAGGCTGGGGAGAGCTTCGCCCAGACCGATCGGTGTCGGCCCGACTAAAAGCATGAACATCACCCTCGCGAAACCCTTCCCCACTTCGAGCATCACCAAGCCAGCGTGACTTCTTTCTTCCCAGTCGCTCCCCGCCTACACCACGACCGTCAACCAGAAGAGGAACACGGCCAGCGACGTGAGCACGACGCCGGCTCCGTGCTTTCGGCCCCCGGAGATCATCGCGAGCCCGACGACAAATCCGATGAACGGGAAGAGAAGGGCGAGGGCATAGCCGACGATCGGGAGGCCGATTCCCTGCTCTGCCTCAGCGTCAGGTGCGACCGAGTCCGGGTGTCGCGGCCGGCGGTCGTCGGTCCAAGTCTCTCCGTTCCACCAGCGCAGGAAAGCGGCGTCGGACGGGTCGGGATGCCATCCCGCCGGGCTCTCGCTGCCAGTTGAGTGCTCGCCTCCCGTTGCCATGGTCGGCTCTATTCCCCGATGCGGGTCCATTCACCGCACCCTTCCGTCTGGAAGTAGGGCGTGGTGATCGGAGCGATCGTAGGGCCGCTTGCGTTTTCGTTGGCGGCGATGTCAAATGGATCGGGGCTGTTCAAGGTTGCCCAGTAACAGCCGGCGCCTCCCGATGCCTTGTAGGTGCCGGCGATGTAGTCAACGTCGAGTTGGTAGGTCCCATTGCCGGGGATCGTGCTCTTGGCCTCTTCTTCTTGGGCGCCTTCGAGCGCGGCTTCGACGTTCTCTAGCTGACCTTCTGCGGCGGAGATTTCCGTCTGCACATCCTCAAGTTCGGCTGCTTCGTCCTTCGCCTTGCCCACGATGTTTCGAGCCTTGTTCTCAGCCGCGAAGATGATCTGCCGGCGTTCGTCATCTACTTCCTCGGCTTCGGCCTCGGCCTCCTCTTGGGCCTCTTCCGATGCGTCCAGGGATTCGCCAATGTCGGCGACTCGCTCCTCGAGGTCGGCCTTTTCGTCTTCAATGCTGCCCTGGCCCGACGCGCCGACGCCGACGCCGATCAGCGCGGCTACCACAAACGTGCTCACGACCCAGATAGATGGCCGCGCCCGCACCCAGCCCCTGAACTTCTCCATGCTACTGCCTCCTCGATTGGACGATGAATCTTGGGGCGGCACCCTACTGCCTCGGCGGGGCTGCTGGACGGCACGACCTTTGTTGGGAACCACTCCGGTACTCAGGCGCTATAGTCGCTGACCGGATCAAAAAAGCGCCCCCGCGACGCGGTGAACGTCCGGGGGCATGGCACGAGGAATTGGTCTCCCCATGCATAAGAAACCTATTCGCCTTTCGAGCGTAAGGCTCTCAGGTTGCGGTTCTCTCAGGAACCCTTGCCGATGGATTGCAGCGGAGCGATCGTTGCCGTGCTGATCTGCATTCGAACTCACCTCCTTCCACCTGTGGCTTTGGTGGAGAGCTTTCCAGCGATGGAGGACAGTCCTGTGAAGAGGCCCCGTTAAGCGACTACGATCCAGTGGTCAAGAAAGATCGACTTCTGAAAGGTAAGGCGAATGGCAACCAAAGCTCAACGCCGGCAAGCGACTCAAAATCGACTCAAGGCAATGCAGCACCCCCTTCGGGCCGAAGCGTTCCGCCTGATCCGTGACCATGGCCCGATCAGCCCTGCGCAGATTGCACGGGAGCTCGAGTCAGAGGTGAGCGATGTCAGCTACCACGTGAAGAAGCTGGTCGAGTACAACTGCGCCGAGCCGGCAGGTACCCGGCCGGTTCGGGGGGCACTGGAGCATTTCTACCTCGCGACTGAGCAGCACATGGTCGACACGGAGGAGTGGGCCGAACTCGTCGAGGAAGAGCCGCAGATGGCGGAGATCTTGGTCGATGAATTTATGCAGCACATAGTTGACGACTACTCGGCGTCACGACGGGGTGGGGTGGTCGGTCTCGATGAGGAGTTTCACATCACCCGGACCCCGCTGATTCTCGATCCAGAGGGCATGACGGCGGCCTTGAAGGCGACCGAAGAACACCGTCACCGGCTGGCTGAGATCGCCGCTGAGAGCGCCGACCGCCGTCTCAAACAAAAGACGCGGGAGGTACCGGTGTCATCTTCCATCGTGTTCTTCAAAATGCCGACTTGACTGGAAATTTCTCTAGCGATGGAAAGTTGACAACCGATTGCTCAGTAGGATTGACTGCGCCACCACTAAGGGATCTGACCGATACAGGGGGCTAAACAGGTGGCGAGCAGCAGGCAGGCTGACGAGAACGGGGCCGGGAGATCCCAGTGTGATCTCGGCGACGACGATTACACCCCCAAGCGAACCGGTCCCGCTTTGGTCGAGCAGTCTTCTTCTTCGACCTCCTGCGCTTCGGACGGCCAGGTGCTTCGGCGGATAGCGCGAGACGTCAGAAGGGGGGTCGCCCAGCTATCGCCTAGCTCGGAGTTTCGCCGGCCGCTTACTCACCTGGCGGATCGTCTGGAGGGAGGGAGTCAATGAGTTCTTCAAGCTCGCGGCGATTGAAGGGTTTGCGCCACCCAGCCCAGCCATCGGTCAGGAACCACTCGGGCACGCCCGTGGCCTCTGCTATTTCGTGTAGCTCGCCTTTGTTGAAGTTGTAGTCGCCTTTTCGCCGACGGTTGAAGGTCGAGCGGGAGAAGTCGACCTTCTCCTCAAGATCGCTCTGACTCATACCCGCGTACTTCAGGGCGGCATCTACGCGCCGCTTCATCTTGTCTGACCGCTCCACGCACCGAATTGTCGGCACAAGTTGTGGAACTTTGGGGTTCGGCTTGACACAAATCATGTCAATCTGATACAAATTGAGCCATGGCGACGACGGTTGTGCCACGGCAGAGGACTCCGCACCGGCAGTTGATGGAACTGCGGATCGACGCAGGGCTGTCCCCGAACGACTTGGGGCACAAGGCTGGGATCAGCGGCAAGACCGTCCGAATGGCCGAGGCTGGCATCACCCCCCGGCCTCGGGTTCAGCATGCGATCGCTTCCGTTTTCGGTCTACGGCCGACGGAGCTTTGGCCCCTTCCCTCACTGGAGGAAGCCGAGTGATTTCGGTCAAGGAGGAGAGGCTGAACCGCGGACTCACGCTCCGTGAACTCGCTGATGAGGCAGGAGTCAGCGTCGGAGCCGCGCAGCGCGCCGATGCCGGGCAGACGGTTCGCCCCGACAACGCCAAGGCCTTGGCCGACTACTTCGAGTGCAAGGTCACCGACATCTGGCCGGTCGAGTCCGCCCCCGCCACTACCGGAGAGGCGGCGGCATGACCACTGCGACCCCGACTCCCGTTCGCAGCCAGCTCCCCGCAGAGTTCTTGGAAGCAAATCGACGGGAGCGCATCCTTCAAGGCTTCGCTACCGCAGTAGCCCAGCGCGGCTACCAGGACTGCCACATCGCGGACATCGTCAGGGCCGCTGGCTGCTCCCGCAAGTCCTTCTACGAGACGTTCAGTGGTAAGAGCGCAGCGGGACACGCACTGCTCAGCCCGGAGCTTCGGTCAGAGCTTGTGGGCCGCGACCCGGACCGGTCCCCACTGGCGCGGCTCGTCATCGAGCTAGCCGCCGAGTGCAAGGTTGGGGACGCGAGTCGAGTGCGAGAGGAGACCTCTCGAAGCTCTCTCCTGCTTCGGTCCATTCCGGACTGCGAGGTGACGTTGTCGCCCCAGGTGGACGGCGATCCTCTGCACTGCACCCTGCCCCCCGGTCGTCACGGTCTCGATCGCGACTTCGTCTCGAAGAACCAGAGACAACGGCTCCTGACTGGACTGGTTAGGGCGGTGGCGGCCGAGGGCTACCCCGCTACGACTATCGCTGACGTGACCCGTAACGCCGCCGTATCGCGGCGCACCTTCTACGAGCACTTCGTTTCCAAGCACACCGCCGCATTTGGGCTCTTCACCCTCGTCATCGATGAGGGTGACCATCCGCTGGGCGGGGTTTCTCCGGATTCCTCCATCGGTGGCCTGGCCGTCGAGGTGGTCGCCGCCCTCATAACGGAGGGTCGCGAGGCGGCTGACGCCAGAGCGAATGAAGCAGCCGCCGTGCTGTCTCAACTCGGAGAGGCGGCGGTCTAGGTGGCTTCCGATCGCGTTCGTCATCAGCGCCGCGAGGCTAAGGCTGCGCGTCGTCGCAACCGCCTCGCCAAGGGTGGGGCTATGCGACGCGCCTTCCGTCGCGCCGCTCTCGCCCGGGAAGGGCAGGGCATCTTCGAGCGCGAACTGATGGCGCCGATCAGGAAGCAGTCCAAGCCTCGCCAGAAGGCACTTGACGCCGAGGCGAAGAGCAGGCGGAAGGCCCGCGCTAAGGGCTGGAAGGCGACGGCATGAACCCCCTGATGGCGATCCCCGTCGCCTGGACAGTGCATCGCATCCGTTCCCTCATGGCCTGGTGCCTTGTGGTGAGTGGGGGGCGGGTCGCGTGACCTTCCTCATCGAAGTCACGCACACCGCCGAGCTGTACTCGGTCGACTCTTCCTTCAAGCCCGAGCGCTTCACCGCAGAGGAGTCGGATCAGGCAGCCCAGATCTTCATGCGCAAGGCGGAGTACCCGGCGGGCGTCGACCTCGGAAAGGTTGACGAAGACCTGGCGACCCCGGGCGGTCAGGTCTCCCACACGGACCGCCACGCGGGGCGAACCGTCACGGCGAGGCAGATCGAGAACGCATGTGCGAAATGCAAGCGAGACCGGCTCTCGAACGGGGTCGGCTGGGCACTCACCAAGCAAGGCTTCCTCTGCCCGGATTGCACCGTTGCCGTCTGCCCGGATGACTTCGAGGTCCTTGAGCCGGCGGGGGTGGTCTGAGTGGATCGCGGCCTGCGAATGATGGATGTCTTTTTCGCCGTCTATTTCGCGCTGCTAGCGCTTGTCTTAGTGCTGGTGATGGTCCCCGGCCTCCTAGATGATGGTCCGGGCGTGCGGGATATTGCCCGGCCGTGTCGAGGTCACGACGGCGTTGCTCACTTCATCCCGGGCAAGGTCGGTCTGTACGGCTCCTTCAAGGCCACCGTGATCTGTCGCGACGGAAAGGTCGGGAGGCTCTAATGCCCGATCCGAGTTGGCGCCAGATCGTGGCGTTGCTGATCGTCGTCCTGGGGCTTCTCGCTCTTTTCGGCTTGGTCGCTTGGACCGAAGTGGCTGGAGAGGCGGGGTCGTGCTGATGGGGGCTTCCAAGGCAGCAGCGGTTGACCGGATCGACGCCTTCGAGGTGCTGACGCAGCTGACGAAGCGCACGGCCCACTTCGCCTACATCGTCTTCCTTCGTCGCCAAGAGGGCCTAGCGACGACGAGCGCTCGCATCGCCGAGCACTTCAAAGACTGCACCGAGCACGCGGCGGCGGCGGCGCTCCATGAAGCCGCCGACGCTGGCGCTCTCAAGGCCGAGGGCGACGAATGGCGCGTGACGCCCGGGGGGGTCGCGGTCTTCCGGATTCACTTCACCGGCTGGAGCGACCAGTTCGACGCTGAGGCTGAAGAGCGAGGCATGTCCTGATGAGCACCCCGCTACTCACCTTCCTGATCTTCGTCGGTCTCCTCAACATCGGGGTGCTGTTGATCGGCGCTGCCCTAGAGGCCCATGACGCGATCCGTCGATACCGCAAGGCCGCTCGCCAGAAACGGATCGGACGGGAACTGGCCGAACGCTCTTGGACCCGCCCCGCTGAGATTCAAGCCCGTGGGGGCAACCGCTACATCTCCAGTGACGAGCGGTTCGGGAGGGCTGGCTAGTGGCCTTTCGATCCCCCATGGATCCGACGCCGCCGCCGGATTTCGCCGATGTCATGGAGGCCGTGGACCACGGCAAGGTGGTCGAGCTGGCGCAGTTCCGCTCACAGCAGTCGGTGGAACGCATCCCCCAGACGCAGCCGATGAGCGACAAGGCCGCTGCACGCTTTGGGCAGCGTTTGGCCAACGTCAGCGACGAACTTCTGGAGGCGCTAAAGGAACTTGACGCTGAGCGCGAGCGCGGAGCCCAGGACGCAGGCATGTACCACGTGTCCCTGAGCTTCACCCGTGAGGAGATCGACCGGATCATCGCCGACTTCGTGAAGGAGTACGCGGGCGAATGAGCCAGCTGACTCTCATCGACCCCGAGGGAATGCAGGCGATGGCCGACCGCAATCGCGCAGCCATCCTTGCCGACGAGCCCTTCGACTGGAACCTCGACTTACTGGATCTCGAGGAGCTTGAGCGCGATCTTGATGCTGCGCCGGTTCCGGAGTTCCGACCGCTGGCCATCGTTCGCGAGCCCCTTGAGGGAGGCGAAGGCTAAATGCCGCGGCGACCCTCCTCCCTCCAGCCTGCCGGTCGCGGTATCGAGGCCGACCACCCGGACACCCTGCGGATGGAGCGCCGGGCAATTGCGGCGATGCGAAAGGAAGACCGCATCCAGGCCGAGTTGGAGGAGTGCCCCGTCCGGGGATGCCTCGCCTCCTGCGCCAGCAGCTTCGACCACTACGACCGGGCCGAGATCGACTACGACGCGATGCAGCGCGAAGAAGGCCCTGGACCTCATCCGAACGACTGGGTGTGGGGCTGATGGTCGAGCACTCCCACAAACAGGAAGAGGCGCTGAAAGACGAGAAGCGCTTCGCGATCTACGAGTACCTGCGAACCGCCCCGCTCGCGGTGACCATCCGCCTGATCCAACACGAAGTCGAGAAGGCCCCCCGCGACTTCGCCGCCTGCCGATACCACGTCACGATCCTGGTCGACGCCGGCCTGGTCGAGAAGACGGGGGACCACCCTGCGACCTACAAGGCGGTGGAGCTGTGAGCGCTCTGGAGGTCCACCGCGTGTCGGGGAGAGGCACTTGCGCCTTCGAAGGCTGCGGTCGATCGGCTCGCTACGAGTTCTTCATCGCAGGGCTTCCCACCTTCGACCGCTACGGCCGGGAGCAGATCTGCAAACGGTGCGCAGACGAGATGGTCGCCCTCTTCGCCGAGATGGCCCTCTCCGAAGAGTCGATCGTCGGTGCCCTGGAGGACATTCGCTCCAACGCCTCCAAGCGAGTCGACGCCATCGACTACCTACGGAGCGTCGGCTACAGCCCTGATGCCATCGCCCAAGCAGTGAAGGGAGTTGCTGAGCGCCTTCCTGTCGAGCAGATCCTTGAGGTGCTTGCTGGTGAGCGAGAGGCGGTGGCGGCGTGAACGAGCTGAAGATCGGCAGGGGCCTGTCGCTCGGGCTCGACTCGGTAACGAAGACCTTCGCCATCCTCGCTCAGCGAAGGAAGGGCAAGACCTACACCGCCTCGGTGATCGCGGAGGAGATGATCGCCGCAGGCCAGCCGTGGGTTGCTCTAGACCCGACTGGCGCTTGGTGGGGGTTGCGCGCATCGGCCGATGGCAAGAAGGAGGGACTGCCGGTTCTCGTGATCGGCGGCGCGCATGGCCAGCTCCCGCTGGAGCGAACCGCCGGAAAGCTGATGGCCGATCTGGTGGTCGATGAGCCTGCCTGGTACGTCTTCGACTTCTCTCTCTTTGAGTCCAAGGCGGCCGAGCGCCAGTTCGCTACCGACTTCGCCGAGCGCTTCTACCGCCGCAAGGGCAAGGTGCCCGGGGCGATCCACCTGTTCGTGGACGAGGCCGACATGTTCGTCCCCCAGCGCACGCCTTCCGGTGATCAGCGGATGCTCGGTGCCTTCGAGGCGATCGTCCGTCGCGGCGGGATCCGAGGCATCGGCACCACCCTGATCTCGCAGCGGGCGGCGGTCGTCAACAAGAACGTGCTCGAGCAGATCGACGTGCTGATCGCCCTGCGCACGGTAGGGCCGAACGACCAGAAGGCGATCAAGGCCTACGTCGATGCTTTCGGAACGCAGGAAGAGCAAGACGCTCTGATGGCCTCCCTCGCCAAACTCGCGCTCGGTGAGGCTTGGTTCTGGGAGCCGGGTGGCGACCTTTTCCAACGTGTGCAGATCCGCGAGCGCCGCACGTTCAACTCCTCGGCCACCCCGAAGGCTGGTCAGCAGAATGCGGAGCCGGCCAAACTCGCCGACGTCGACCTTGACGAGCTGCGGGACAGGATCGCGGCCACCGTCGAGAAGGCCAAGGCAGAAAACCCGGCAGAGCTTCAGAAGCTTCTGCGTGAGCGCGATCAGGAAATCGCGCGGCTGCAAGGAGAGCTAGAGCAGGGCGTCGAGCCCGAAACCGTAGAGGTCCCCGTACTGACGAACGGCACCGCGGACGACCTCCGATCCCTGATCGAAAAGTTGAACTCGGTCGCAGAGCAGATCGCCGACGCGGTCTTGCCGATCCTCAGCGAGCTTCAGCGTGTTCAGACCTTCAAAGCTCCCTCGCCCAGAGCGGGAGGCTCGCCACGCGAGCGAGCGGTGGGGGCAGGGCGTGTCGTGGCGACGGCACGTCCTGCCGCGCCACCTATCCCGAGCGGCGATCTGAAGCTGGGAAGGGCAGCCCGCGCCATCCTGGCCGTCCTGGTCGATCGCTCGCCGGTCGAACTAACTCGCTCGCAAGTCTCGACTCTGTCGGGCTACAAACCGAAGTCGAGCACGTTCGCGAACGCATTGAGCGAACTGCGCACCAAGGGGCTGATGGAGGGCTCGTCACTTCTATCGGCCACCGAAGAAGGACTAACGCTGTTGGGCGACGACCGCCCGGCACCTAAGTCGCCCGAGGAGGTGCGCGCACAGTGGCTCGGTGCTCTGCCGCAGGCCCCCCGGACCATTCTCGAAACCCTCATCGAGGACCACCCGCACGTGCTGACCCGCGATGAAGTCGCGAAGCGCACGGGTTACTCGACCACTTCCTCGACGTTCGCCAACGCGCTCTCGACGCTGCGGACGAACGGCCTCCTCATTGACGGACCCGATAGGTCGGTTGGAGCGAGCGGGGTGCTGTTCGAATGAGTGCGACGCGGCTGATGACTTGCGGCGCCTGCGGACACGCCTGGGAGGTCCCGGCGACGAAGCCGGTAGCCATCGTCCTATGTCCGAGCTGCAACGCCCATGTGTGCGCTTGCGGGTGCGGCGAGCACCTTGGGGAGATGCGCGCCCACGCTCTCTACAAGAGCCGCGCCTGTGCCGTGGCGCTCGCAAGGGAGGGGTACGGCACTACGCGGGCCGCAAAGGCGAACAAAACCCGAACTGGCGCAACCGTCCATCCCCTGTCTGAGGTCCGCTCCCAGCAGGCCACCAAGAAACACAACCGCGACCTAGGCGGCCTGATCCGCCAGGCGATCATCGACCAGATCAAAACCACCGGGGACTGCTTCGCAGACGACCTGATCGACCTCTACCCCGAAGGCGAAGTCAAGGAGTGCCGACGACTCGCCACGGCGCAGTTCGGATCACTCACCGGCTGTGGGTTGATCCGCGAGAAGGAACGGCGCAAGTCGACCATCGCCAGCCGCAAGGGTGCCAAAAGCGGCGTCTTCGTCTTCACCGCAGAGGGCAGGAAAACGCTTGTCGGAAACGGTGCTGGTCCTGAAGGAGCGTCCTCCTCGGGCGTGGCCAGCATCGTTTCGGGCGAGAGCTCAGCGTCGGTGTCCCGATCACCGCAAGGCTCGGGTGGGTCCGTTTCCTGCCCCTTGAGCGCCGATGCTGACGGCTCCTCGGAGGTACATACCTCTTCCGCCTCCGAGGAGCCTCCCGCCCGACTTTTCGACTCCGAATCCCCGTCGGTCTACGACCCCTGGAAGGACGCTGCATGAAGCTGAAGATTCACCCGCTCGCCGAGATGATCCCGGCGATGTCCGGGGAGGAGTTCGCTGAGTTGAAGGCGGACATCGAGGCCAACGGGCAAGCCGAGCCCATCGTGCTCTACCGGGGGGAGATCCTGGACGGACGGCACCGATCAAGGGCTTGCGAAGAACTGGGCCTTCAACCCCTGATCCGGGAGTACACCGGGGACCAACCCGCCGCTTACGTTTTGTCGCTGAACGTAAAACGACGGAATCTCACGCCGTCTCAGCGAGCCGCCATCGTCGTCGAGTTCCTTCCCCAGCTTGAGGAAGAGGCGAAGCGCCGTCAGGGGCGTCGCACCGATCTTGAACCTAATACTTCTGGGTCCTCGGACCCAGAAGTTAGCTCGCCCTCTGAGCCTAAGCGAGCGCGTGAAGAGGCCGGGGAGCTGGCCGGGGTCTCCGGTGCGACGGTAGACCGCGCGCGCCGGGTTAAAGAGAAGGCACCGGAGGAGTTCGAGCGGATCAAGGCCGGGGAGCTCACCGCCCGCGAGGCATCGGACAAGCTCGCGCAGGTCGGTGTTCCTCCAAAGCCGCCCGTGCCGAAACGAGAGGCCAGTGTCTCGGCCAAACGCCTTCACAACCTCGTCCACACCTTCACCAACACCCAAACGCTTCTCCGCGAGACGAATGTCGATGCGGCGATGCAGAACATCAATCCCGAGGAGGCCACCGAATGGGCGCAGCGACTGCGGTCCGTCCGCACCGATCTGACCAAACTTGTAACGGCACTGGAGGCTCGCACGTGAGCGATTCAGTGACGAAGCGCTTCACCTGGGAGGAGATCGAGACCTTCCCCGGCAACCCGCTCCTTGACACTCGTCTGAATCAGATGGCTGATCGCTGGGGTGGCTACATCCCGCAGGTCGTCGGTATTCCGCTGGTGGCAGACAACACGGCCGGTGCGTTTCCTGAGTACGACCCAGACGCAATCGTGATGGTGAACGGACACCATCGGCAAGCTCTCGCCCGGCGATACGGGCATGGCGGTGACGAGGTGATCTGCGAGCTGCTGCGGGGCAAGTCGAGGGAAGATCTTCACCGGATCTTCCAGCAGGTGAACGACAACCGCACTATCAAACACGTCGAGAAGTTCCTTCACCGCCTGGGCCAGAAAGAACCGAAGGCGCTGGGGATCACGGGTGTGCTGGAGCGGGAGGGATACGGCATTGCGCTCTCGCCCGGCGATACGGGCATGGCGGTTCACAGCACCAGCGCGCTTGAGTGGATCTGGGACGGCGGCGACAAACGGCTGAGGAAACGCCGTGGTCAGGGGCCACACCGAGGAACTCTGACGCTGACGATCGCCGCCTATCACGCCCTTACTGAGGGCAAAGCCTTCACCCAGCAAAGCGCTCTTCTGAAGGGGCTCGGAGCCTTTTTCCTCCGGTACCCGGACGCAGATTCAGAGCGCCTGATCGAACGGCTCAAAGGACACTATCCAGCTCCTACGGCAGAGCGGGCACTCTCGGCTGCAAAACACGCGAAGGCTGACTTTGGTCTCTCGAACAACTACGAGGCCTTTGGCTTCATCGCTCGTATCGCCTACAACGGGCGGGCCAACAGCAAGCAGAACCTGCCGGAGTGGCGGTCCTAGGAGCGACGGTGCCGTGGTTTCGCATGGACATCCACTGGTACGAGGACCCGGATATCGAAGCCGCGGCGGAAGAGGCTGCGGCGAAGGCGGGGGCAGCAGGGACGGCGGTCATCGCAGCCTTCCCGGTCCTGATCGGCAAGGCGAAGGCCGAGGCGGATGGGGGTCGGGTCGAGTTCTCCTGGCGGAAGTTGAGCAAGGAGATCTTCGCCGACGTAGATGTCACGCAACGGGCGGTCGAGGCGATGGTGTCCGCAGGTGTCCTGACCTGTCCGCAGCAGACGGAGAGGTCGGCCACGGTCGCCTTCGACCCCGATTCATGGAGGCGCTGGCAGGAAGCGCAACGCAAGGCAGCAAGCCGAAACGGGGGAGACCTCGCATGAACAAGCCGATTTCTAGCGCTCTGTCCGCACCTGTCCGCAACCGTCCAGATCTGTCCATAGAGGAGATAAGAGGAGAGGTAAAGAACCCCCCGGTCCCCCCTCAAGCGGTGGCGCTGATGGTCGATCCGGTTCCCCTGGAGGTCCGTCGTCTCCGGGTGCAGAACGGGTCGAAGCGCAAACGGGATCTCGCCGCTGTGCGGATGGCCGAGGAACTGGAGCTGCTGGAGAAGGCGGGGGAGACGACCGGAGCTGCAGAGGCTGCGTGGTCGACGGCCTGCGAGCGGCTGGCCAGCGCAGTCCCGCCTTCGACCTTCGCGCTTTGGATCGAGCCGCTGGCGGTCTTCGGTGCAGACGGGGAGACGTTGATCCTCACCAGCCCCGAAGCCACCCGAGCTTGGACCGAGCGCCGCTACTCCTCGCTGATCTCCGAAGCACTGGAGGGGACCGAGTTCGCCAAGGTTCGATTCGTCTCCGGGGGTGAGCGCTGATGCCGAACATCCCCCGCACCGAGCAACGGGAAGCCGCCCGCAAGCGAGCCCTGGAAGTCCGCGAAGAACAGCGGGACCTCTTTCGGGCGATCAAGGCACGACGGATCTCCCTGGCCGCCCTCCTCCGCGAAGGCCCGCCGGCCTGCATGCGCCGCGTCCTGATGCACAAGCTCCTCACCACCCAGCCCCACTACCGGGATAACCGCTTTCGAGAAGCGATGGACCAGGCTGGTGCAGGCTTCGCCAAGACGGTCGAGGAGATGACCGAGCGGCAGCTGCTGATCGTCGCCCGTGACGTCGAGGAGTGGGAGAAGACGCACCCGATCGCCGCCGAGGAGATGGCGGTCTGATGGCCAACTACCGCTGCAGCAACGGCCACACCTGGACGGGGAAGTCGAGCCTCAGCAAGAGCTTCAACCCCGGCGAACTTCTCTGCCCCAAGCAGGGCTGCGGACTGCCCAACGAGGGCATGAAGTCAAACGGCAACGGCTCCTCCTCGCTGCGAGCTGTTGAGTCGCCGGTCCTCGCCGAGGCCCACTCCCGCTTCACCCAGCTAGTCACCGAGTGGCCCTGCTTCTTCGCCGACACGGTGAACCGAGAACTGCGTCGGCCCGATCATCAGTGCTGGCCACGCCGTCACAGAGATCCCCACCACCTGATCCCAGCTTCATGGATCAAGCAGCACTTCGGCGATCTCCCCGACGTTGACCTTGCGGACATCCTCTACGCCTCGATCATCGGCGTGCCGCTCTGCCGGCGCGCACACGAAGCGGTAGAGGCCCGAACCGACTTCATCTACTGGCACGAGCTCGACCCCGAGCTAGTCGAGTGGTGCAAGCGGATCGAAGCCAAGTACCCCGATCGTCAATCGATCCTCGAGCGGTTGAAGCTGGAGAGCCCTGTGCGGAAGGCGGCCGCATGACCCCCCACAAAGCACAAGAGGAGGGGTGGCCGGTGGTGAAGCTGTCGCGGCACAATCCCTCGCAGCGACCCTCAGACATGAGCGCGTTCCCGAACTGCGTCTGCGGCTGCCAAACCGAAGGCGAAACGTATCTGCCGCAGTCCTCCATACAGGGACTCGTAGGAGTCCTGGAGGAGATCGCAGACAACAGCGACGACCCGTCTGCAGCAGAGGAAGCACGTAAGGCCCTCGCCTCCTACAAACAGGAGGTCGGGTAGATGGCTGCCGCCGTCCTAGTAGCGCAGGGCTTGCAGCAAGCCCCTAGAGAGAAGCACCCCCGATCGGCATACAGGAGAGGGGGCGGTCAAAAGAACCGCTTCTCCTTCTCATGGACTCCCGGACTACTACAGCCGCCCTCGCATTCTTCTGCGGGGCAGTCCCGGTCCTGGTTGGCCTGCTTGAAGCCGAGCCGTTGGTTCTCGTCAAGGCCGTCGCGCTCGGCGTGCTGCTCACTCTCGGGTTCGTCTACGTGCGGGTTCGGCGCGGGGAACGCTGAGCTACTTCTTGGGCAGCTTGAAGTTGGAGCCGCCAGCGACCAACTCGATCAGAACCTGGTTGAGGCTGCGCCCGCTGTCCTTGGCGATGCGGGCGATGTGAGCGTGAAGCTCGGGAGTCATCCGCAAGACGACGTTGCCGCTGTAGGTCTGCTTGGCCATGTTGACAACAGTACTGCATCTGGTACTATTCGGTCAAGTCAAAAAACGGGACCGCAGCGACTGCAATCGCCCGGCCCCATGGCAACGGAAAAGGAGCTTCCGATGCAGGCAGAGCGTACCGATAGCTGGCAGCACGATCTTCTAGAGGCGGGCATCGAGGCTCTGCCCGACCCCGGCGCCGTCGTCATCCGACTAGTCGCTGACGGCCCGCAGGTCGCAAGCCGGATCTACCGCACCGAGGACTACAAGACCACCCGAGATCTTCGACGGGTCGCGGTGCGGCGCGCTACCCAGCTTCTGAACGAAGACCGCGAGGGCCGGAACTACTACGTGGCGATCCGCTACCCGAGCGGTCAGGTCGTGGTGTGGACCGGAATGCACGGCATCTTGATCGAGGGAGGAACCAACCATGACCACTAGCCCTGACCGGCTCATCATCGAAGTCGAAGACCGTGGCAAGTGGATCTCCGCTCACGTCGAGGACAACGACGGGAACGTCCTGGGAGCCGACACGGCCCCGGTCGTTGAGGGCGCGGCGTTCGGTACCCGCCACGCGGTGATCCGCTCCGCAATCGAGAAGGCGCTGAACCATGACCACTAGTCCTGAGGAGCAGGTGGAGCTACACGGCCACGGTTACACCCCGTTTTGGGGCTTCGATGAGGAAACGATCTACATGGAGCGCGAGTCGAACGACCAGCGCCGGGAGGCTCGACGCCGCATGTGGGATCAGGCAGGTAAGGACGCCGATCTCCCCGAGGTCGCCATAGATCCGCAGCCGATCTTCATGCGCTGGGTGACCGGCGACGAGGCAGACGATCCCCGGCGCGAAGACGACGCCTACTGGCAGGAGTGCGCCGAGGACCACCCCGACGCCGTCCGCTTCTGGAAGGCCGCAGCATGAACGGGCCTAACGACCCCCAGAGCCAGGAGGGCACGGTACCGGAGGAGCTAAGGAAGCTGATCGATAGTCGGCGGCTTCGCCCGGCGCTGATGCGAGGCCCGAGACAGGACACCAACATGGTC
>Ga0190275_10000431_pt1 | contig 38020 bp, 31 predicted proteins | sample Popmic550T_FD_133745 | JGI IMG/M metagenome (GOLD analysis project Ga0190275, IMG submission 133745) | Populus adjacent soil microbial communities from riparian zone of Yellowstone River, Montana, USA - 550 T | ecosystem: Environmental > Terrestrial > Soil > Riparian zone > Trees stand | place... | reverse complement strand
TGTCAACTTCGCCCTTCCTGCTTCGTCCTCGTTCAGTCAGAACCCGCCCAGTGGCTTCGTTCTTCCCTTCCGTGGAGGGGCGCGGCTTCTACTCCGCCCCCGCGTCCCGCGTCAACCGGTTTCGGTGATTTGTTCAACCACCTACCGCCGTTCCTTCATTTCCGGCCGTTTTTCGTTCAGCGGTGAACCGCTTCCCGTCTTTCGCCCGGAGGGGCGCGGCTTCTACTTCGTTGCCGCGTTGTGTGTCAACCGACTTCGTCGACCTCTGATTCCGCCCCCACCTGGCTTGCCCGACACCCTTGTGTCGAGGACGTCCGTGCAGGGGGGTAGGATCACTACCGCTTCGTCACCCGCCCGTCAAATCCTTCTTTGGTCAGGAGGTGATCAGGACTGCCAGGGTGTGCATGGCGCCCAAAGGTGAGAACCCCCCGGGCCGTGGTGCTTCTTCCGTAGGACTTTTTCCTGCGCAGGGCGCCTGCCCTCCAGAGGGGTAGGCGTACAGGAGGCGGCTCCTACTTCTGCTTCCACACCGTTCCGAGCAGCCGGTCGCAGATGGGGAAGGTGATGTTGAAGTTGAAGCGCCCCATCCGCCTCAGGTCGTGGTGCACCTGGTGGTGACTCCTCAACCTCGCCACCAGCGGAAGCCGGGCCAGCAGGTGCTCGGCGGGCAGGTGGTAGCAGAAGTGCAGCCACTCGTAGGTGAGGAAGTAGCCCATCGCTGTTGCCACGAAGAGCCACCCGATATTCGGTGAGCCGAGCGCGAAGAAGAGCGCGCCAATTGGCGTGGCGATGCCCCCCAGGAAGAAGAGCAGCAGCACCGGCGGGAAGAGCACCATCCGGAAGTCGTGGCTGGACTCGTACGCCATCGCCTCATCGGTGAAGAAGTGGTGGTGCTGCTGCGTGTGTCGCCGGTACACCAGCCCCAGCCCCTTCGTCCGGTGGTGCATCGGCCCGCGGTGCCCGAAGTACTCGGCCACGTTCGCCAGCAGGAAGCTCGCCGGAACCATTAGCCACTCCCACGGCCGCACCCCCGAGAGCTGGCTCAGTGCGAGCCCGATCACCGACAGCGAGCCCAGGCTCGTGAACGCGAAGTGCGCCCAGCCGATGTAGTACCTCCCTGACTCCGTCCGCCGGTACTCGGTCCGGAACTTCGCCACGTGCTCAGGAAGAGGCGCCGCGCTCATGCCCCGAGTGTAACTCTGGTCTCCATTCCTTTGCTGGCGGTACGACGCTGGTCGGCGGTCCCACCCTCGCTCAGCGCTTGTCTGCGAGCCACTCCAGCGCCCGTTGCCATGCGGCGTCTTCGCCTGACGTCCCCTTCGAGGACACTCGCACCGAGGGCTCGAGCGCCTCGTCCAGGATGTCTCGCCCCGAGGGAGTTCTCACCCGTGCCACCGTCAGCAACAGCACCGAGCCGTCCTTCAAGGGGAAGGGTGCGTGGACCCGCCCTTTACCGAACGTCCTTGCCCCGAGGAGCACCGCTCGCCCTTGCGCCTCCAGCGCTCCCGCGAGCAGCTCGGCCGCGCTCGCCGTTCCCTCGTCCACCAGCACCACCAGCGGCCAGCGCACACTCGCCGTGGCTCCCTCCGCTCGCAGCTCCATCGCCGGCTCCTTTGGCCCCACGAGCCTGCCGAGCGGCGCATCCCCCAGGAAGAGGCTCGCCACCTCCACACTCTCCTGCACCTGTCCCCCTCCGTTGCCGCGCAGGTCCAGCACCAGCCCCTCTACTCCCGCCTCCTGGAGCTGCTTCACTGCCTCCCGGACTTCCGCCCCCACGCCGGCATAGAAGAGGTCGAAGCCGATCAAGCCCAGTGCTCGCCCTTGTTGTACCTGCTCCACCTTCCAGCGCACCGGCCGGGTCCAGCGCTGCCGGCTCTCCCGGGTCAGCGTCACTGGGAACACCTCCTCACCCCGGCGGATCGTGAGCGTCAGGCGCGTTCCAGCCTGCCCTCGCATCAGGTCCGCGGCCTCCTCCAGCCAGAGCCCTCGCGTGGGCCGGCCCTCAATGGCCTCGATGACGTCCCTCGGCCTCAGCCCCGCTCTTGCCGCCGGTGAGTCCGGCAGTGGCGTCACCACCGTGAGCAGGTGCGTCTTCTCGTCCACATCCACGGAGAGCAGCTCGGGCAGGCCCACTCCCACGCTCTCACCCCCGCCGACCTCCGCCATCAGCGCCGCCGCCTGGCTCGCGCTCAACAGCCGCTCGGCTGGGGCGCCCAGCTTCGCCAACATGCCCCGAATGGCCGCGTGTGCCTCCTCGACCGTTGCCACGTCTCTCGGGGCCGCACCTCGCACCGCGCTCCAGTCCACGCGCGACACGTCCAGGGACTCCCGCTCGATGATCGCTGCTGCCTCGTCCACGAGTTGAGCAGGTGAGGCCGCAGGGGTCTGGACAGCGGAGCTCGGAGGGGTGGCGCAGTGGAGCTGCGTCAACAGCAGGAGCACCGCAGCAAGCACCCGGGTTCGGAGTTCGTCACGCATGGGCCCGCGCGCTCAGTCCTTCTTCCGCTTCAGCGTCTTCTGCAGCTTCTTCATCCGCTCCTGGATGAGGCTCCGCTTCAGCCCTGACAGGTAGTCCACGAAGACATGCCCATCCAGGTGGTCGATCTCGTGCTGGAACACGTGCGCCAGCTTCCCCTCCGCTGCCACCTCGTGCCATTGCCCCGTCTTGTCCTGGTAGCGCACCTTCACCTTCTCGTAGCGCTGCACCTTCTCCCACTGGTCCGGTACCGAGAGGCAGCCCTCTTCCCAGGTGACCTTCCCCGAGCGCTCCAGCACCTGCGGGTTGACGATCTCGAAGACCGTCCCGTCCTCACGGCCCACCAGGGCCACCCGCAGGGACTCTCCTACCTGGTTGGCCGCAATGCCGATGCCCTTGGCCTCCCTCATGGACTCCAACATCTCGTCCAGCAGCTTCTCCAGCCCCGGACCAAAGTCCGTGACCGGCTTCGTCGCCGAGGTGAGCACCTTGTGGGGCCAGATCACGATGTCTCGCGCCATGCCTCCACTTTGCCATGCCTGTGCCCCAGCGCTGAGCACAACCGCACGCCGCCATCCGGCGCCCTACAGCTCCCACCCACCCGCACCACGCGTGCCGGGAGTCTGCTAACACTCCCCCCATGCACCCCAATGCCCAGCTCCTGAACACCTTCTATTCCGCCTTTCAGCGGCGGGACGGCGACACCATGGCCACCTGCTATCACCCGGACGCCGAGTTCTCCGATGAGGCGTTCGTCGGCCTCCGCCATGCCGGCGTCACCTCCATGTGGCGCATGCTCTGTGAGCGTGGGAAGGATCTCACCCTCGAGTTCCGCGATGTCCAGGCCGATGACCGCACCGGCCGTGCCCACTGGGAGGCTCGCTACACCTTCGGTGCGACCGGCCGGAAGGTGCTCAACATCATCGACGGCGAGTTCGAGTTCCGCGACGGGAAGATCCTCCGCCACCGCGACCGCTTCAACTTCCACCGCTGGTCGCGCCAAGCCCTCGGTCCCATGGGCCTGCTGCTCGGGTGGACGCCGTTCCTGCAGAAGAAGGTGCAGGCCACCGCTCGCGGCAACCTCGAGAAGTGGATGCGCGAGCACGGTGTCACCGGCCCGTGAGTCAGCGCGAGGGCAGCGGCTCCAGATCCGGCGGTACCCAGCTCGCCTTCGCCAACGGCGAGCTCAAAGTCTCGTTCCGGTAGTGGCGGCTCAACATCCTCGAGTCCAACAGCTCCGGGTGCGCCGCCAGGAACACCTCGAATGAGCCGAGCTCCGGCGTCTCGTCCACCGCCGCCTGCATGCGCTCGGCCCAGGCGCGCGTGATCGTCTCGTGGAACTTCTCCGCCGCCCCCAGCGCCGTCGCGTAGTCCCGCAGCAACGCGCGCATCCGCTCCAACCCGGCCTCGAAGCCGTGCGCCCTCAGGCACAGCCACCCCACCCTCAGGTGCCCCCGGTGCCCGAACTTGTCCCCCGGGTATGTCGCCTCCTCCACCGCCGCCAGGAACTCCGCGTCAGACAGCTCTCCCGTGCTCATGCCGTGCCTCCCTTCCGTCTCCTCTGGGTTGCCTCGCGCTCACTGGCCGAGATGAGCGCCGCGAGCACCTTCGCGAAGCCCTCCACCTCCCGCTCGCTCACGCCGCCCAGCACCGCCGCCTCCAGTGCCTCCAGGTGCCGATGCACCCGCACCGCCAGCGCCTTGCCTACCGCCGTGAGGCACACCTGGAACGAGCGCCGGTCCTCCGGCCGCAGCTCCCTGCGCACCAGCTTCTTCGCCTCCAGCCGGTCCACGTAGCTCGTCAGCGTCGAGCGCTTGTGCGCAAACGCCGAGTGCAGCGCGCTCATGGGCGAGTCCCCCGCCTCCAAGAGCCAGGTGAGCAGGTGCGCCTCCCCCTGCGACACGTCCAGCGGTGGCTCCGCCCCCTCGAGGAACAGCCCGATGCGGTGCGTGGCCCGGTGCACTTCCAGAATCAGTCGGAGCGGCTTCATCCCTCTCTCATAGCAGAACTCCATCTTCGGATATTCCGAAATCGTATCAAATGGCCGTCCCTGAGAGAAGGCTCCCCTCCATGCCCGGCTGCCAGCCGAGCCCGGATGTCCGCTCCTGGAAGTCTGCGGTACTCTTCGGCTCGAACCCGCGAGGAGCCTGGGACATGGGCGCAAAAATCGAACCCGAAGCGCAAGCCTCCCCACCCGACGGAGCATCACCGGCATCGTCCAACATTCACGTGGTGAATGGCGCCACGAGCACCGCCCAGAAGATCCCGGACAAGCGCTCGCTCAGCGAGGCTGAGCTCGTGGCCGCGCGCAAGGTGTTCGCCTCTGGCCTCAAGTATGACGTCGTCCGCGTCGAGAAGATGGGTTCCTTCACCGAGCTCATCAACGGCAGCCGGGCCTACACCAAGGGCAACACCATCAACCTGCCCGGCAAGGCCCACGCGTACCCGCACCAGTACGTCTCGGTGATCATCCACGAGCTGGTCCACGTCTGGCAGTACCAGCACGGCGGCTGGGGCTACGTCCCCAATGCCCTGTGGGCGCAGCTCTTTGGGGATGGCTACGACTTCGGCAAGGCGCTCCGCCAGGGCAAGCCCTGGACGAAGATGAACCCCGAGCAGCAGGGACAGATGATCCAGGACGCGTACCGCGGCGCCTGGTTCGACAACCCGGGCGCCCTCTTCGGCGTGCACAACAACAAGGGCGCCGTCGTCCGAAAGGGCACCCAGCCGCCCGCTGGGTTCGCCGATTACACCTCGGCGCTCGTGGATGCCCTCGCGGTGCTCCGAAAGAGCTGAGAGGCGCGCCTACTTGTCCGGGAGCGGCTGCCAGCGCGGTCGCACCACCCGCTCCAGGACACCCTCTGCCGGGACGTCCAGCTCCTCCAAGTGGAAGCGGGCCTGCTCGCCCCCCGTCACCAGCAGGAGCCGGGCCCGTCCTTCCGGGAGGTAGAGGAACGTCATCACGTCCTTGTCCTCCTTGGGGGCAAGCCCGTTGTCTCCCCACTGCGAGAACTTCTCCATCGTGACAGGGATGGACAGCGTGCCAGGCAGGAGCGTCGCCAGGATCAGCTCCTCCTGCCCCTCCACCCGCAGCGCCAGGGTGGCCCCCTCTCTTCGCTCCACGAAGGCCAGCGTCACCTTCCCACGCTCGGGAATGTTCACCCGCTGGGCAAGGAAGAGCCCCCGGGCCTCACCCGCGTCATGCACCTGCACCCGATAGGCCCCCGGCTCCAGTCCTCGCTGGACACCCGAGCCCTTGTACACGAGCAGGTTCTCTCCGGAGTCATCCTCCTCGCGCGCAAATCTCACCTGCGCGGTCAGCGGCCGTCCCTGGGAGTCCCGGACGCTGACCTCCACCCAGGCCCCAGGGTCCAGCCGCACCGTCACGGACGCGTTGGAGGAACCCAAGGCTGCGCGTGCCGGGCGGTAGCCCGAGCGGGTCGCCTCCAGCTCGAACGGCCGCGCCTCCAGGTGTGGAAGCTCGAAGGTGCCGTCCTCTTGCGTCTCCGCGTCGAGGCCCACCCGCTGAGAGAGCTCCGGCCCGTCCGGGGACACATCGAAGACCTGGAGGCTGGCCCCCGCCACAGGCGCTCCCGTCTCGGCGTCCAGCACCCGGCCCTCCACGCGACGGCCTGGATCCATCCGCACCTCTCCCAAGTCCAAGTCCACCTCCGCCTGGACTTCCACGGAGCGAGTGGCTCGTGCCATGCCGGGCGCCTCGAAGGAGAACTCCTGGGTGCCCGTCTCCCAGATCGGAGCGGAGAAGGCTCCCCTCGCATCGCTCACCAGGCGGCCGTTCACCTCGAAGCGCGGGAGAGGTGCTCCCTCCGGGCCCACGAGCCGCCCTCGCACCCGGGCCTGGGACTTGAAGACGAGGCGCACCTCCTTCGCGCCCGGGCGCACGAGCAGGTTGCTCTCATTCATCGGCTCGGCCCCCGCGCTCATGGCCGGGACAAAGTTGTAGTCCTCTTTGTGCGCCCACAGCTCGTACGCGTCCCCCGTGAGGTGTCTCAAGGTGAAGCGACCGTCCCTCCCCGTGTACACCCGTGGGAGGTCGTCTCCGCACGAGCGGCGGGTGCGCCGCCACGGAGGGATGGTCTTGGAGGGCGGGCTTGCGCTGACTCTCACTTCGGACAAGGGCTGTCCCGCTTCATCCACCGCGAGGCCCGAGAAGCTCCAGCCGGCCTCGAGGCTCAGCGAGACCTCGGCATGCTCGGAGTCACGCAGCGCCAAGGGACGCGACTCCTGGCGATCCACGCCCTCCTGTCTGAGTGAGGCCTCGAGCACATAGCTCCCCGCCCCCAGCCCCGCGAGGGAGAAGCGGCCTTGCTCATCCGTCGCTTCAGACCGTTCAAGGGTCCACCCCTCCCCTGACTTCCACAGGGAGACCCAGACCCGCTCGAGCGGAGCTCCCTGTGCGTCGGTGACGCTCCCTGCCACCCCGCCCCCTCGCCGCAGCACCCAGCGGACGTTCTCGGCAGGAGCCTGGACTGGCATTCTCGCGGGGAGGAAGCGCTCGTCCTCGCTGGAGAGGCTCCAAGTGCCGGCCGTGGGGGCATCCACCACGAAGTGACCGGACTCGTCCGACAAGGCCTGGCTGTCCGTGCCCATCACCGTCTCCCCCTCGCTGGAGCTCACCAGCTGGAGGGTAGCGCCTGGTACGGGGAGGCCGTCCTCATCCACGAGCTTCCCCGAGACGGAGAAAGCCCGAGTCAGCGTGACGTCCATGGGCTCCGAGTCCCGCGTGAGCAGGTGCCGCTCGTTCTGCAGGTGGTACCGGGGAGCCGAGACCTCCGTGGCATAGGTGCCCAGCACCAGCAGGCCGAGCTGGTAGTGGCCGTCTGCGTCGGTCACGGCCTCCCAGTCCTGTCCATACTCCGCCTCTCGCCTGACGGACACGCGCGCACCTTCGATTGGCCGCCCCGTGTCGTCCCGCACCGTGCCCTCGCCCTGGCGTCCCTCCCGCAGGTGCAGCACCACCTCTCGCGAGGAGAGCTCCAGAGGCCGCAGGGAGGCCCGGACGAAGGCGTACTGCCCCTCCCGCTGCGCCGTGAGCTCGTAGACGTGCGGCCTCACCCCGTCGAAGGCAAAGCGCCCCTCCTCGTCCGTCACCGTCACCTGCTCGCCCTCCTCCCTCCCCTTCATCCGGACCTCGGTGCCTGAGACGGGAGCCCCGTTCGAGAGCACGCGTCCCACAAGCCGCCCCGGCTGGTAGAGGATCACCCTCCCGCTCTTCTCCACCCAGTAGGGGGGCGAGAACATCGGCAGCCAGTCCTCCTTCTCAGCCACGAGCGCGTAGTCACCCTTCGGCAGAGGCCCCACCCGAAAGTGCCCATCCTTCCCGCTCTGGGTGTCGAAGAACCGCGAGTACCGCGCATCCAGCAGCGTCACCCGCACCTCGTGCAGCGGGTTCTCGGCAGGGTCCGTGACGATGCCCTCCAGTACCACGCCCTCCTCCAGCTCCAGCTCCACCCCCTCCGCTCCCGCGGCCACCTGGGGCCGCAGCTCCGCACCCCGCTCGCCGAGCGCCCAGAGCGTGAACTCCCCCTCCGGCAACCCCTCGAGGACAAAGCTCCCATCCGCCGCCGTCACCGTCTCCGCATGGACGGGCGCCTCGCCATGGCGCGCGAGGACGAGCTCCATCACCTGAGCGCTGACGGCATGGAGACACTCTGGCAAGCGCCTGACGCGCGCGTCCGGGTCCCTGTCCTCCAAGGCTCCCGGGCAGGGCAGCTCCGAGATCGTCTCCCCTGGCATGGGCCGCGTGGCGGAGACACGAACCCCTGCCACCGGTCCTCGCTCGTCCCGCACGAGGCCCTGAATGCGCAGGTTGCCACTCGGAGGCGGTGTGGGCACGCCGCGAGGCCGCTCCCACCCTCTCGAGGTGGTGCCGGCCGGGCGCTGCGCCCCCGGAGTGGGCTCGGGTTGCATGCCCTGACCCAGGACTGCCCCCAGCACCCCGGCGACTACCGCTGCTCCCGCAAACCCCCAGGCTCGCCTGCTCATGCACCCTCCTCCACGCCAAGTCTCGCAAGCCCTTCCTTCGGTGGGAAGCCCAGAGGGCGGATCCCTTCGTGGCCTCCATTCTGGTTAGATGGCGCGCGTCGACTCCGGGGGCGGGAAATCCATGAACCAGTCCATGAAGAACGAGTACCTGGATCAGGTCCAGGAGCAGCAGCAGCGCGTCGAGGTGGATCTCAAGGCGCGGAAGATGGCGGCGAACGTGGCTGCCATGCCTCAGCAGGCCATGGCGCCCCGGCGCAGGGGCGGCTTCGCTCCCGCTCCGCCCGAGATGCCTGGTGGCAATGCCGTGGATGTGCGCATCACCGGCTTCTGGCGCTGGCGCACCGTCATCGTCCCGCCCAACGCCTACGTCGTCCACACCCGCCGCGGCCATGACAAGCCGCTGCACATCGGCCTGGGCGTCTCCTTCCGCTTCAACCCGGCGACGGACTCGTTCCTCGTGGCCCCCGGCGCCATGCAGACCATCCTCATCAACGCGCACTCCATCTGCCGCGAGCTGCAGGGGCTGCTCGTCCAGGGCTACGTGCAGTGGATCATCGAGGACTTCCCCACCGCCTACAAGAAGCTGGACTTCACCGACGCCGAGGATCCGATGCGCGTGGTGAACGTCCAGCTGCGCGAGCAGGCCGAGGCCGCCATCAAGGACAAGGTGGCCACCATGAGCATCGACGCGGTGCTCTCCGACAAGCAGCCCATCATCGAGGAGCTCACCGCCCGCCTGCGCCAGGTGGCCGAGGGCGGTGGTGGCACCGACAAGGGCCTGGGCCTGCGCATCGTCACCGTGCAGATCAAGGAGGCAGTGGTCAGCTCGGCGCGTCTCTGGGAGAGCCTGCAGAAGCCCTTCCGGGCCGAGCGCGAGCGGGTGGCGCGCCTGGCGGGCCTGGAGACCGAGGAGGCCATCTCCCGCCGCGAGCTCCAGGTCGAGCAGGACCGCGAGCGCTCCCGGCTGGAGAGCGAGGGCGAGCTGGCTCAGCTGCGCTCGGGCAAGGAGGCGGAGGCGTATGATCGCGAGCAGGCCGAGCGTCTGCGCCGCCAGCAGCGCGAGGAGGAGGACGCACGCAAGCTGGCCGTGGAGCGGCAGCAGACCTCGCTGCACTCCGCCGAGCTGGAGAAGGAGCGGCTCGCGGTGGAGGGGGCACTGGCCGAGCTCAAGCACGGCGTCGATGCCGCCCGGCGCAAGCGCGAGGCGCTCTCCCGCATTGAGGTGGCGGATGCCGACCGTGCGGCAGCCAACCAGCAGGCCCGCGCGGAGCTGGAGCTGCTCGAGTCCCGTCAGCGCATCCTCAATGGCCTGAGCCCCTCCAATGTGCAAGCCCGGCTGGTGGAGCTGCTGCCCACCATCGCCGAGAAGCTGCCGCAGCCCCAGGAGCTGCGCTCGATCTCCATCGGCTCGGGTGCGGGCGCGCAGGAGGGCCATGCGTTGACGGCGCTGGTGGCACAGATGATGGCGCTGGTGAAGGCGCTGCGCCCCGAGCCCGAGGCCTCTCCGAAGAAGCCCGAGGCAGCGCTGGAGGGCTCCACCCGTTGAGGCGGGGGGCGCGCGGCGCCCACGGCTCCCTCATCCGCCCGAGGAGTCCTCTTCGCTGGCAGGCGGGGTGCGCGGCAGCAAGAGCGTAAACGTCGTGCCCTCCGCCTCCGTGGAGCTCACCTCCACGGTGCCGCCGTGCGCCAGGACGAGCTCCCGGACGATGTAGAGCCCCAGGCCGATGCTCCGATCCGAGCGGTTCGCCCGCCGCTTCCCACGCCGGAGCGGCTCGAAGATGCGCGGCAGCAGATCCGCGGCGATGGGCTCGCCCTGGTTGTGGACGCGGAGCACCATCCGCTCCGCCTCGCCCACGCTCTCCACCCGGACAGGTGTGTTCTCGGGGCTGTACTTCAGCGCGTTGGTCACCAGGTTGGAGATGACCTGCGCCATCCGATCCGAGTCCCACTGCCCCCGCCCACTCCCGCGCTGGCTCACCTGGAGGTCGCGCTCGACGTGGGCGACGCGGGCCTCCTCCACCACCTGCAGCGTCAGCTCATGGAAGTCCACCGAGCCTGGCCGCACGGGGATGCCGCCCCCCATGCGCGCCTGCGTGAAGTCGAGCAGATCCCGGATCAGCCGGTTGGCCCGATCGGCGCAAGAGAGGATGCGGGCCACCGTCTTGGCCTGCCACGGCTCGATGCTGTCGCGCTGCAGCATCATCGAGGCTCCCGCGAGGATGGCATTCAGCGGGCCACGCAGGTCATGGCTGACGATGCCGACGAGCTGCTGCTCGAACTCCACCCGCCGGCGCGCCTCGCCCATCAGGCGCTGCCGCTCCTCCTCGGAGCGCTTGTGCTCGGTGATTTCCTGCATGGCCCCCGCCATGCGCACCGGCCGGCCCTCGACATCCCGGACGATGTAGCCCCGATCCACCATGAAGGCGTACGTCCCATCCCCGCGCAGCATCCGGTACTCGTCCTGCCAGCGGTCCTCCCGCGTGCCGAGCGCAAGCTGGAGCTTGTCCCAGACTCGCTCGCGATCCTCAGGGTGGATGCGCCGCACCCACCCCTCGCGGTCGTTCCCCAGTGCCGTCTGCCCGGAGCCGAACACCTGCTCGACGGCGTCGCTCCAGTGCACCGAGTCCGTCTCCACATCCCAGTCCCAGACGACGTCGCTGGTGGCCCGCATCACCAGCCGGTAGCGCTCCTCCGAGCGGCGCAGCGCCTCCTCGGTGCGCCTGCGACGGAGCTCGCCCTCGGCCTCGCGCAGGGCGCGCTTCAGGCTCGGGACCAGGCGCTCCAGCCGATCCTTGAGGACGTAGTCCGTGGCCCCTCGCTTGAGCAGATCAATGGCGCGCTCCTCGCCCAGCGCGCCAGAGACGAAGAGGAAGGGGGTGTCCGGCAGGAACCGCCGCGAGGCGCTCAGGGCGCTCAGGCCGTCGAAGCCCGGGACGTTGTAGTCGGACAGGATGAGATCAAAAGTCCCTCGCGCGAGCGCCCGCAGGAAGTCCTCGCGGCCGTCCACCCGCTCCAGGTGAAAGCTCAGCCCTGCCTCCTCGAGCTGCGCGCGGATGAGGCGGGCGTCCAGCTCGCTGTCCTCCAGCAGCAGGAGGGCCAGGGACCGTCCAGAGGGAGCAGGCTCGAACTCGTGCGAGGCTCTCTGCATGCATCTACCTCCTCGTGGGTTGAGTGAGAGAGCCCGGAGGGGGCTGATTGACGACGGCCCAGAAGAGCCCCAGCTCCTTCAGTGCCGCGACGAAGTCCGGGAAGGCCACCGGTTTGACGACGTAGGCGTTCACGCCCAGGCCGTAGCTGCGCGCCAGATCCCGCTCCTCGCGCGAGGAGGTGAGCATCACGACAGGGACGGCCTTCAGCTGCGGATCGCTCTTCACCCGGGCGAGCACCTCGAGGCCGTCCACCTTGGGCAGCTTCAGATCCAGGAAGACCACGGCCGGGTTTCCGTCCCTGCGATCCGCGTACTCGCCGCGGCGCAGCAGGAAGTCGAGCGCCTGCTGCCCATCCCGCACCACGACGACTTCGTTGGCGAGGTTGATCTCTTCCAGGGCCGCCAGCGAGAGCGCCACGTCGTTGGCGCTGTCTTCCACCAGGAGGATCCTCTTGAGCTCAGTCACGGCGGTGCCCGTCTTTCGTGTCAGGTGCGGCGCGAGGCAGTGAGAAATGGAAGGTAGCACCCTGCCCCACAGCACCCTCCGCCCAGGTCCTCCCCCCATGACGGGAGATGATGCGCCGGACGTTGGCGAGCCCGATCCCGGTGCCCTCGAACTCCTCGACCGTATGAAGCCGCTGGAAAACTCCAAAGAGCTTGTCCACGTACTGCATCTCGAAGCCCACGCCGTTGTCTCGCACCCACACCTCGACATCCCCAGCGGAAATGCGCGAGCCCACTTCAACGAGGGCATGAGGCTTGGGCCGCGTGTACTTCATTGCGTTTCCCAGCAGGTTCCGGATCACCTGGCGCAGAAGTGCCGGGTCCGCTCGCACCGCATGCAGCGGGCCGATGCGCCACTCGATGGTGCGATCCTGGGTGTCGACAAGGAGCTCGCGGCGGACCTCGTCCACGAGCTCCTGGAGCTCCACCCGGCTGTGGCGCAGCTCCGCGCGGCCCATCCGGGAGAAGGAGAGCAGATCGTCCACGAGCGTGCCGCCCTGCTGCGCGGCCGAGATGATGGTCCTCAGGTAGCCACGGGACGTGTCATCCAGCTTCGGGCCGGCCTTGCGCTCCAGGAGCTGGGCGAAGCCGGTGATGTGGCGCAGCGGGGCCCGCAGATCATGGGAGACCGAGTAGCTGAAGGACTCCAGCTCCTGGAGCGCCTCCTGGAGCTGAGCGGTGCGCTCGCTCATGGCCTCGCGGGCACGGTAGAGGTCCACGAACACCGCCACCTTGGCGAGCAGCACCTCGGGCACCAGCGGCTTGCGCAGGTAGTCCACCGCACCCTGGGCGTACCCATCCAACAGCTCGCGATCGTCGCCGTTGGCCGCCGTCATGAGCAGCACGGGCGTGTGCCGGGTGCGCTCCCGATCTCGCAGCATCGCCGTCACCTCGATGCCGCTCATGTCGCCCAGCCTCACGTCCATGAGGATGACGGCGAAGTCCTCCAGCAGCGCGCACCTCAGCGCCTCATGGCCGGAGGCCGCGCGCACGAGCCGGTGGCCGAACGGAGACAGCAACGCTTCCAGGGCGATGAGGTTCGCGGGAATGTCGTCGACGAGGAGGATGCTCGCCTGGGGGGGCATGTCGAGCACTCCCGCCTCCTAGTCCGTTCGAGCGGTGGCTGGGGGACAAGGTGTGACCAGGCCCTCCGGGTTTGGTGGGAAGGCAACACTCATGAGGAGTCTTCTGCAGCCTGCGCTACTCCACGTGAAAGGTCAGGCGCTCGCAGTCCTACCCGTGGAGGTCCATCCGGTAGCCCACCCCGCGCACGGAGCGGAGCTCGAAGCGCGAGCCGCTGGTCCACTCGAGCTTCTTGCGCAGGTTGGACACGAAGTTGTCCACGGTGTGCCCGTCCACGACGACGTCCTCGCCCCAGACGGCGGAGAGGATCTGATCGCGCGTGAGCGCCTTGCCCGCGTGGCGCAGCAGGTAGGCGAGCAGGTCGAACGCGGTGCGCGTCAGCTCCACCGGCTGGTCGCGCTCGTCCAGCAGCTGCCGGGAGGCCAGGTCCACCCGGAAGCGATCGAACGAGAGCACCTCTTCTGGCGGCCCGGCCGTGGCGCTCCGGCGGGCCAGCACGCGGATGCGGGCCAGCAGCTCGCGCAGGCGGTAGGGCTTGGCCACGTAGTCATCCGCGCCCACCTCGAAGCCGCGCACCACATCGTCCTCCAGCGTGCGCGCGGTGAGCATGAGCACCCGGCTGGAGGTGCCCGCCTGGCGCATCTCGCGGCAGAGCGAGTACCCGTCCCCATCCGGAAGCATGATGTCGAGCACCACCACGTCGAAGGCCGTGGCTTTCCACTTCGGGCGGGCCTCGGCCAGGGTGCTCGCGGCCTCCACCGCGTAGCCCTCCTCCTCCAGGTTGTCGACGAGCGTGAGGCGGAGGTTCGGGTCGTCCTCCAGGACCAGGACGCGCAGGACGCGGGCGCCAGCAGCGAGTGGGCTCATGCGGGTGGGAACGTCATTTCGAAGGTGGTGCCCTCGGGGCTCGAGGCGGCGACACGCAGGGTGCCGCCGTGCAGCGACAGGATTCTTCGACAGATCGCCAACCCCAGGCCACTGCCACCGCGAGCGGGCAGCTCCTCGCGCCGCAGCCGGCGGAACTCCTCGAACACGGCCTCCCAGCTCTCGCGGGGGATGCCCACCCCGTTGTCGCTGAAGCGGACCACCGTGGCGCCGTCCTTGCGCGCCTCGACGCGCAGCTCCACCGGCGAGCGCGTGGTGTAGCGGCACGCGTTGTGGACCAGGTTGGAGAAGAGCATCCGCAGCAGCTCCGGATCTCCCGGGACGGAGAGCCCGGCCAGGCCCTCCGCCTTCAGCTCCACGCGGGCGGCGTTCTGGGCGGCGGCGTCCTCCACCACTCGCTGGATCAGCGGCTCCAGCGGCACCTGCTCGCGACGTGCCTCCCAGCGTCCCTTCTCCAGCCGGTTGTACGTGAGGATGTTCTCCACGAGCCGGCCCAGCGCGTCCGCCTCCGCGATGATGCGGGAGGGGTAGTTGCCCGCGCCCGGCATTCCCCCCACCCGCCGCTCCAGCGTCTCCGCCATGACGCGGATGGCCGACAGCGGGGTGCGCAGCTCGTGAGAGACGGTGGAGACAAACTCCGAGCGCAGCGCCAGGAAGCGCACCTTGCGCTCGTGCGCCAGCACCGCCAGCCCGACGATGGCCAGCGCCAGCGCCCCGCTGAACCCGAGCAGCAGCGTCTTGAGCCGGTACCGCGACTCCAGCTCCGAGACGGCGGCTACCGTCCGCGGCGACTCCAGCGCCACGGCCAGGGTGGAGAGGAGCGCCGGGGTGTCCGTGCGCGACAGCGCCAGGCGATCCTCGTCGTCCAGCAGCGCGCGCTCGCGCATCTGCTCCCGCACCCGCTCGATGAGCGCGGTGGCGCCTACCTGGATGCCGCGCGCCCCATCCTTCCCCAGCGGCTCGACGTACCAGCCCTCGGGCCGCAGCTCCGCCTCCGCCAGGGGGAGCGACAGAGGCACGCTCATGCCAGGCTCCGCGGCAGCGCGCTGGTTGAAATCCACGTAGTCCACGTGCGTCAGCTCCGACAGCTGGGCAATGCGCGCGCGGAGGAACGCGAAGTCGGCGTGTCCAAACGCCTCGCGGCGATCGAGCAGCACCCGCTGGAGCCCCTCGACCCGGGCGCCGCTCACCCCCTGCACTCCGTCACGCAGGAGCGAGCGCATCAGCAGGGGATCAGGCCGTCCACCTGCCTGGAACCGCTCCAGGAGCCACAGCGCCGCGACCGTGTCCTTCGCGACAGGCAGGACGAAGCGCGCGCGGTGGGACAGCCACTCGCGGAGCGTGCGCTCCACCCCCGAGGCATCGGCGGACTTCAGCGCTGCCAGGAAGCGGTCCATCAACAGCAGCCGCTGCGCCCACGGCTCCTCCGGATCCTCCTCCGCTGCGAGCGTGCCCGGCCCTCGGGCCTCCAGCGCTCCATGGAGCATCTGGGCGGGCGCCGCAGGGCCTCCGCGCGGCGCCGAGGTCCGTGGCAGGAGCTGGCGTCCCGCTCGGAAGAGGAGCAGGTCCGAGTCCGGCACGAGCGGATCCACCGCGGCCTGCTGGAGCCTCGGCCCGGCCTCCTCCAGCGCCCGCCGCAGCGAGTCCGTCAACGCCTGCCGCGCGTAGAGCTCGAGCGCGCGGCGCCGGTCCTCCAGCGCACGCCGACCCTCCTCCCGCTCACGCGCGAAGATGCCGTGCAGCGACCCCAGGCCCACAGCGAGCACCGCGAGCCCAAGGCCGATGCCGGCCAGCACGGGCAGGAGCCGGCGCCACATCGGCTAGCGCAGCCCGGGCGGCGAGCGCTTCACTCCCCGCACGGGTCCTCCCTGCTGCTGGAGCCGGACATGCCGAGTGTTTACACCACATGAGGACCCAAGGCACGGCCCCCGGCGGCGCACTCTGGACGAACCTGTCTGCTTGTATGACAGGTTGGCCTGGCTCGCTCCCCAAGCCCTGATAGAGGAGGCGGCGGCTCCCAAGCCCCCACGTCATGCCCACCCGAAACGAATGAAGTCCAAGCCGGAACCACTTGTTCACCCGGCGGTTGCAGCCCCACCCAAGAACCCAGCCCCTGAGTCAAAGCCCAGCACGCTCGGTGCGCTGGAGTCCCACCTGTGGGAGGCGGCCAACATCCTCCGGGGAGCCCGGTCGAGCGCACCGACTGGAAGTCGTACATCCTGCCGCTCCTCCGAAGGAGCACTCCATAAAGCAGGGGGAGCGGAAGCAATCGACTATGCCACCTGACCGAACCGTGCTCTGGAAGCTCTCATGCCTGCTCTTGGCCAGTGCTCTGCTCGCGGCCTGTGCCAGCACCCCCAGCCCCTCCTCACGGAGGGACTTGCGCCTCGACACGGAGACCGCGAGCCGCCTCCGCCACGCGGCCACCGCAGCGAAAGCGACCAGAGGCCTTGCCCCTGCCGCCTCTAGGGCCGTGGCCTCCAGCCTCGTCCAGCATGCTCCTCTCCTGCTCGCACTGCTGGAGAGCGATAACGCGGTCAATGACTTCGAGGAGCGCCTCGTGGAGTGTGCCCAGCAGGCCGAGCGTCAGGTGAACTCCTCGCACTTCGGCAACCGCTCCCCCACTCGTGCGGAGTGCGGTGAGGAGGTGGAGGTGGACGGCTGCGCCAAGCCCATCACCCGCGCCATGCTCCTGGGCCAGCAGAAGCACGTCCTCGCCCTCCAGTGCGCTCAAGAAGTCCTCGAGCAGCTCTGGCCCGCACCTTTCAGCCTCGAGCAGCGCTTCCGCTACTACCGGAATGCCCAAGTCGTTGAGACCGTCAGCCGAGCCGAAGAGGAGCGCCTCGTCGCTCTGGGCTGTACCCGGGAGCTCTGGCGCACCATCAAGCCCGACATCGTCCTTCATGCTGATCGCAGCAGCCTGCGGAGCTCCGCCCTCACCCTGGACTTCAAGTTTCCTTGCCCCGACACCAATGAGCCCCGGTGGACGCTCTATGGAGAGAACAGCGCCTATTTCGGGGAAAACCAAGGCGAAATCTACAAGGCAGCACTGGGGGGAAAAGCCCTGCTCATCTCGCCACAGGCGGGGATCGTCCCATGAGAGAGAACATTCCCGTCATCCGCTTGAAGACGGATACCGACAGGCTGGTGGCCCGCGATGGCGTCGTCCTCTGCTTCTTCATGCGCCGCTCCCACCCCGAGGTGGCCCCCGCCATCTGGCGCGCCCTGCAGACCTATCTCCGCGCCACTCCCCCCCAGTCGCTGGCCTGGTATGGCTCGGACGATGGCGACACCCTCCCCCTCGATGACAAGGGCTGGCAGCACATCCGAAAGCGAATTCTCGAGCGCCCCGGCGGGATCGCGTGGATCGTTGAGCTAGAAGAGAACTGTAGTGAGGTGGGCGGCTACCACTTCGAGTACCACGGCCGGAAGCTCGATGACCCGCTCTACTCGCATGATGAGGACGCCACCAGCGGGGTGGCCTTCTCCTTTCCCACCGAGTACCTCTTGGAGCATGGCCCCGCCCACTTCCGCGCCCTGGCCCTCGAGCTGGCTCGCGAGCTGCCCTTCAGCTTCGGCTACGCCAGCCTCGCCTTTGTTGCCCCTCATGGCCTCTGGTACGCAGCTCGGCGCGAGCTGATCGGCTATCTCACCCGCTACCTGGGCTTGGACCTCTATCATCTCACCGATACCAGCCGGGCCATTGGCACGCGCGCCCGAGGTGCCTACTGGCTCACCTTCCTCGGCCAGCCTCTGCTCGGCCAGCTCGGCGGCCTGGAGGGCCTGCGCCACACGCTCCCCTTTCCTGACGTCTCCTTCCAGAGCATGGAAGGCGAGCGCCTGCTCATCTCTCTGGGCGAGTGGCCCGATGCCATCGACACCGCCAAGGCGCACCACCCGCCCCAATACCGGGCGCTGGCGCAGCTGCTGGAGCCCTTCCTCTACGAGGAGCGCACCGGCTTCTTCTCCCTCAACAAGGACAACATGCGCCGCTGGCTCCGCCGGCTCTGCTAATGAACCAAACCTTGCTCCGGAAGCTCGCGGGCCTGCTCTTGGCCAGTGCCCTGCGCGCTCCAGCGCCGCAGGCCGCAGCTACTTGGGCGCGGATATCCAATAGGGCCATTGTGCCGAGAAGCTTCCACCCGCAGACTCGATACCGATGATGAACTTGTATTCCCCCCAGCGAGGAGGAGACACGTGATTGCCATAGAAACACTTGGTCTGACTGGCGGTGGTATCTGTCCAGACAAGGCCATCCTTCGCGCCATCCGCACCGGGAGCGTGCGTCGAGTTGTTCCAACGATCTGCAAATGAGTAGACCTTCAGTGTGTACGACTTCCCCATAGGAGCCGTCACGCAGATGCTCACAACGTGGTTCGCATCGATCAGGTAGTAATCCTTGTCGGTGGCTGAGGAGAGATAGCTGTAGAAGTCGCCCTTGGCAGTCAGCGCAGAGGGAATGCGCAGGACTTCATCCGGCAGACCGTCGGCATCCGCATCCCTCCCCTCATTGGGCTCGTAGTTGTCCCACTGGTTCGTCTTCAGGTGAATTGGCATGGGGGGCACGCTCGACAGCTTGTTCCAGGTGTCGTTCCCAAACTCCTGGCAATAGACGTTGCCACTGGCATCCGATGCGAGCACGTCGAGCCGGCCATCGGCATCGAGGTCCCAGATCGAGCGCAGTGCCAGGTTGGAGTTGGCAAGCCGTGCTCTCGAGGAGACGTTCTCGACGAAGTCCTTGCGGATGGGATCCCACAAGCTCAGGCGGAGTTCACTCCCCGAGGCGTGGACGCGGTCAGGATAGCCATCACCATTGACATCAAAGAGGCCGATACCTGCCGCCTCAGCGAAGTTCTCGGATACGCCGTCCCGGTCTACGTCCGTCAGGCCTTGCCAGAGAGTGTTTGTCTCGCTCGGTGAGCCAGGGCGAGGGGATCCGCCGAGATCATACTCCCAGAAGCGGAGGATGCTTGGGTTGGCAGTGTCTGGAACGTTGGAGCTGGAGTAGACGACGTTGGAGCGCAGGCTCTCCCCGAAGCGGTAGAGCGAATAGACCATGCCTCCGTGGAGCTCCGGGATGTGGGTCGTGAAGCAGGCTCCTGCGGGGCAGTAGGGTTGAACGGCCAGTGTCGTGGGATGGATTCGAGAGGCAAACAGGTTGCCCGCCCAATATGTGGGGGCAGTGGGTTCAAAGTAACCATTGCCGAAGATGAACTCCGCCTTTCCATCTCCATCCAAGTCTGTGAGTGTCCGTCCCGCATGATATTCGCAGGCCCCCTGAGGATCGGGCACGCTGCCTGCGAGGTCGAGGATGCCTCTCGTGGGATCAAAGCGGAAGATCCGGGTTCCTACGGTCCCACACCCTACGGCCGCGAAGAACTCGACCTTGCCATCCCGATCCAGATCCGAGGCCAGGAAAAGCGAAGCATCATACACCCCGGTGGAGTTGGCATATTGAGCCACGCTGCCGTCTGGACGCAGTTTGTAGAACCTGGGGGTGTTTCCATTGCCCGTGAGGACCTCCAAGGACTGGATGTCGGGACCATATTGATCGTAGTTGTCAATGTCTGCCACCAAGGGCTCGCCTCGGGCGTAATTGTGGGCAGGGGCTGAGTAGTTGAGGAATGCTGCCCCACCGCTGTCCAACAGAGCGAAGCCGAAAGAGTCGTGGACGATCACCTCATGCCGACCATCGCCGTTCAGGTCAGCCGACCGTACACCGGGGTAGCCCAGAGAATAGGCCAGGCGGAAGGGCCAGCGGCCACTGCAATCGCTGAAGCAGACGCGATCCACATAGCCGCTGCAGCCATTATCCCGTGCGTCACCGCAGACCTCCGGTGCGCCTGGGTAGGAGGTGGGATCGGCGTCGTTGCAGTCCCAATCTGGCTGCCCATCAGTGTCTACATCTTTCGCGGGTACCCACCCCGCAGAGGCTCGGCACGCATGCTGTACAGAGGTGCTCGAGGCAGCGACACCGTCTCCGTCATTGTCTCGATACAAGGCATGAGCGGCCACGCCCTCATCGGCTTCCCCGTTACAGTCATCATCTACCTGGTTGCAGACCTCGGCAGCCCCTGGATGAATGCTTGCAGTGAAGTCCTGGCAGTCTCCCGAGGTTGATACGAACCCAGCTGGAGCCGAGCAGGCCTGCACGAGCACGGTACCGCCGAAGCCGTCACCGTCCTGATCCTGGTAGAAGAGGGACTGCGTGCCCTCGTCGACGAGACCATCGCAGTCGTTATCCTCCAGATCGCACGTCTCGGCGGACACCACACACTCGCAACCGTTCGTGGCGGAGCCGTCCCTGTCCACCGTCCCTGAAGCGCAGGGCTTTGGGGAGGGTTTGCACCCCGCGAGGCCACATAGCATCACGATCAAGGCGATCCAGAAGTGAGCGCGCCTTCCTGCCATGAATTTCCTCATAGCCAGGCAGGGTACCCAGGGCGAAAGGACAGGGCTGTACCACCAAAGGCTCCACCCGGGCATTGACGGGGTCAAGCGCAGGTGCGTACACAACGAAGGTCCGCCAAAGGCCGCGGCCGCCCCTTGAGGAACGCAGCCGTGGTGAGGAGGGACAGAGCACCGCCCCCGGTGGCTCCCTGAACTTCATACCCCCAGGGTTGATGGACGAGTAGACCCGATGCGTCATCCCTGGCCAGTCGCTCCAGTGCTGCCCTTCTACATGAGAGAAGTTCCCCGAGGACGGTTCGAGGAGGGTTGCTGCGTCCGTTCTGTTAGCCTCCCACACTACCCAGGAGGTTGAGTTCATGCGCGAGGGCGCCCACATCTCTCCTTCGGCCACGTCGCCGATCCCGAGCAAGAGGCTCGTGAGAGTCCGCCCATGAGCGGGCGCGAGAAGAGCCGCGTTGCGGAGGTGTCCCGCGGCACGGATGTGGGCGGCTACGTGGTGGAGGCCCAGCTTGGCGAGGGCGGCTTCGGCACCGTGTTCCTCGCGCAGCGGGGAGGCGAGCTCTACGCGCTGAAGCTCCTGCCGCTGGAGGAGGTGGGAGAGTGGGGCGTGCGGGAGATGCTCACCCTTGCCCGGGTCGAGCACCCCCATGTGGTGCGTCTGCTGGGGCACGGCCGGTGGCCGGACAAGAAGCCCCGGTACTTCGTGGTCATCATGGAGTACGTGCCAGGGCGGCGCCTGGAGGTGTGGGCGAGCACGGAGAACCCCTCGGCGCGGGAGGTGGTGCACAAGGTGCTGGGCGTGGCGCGGGCCCTGGACGCCATCCAACGGGTGAAGGTGGTCCATCGGGACGTGAAGGAGGCGAACATCCTGGTGCGCGACGACACCGGCGAGGCGGTGCTGGTGGACTTCGGCGTGGGAAGTGACGAGGAGGCCTCCTGGCGGACAGGGGGGCTGCTGCCACCAGGGACGCCGGACTACCGCAGCCCCGAGGCCTGGCGCTTCGAGCGGGAGAACAAGGGCGTCCCGGGAGCGCACTACCGCCCCACGCACGCGGACGATCTCTATGCGCTGGGGGTGGTGCTCTACTGGCTGCTGACGAATCGGAGGCCCTTCTACGTGGCAGGGGAGGGGCGGAAGGGCGTGGACGCCGTCCTTACTGAGGCAGCGAGGCCCCCTCACCTCCTCAACCCTCGGGTGCCCGTGGAGCTGAGCGAGCTGTGTCTGCGCTTGCTGGCGAAGAAGCCCGAGGAGCGCCCTCCGGATGCGCGGGCGCTGTGCACGGAGCTCACGGCGTTGCTGGAGCGGCAGGAGGCGCCCTGGGAGGCGCCGCTGTGTGAGGCCTTCAGCGTGCACACCGTGACAACACGCTTGGGCCCAGGGGCGGACGAGGTGGCTCATTATCTGAGGGCGGCTCGGGAGGCCGAAGCGCGGCCCCGGCGAGGACGGCGCCCCTTCGTGGCGGTCGAGGCCATGCCCTCCTCACCCTTGGCTCTTGTAGCGGAGCCTGCTCAAGTCTCGCTGCCATCCGCGAGCGCAGTGGATCCTCACGTCTTGTCTCGGGCGTTGAGCGTCTCACTGCGGGTGGCGGTGGGACTGACCGTCGCAGGAATCATGGGGGGAGGCGTGGTCGCGTTCTGGGGATCCTCGCCCCGCACCTCCAGCCCGCCACTGCTCTCCGTCCAGACGGCGGGAGGGCCGCGCGCAGGGTCCTTCGAGTATGCCCCGGAAGTAACCTGGGAGGTGGGCTGGAAAGTGGCGCCTCCCTAGAAGCCGCCGGAAGCTACCGGCGGCGACTTCTTCGTTACCGGGGAGGTAGCTCTCGTGGCTCCCTCCACGTTGAGCGACAAGGGAGAGGCTTCCGTGAAGAACCCGCAGCAGAAGCAGCAGAAGGGCCTCGGTCCCGTGGGCAAGGCGATCACCACGGGCAGTGCCTGCCTCACCCTGGCCTGCACCGGGCCCCAGGTGCGTCCCGAGCCTCCCGACGAGCCGTGCCCTTCCGGCGCTGTCCAGGCCATGGCCAAGCTGGACATCGACATCGGCGACACCAAACGTGGGCTCCTCCTTGGCTCACATACCGAGATCCTCTCCGTGAGGGAGGGGTGGACCCACGTGAGGATCCCCTCGGCCTTCAAGGACCTGCCCCCGAACGCCCTGGTGAAGGGGCGGCTCCTCTTAGGTGGCGATCGCGTGTACGGGCGGTTCACCCAGGCGCAGGAGTACGAGGGTACCCGCACATGGCCTGTTTGCATGGAGCTGGAGGACAGCGACGGCAAGCGCGGCCTGGAGTTGGAGCCCGGCTCCACGGCTGATACCGCGAAGGTCTTCAACTCCGTGGTTGTGAGAGCGGTGGATCGCTTCAAGTGAGCCTGATCCGGGCGTGCGGCCCCGGCAGCGGAGCACTCTTGAGCGGGAAGGCATGGTAGAGGCGACCTCCCAGGACGCTACGTTGCGCCCCCACTCAGGAGGTTCTGTTCCGTGCTCGCCTCGTCCCCCGCCGTTCTTCTGGCGCTGGCACTTCTCGTGGGCGCCACTGCCACTGCGCAGTCCCGAGCCATCCCCTGCGAGATGGGAACACGGCGCATCGAGCTGAAGGCGGAGCCCTCCGGCGGGGTGCCCGAGCTGTGCATCGGCCCGGGCCTGTCCACCACGCTCCTCTTCTACGGCGCGGAGCTCCTCGCGGGTGGCGTGACCGTGGACGGGCGGGAGCGCTTCACACTGGTGGAGGTGGGCAACACCGTGCTCCGGCTGGTGCCTTCTGAGCGCATGGTGTCGGAAGATCGACTCCGGCTGACGGTACGCTTCAAGGACGGAGAAGCCCCGACGAGCGTGGCTGTCTGGCTGGTGGTGTACCCCGGGCATGTGGAGCCCTTGGTCGAGGTGTATCGCGAGAAGCGCACGGTCGAGTCCTACCAGCAGGAGGCGAAGGAGAAGGACACCCTGCTCCATCAGTGCCAGGAGGACAACGAACGGCTGCACGCTGAACAGGAAGGACCCGGGGGGCTCGCGGGACTGCTTGCCACGGGGCTCATGGACAAGGAGGGTGTCGCCTCCAAGAACCTCATCAAAAGCATCGTCCGCCACCCCGAGAATGTCGTCTACGTGTTCGGGGCCAACAGCTATCGCTCCGCGAGCAGGGTGGCCGTAGAGCTGGAGTTGGCTCTCACCCAAGAGATGCAGCCCTGGCGCGCAGTCAGAGCGGAGCTGGTGGGGCCAGGACGCCGCACGCTGCGTGTGAAGCCGCCCTGGCAGCGGGAGCCCATCACTTCCGGCGTGGAGGACAAGCGCGTGGTGATCGAGGCGGAGGCGACGGAAGCAGAGACCCGAGGGAGCTTCACCCTCAAGTTGTGGGATGCGGATGGGACCCGCAGCGTCATCATCTCCAGGGTGACGTTCCCGTAGAGGGCCTGCCCACTCTGGTACCCGCTGTCCCATGCCTTCCAAGAAAAGACGGGTGATCCGCCGTCCTGCGTAGATAACCAGCAGGGGTGTTCACCGAAGCCCCCACTGTCGAGGACCTCGTCCGCCACCTGCTCTGCGGCAACGGCCCTCAAGTACCAGCTGCACCAGGACGATTCTCTGTTCGAGAAGGCGTACGGGTACATCAAGCAGTACTACTGATGCTCCGAGAAGCCCTCAGCGGCGGGGGTCCCAGAAAAATACTGCTCGAAATCTTCCCAGGAAACTCTGCGGGTCGGGGCTCGAAAATCCCCTTGTAAGCCTCACTTCCCGACCCCTTCCTGAGAGTTCCTGCCATGCGTATCTCAACGAACGAGAATACCAAGTCTTTCCAAGACTTTAACTCCGTCTCACAGACTCCTCCTCGTGCTCCTGCCGGTGCGCCTCAGGGTGCTCGGAGCACCCCTCCGACGGACGGATTTGAAACCTCCCATTCGATTGGTACGCGCTCCGCGGCGCGCATGGACGCCTTCCAGGCCGCCAGCACCTCCTACGTGGTCCGGGCGGGGGACTCTCTGAGCGGCATCGCCCAGCGCTTTGGCACCACTGTGGACGCGCTCCAGCGTGCCAACAACATCTCCAACCCCAACCTCATCTACGCCGGCCAGACGCTCACCATCCCCAGCGGGAGCTCCACCCCTCCCACCCAGCCAGGCACTCCCTCCACCTATGTGGTCCGGGCTGGGGACTCGCTCACTGGCATCGCCCAGCGCTTTGGCACCACCGCTGACGCACTGCAGCGCGCCAACAACATCTCCAACCCCAACCTCATCTACCCCGGCCAGACGCTCACCATCCCCAGCGGGAGCTCCACTCCCACCAACCCTACCAATCCAGGCACGCCCACCAACCCGGGCACGCCGCCGGGCTCTCTCACCAACGCGCCGAACCACACGTTCACCCTCCAGGAGCTGTGGCCCACCATCTCGCACCACGCCAACCAGTACGGCTTTGATCCGAAGATCCTCGCGGGCATGGTCTTCCAGGAGTCGAGCTTCAAGAACCACCTGGTGCACACGGACGGCACGGGGCACGGCCTGCTGGGCTACGACGACAACGGGCTGCTGGGCGACTTCGAGCAGTGGGTGCGCGCCAACAAGCCGGGCCAGCAGAACTTCTACGCCGGCCGGGGCCACAACGCGACGAGCATCCCGCCGGACTGGCAGATCGAGTTCGCCGCCAAGAAGCTGGCGGACTTCTCGCGCACCTACGGCGGTCCGCACGCGGCGGCGCGTGCCTGGCACCGCGGCCCGGGCCTGATGAACGATGCGCGCGGCCACAACTACGAGCAGCTCATCCGCAGCCACGTGAACACGCTCTTCCCCGGCGGCCAGACGCCGAGCATCCCCACCACGCCCACCCCGCCCGTGGGCTCGGGCGTCTCCACCACGACGCAGGAGGCCAACCGCTTCTTCGCCACGCAGTGGGGCCCCACGGCCTACAACAGCGGCGGCCACCCGTATGGCTTCAATGACTGCGGGCCCACCTCCGGCGTGATGGCGCTCGCGGCGCTGGGGCTGATGACGCCCGCCACGGCCCAGACGGCCTCGGCCTCGATCGACCGGGTGCGTGACTCGGTGCTCGGCTACGACAGCCAGTACTCCGCGCGCATGGGCACCTCTCAGCTGGCCCAGGGCCTGCGGGCGCTCGGCGCGCAGACGGCGCTGTTGTCCGGCCCTGTGTCGAGCGCGGTGGACCAGGCGCTCGCGCGCGGCAACCCCGTCATCCTCGGCGGCTATGGCACGTGGTCCGCCTGGGGCTCTCAGCAGCAGGCGGCCGGCAACTACCTCAATGGGAGGGACCCTGGCGGCCACTTCGTCACCGTGCTCGGCAAGACGCAGGACGGGCAGTACCTCCTGGGCGATCCCTTGATGAAGGGGGGCTCCATCACCGTGAGCGCCCAGCAGCTCGCCACCTTCTACGGCAACAACGGCTTCGGCATGCTCGAGGTGTCCCGGCCGGCGGCCTAGTCAGCTCTCGAAGAGTTCCTGGGTGGAGTGCGCGGTCGCGGCTTTGCGCAGCCAGAGCTTGAGCTGCGTGAGGTCTGTGCAGGCCATGATTCGCCCGCGGGCTGCCTCATCCACCTCCAGGCCCCGGGCGTCGAGTACCTCGAACAGCGACGCCCTCTCGCCCTCCTGGAGCCCTTCCTGGAGTCCCTTCTCACGTCCCTCAGCCACCCACCGCCGGACGAAATCGGTCTGATACTCGTACCTGCCACTCTTCATCAGCGCCTCCAGGAATCGGCGGGCCGCCTCGCTGAGCGTAGACACGGCCAGATCAACGTAGAGCTTGGAGCGATCCTCTTCAAGGCCCTTCGCCGTGCTCATGATGGCCTGGACAATGGCCAGGCCTACCTCCTCGTGCCCATGCGCCATGGCCGACAAGACCGCCAGCTCCGGATCCCGCCCGGCCACCTGCTCGTCCACGATGACAGGAATGGCGTCCGGCCCCACCACCAGCGGCTGGAGTACGAAGCCGGGATGGCCCAGCTCGATGGGCTGGGCACACCAGCGAGCCACCGCCTTGTCCGGCGCCACCACGAGCAGGGCGGTGGGACAGCCCACCCGTGAGCGCAGGCTGGTGAGGTACAGCGGCCAGGTCTTCCGCTTGTCCTCATCCCGCGAGAGCTGCACCTCCACGACAATGGCGAAGATGGGCTTGCCCTCCAGCAGCAGCACCACCAGGTCCGCCCGGTACTCGGTGGGAACCACCTGGGTGAACTCGGCGGACTCCACCCGCGCCTCCGACCAGGCCGGCAAGCCGAGGCCGAGCGCGTCCTGAATCAGCTCGGGCGCCAGCGTGGGGCGGTTGCGGAACAGGGCCAGCAGCCCTTCGTGTAGCATCGAAGCCATGCAGCGCCACCCTACTCAAGGGGTCTGACGGCAACCGACCTCCCTCCCCCGTCATCCGCGCTACGCTCCCTTCCTAAACGGCTGCACGGTCTCCTCTTCTTCGAAAGCTCTCCATGCGAGTCCCCCTCACCGCGCTCCTCCTGCTGGTCGCACTCCCCGTTCCCGCAGCCTGGTCAGCGGACGCTCCCGCCGTCTCCGCGCCCTCCTGGGCAGAGGTACGCAAGGCCCGCGTCACCCGCCTGCTGCCCGAGGCCATGAAACGTGCCGCAGTGGATGCCTGGGTGGTGGTGTGCCGCGAGAACGCCAATGATCCGCTGGCAGCCCACGTGGGCGGAGAGAACGCCAGCGCCCCTGCCGCCTTCCTTTTCCTGCGCGAGGGCGAGCACCTGCGCTCAGTCGCGCTGTCGCCCGAGGGCGAGGCCAAGGCCCTGCGCGATGTGGGCCTGCACGATGAGGTAGAGCCCCTGCCGCGAGGCACTGACCTCTATGCCAAGGTGGCCGAGCGGCTGGCTCGCGTAAAGCCGCGCCGCATCGCGCTCAACTTCTCGGAGGGGATGTCCGTCGCCGACGGGCTGTCGTCCACACAGCGCATGCGCCTCACCGCCGCGCTGCCCCCGCCGCTGCGCCAGCGGCTCGTCTCGTCCGAGGAGCTCGTCACCGAGTGGCTGAGCATCAAGCTGCCCGAGGAGGTGGACGTGATGCGACGCGCGGCCGTCCTCACCGCACAGCTGGAAGAGGAGGCCTACCGCCAGGTCGTCCCCGGCCGGACCCGCGACTCGGATGTGGCGCGCTTCCTCAAGCGGCGCATGGCCGAGCTGGGCGTCACCGATGCCTGGGCGCCGGACCAGAACCCCAACGTCAACTCGGGCCCGGACCGCGGGCACTCCCATGCCACCGATCGCGTCATCCAGCCGGGGGACTTCATCCAGACGGACTTCGGCATCTCCGTGCAGGGCCGCTGGGTGACGGACATCCAGCGCTTCGCATACGTGCTCGCGCCCGGCGAGACGAAGGCCCCGCCCGAGGCGCTCGAGAAGTGGGAGCGGGCAAAGAAGGGTAATCGCCTGGCGCTTGCCGCGCTCAAGCCCGGTGTGCGCGGCTGGGACGTGGACAAGGCCCAGCGTGACTGGATGCTCCAGGCGGCCAGCGAGCCCGTCATGTGGGGCACCGGCCATCCCGTGGGCTACTGGGCGCACGACGTCGGCCCCGCCCTCTCGGGAGCGCAGAAGGGCCAGCCCGCCAAGGGCTCCTCCGCGCGCATCATCCGGCCCGGCCAGGTGTTCGCCTTCGATGGCTTCTTCGCCTGGAAGCTGCCCACCCCAGGCGAGACGAAGACGATCTCCGTGGAGGAGATGGCCGTGGTGACGGAGACGGGGGCCGAGTACCTCATCCCTCCCCAGGAGGACCTCATCCTCATCCCCTCGCCCACTCCCCGCCCCTGACGCGCGATCAGCTGCCCGGGTGAAGCGCACGGCGCTAGCGCACCACCGGTACGTGGTCGAAGTCCATGTTCGCCACGGGCGTCAGCTTCTCGAACTTGTCGCCGCGCTTGTCCTGCGCACGCGCCTGCTGGATGAGGTGGTACAGCTCGGCGGCCTGCTCGCGGGTGCGGACGCGCTCCGGGAGCTGGTTCCAGAGCCGCATCAGGTCCTCGTAGGACACGTTCCGCACCCAGTACGAGCCGCGAAGCTTCTCCGCGAACAGCGCCACCACCAGCGAGAGCTGCGTGGGCCCGGACGCCGCCTCCATGCTCTGGCGGACGATGGCCGCGGGCAGCGCCTTCTCCACCTTCTGCGAGGTGCCGGCCTCCAGCGTGGTGCCCGGATCCTTGTACCGGATGCGCAGCGTGGCGAAGGAGGGCGCCGTGAGCGCCTGGGCCTCCCGGAACTTCACCTCGTACAGCGCCGTCACGGTGTGCCCCGCGCCGATGTCCCCCGCGTCCACCTTGTCATTGGCGAAGTCCTCCTTGTTCAGCAGGCGGTTCTCGAAGCCGATCAGCCGGTAGCGAGAGACGACCGCCTTGTCGAACTCGAGCTGCACCTTCACGTCCCGGGCGATGAGCTGGAGCGTGCCGGTGAGCTGCTCGACGAAGAGGCGCCGCGCCTGCGGCAGCTGGTCCACATACGCGTACTGCCCGTCGCCCACCTGCGCCAGCCGTTCCATCAGCACGTCGTTGTAGTTGCCCATCCCGAAGCCCACCGTGGTGAGCCGCACGCCGCGCCGCGCGTACTCCTTGATGGACTCGAAGATGTCATCCGCGCCGGTGATGCCGTTGTTGGCCACGCCGTCCGAGCACAGGATGACGCGGCTGACCGTGCCCTCGCGCACCTGGCTGGCGGCGATGGCGTATGCCATCTCCAGCCCGGCCTGGACGTTGGTGGAGCCCTCCGGCTTCAGCGACTCGATGGCCGAGAAGATGCGCGAGCGGTTCGTGGCCCGCGTGGGCTCGAGCACCGTGCGGGCGCTGTCGCCGTACACGACGATGGCCAGCGTGTCCCGCGAGTCGAGCTGCTCCACCAGCAGCGCCAGCGAGCGCTTCACCAGCCCCAGCCGGTTCTCCATGGCCATGGAGCCGGACACGTCGATGGTGAAGACGAGGTTCGCGGGCTGGCGCTCGGAGGCGCTCACCTCGCGGCCTTTGATGCCCACGTGGAGCACGTGGTAGCCGCGGCGGTTGGGCGACGGGAACGCCTCCACCTGCACCCCGAAGGGCGCGTCGCCCGGATTCGGGTAGTCGTACTTGAACGCGTTGATGAACTCCTCCACGCGGATGCCCTCCTCCTCCGGGAGGTGGCCGCGCGCCAGGTACGAGCGCGCCAGCGTGTACGAGGCGCTGTCCACGTCCACCGAGAAGGTGGAGACAGTCTCCTCCTCCGTGTCGATGGTGGGGTTCACCCCGTAGTGCTTGAAGTACATGTCCCCGAACGGCTTGCCGTTCACCACCGCCAGCCCGGAGAACTCCGCCGAGTCCTTGCCCTCCAGCTTGGAGCGGGAGTCGATCTCCTGGGGCTGCCGCGGGGGCCGGGGGCGGCTGTTGCTGATGGACTCGTTGCTGATGGACTCCGTGCTGGACTGTCCAGAGTCCTCGGGGGAGGCCGCCGGGGCCCTCATGGCGCAGCCCGCCCCCAGGGCGAGCAGGGAGGCCACCGAGAATGCTGCCAGCGCGAGCTTCTTCATCGTCATTGTCGTCTTCATGGTGTCCCTCTCGCTCTCAGAGGCCCGTGGTGGAGATCGTCACCGGAATCGCAGGGAGGGAGGACTCCTCCCCGGTGGCCGCTTCCACCGGCACCGGACGGGACGATACCACCGCCCTCGAGGGCTTCCGCTCAGGCGCGGGGCGCGCCACCACCAGCCGCCGGATCTTCCCCACCACCTGGTCCGCCAGCTTCTGCGTCGCGCTCGCCAGCATCTTCTTCTTCATCCACTGCGTCTTCAGCTCGTTGTGCCAGAGGTTGACGCGCTCCTGCTCGTGCACCCGCTCGTTCACGGTGAAGAGCAGCGTGCCCGTCCTCACGTCGAACAGCGTGGCCTCCAGCACCCCCGCAGTCTCCAGGGTGTGCCCCGGCAGGAACAGCGCTCCCAGCACGGTGAGGTAACCCCACGCCACCGGGTTCATGTACGAGTCGTCCACGAAGCGGTGCCGGTAGATGAGCAGGTAGTCGCAGCGATAGCGCGCCGCCAGCTCCCGCAGGCCGGAGATGCCTCGGTCCACCGGGAAGTCCGTGGACACCTCGCTGGCCAGCTCGAACTCACCGGACGCATCCAGCGCATCCGACAGCACCGCCGTCACGGCCGGGAGCGGCACGTCCATGTCCAGCGCGTAGGCGCCCTGCACCGGGACGATGCCCACACGCGCCTTCTCCTCGAGGAACACCGGAGCCGCCAGCACCTCGCGCAGCGCCCCCTCCGAGATGCTGCCTGCGTTGTCCCGGGTGAAGTGGTTCTCGGTGAGGACCGGAGGCGGCGCGGGCTCGTCCGACATGGACTCGGTGCTGTTGAACGACATGGGCGCCAGCTCGGCCGCCAGCGGCGCCCGGGACGTCGCGCACCCCGTCCCGCTCAGCAGGGCGAGCAGCGCCATATAGAGGAGGGTGTTCGAGGGCTTGGAGCGACGAGGGCGGCGCGGCAGTGAGTGAAGGGAAGTGTGCGACATGAGTCCTCCGGGCTTCCGGCCAAGGGTGACCGGGACGCACGGAAAGGTCTCACTGGCGGCCTCGGGAAGCTTCCAGGCCGCCTCATTTCTTCCTCACGGTTTGCTCATGCGGGGCCGCCGCCTGGGCGTGCCGCGTGCTGCGTGCTGCGAAGGTGAGGCTCAGTCACCTGGAAGAAGCCCATCAGCTGCAGAAGGTTCTCCGCCTGCGACGACAGCTCTTCGGCCATGCTCGACAGCTCCTCGGCCGCCGAGGCGTTCCGCTGCGTCGCCTGGTTCACGCTGAGCATCGCCTGGTTGACCTGGCCGACGCCCGCCGACTGCTCCTTCGACACGGCGGCAACGTCCTTCACCAGGTGTGCGGTCGTCCCAATCGATGGGACGAGCTCGCGCAGCTGCGCTCCCGAGCGCTCGGCGATCTGCACGCTCTTCGACGCGAGTGAGACAATCTCCTTCGCGGAGACCTGGCTCCCCTCCGCGAGCTTGCGCACCTCGGATGCGACGACGGCAAATCCCCTCCCATGAGCGCCCGCGCGCGCGGCCTCGATGGTGGCATTGAGCGCAAGGAGGTTCGTCTGATACGCGATCTCTTCGATGACGGAGATGCGCGAGGCGATCTGCTTCATCGCCTCCACCGTCTCGGAGACCGCGCGGCTGCACGCCTCGGCGTCTGCCGCCCCCTTGATCGCGATCGTCTCCACGCGATGGCTGCTGTCGGCATTCTGGGCGATGGACGCGCTCATCCGGTGGAGGTTCGATGCCACCTCCTCAGCGGTCGCGGACTGCTCGCTCGTGCCGAACGAGAGCGCCTGGGACATCGTCGACAGCTGCGCTGACGCCGCGGAGAGCGCAGCCGAGCCAGCGCGAACCTCTCCAATCACCTGCGCCAGCCGGTGTTGCATCGAGCGGAACGCATCCGCCAGCATGCCGATCTCGTCGTGTGACTGGTGGTCGAGGCTCCCGGTGAGGTCGCCCTCCGCGATGCGCGTGGCGACGGCAGCGATCCTTCCCAGGGGCTTTGTGAAGCGACGGACCACGAGGATGACCGCGAGGCCCAGCGCACCGAGCGCGAGGACGCCCAGCAAGATCGTGAACTGGCGCAGCTCGTCGGCTGGCGCGAGCACCTTGTCGAGGGGTGCAAACACAGCGAGCGCCCACGGCGTCGTGGTGTGGCCGACGCGGAACGGGACCACGACCTCAATCGCCTCGGCGTTGAGGACCTCCGAGTGGACACGGGCGGTAGCCACGCGGGTGCTCGAGAGCGTGGACCTCATCAGCGTCTCGGCGGGCGAAGTACCGATGGGCTGTGCGCGAAGCTTCTCCGACGGATGCGAGACGAACGCGGCATTGTTGGAGATGAGGAGCGCATGTCCCGTCTCGAAGGGGCGGATCTTCGAGATCTCCTGCTGGAGCTGCTCGAGCGAGAGATCCACGCCCACCACCCCGAGGAACTTGCCGTCGATCAGGATCGGGACGATGACACTGGTGATCAGCGTCGGCTTGCCGACGATGGTGTAGCTGTACGGGTTCATGATGACCTCTCTCCCGCTCTTCTGCGGGAGGAGGTAGTAGTCGCTGGGCCCCCCCAGGGTTGTGTATTGGTAGTCGACGCTGGGCTCGAGCCTGATGTCTCCAGCGCCACGGTTCCAGTAGGGGAGGTACCGCCCCGTGACGTCCGTCCCAGGCGTGTTCACGAAGCTCGCGTCACGGCCGTCGAACGCGTTCGGCTCCCACACCGTCCAGATGCCGAGGAGCCCTGGATTCTCCTCCAGGACCTTCCTGAGCAGTGCGTCGCCGTGGCGGCGTTCGGTCAACCCAGAGGTCTTCTGGGCCACGAAGGCCTGCGCCACCGTTCTGGCGGGGATCATCGCTTCATCGAGCCGGGCCTTGATCATGGCCGAGTAGCGCTCGGCCACCTGGGTCGCGGTCTGGGTCGCCTGCTCCTCAGCGACATGCGACAACCGCCGGTTGACGACGAAGACGAGGATGCCGAGGGCGAGGGTGATGACGCCGCAAAGGGCGACGAGCAGCTTCGTCGCGAGGCTCTTCCGGAGTGCCATGGTTGGGTGCGCTCAGTAGAGCATGGAGCACCATGGCAGTCCCGAAAGCGGTCTCCCGACCGTCCGCACGCACGCTCGGCATCGGCAGTGAGGGGCGGACGGGCGCGCTGACTAGTAGTCGATCTCCATGTGCACCTTGAGGACCGTGCCCTCGGGCAGCGCCGGCAGGGTGCGCAGGTGGACCGTCAACGCCGTGCTGCGCCACATGCTCGTCTTGAGCTCGAACTGGAGGCGCTGATCAGCGCGCAGGTGCTCGAACTCGATGCCCCCTCCATCGCTGGAGTGGAGGTAGCCCGACACCCGCGTCACCCGATCCGACAGCTCGAGCCAGGCGCTGCAGCGCAGGGTGAACCCGGCGCAGTACCGGCTCACGGAGATGTTGGCCATGCCCCCCTTCTCCAGCTTCACGTCGAAGCTCATGTCCTGGCGGGCGTTGGCTCGCATCCCGGGAGTGGCCAACAGCTGCTTGCGCTTGTCCGCCATGTGCTCCATGGCCCGCGCGTAGAGCACATCCGAGAATCCCGCCATCGCATCGTTGAACGACGTGGTCGACATATGACCGCCCTCCCCACTTGAAGCGTTGCTGGAGAGCAACCACTGCAACGTAAGGGCCACTGGGCCCTCAGACGTGCTCTCAGAGGGCCGCTTCGCTGGACCCTCGCTGTCGACACGTCGAGTCATGGCCCCGAGTGCCGGGCCGACATGTCGAGGGCGCAAGATTTGCGGGTGAACACGCATGTGCGTGAAAATTTTTCGGCGGGGCTGTGCCCTCGAGACAGGACAACCCCAGGCGCCCACATTCACCTACGCGCGGGCCACCGTTACCACGGCCGGCAGCGCCTCGCCCTCGGTGGGGTGGGAGGCCTCCGCGAGCGCCTCGATGCGCAGCAGCAGCTCCTCGATGTGGGTGCGCTCCATGCGTGCGGCAGAGGGGTTTCCCAGATCCGAGAAGCGCAGCAGCGTGAGCTGAGCGGCCAGATCCTCCACCAGCCCCATGCTGTGCTCGAGCTCAGCGACGGCGTGCTCGTGCAGCCGGGCCAGCCGCTCCTTCACGCTGGCGGGAGCGACGGCGAGGGCGACCTCCATCTCCTCGATGCGCCGCAGCTGGGAGCGCAGCCGCAGGACGAACCGGTCCAGGAGCTGGTGCTCCCGGCCCTGCTCGGTGGCCCACGCGCGCTCCGCCGAGGCCTGCCGCCAGCACTCCTCCAGCCGGCCGGCCACCTCGTCCAGCCGCCGAGCCCGCTCGCTTCGGCCCTCCGTCACCGCACACCCCACGGCCTGCCCCGGTGCCAGGAGCACCGGCAGCATGAAGGGCCAGAGCACGAGCGCGACCAGGGCCTGGCCCGCGCGCACCTGGAAGGTGTCGCCTCGTCCGCGCACGAACACGAGCACGGCCGACAGCAGGCCCAGGACGACATATGCCTCGAGAATCCAGAGCGCAGTCATGGCCGCCTCCTCAACCCAGCGCGTTGAAGGCCCAGAAGCCCAGGGCCAGGGTGAACGCCAACATCATCCAGGAGATGCGCGCGAGGATGCCCACGCGGAAGGCATCCTCCTCGGTGAGGCTCATCGTGGAGGCTCCCAGCGCACTGCGCGTCACCTGCTCGGCCATGAGGCGCAGCAGCCGGTGGATGCGCGCGCCCGCTGCGGCCCCCGCGAGCAGGAAGGACGAGGTGAGCATGAGGGGCCCGCCCCACTCGGCGTTGAGCCTCGTCAGCATGTAGAGGGGCGAGGCGAGCCCCGCGAGCAGCAGCGAGCCCGTCGCCGCCGCGGCGAGCAGCGCCGCCACCAGCCGCGCGAGCGGGACGCGGGCCGCCAGCAGGATGCCCGTGGCGTAGATGGGGCCGAGCGAGGCCGCGAGCGACATCAGTACGTTGAGCGAGGCCAGCACCGCCGAGCCCCACCAGGCCTCCTTGCCACGCGCGACGGTGGCCGCCGCGGCGAAGAAGCTGGTGCAGCCGGCGATGATGCCCACCGAGCCGAGCACCAGGCCCTGGAGCCGCTGGGGATCCAGGAGCCGCTCGGTGACGGCGGCGGGATCTCTCAGCAGATCCACCAAGAGGGGCTGGCTGCCGCTGGGAGTCGTAGAGGCCTCGGCCTCCGCCAGCGGGGTGCGGTCCTCCGAGGACCAGGGGACGAACGGAGAGAGCTGTTCAGAGAGCGCCTGCATGGGAGTCACCAGAGCCAGGTGTGGATGTTGAGGAGCGCGGAGTTGATCCGGAGGACGAAGACGGCGCCGAGGGAGAAGATGAAGGCGCGGGACAGCCACCGCGCGGCCTTGGAGGTGTCGAGCGTGACGATGACCCGCGCCACCAGGGCCGCCACGGTGGCCAGGGCGAGGCCGGGCACGAAGAGCAGGGGAATGGGCAGGTCAGCGCGGGACTTCACGGCGACGACGGAGATGAAGCCCATGAGCGGGAGCACGCAGGTGGCCACCACGCCGGCCGCGAGCAGCCCGAGCGCGGTGGAGGCCAGGAAGGCGCGAGCCGGGATGCGCAGGCGCAGGTAGATGGCGAACACGGTGGTGCCGGGGATGACGACGAGCAGGGCCTCGAAGACGGCCCGGAGCACGTCGAGCCGAGGCACGAGCCGGAAGCCCGACAGCGAGATGCAGCCCGCGAGGGCCGACGCCGCCGCCACGAGGAAGATGCCGAGCGTCGCCGGCGCCAGGGTGGCCGACAGCGGGCGCCGCGCCAGCTCCAGCGCCGAGCGCGCGGGCCTGTCCAGCAGCCGCAGGAGTGAGTCGATCAGGTGCGGGCGGTCCACCGCCACGACCACGGATGTAGAGCCCATAGGGCCTCCTTCGAGGGCGCTTCAGCGCGCCGCTGGCGGGAGGGAGCAAGCACCGTGCCCCCGGGCTCCTCGTGCGGAGACGGCCCGAGGACTCAGGCGCGCCCAGGTAGTGCGTGGCCGAGGTATGTAACGCGTTACCCAGGTGCCCCAGGAGCTACCGGGTTCCCGAGAGGCGCCGGGCCTGAATGGCTCGGCGGAGCGGCGTTCTCCACAGGCGTTGAAAGATTCGCGCCACACCCCCTTTCTGTCCGGCGACTCTCCCGCGAGACTGAGGCCCTCTCCTCTCGAGGTACTTCATGTCGCGTTGGCTACGAACCCTCCTGCTCTTGAGTGCGGGCGCTGCCCTGGCCGCCTGTGGCGAGAAACAGGACCCGGATCCGAACCCGGACCCTGAGCCTGATCCGCTGAAGCTCACGCTCTTCGTGGGAGCGGAGGGCTCGCTGATCTCCTACGACGTCGAGACAGGCCAGCAGCGGCCCGGCGCGGTGCCCGAGGTCTCCAGCCCGGCGGATCTCCAGGTGCTGGAGGACGCCACGGTGCTCGTGAACCTCACGGTCCGCAATGAGGTGCTCGTGGTGGACGGGCGTACCCTGGAGGAGCGCGCCCGTATTCCCTCGAGGGGCGAGCGCCCGAACCACTCGTACGTGAGCCCCTCGCGCAACGGGAAGCGCTACTGGCTGACGCTCAACGATGGCTTGAGCAGCAAGCCGGAGGCCAGCACGGCGCTCTTCATCGACGCGGCCCAGGGCAGCCCCACATACCTGCAACCGGTGGGTGAGGTGCCTCTGGGCCGAGGCCACCACAAGGCCACCTTCAGCAACACACGCGAGCGCGTCGTCATCAGCAACATCGCCGACTGCAGCAATGTGCTGAGCGTCTACGACTACTCGGACGTGAAGAACCTCCAGCGGGTGCTGACGCTGTCGGCGGTGGACCTCGGGCTCACCTGCACGCTGAACGCTCCGCTCGCACCCCATGGCTGTGCGACTTCGAAGGTGTCCGGCCGGGCCTACTGCAACCTCACGGGCCCGGGGATCCTCGTCTCCATCGACGTGGATGCGACGCCCCCCACCGCCCAGATCCTCTACACGGGGGGCAAGGGGGGAGGCCACACCGTGGCGCATGCGGAGGGGCGCTACCTCTACTCCGTGCAGGAGCTGCCGCGCGAGGGCAGTGCGACGCACCCGGGCGCCCCGTGTCAGGTGGGTCAGCTCGTGGTGGTGGACGCCAGCACGGACAGCATCGCCGGCCAGGTGCCGCTGCTCTACCGTGGGCCCTCCTGTGCGGCCCCGCTGGCGGGAACGGATGAGGCGAAGGCGACAGCCTCCCACCTCCTCCTGAGCAAGGATGGAAAGACGCTGTACGTCACCGCCTCGGGAGCTTTCGATGATGCGGCCTCGCGCGTGCGTCAGGAGCTGGTGTTGGACCTCTCGCAGCCCGCTTCTCCGACTCAGCGCACCTCCATCCCCGTGGGGGCCAGCCTCGGCAGCCACCCGGCCGCGCTCTCCTCGGAGGGGCGCTACCTCTTCATCGCCAACACCGTGGACAACACGCTGAGTCAGATCGACACCACCACCAACACGGTCGTGTCCACGCTGAACCTCCCCACCAACGCCAAGACGCTGAGCCTCTTCAGCTCCGCCGACGGGCCGAGCGAGCACGCAGGCTCCATCCGCTGAGTCCCCACATTCCGCCCCACGCGGTGGTGGAGCCCGCTGGGACGCGGTAGACCGCTCCCGCCCATGGCCGAGTCTCTCAAGACGTTCTTCAACGAGGGGGTGGTGCGGCGCATCGCCACCCTGCTGCGCGCCGCGTACCCCGCTCTCCCCGAGCGCCGCTTCATCTCCGAAGCCTCCGAAGGACTGGAGGCCCTCGAGCTGATGGACCGCGCCCGCCACATCATGCGCGCCATGCGCCGCGCGCTGCCCGAGGACTTCGAGCTCGCGGCGCGCATCCTCCAGGACTCGCTGGGGCCGCCACTGGAGAGCACCGAGGGCCATGGCATGTCCGTGTTCCTCTACCTGCCCCACGTCCTCTACGTGGCCGAGCATGGGCTGGCGCACTTCGAGCCCGCCATGCGCCTGCAGCACACGCTCACCCAGCGCTTCACCGCCGAGTTCTGCATCCGTCCCTACCTCGAGCGCTACCCACGAGAGACGCTCGCGCGCCTGCGCCAGTGGGCGGAGGACTCGAGC
>Ga0190275_10000430_pt1 | contig 38024 bp, 35 predicted proteins | sample Popmic550T_FD_133745 | JGI IMG/M metagenome (GOLD analysis project Ga0190275, IMG submission 133745) | Populus adjacent soil microbial communities from riparian zone of Yellowstone River, Montana, USA - 550 T | ecosystem: Environmental > Terrestrial > Soil > Riparian zone > Trees stand | place... | reverse complement strand
GCCCGACGTCGGCGACGATCGCATCGCCCATCGGCGCCCGCACCGCCGCGGCGGGCTCGCTGGTGATCGCGACCAGCTTCGCTCCCTCCGGCAGCAGCGGACCGGCGATATAGGGGTAGTAGGGGAAGACCGAGCTGCCGACGACGACGATCAGGTCGTGGCCCTCGAGCGTCTGCCCGACCGGGCCGATCGCCGGCGGCAGCACCCCGCCGAAGTTCGGGTGGTTCTCCGGAAAGCCGAGGCGGACGCCGCCGGTGGCGGGCGAGGCCCAGACCGGCAGGCGCTGACGCTCGGCGAGGGCGACGGCGATATCCCAGGCGCCGGCGGTGTCGATGTCGGGGCCGGCGACGAGGACCGGGTTGGCCGCCGCGTCGAGGCGCTCGGCGAGCGCCCGCACCGCCTCGGGGTCGGCGACCGCGCGTCCCGTCACCCGGCGCTCGATCGCCGCCTGCGCGTCGGCCTCGTCGACCTCGGCGTACCAATCATCCATTGGTAGGGAAACGAACACAGGTCCCCGCGGCGCCAGCCCGGCGAGGTGGGAGCCGTGGGCGAGGGCCAGCGGCACGTCCTCGGCCCGCGGCGGCTCGTAGGACCACTTGACCAGCGGGTGCGGCATCCGCGTCGCGTCGCGGTTGGTGAGGTTGGCCTGCAGGGTGATCTGCGCCCGCGCCTGCTGGCCGGCGGTGATCAGCAGCGGCGAGTGGTTGGCTTGGGCGTTGAAGATCGCACCCATCGCGTTGCCGACTCCCGGCGCCGTATGGAGGTTGACGACGGTCGTCTTGCCGGAGGCCTGGGCGAAGCCGTCAGCCATCCCCACCACCACCGCCTCCTGCAGCCCGAGCACGTAGCGGAAGTCCGCCGGGAAGTCGGCGAGCATCGGGAGCTCGGTCGAGCCCGGGTTGCCGAACATCGTCGTCATCCCGTGGGCGCGGAAAAGGTCAAAGGTCGCTTCGCGGACGGTCGGCACGAATCGAACCCTATCCCCCCGTGTTCTGAGCGGACAATGTCTTCGCCAGGTTTCGAGCAGGATTCAAGGCAACCGCGTCGGACGTCCGATAAGCCGGGGGTGAGCCACCGTCTCCTCGCCAACGCCTGGACCCGCGCCCTCGCGGTCCTGGCCCTCTCTCTGGCCCCGCTCTTTGCCGTCTGCGCCTACGCCGAGGCGGCGGCGCCCCCCGGGCCTCCGAAGATCGTCTTCGGGACCGGCAAGATCGTCCCGATCCCGGCTTCGATCCCGCATGAAGAGGGCGACATGGTCGACCGCCGGATCATCCCCAACCTGCGCTGGCTCGCCGAGCGTTACCCGATCTACGTCACCGACGGCTACTCCGGCCCGCTACCCAACGGTGAACACGTCGGCTGTCACGGCTGTCACGTCAAGGGCTCAGACCACCACTTCGGCCTCGCGGTCGACATCGTGCCGCTGAACCCGAGCTCGCGCTGCGACGCGCGCTGGACCGGGATCAGCCGCCTCGCCGCCTGGTCTGAGCCACTCCAGAACCGCCCCAACCTTCCCTTCCGCTGGGTCGGCTACAACGGCGACTCCGGCCACGGCTGCGGCCACCACCTGCACCTCTCCTGGAACCACGCGGTCGGACCCGAGTTCAAAGTCGTCGAATGGGTCGAAACCTTCCCGGTGAACTTCACCGGCGTCGACCCCGGCACCGGCGCCCCGCGCAAGAAAGCAGACAAACCGGAGACCCCGAAAGCGCCCCCCGGCCCGCCCGGCGGCGTCTCCCAGGTCAACTTCGGCGGCGTCTCCGCCCGCGCGCTCGGCGACTGATCCTCCATAGGATTCGGCGATGCGCTTCCTCGCCGCCGCCCTCCTTCTCTGCCTCGCACTCCTCGCCAGCGGCTGTGGCGACGATGACGACTCGACTCCCGTCGCCTGCCTCGAAGGGGCGCCCGCCTATGAGCGGGCCCTTGCCAGCGCCCCGGGCGCGGTGCGGCTCGAAGGCGAGACGCCGATCAGCGAGTGCCTCGCCCGCAATCAGACCAGCGGCGACCTCTCGCGGGTCGGCGAAGCGATGATCGAGACCGCGACGGCGCTCAACGCCGAGGCGCGAGTCGAACCAGGTGGTGAGGCCAACCTCCAGCTTGGCTACCTGCTCGGGGCGGCCGAGCGGGGCTCGGAGGAGAGCGAAGGCATCCACACCGACCTCGTCCGCCGCCTCATCGTTGCCGCCCGCTTCGCCCCCGGCAAGCAGCCGATCCCGCGCGAGTTCGTCGTTGCCTACCGCGAAGGCTTCGACGCCGGCCGCTCCGGCGGCTGACGCCCGGCGCTACTCGGCCGAGACCGGCCGTTGCTCCATGCCCAGCTCCGCCCGCGCCTTCTGGGCGAGCTTGACCGTCGCTTTGCGCAGGCCGGACGGCTCCTCGATCGGCTCGTCGTAGCCGACCCGCACTTCGCGCTCGCCCGCGGGCGTCTGGGCGAGGAGGTCGAGGCCGGTGCGGTCGGCGTCGAGGCAACGGGCGGCGGTCGCCTCGGGGCAGCCGCCAAGCGCCTGCGCCATCTCCAGGAGGGCGTCGGCGTGGTCGTCGTTGAGATGGGTGATGGCGCGCTCGGCGCCGCTGCTGACTGGATCGTCTGGCTTCATAGTTAGGGCACCCTAATACACGTCGCCAGAGGGCGCCGGCAGCGCCCGGCCAATACCCTCAGGTCCCCAACCGATCTTCGACGGAGGCTTGACTTGACTGAGCAGCTCTGGGGTGGCGAGACCACCAAAGCCGTAGACAACTTCCCGGTCTCGGGCGAGCGGGTTCCGGTGCCGGTCGTGCGCTGGCTGGGCCGGATCAAGGGCGCGGCGGCGGAGGCCAACGGCGCCCTCGGCAAGCTCGACAGCGACGTCGCCGACCGCATCGCCGCCGCCGGCAAGGCGATCGCCGAAGGCAACCACGACGACCAGTTCCCCGTCGACGTCTTCCAAACCGGCTCCGGTACCTCCTCGAACATGAACGCCAACGAGGTGATCGCCAACCTCGCCGGCGAGGGCGCCCATGCCAACGACCACGTCAACATGGGCCAGTCCTCCAACGACGTCTTCCCCTCCGCCGTCCACCTGGCGGCGCTGGAGGAGGTCAGCCGCGACCTGCTGCCGGCGATGGGCGCGCTCGAGAGCGCCCTGGAGGAGAAGGCGAAGCAGTTTGCCGACGTCGTCAAGGCGGGCCGCACCCACCTGATGGACGCGGTCCCGGTCACCCTCGGCCAGGAGTTCGGCGGCTACGCGGCCCAGGTCCGGCTCGGCGTGCAGCGGGTCGAGGGGACCCTGCGGCGGGTCGGTCAGATCCCGCTCGGCGGCACCGCCACCGGCACCGGCCTCAACACCCACCCCGAGTTCGCCGCCAAGGTGCGGGAGCGGCTCGCCGCCGACACCGGCCTCGAGATCTCCGGCCCCCTCGACGCCTTCGAGGCGCAGGGCAACCGCGACTCCCTGGTCGAGCTCTCGGGCGCGCTCAAGGTCTACGCCGTCTCGCTCAACAAGATCGCCAACGACCTGGCGCTGATGGGCTCCGGCCCCCGCGCCGGCCTCGCCGAGCTGCGCCTGCCGGAGCTGCAGAAGGGCTCCTCGATCATGCCGGGCAAGGTCAACCCGGTGATCCCGGAGGTCGTGATCCAGGTCGCCGCCCAGGTGATCGGCAACGACGCCGCGATCACCGTCGCCGGCAGCCAGGGTCAGTTCGAGCTCAACGTCCGGGTGCCGCTGATCGCCCGTAACCTGCTCGACTCGATCAAGCTGCTGGCGAGCGCCTCGCGCCTGCTGGACGAGAAATGCGTCGCCGGCCTTGAGGCCAACGAGGAGATGACCAACCGCCACGCCGAGGCGACGCTGGCCACGGCCACCGCCCTCAACCCCCACATCGGCTACGACCGCGCCGCCGACATCGTCAAGACCGCAGCCGAGTCCGGCCGCTCCCTGCGCGAGGTAGCCCTAGAGCAAGGCGTCGAGCCCTCTGTGCTCGAGGAAGCACTCGACCACCGCCGCATGGCCCGCCCTCACGAGTAGACCGAACTCCGCAAGCTGTCGAGAGGGGGACGGGAGGGGGTCTCCAGACACTCAACCGCGAGCCATTGGCGAGCGGTGTCTGGAGACCTCCTCCCGTCCCCCTCCTCTACGCCTACCTCGGGTCGGGGATCAGCAACTCGACGTTGCGGTCTTTGGCCTGACCTTCGCCAATTGGCGCGCCGGACTGGAGGTCGTTGAAGGACATCGTGCGAGCCGCCGAGACGAGGTCGTTGAAGTCCATCGCCGAGGCGGAGGTCCCGGGGGCTGGGGCTGCCGCCTGGCCGACGTGGTCGACGATCGTGCCGAAGATCGAGAGGGTGCCGTCGTGGTTGTCGAAGATCTCCAGCAGGCGCGTCTGCTGGGGCCAGTCGGCCTCGGCGGCGACGCGGATGCTCCAGAAGCCGCCCTGGCCGCTGGGGTTCGGGAAGGCGTTGACGATGTTGTCGTGCGAGTGGCCCGCCACCCAGGCGATCGCGTTGGGGAATTCGTGCAGCAGTTTCACCGCGTCGGCCTGGAGGTGGATCGGGAAGGAGAGACGCGGGTCGAGGTCGCAGCCGGGGTTGAGGTCGTGTCCGTGGCCGTCGCCGACCGTGCAGGGCGGCGCCACCTCGTCGGGGACGTCGGCGACGAGGCTCTCCGGCGCGTGGTGGCTGAAGAGGACGACCAGCTCCTCAGCCGCGGTCGCCGCCTGCAGCTGCCCGCGCAGCCATTTGAACTGCGGGTCGTCGATGTTGCCGTCCGAGGTCGATTTGCCGCTCGGGGTGAGGATCGTGCCGGCCTCGGCGACGGTGTCGACGGAGATGAACCGCAGCCCCGGCTCGGGGTTCCACGAGTAGTAGCCGGCGGCGCCTTTGGAAGCGGTCTCCTGGGCCGGGTCGATCAGGTCGAAGCCGTGGCCGTCGGCCTGGGTGCCGGCTTTGAAGATGTCCTTGAACTGCTTCTTGGAGACGAAGCGGCGCTGCGGGTCGCCGGGGACGAGGACGGTGTTCTGCGGGCTGGTCAGGAAGGAGCCGAGCAGGTTCACCGGGTTCAGCAACGAAGCGAGCAGGGCGCTGGCGTTTTCCGGGTTGGAGACCGGGCCCATCGGCTTCAGGCAGCCGGTCGCGACCTGCTCGAAGGCGGCGTTGGCAGCGGCATTGCCCTGGACCAGCGCGTCGTGGTTGCCGAAGGCGATGTAGGAGGGGGCGTCGAGGCCGCTTGCCGTGAACGACTGCTGCGCCCGGTCCATCAGGCCGGGGTATTTCGGCCAGGCCGAGTGGACGCCTTTGGGCAGGTCGGGGTCGTAGAACTCGGGGTAGGGACCCTCGATGTAGTCGTCGTAGTCCTGGACGCCGGTGTAGCGGGCCGCCTCGGCGCCGCCGGGAACGAAGAGGTTCGGGCAGAGCGGATGCGAGTAGCCGCTTTTGCTGACACCACTGTTGGGGTTGAGGGCGCCGCCCTCGAGCAGGGTCCGCACCCAAAGCGTCTCGTTTAGCTGCTGGCTGTCGGCGAGGTCGCCGGTGTTGATCGTCAGGTCCATGGCGCTGCGGTTGCCGCTGCCGTCGGCGACCGGGCTGGCGCCGGTGAACTGGTTGACCTGGCGGACCATCGCCTCGGTCAGCTGCGGCTCGAGCGCCTCCCAGGGCCGCCAAGCGGCGCCAAAGGGAAGGCTCAGCGGAGTCGAGAGCGGGTCGATCACCTCGACCCGGGCCGGCGACTCCTCGTCGGCGAGCTGGAAGTCGGAGAGCTGGCCGAAGTAGAGCAGCGAGGTGCGGCGCGTCTCGCGACCGGCCTGCGGCGCCCCGAGCTCCGGCCGCACCGTGTAGGGCTCGCCAGGACCCAGCCCGAGGAAGCGGTAGGCCCCGCTAGTCGCCGGCACGACCCGCTGTTCGAGCGTCGTCCTGCCTTCGGTGTCAGAGACCGCCGCGACAGCGTTCGGCGCCAAGGCAACCAAGGCGAGCGCAGCAGCAGCCCCCATCAGCTTCAAAACCTCCCGAATCCCCATAAGAGGCAGAGTACCCACTTTTAAGCGAGAAATACTTCGCGTAGTCAGGGGGACGGAAGGGGGTCTCCAGACACTCAACCGCGAGCCATAAGCGAGCGGTGTCTGGAGACCCCCTCCCGTCCCCCTACCCCTGCAACGTGACGAATCTCTCCTCAGTCAGCTCGATCACCGCATAAGCCGGCCCCTCGCGAGTATTCCCAGAGTCCTTGACGCCGCCGTAGGGCTGCTGGTCGGCACGGAAGGTCGGTACCTCGTTGATGAGGACGCCGCCGAACTCGAGGGTGCGGCCGGCCTGCAGGCCACGGCCGATGTCGCGGGTGTAGACGCCGGCCTGGAGGCCGAACTTGGAGTCGTTGGCGAGTTGCAGCGCCTCGTCGAAATCGCTGAAGGTGTCGATCGTCGCCACCGGGCCGAAGATCTCCTCGCACCAGACCTTCGCCTGTTTCGGCGGCGCCTTCAGCAGCGTCGGGGCCAGGCAGCGGCCCTCGTCGACCAGCTCGCCGCCGGTTAGGAGCTCGGCCCCGCCGGAGACCGCCTCGTCGATCCACTCTTTGACCCGGTCGCGATCGTCGGGGGTGATCAGCGGCCCGACGTCGGTGCCCTCGTCGAGCGGATCGCCGACCGTCAGCTTCCGGGCGTTGGCGACGAGGCGCTCGATGAAAGCGTCGGCGATCTCCTCGTGGACGAGGATGCGCTGGATCGAGATGCAGCTCTGGCCGGCGTGGGAGAAGGCGTGGAGCTGGGCTTTGTCCGCCGCGGTTTCCCAATCTCCGTCGCTGTTGATGATCAGCGGCGCGTTGGAGCCGAGCTCGAGGTTGACCTTCTTGTGCGGCACCTTCGAGCGGATGTCCCAGCCGACGGCGGAGGACCCGGTGAAGGTGATCGCCTTGGTCAGCGGATGCTCGACGATCGTGTTGCCGACCTTGGAGCCGGGGCCGGGCACGACCGAGAGCCAGTTCTGCGGCAGCCCCGCCTCGAGCAGGATCGCCGCCAGCTTCAGGGCCGAGATCGGCGTCTGCCCGGCCGGCTTGAGGACGACCGCGTTGCCGGCGGCGATCGCCGGCCCGAGCTTGTGGGCGACGAGGTTGAGTGGGAAGTTAAAGGGGCTGATCGCGCCGACGACCCCGTAGGGGACGCGCAGCATCACCCCGAGCTTGCCCGCTCCGGCCGGGGCGGCGTCCATCGGCACCGTGCCGCCGGTCAGCTTGCGGGCCTCGACCGCGGAGAAGGTGAGGGTGGAGACGCAGCGTTCGGCCTCCAGCGCCGCCGTCTTCAGCGGCTTGCCCGCCTCGGCGGCGATCGTCGCCGCCAGCTCGTCGTTGCGCTCGGCGACGAGCTGGGCCGCCCGGTCCAGCACCGCCGCCCGCTCATGCTGCGGGAACTCGGCCTGCTCGAAGGCTTCGTGGGCGGCCTCGATCGCCCGCTCGACCAGCGCCTCGTCGGCCTGCGCGACCCGCCCGACGACGCTGCCGTCGTAGGGGCTCTTCACCTCGCTCCACTCGCCAGTCGCTTGCCACTCACCGGCGGCGAGAAGCTTGTGGTCGGTTGCCTGCACATATCCAGAGTACGACCCCGGGCATGCAGGCCGCTACTCCCGTTTGTTGAATCTGTTGCCTCAAGCATGTCCAAGGTCGTGAGCAAATTCGTCCTGCTGGTCCTGGTGGCCTCCCTCTACCCGGCCACGGCCTCGGCTGCCGTCAGCTGGGTCGTCCACGGGCGCGGCTTCGGCCACGGGGTCGGGATGAGCGCCTACGGCGCCTACGGCTTCGCCAAGCACGGCAAGAGCTACCAGTTCATCCTCGGCCACTACTACCGCGGGACCAGCATCGGCACGCTGGAGAAAAGCCGCGTCGTCCGCGTCCTCCTCGACATCTCCCCCAGCGACGTCGAATTCAGCGGTGCCACCAGCGCCTGCGGCAAAGCCCTCGAGCCCAGCCGCAGCTACGAGGCGCACCGCGCCGGCGGCTCGGTGCGGCTGCGCAGCTCCGGCGGCAAACCGCTCGCCAACTGCGGCCGCAGGCTGCGGGCGGCGGGGCGCGGCAAGATCACGATCGCCGGCCACGGCACCTACCGCGGCGCCCTGGAGACGGTGCCGACCGAAAGCGACGCGGGCTCGCTCAACATCGTCAACGCGCTGGCGATCGAGCAGTACGCGAAAGGGGTGATGCCAAACGAGGTGCCGCCCTCCTGGCCGGTGGAGGAGCTGAAGGCCCATGCGGTGGCGGTGCGCTCGATCGCGATCACCGGCGATGTCAACGGCAACGGCTTCGACCTCTACTCCGACACCCGCAGCCAGGTCTACGAGGGCCTGGAAAGCGAGTACGCCAGCACCAACGACGCCGTCGCCGCGACCCGCGGCCAGGTCGTGATGTACGGCGGCGAGATCGCCCAGACCTTCTACTCAGCCTGCTCGGGCGGCCACACGGAGAGCGTCGAGAACGTCTTCGGCACCGCGATTCCCTACCTGGTCGGCGTCCCCGACCCCTACGACTACTACTGCCCGCTGCACAAATGGACGCTCGAGTTCACCGGCCCGGAGATCAGCTCCCGCCTCGGCTCCTACCTGAAGGGCAAGCTGAAACGGGTCGTGGTGACCAAAACGGGCGTCTCACCGCGGATCATCAGCGCCAAGCTCGTCGGCACCGGCGGCGTCTCCACCGTCACCGGCTCCCAGCTCTCGGTCGCCCTCGGCGGCCACGACACCTGGATGAAATTCGAGAAGGTCGTCTCGGGGCGCTAGTCAGGGCAGCGTCGGTGGCGCTTTGTTCTCGTATAGCGAGAGGAAAGCGACACTCAGCCGTCGGGGTACGGCTGAATCGGGATGCCGTGGTCCCGTGGCTCCGTCGCCTGCATCCCCAGCTCGTAGGCGCCGCCGCCGGGCAGGGTCAGCTGGCGGGGCGGGAAGCCTGGGCGCTCGATCGTCAGCTCGAGGTCGGCGACCGAGCAGTTGACGGTGTGGTGCTCGGGGCCCTGCGGGTCGGCGTAGACCCAGCCGACGAAGTCCTTCTCCGGCGCCGAGACGCGGCCGCGGACGACGATGTCCTTGCCGGGCAGGAGGAAGGTGCAGACCGAGGGCCGCTCCTCGATCGTGGCCGAGCGGACTGCTCCGAGGCCGCCGAGCCGATGGGTTTCCCCGTCGAGCATCAGCATCCCCGAGGGGATCCAGGGGCTGACGCGGGAGCCGAGACGGACGCGGGCGGCGCCGGCGTCGAAGTAGGTGTCGGGCGCGTCGGCGAAGCCGGTGCCCTCGATCCAAACCCAGCGCTCGGCGTGCTCGCTGCCCCAGTTGTGGCCGATCATCCCCGGCCAGCCCGAGAGCTCGAAGGGTTCGTCGTCGATCACCAGCCGCCCCTGGAAGCGGGCGTTCGGGTAGGGCGCCAGGAACTTCGTCTTCGGCAGCGGCGCCCGGTAGAGCCAGTCGGCCGGCAGGTACTTGCAGGGCTCGGCCTCGCCGCTGAAGGTGAACGACCAGGCGGCACTGAGCGCCTCGGTCTCGACCGATCCCTCGGCGCGGCCGGGGCCGATCTCGGCGTCGGCGACGCGAATCCAGGAGCCGGCGGGGGCGGAGAGCTGAGAGGCCGGCACCGTCACCTTCGTCGCCCGCGGGCCCTCGGACTCGCGGTCGAAGAGGCAGAACCAGATCGAGGCGTTCGGCTCCGCCCCCGGCCGCTTGTGGACGGTGTGGCGGATCCAGACGCCTTTGCCCCCGCCCGGCTGGCAGGCCTTGATGTAGAAGCTCTCGTAGTGGCCGGCCTTGGCGGCGACCTCGGCGAACCGCGCCCGTTCCTCCATGAGAGGACTCTAGCCCGGCCTCAGCCGCCGAAGTCGATTACCTGGAGGTTTAGCGGCATTTGATTGCGGTGGGGCCCGCGGAGCTCGGGCTCGATCCGCGCCGCCTGCCCTTCGAAGAGGCCGCCGAAGTTGGCGAGCGTGCCAGCCACCGCGAAACGGTCGAAGCGGTAGGGAATGCCGTTGGAGGCGAGTGGCCCGGGGCCGTCCATCAGCTGGAAGTGGAGGTGGGGAGCGTTCGAGTTGCCGCTGCTGCCGAGGCGCCCGAGCGTCTCGCCGACGCTGACCCGCTGGCCGACGCGAACGGCGATGCTGCCCGGCTGCAGGTGGGCGTAGAGGGCAAAGCGGTTCGGCCCGGCCCGGACGACCACGTGGTTGCCGGCGGCGCGAGCGGCGGTGGACGGGGGCAGGGCACCGGGCGGGGTCTCGGGCAGGCCGTCGAGGACGGTGACGACCTTGCCCGCGGTAGCCGAGAACACTGGATCGCCGAAGAAGGGAAAGCTCGAGAGCTGGTCGAGTGGGCCGGTGGCGAGCATCCCCGAGGGGGCGACCTGGATGAAGTCGATCGCGAACCGCTCCCCCTCGTGCAGGCCGCCGTCGACGGGAAGCAGGCCGGCGCGGTGGGAGGTCAGCTCGGCGCAGCAGCCGTTGCCGACGATCCAGCCGGCGCCGCGCAGCGGCGGCGCCACGACCGACGCCTCACGGCGCTCGACGCGGGTGGGAGCGGCGCCGTACTGGGTCGCGACGACCGAGCTCGGCGGCCGCAGCGAGACCGAGAGCCGGTGGGAGAGGTGCTTCGGCAGCCTCGCCCCGGCGGGCAGGCTGACGTCCATCATCACGTAAGCGGCCTCGCCCTTGTCGAGCTCGACCCCCGGCTCTTCGTCGCCGAAGGGGAACATCACGCCCGCCAGGCTCTTGCCGGCGAGCGAGGCGACGGCCTTGCCGCCGGCGAGCGCCTGCACCCCGCGCACGGTCACTTTCGCCGGCGGGTTGAAGGAGCGATTGATCAGCAGCAGCTCGTAGGCGAGGTGGGTGCGGCCGTCGCTTCCCTCGACCGGTTGCGGCGGCGCGACCACGCTTACTGCGACTGGCGTGAAGCGCTCGGGCGCTGCCGAGGCGGGCGGGGCGGCGGCGAGCGCGAGAAGTGCGAGGAGGATCAGGAGCTGGAGGTGACGAGCGAGTCGGAGCATGCCGCGACATCGGTCGCCCGAAGCGGAACCTTTAGAAAAGAATCCCGATCTGGCAGGTTCGGCTAGGAGTCCCTCCTAATCCTCGGTGCGCGTCAACGGCGGTGGGGGCGGCGATTCGAAACCCAACATCGCGACGGTGGCCGGCAGCACCTCCTCGCCGGAGGCAGCGAGGCGGTCTTTGGCGTCGTGGTGGATCTGGGTCAGTTCTCCGAAGGTCGCGGCGAGGGCGGCGATCACTTCGTTCCAGCCGCGCTCGTCGAGCTGCATCGGCACCCAGGTCAGGTGCCGGTCGGATCGCTCGTCGAAGGTCTCGGTGCTGATCGCCCGGTCGGCCCGCGCGATCAGCCCCTGCAGGGAGATCCGCGAGAGCTGGCGGCGGGTCGCCAGCGGCATCGCCTCGAATTCGGCGTCGCTGAAGAAGACTTGGGGGGTCATCCCCCGGTAGACGTGCTCCACCGCCCCCCGGCGCGGAATCGATTCGACCACCTCGAGGCACCCTTCTTTCTCGAGCTCGCGGAAGTGGTACGCGGCGAGCGAGAGCGCCTGCTGGTAGGTGTTGAAATGCTCCTTCGGGATCAGCCCTTCCTCGACGAACTGGCTCGGGCTGCGCGGGCCTTCGTTGAGTACTTCGAGGATGCGGACCCGCAACGGGTGCTTGAGCACCGTGCAGATCGTCACGTTGCGTTTCTGCGCCTCGGTCTCAGTCTCCTCCACTCCCAGACCCTTTCGATTAGTCGGCTCCACGGGAGCGTCACCTTAGGGCATAAATGCTCGGACCTAGCGGGAAAATGGCAAGCCAGAGCCCTTTACTTAGACCGGTCGAAGTAATAGGAACGGAACTATCGCTGCGAAGGACGCTTCCGGCGAGGAAAGGGGGTGATGCGTATGAAGTTCAGCGGATGCGACTCAACCTATCCGGCCACCTCCCTCCACAAGGGTGGCTGAGGCCTGACAGTTACCGCCCCGATGCAGCACCGATCGGCGGGGCGGTTAGGTCTCGGTCGCTGCTGCTCCTTAGACCTTGATCGTGATCACGTCGCCATCCTGGACGACGTAGTCGCGACCCTCGATCCGCAGCAGCCCCTTGTCCCGTGCCGCGGCGTAACCGCCACACTCGACCAGCTGCTCCCAGCCGATCGCTTCGGCTTTGATGAACGCTTCCATGATCTCGGTGTGGATCGTGCCCGCCGCCTCCAGCGCGTTGGCGCCGCGGCGTAGCGGCCGCGCGACCGCCTCCTTGCCCTCGCCGGCCGTGAAGAAGGTGAGCAGCTCCAGGAGGTCGTAGGCGGCGCGGACCAGGCGCGCCAGGCCGGAGCCCTCGACCCCGTAGGACTCCCGCATTTCCTCGGCTTCTGCGGGGTCGAGCTCGGCCAGCTCGCCCTCGATCCGGGCGCTGACCGCGACCACCCCGGCGCCAACCGACTTGGCGTGGGAGACGACTGCTTCCGGCGGCTCTGCGTCCCCCTCGTCGACGTTGGCGACGTAGAGGATCGGCTTCGTCGTCAGCGCCTGCAGGTTGCGGACGGCGTGCGGGGCGGCCTCGGGGGCGGGAATCGAGCGCGCCGGGCGGCCGGCGGCGAGCGCCTCGTGCACAGCCTCCAGCCAACCCCGCTCGGCGATCGCTTCCTTGTCGCCGGTCTTGGCCTGCTTGCCGACGCGGCCGAGCCGGCGCTCGACCTGGTCGTAGTCGGCGAGGACCAGCTCGGTCTCGATCGTTTCGATGTCGGCGAGGGGGTCGACGCGACCGTCGGGATGGGGTACGTCGGATTCGGTGTGGCAGCGGACGACGTGACAGATCGCATCGGTCTCGCGGATCGAGGCGAGGAACTGGTTGCCGAGCCCCTCCCCCTCCGAGGCGCCTTTGACGAGGCCGGCAATGTCGTGAAAGTCAATTTTCGCCGGCACCACTTCGGAGCTGCCGACCGTCTCCGCGACCTTCTCCAAGCGCTCGTCAGGCACCTGGGCGACGGCGACGTTGGGCTCGATCGTCGTGAACGGGTAGTCGCCCGTCTGGGCGCCGCCCTTGGTCAGGGCGTTGAAGAGGGTGGACTTGCCGGCGTTCGGCAAACCGACGATTCCGACCTTCATAACGCGCCACCTCCTCCGCTGGCGCGTCCGGGGGTGGCTTCGCGCAACGTCATAGGGAGAGAGGTACCAGTAGGCCGAGGAGGACGCCGAGGGCGGCGCCGGCGAGGACGTCGGACGGGTAGTGCATGCCGAGGTAGGGGCGGCCGAGCGCCAGCGCGAACGCGACCACGAAGGCGGCGGCCATCGCCGGGTCGACCCGGACCATCGCCGTCGCCACCGCGAACGAGGAGGTGGCGTGGGCGGAGGGGAAGCTGAGCGAGCTGGGGGCGCCGCCGAGCGGCGGCAGGCCCTCGAGCACCGGCCGCGGTCGTTTCACCGTCAGCTTGATCACGTAGTTGAGGCCGATCGCCAAGGGGCCGAGCAGGGCGCAGATCAGCCACGACTCCCAGCGGTCGTTGTCGATGACCGCCAGCGCCGCCCCGAGCAGAACCCAGACGAGGGCGTTGTTGCCGGCCTTGCCGAGGGCGACGGCGACGTCCTCGACCGCCGGCGTGTGGCCGTGGGTGCGCATCCAGCGCAGCACTTTGAGATCGAGGTCGCGCATCGGCGCGAGACAATAGTCGCCGCATGCCCCGAGTCCCCGGCTTCACTCACGTCCCTGGCAATCACTGCGGCTCGACCGCGCTGCGCAACCTGCTCGGCTTCCACGGGGTCGAGATCAGCGAGGAGATGGCGTTCGGGCTCGGCGCCGGCGCCGGCTTCTACTACCTGGCGATGGACGGCAGCTCCCCCAGCCGCTGGTTCAACGGCCGCACCGCGCGGCTGGAGGAGAGCTTCCGCGAGCTGACCGGGGCGGCGCTGGAGCTGCGGACCTTCGCCGCGGCCGAGGACGAGGCGGCCTGGGAGGCGGCTCGGGCCGAGGTCGACGCCGGCCACCCGGCGCTGCTGCTGACCGACATCTACTACCTCGACCACTACGGCAACTCGGCCCACTTCCCCGGCCACGCGGTGGTGCTGGCGGGCTACGACTCCGAGGTCGCGTACCTCTCCGACACCGCCTTCGAGGAGCTGCAGACGACGCGGCTGGAGAACCTCGCCCGCGCCCGCCACAGCAGCCACCCGGCCTACCCACTGGAAGGCCACATGTTCACCGTCGGCGAGACGATCGACCGCGAGCGGCTGGAAGCGGCAGCGCCGCGAGCGATCGAGCGGGCGGTGAGCGAGATGCTCGAGCCACCGTTCGGGGAGTTCGCCGGGCTGCCGGCGCTGGAGCGGCTGGCGACCGAGGCGGGCTCCTGGCCGGAGGTCGTCCAGGACTGGCAGTGGTGCGCGCGCTTCGCCTACCAAGTGATCGAGCGCCGGGGCACCGGCGGCGGCTGTTTCCGGCTGATGTACTCGCGCTTCCTGGCGGAGGTAGGACGGGAGGAGGCGCCGCTGGCAGCAGAGGCGGCGGCGCGCTGGACGCAGCTGGCCGAGGCCTTCAAGGCAGCAAGCGAGAGTGAGGAGCCCCGGCCGGAGCTATGGCGAGCGGTCGGCACGAGCGCCGAAGCGGTCCGCGACGCCGAGCGCCGGCTCTGGACGAACCTCTGAGACCTTCTGTTTGTCGATCGACCTCGGGGGTACCCGAAGCTCCATGACGATTGGAGCGGGAATCTTCCTCATTGCGGTCGGCGCGATCCTCAAGTTCGCGACCAACTTCCACGTCCAGGAGATCTCGATCGACACGATCGGGGTCATCCTCATGGTCGCCGGCGCCGTCGGCCTCCTGATCGGCCTCTTCCAGGAAATCGTCTGGGCCCGCCGCACCCGCCCGGTCGCCCCAGGCGAGGTCCCCCCGGGCCAGGTCCCGCCGGTGGAAGAACGCCGCGAAGTTCGCGACCCGAACCAGCCGCCGCGCTACTAGTGCGCAGGGGGCGCCAGCGAGTAGCGGTTGGGATCGGGGTCGTTTCTCAGACGCTCCACCAGCGCCAGGTCAAGCTCGTTCCCTGACTGCTGAGCGAGGATTGCGGCTCGCTGCAGGTGGCGGTCGGCCTGATCGAAGCGGTCACCGCCCAGGGCTGCATGGGCGAGGGCGATCCGGGCCCGTGGCTCGAACCGCGTCCATCCCGAAGAGTCGATCAGGCGAATCGCTTCGTGCCCGTACCTCTCCGCCTCCCCGAGCTCCTCCGGCGTCGTGGCCACCGCGGCAACTACCGCCGAAAAGGCGATCAGAGCCTCGATCAGGGGCCGCGTCGCGGTCAGCTTCGACGCATGTCCCACCGCTTCGGCAAGCGCTCTCAGGCTAGGCGCCGGATCGTGTGCGGCGTTGTATTCGCCGCGAAAGCGGTAGAGCATCGCCAGGTTCTCCCGGTCCTTCTCCCAGTCGGCGAGCTGCCAGCGCTCGCTATAGAGGGCGCCTATCCCCTCGGTCTCTCCGGCCCACCAGCGCACGAACAGCTCCTCGGTCGCCCTGGGGCCGGCCATTATCTGCGGCGCTCGAATCTCCCTAGCCCGGGAGTAATGCTCGAGCGCTTCCGAGAGGCCTCCCTGAAAGGCGACCGGTAGCGCCAAGGTCGCGTGGGAGTACCAGAGCGACTCCTTGTCCTCATCCTCCACCGCCGCGGCCAGCGCTTCTTCGGCGGCCCGGCGGGCGCCCTCAAGATCGCCGAAGCCGAGCATCGTCTCCGATTTGCGGCAGAGCGCCGTGGCACCGAAGTGGCCCTTGCCGGTGGATTCCCCGGCCTCGATCGCGCGGTCGAAGAAGCCGAGGGCTTCCCGCGGCCGCCCGAGCTCGCGCAGGTCGAGGGCCACCTCGGTGAGGAGGATTGATCGTTTGCTTCCGTCCTCGAGGACGGGATCCGCTTCGAGGTCGCCTCCGGCGAAGAAGCGGCGGACCAGGTCCAAGTCGACCGCCCACTCCCCCAGCTGGTTGACGAGGGCGAAGCTCGAATACCGATAAACACCGTCCCACAGGCATTCATACGCCACCTCGAAATCCCCGGCTTCGCAGAGGTGGTAGACGGTCTCGATCGCGGGCCGCAACTCCTGGAGATCTCCGGCGGGCCGCCACTCCCTCTCCCCCGTATGCGGGCTGCGGTACCGGTGCTCCCACCACATCCCGGCCAGCGCCCGGTGCAGGTCTCCGGCCCTCTCGGCCTCCGGAAGAACCGCCGACGCGATCGTCTCCGAGACGGAGACGACCGGGGGCTCGCCCTCATAGGTGCGCACCAGCCCAGACTCGAACAATGCCCCTGCGGCCCCGCCGGTGTCGAGGCCCGGCTCCGCGAAGCGCATGCCCAGCCCTGCTTCGACCGAGGGCAGCCACTCGACCGGCAGTGGGTACCGCATCAAGGCGAGGGCGCTGAGGAGGCGCCGCTCCTCCGGCCGCAGCTCCCGCATCCGCTGCCTGACGAAGGTCTGCAGCCGCTCCTCCTCCGGGACTTCCGAAATCCGTGCGGCATCCCCTTGCGGGTCCCGCGAGTGAGCGACGAGACGGGCCAGCAGCGGATTTTCGACGCCGGCCTCGCCGAGGGGCTCGAGCTCGAACGCCCGCACCCGGCCCCCCCAGGAGGCTCGCCGCTCCCTGGAGGTGATGACGCAAAGGGAGCCGCGCTCTTCCCGGCTGCCGATCAGGTCCACCAGCTCGTCAAGTGCGCGGGCGGCCTCGGCATCGAGGTTGTCGACGTCGTCGAGGACCAGGACGGCGCGCCGGGAGGTCAGGTAGGCGGCAAGCAGCAGCGCCCGCCCCGGGCCTCTTGCCATCGACAGCGCGACCTTGCCGCCGGAGAAGAACCCGAGCGCGGAGTCGAAGAATTCGTCCAGGCTCGGCGCCTGGTCGAAGCTCCACCAGAACGCGCCTTCCAGCCCGCCGTCCCCCTGGCCCAGTTGCTCCAGCCACTGCCTGACGACCGTCGACTTGCCGACCCCGGCAGGCCCCTGCACCACCAGCACCGCATCTCCGTCCCCGCGCCATTGCTCGTCGAGCCACTGCAAAGCATCCCCGCGGCCGATGAAGCTCCTGGGCGGCGGCGGGGCGAAGTGAAACTCCCCGCCGAGCTGTCCGCCCGCCGGCGCCAGCGACGTTCCGATCTGGGGTGACGCCAGCTGCGGCAGGCTCTCGGCCCCCGGCCGCGCGCCGGGAGGCAGGAACGTAAGGATCGCGCCGTCGATCGCCCAAGCGGTGTCGCGATCTTTGCCGTATTCGTCCCTGGCGTAGAAGGCCTCCGAGACGATCGCCACCACGCGCTTCTCCTTCGCGTCCACCAAGGCCGCGCCGCTCATTCCCCCGTCGATCTGCGCAGACGAGATCTGCAGCGGTTCGCAGGCGAGCTTGAAGCCTTCCGGCGTCGGGAGACGGCCCTGGATCTTTCCTTCTGCGATCCCGCCCGCATATTTGTCGAGGTTCCGGAACCCGTAGCTCACGAACTCCTGGCGATCGCATTCCGCAGCGGCCTCCAGCGAGAGGACATGCTCGGGCAGCATCGGCGGCTCGGCGCCTTTCAGCTCGAGCAGGACCACATCGTCCTCATAAGGGTCAGGACGTCCGGCGACGACCGCGGGGCGCGTCTCCGCGGGCTTCGCCTCGGGAAAACGCACCGTCACCTCCGTATCCGTCGGGGCGTCGACCGGGAGGCCGGCGGCGGCGGCAACGTGTTGGCAGGTCACGACCCGCCAGGGAGAGCTCGAGATCACGAATGCCGTGCCCCGGATCCGCTCGTCCGGGCCGCAGATCTGAACCGTTGCTCGCCGCAGGCGCTCGACCACGCTCACGGAGAGCGGTTCCAAGTGAGGTGCACCTCGAGGGCCGCTTCGCCGCTCACCTTGGAGATCACCACCCCCGCCTCGGCGGTGATCTTGATGCCGAAGCTGACCTCGACGGTGTCGGGGGGATCGGCGAGGTCGGCCAGCCCTTTTCGGGTTCGCTCGCTCATCTCACGGATCGCTCCCAGCGCCTTATTCATCGCCTCGACCGAGGCTGCGGCCAGCTGCTCCGGGGACCTTGCGACGACGCGGACGCCGGGTTCGGAGGGCAGCTCGAAGACGAGGGCGGTCTCCACGGCTCTACCCTCGCTGTTTGATCGAGTCAAGTCAACTGCTCAAAAACCCGGACTGTCATCCATCGGAGGTGCCAAGGCGCTGTCCCGGCGCGCCTTCACTTAAATCGGCCCGGAGATCAGGTGCCCCATGAACATCAGGTCTCTGTCGCGCACGGCCACCGCGTCGGCCGCGGGGGTAGGTGCAGATGCGGTGGCTGCCGGAAGTCTTGACGGTGTCGAGGACCGAGCGGGCGCGCGGCGAGCGGTCCCCGGCCTGGCCGAAGAACTTGACGAAGGCCGCGCGTTTTGCGCTCTGACTTTCGGAGGTGGTCATCTGAGGGGGAAAGGGCGCCTACATTGGTCCCATGCCCCAGTTCTGGCTTAAGGCGCTAGGCGTCACGGACCCACCCCACCCGATGCCGAACGACTGGACGGAGGAGATGCGGGAGGCCCTACTGGCGCAGCCGGGTGTAAAGCAACGCAGTTGACCAGTGACCGCCTTGGCTCAGACTGATCAGCTGCTTCTCGGCCGCTTCGCCGCGATCCGGCAGCACACTCGCCAGGGGGTCATTGCGCCGAACAAGCCGGTGACCCTGCTCTGGGCCCTGGAGCGCGTTGCCCACGGGCACGACCGGCTCACCCCCTTCGCCGTCGCCGAGAAGGAGCTGCAGCCGCGCCTGGATACCTGGGGAACTCCGGGGACCGCTGCCAGCTACGCCTTCTGGCGACTGCAGAACGACGGGCTCTGGGAAGTCGTCTCCTCGGGTGCCCTGCCGCCGCGCTCAGGCGACAAGGAGCCCCGCATCACCGCTCTTCGCGCCCACGCCGGCGGTGGCTTCATGGAGCCGGTCTACGCGCAACTCGCCGCCTCGCCGGACCTCTGCGGAGAGGCGGCTGAGCTGCTCGAAGGGCAACTGCGCCCGCGACGGATCAAGAATCGCCCGCAGCGTCTCGAGCCGGTCTGGGAAACCATCAAACGTGCTGCCCGCGAGGCCTGGTTCCGCCGGGAGGTGCTCGCCGCCTACGACGGTTGCTGCTCCGTCTGCGGCTGGCGTCTCGCCAACGGCGGAAGCGCGGTCGCGCTCGACGCGGTCCACGTCCATCAGCGATCCAAGGGCGGCCCGGACGCGCTCGACAACGGGGCGGTGCTCTGCAGCCTCCACCACCGGCTGTTCGACGCCGGGCTGTTCAGTTGGGGTGCCGATCGGCGCTTGATCGTCTCCCCACTTTGGCGGGACGAGCTCAGAGGCACGATGCCCTCCCTGCGCGAGGCAGCGGGGAAGAAGTTGCCGGATCCTTCTCGCGGCGCGCCGCGAGTGAGCGACCGCCACCTTGCCTGGCACCGGCAGCACGTGTTCCGGACCCAGCAGAGCATCTAGGGGGACTAAGGGATTGTTCCGGTACTGGTCTGGTACCGTCACCGCCGAGACGTTGCGGATGCGGCGATCTCGAGAAACCAAAGACATAGCGACTGATGGATGTCAGTACGCAGAGAGGAGCCATTATGAGCTCAAGCAATCCCCCCGTAACTCTGACCGCCCCGTACGCGCGGCGCGTTCCGGACCCGATCCTGCGCCACGCCGAGCGGCACATCCTGTTCGTTCGCGCGCTGGACGTTCCCGATGACCTGCCCAAGGATCCGAATCCGCGGCAGCAGAAGATCGATCGCCTGATCTATAAGGACATCGCCAAGCACCTCCGCAACGAGGAAGGGACGCCGAATACCTTCCACCTCAAGAACAAGGGGATCACCCTGATCGCCGACGAGGTGCGACGGAGCCCCCACGGCAAAGACGTCTACGAGATCAGCTTTGGCGAGAGCCATGGCATCGTCGACGGTGGGCATACCTACGAAATCCTGCGGCACAATCGCGAGGAGATCGAAGAGCTGAACGCGAGAGACGGTGACGAGCCCGAAGTCGAACAGTTCGTGAAGCTAGAGATCATTACGGGGCTCTCACCGGATCTGGTGCCGGAGATCGCCCGGGGCCTGAACACTGCTGTCCAGGTTCAGGAGATGAGCCTCGCCAACCTCCAGGACAGGTTCAACTGGATCAAGGAAACGATCGCTGACGAGCCCTACGCCGACAAGATCGTGTTCCGCGAGAACGAACAGGATTCCAACAAGCCGTACGACGCCCGTGACCTACTGGTGATCCTCGACCTGTTCAACATCAGCGACTTTCCAAACAACGAGGGCGACTATCCGCTGCGCGCCTTCAGCTCGAAGTCGAAGGTGCTCCAGAACTACCTGGAGGATTGCAAGAAGGGCGGGGCGAAATACAAGATGCTCCAGCCCATCCTCAAGGACATCCTCGTCCTCCACGACACGATCTCCTTCGAGGCGGGAAAGCTCCACAACAAAGCCGGAGGCAAGGCCGGCAAGCTCGCCTATGTGGAGAGCCACAAACGCGGGAAGTTCCCCTTTCCCTTTATCGGCAAGGAAGACCAGTACCGGCTATTCAAGGGGGCCCTCTTCCCGATGCTCGGCGCCTTTCGCTGGATGGTCGAGCAGAGGACCGACGGGCAGGCCCAATGGGTGGGCGGCTTCGACGAGGTCCTGGGAATGTGGCGGGAGATCGGCGCCGAGCTGATGAAGGCCACCCAAGAAACGAGCGAGGAGCGGGATCGGAACCCGAACGCCATCGGCAAGTCCCGTAACCACTGGGCCACCCTGCACTCGACCGTGGCGAAGTATCAGCTGATCAGCTCTCGCTAGGTCAGGCTGCCGCGGCGACCTGCCGCAGTTTCTCCATCGCCTCCGCCAGCGCCGAGGAGGCGATGGAGATCTCCTCCTCGCCGGTGAACCGTCCGAAGCTGATGCGGACGGATTCGCCGGCGGCCTGCGGTGAGATTCCCTGCGCCAGCAACACATGGGACGGCTCGACCTTCGTCGTCGCGCAGGCCGAGCCGCTGGAGAAAGCGAGCTGCTCTCGGGTGGCATGCATCAGCGCTCGGGCGCCGACACCGGCGATGCGGGCGCTGACCGTCTGCGGGAGGGACGCCTCCGTTGGTGCGTTCAGCGTCACGCTCCCCGCCTCCGACAAGCGCTCGACGAGCTCTCGCTTCAACTTGGCCTCGCGCTCCGCGTCCCTTCGTCGCTCGCGCCGGGCCAGTTCGGCGGCAACTCCGAGGCCGACGATCCCCGGCACGTTTGCAGTGCCGGGACGCAGGCCCCGTTCCTGCCCTCCGCCGAAGCTCAGGGGCGCGACCTTCATCCGCTTCTTGCGCTTGCGAAGGTAGAGAGCTCCGACTCCCTTCGGCGCGTAGAGCTTGTGCCCGGAGAGCGAGAGCAGCGAGACCTGGGCATCTTCAACGTCGACGGCCAGGTGACGGAGCGCCTGCGCCGCGTCGGTGTGGAATGGCACTTCCGCCTCCGCGCAGACCTTGCCGATCGCGCTCAGCGGCTGGATCGCGCCAGTCTCGTTGTTCGCCGCCATCACACTGACCAAGGCGGTCTTCGGGGTAATTCGCTTGCCCACCTCGGTTGGATCGACGATGCCTTCCGAAGAAACGGGGATGGTCTTGACCCGCTCCCCCAGCGTCGCCGCCGCCTCGAGCACCGCCGGGTGCTCGATCGCGCTGATCAGGACCTCGCCGTCATCGGCCACTCGCTGCAGCGCCCCCAGGATCGCGATGTTGTCCGCCTCAGTCGCGCCGCTGGTGAAGATGATCTCCGAGGCGGTCGCCCCGATCAGAGAGGCAACCTGCTCGCGCGCCTGCTCGACCGCTTGCTGGGCCTCGTGACCATAGAAGTGGTCGACGCTGGCGGCGTTGCCGAAACCTTCGGTGAGGTGCGGCAACATCGCCTCGACCACACGCTGATCGACCGGCGTCGTCGCGTTGTAGTCGAGGTAAACCGGCCTCATCCCGGAACCAGGTCGGTGACGTCGGCGAGTGAGCGGACGCGCCGCTGCAGCAGCGTCAGCCCGCGGTTGACGTGGGCCCGGAACCAAGCTCCTTCGTCCGCCTCGGTGGCGAGATCTTCGCGCTCCAGCCACTCGCGCAGGTAGGCGAGGAAGAGGCGGTCCCACTCGCCGGTCAGGGTGTAGCGGTTGAACTCGATTCCCTGCTCGTCGTAGCTCTTCGGGTCAGGCTGACCCGGCTCGCTCATCGAGAGGCAGAAGCCGAGCCGGCAGAGGTACTGGTGCGTGAGCCCGGTTCTCCCTTTCATCGTCTTCAGGATCTGGGTCGACGCCTCGTCGAGCTGGATCTTTTTACCGAGCACCGGACACCGCCTCAGCAGCCGGGCTGAAATACCCCTCGGCAACCGCCGTGGCGGCGCTGTCCAGGTCGTGGGAGAGGAAGATCCTCCTGGCAGTGACGTCCTCCAGCTCGGCCGCTGCTGCCAGGTCGACCTCGGTGTCGGTCGAAAGCACGACCACCTGATGGCTGACGTTAGGCAGGTACTCGCTCAGCAGCCGCTTCCGGTGCTCGAGGTCGAGGCGGGCCAACGGGGTGTCGACGACCACCGGCAGCGGTCGCTGCGAGGCCTTCGCCAAAGACCAGAGGATCGCGATCGCCAGCAGCTGCTTCTCGCCGGCGGAAAGACGTTCCTTGGGCAGCTCGGTCTGGTCCCAGCGGATGACCCGGACCCGGAAGCTGTCGCGGTCGATCGTGATCTTGCTGAGCAGCTCCCCCTTGCGGGAGAGGCGGTTGAAATACCGGGCGGCCTCCAGCTCAATCTGCTCGAGGCGGCGGGTCTCCGTTTGCGTGCCGTACTCCTCGAGGAGGTCGATCGTCCGCGTCGCCATCTCGACGGACTCGACGCCCTTGCTCGCCTTCTTGGCTTCGCCTTCGAGCTTGTCGAGCTTCCGCTCCGCCGCACCGAGCTCGTTCTGAGCCACTCGCAGTTCGTCCTCGACGCGTTCCATGTCGGCAGAGGACTGGCCGCGTCCGTGCTCGATTTCCTGCAGCTTTTCCACTAAGGGGGCAAATGCCTCGTCTTGAGGAACCTCGTCCAACCGGTTGCGGAGCCGATCGCTTTTGTCATGAGCCCGCCGCAGGCGTTTGCCCACCTCGATTGCGTCGGCGCGAACGTCATCGCGGACGAGGCGGAGCTGCTCGAGCATCACCGCCCGCTCGGCGGCACTGACGTCATGCAAGCGCCGCGCCCGCGCCCGCTCTACCTCGAGCAGCTGGGCAAGCCTGGCCGGCGTCACCGGCTTTCCCTCCTTGGTGCGCAGTTCCGCTTTCAGCTCTTTCGCGGCCGCCTTGATGCGCCCGGCGATGATCTCGTCCTCCTCGGCCGACTGCTCCGCCTCGAGTCGCTTGGCCACGTCGTCGGCCAGGTCTTGGGCGATCGCGAACGGGAGCAGGCCGGCGATCAAGGCGCGGAGCTGCTCCTCAGCCACGTCGCTCTCGCTTTTCGCTTTACCGGCTTTCTTCTCCAGGCTCGTGCGTTCTGCGGCCAGCGTCCCTCCTTCGCGGGCTAGGTGGTCCTGTGCGCGGGCGAGCTCCTCGTCGAGCTTGTCCTGCCTCTCTTGCACGCATGCGCGGTTCTCCTCCGCCTGCTCCAGCTTCTCCCTCGCCTTGGCGACTTCCCGCTCAGCCTCCGCGAGCGTCTTGGCGACCTTTCCGCCCTTCCCCTTGGCGGCGCCGCCGATGAACCGCCTCAGGTCAGCTTGAAGCTGGTCGATCAGGTCGAGGCCGAGTAGCCGCTTAACCGCATCAGCCAGATATACGCCGTTCTCGTCATCGGCAAGAGCCTGAATCTGCTCGCCGTCGAAGAGGAAGAACCCTGCCAGGCCGGGCGGGAGCAGCGAGTCGAGGAAGTCCTGCCGCGAGGCGTCGCTGAGGTCGTCGATCTCCTCTCCGTTGAGCTTCAGCGCCAGGCTCTCGCGGACCGTCCCGTTCTGTAGTCGCAGCCAGCGCCGGGAAACGGCGTACTCGGCGCTGCGTCCGCTGTGCACGTGATCGAAGGAGAGGGTGATGCCGCATTCGGCGGCAACCTCCCCGTGGGGAGCGTGATGAAAGCGGGAGCGGATGTGCGCCTCGTAGGCGTCATTGGAAACCCGGGGGCCGAGAGCCCGCCGCCCGTGCAGGCAGAGGGTGAAGGCTTCGAGCAGGGTCGTCTTGCCAGCGCCGTTGGTACCACCGACCAGGATCACCGGGCGCTGGGGTCGGGTCGTCAGGTCGAGCCGTTGACGACCCGCGTAGATGCCGAAGTCCTCTAGCTCGATCGCATTGAAGATCATGCGGCGGCCTCAGCCTCTTCCATCTCCTGCAGCAGGGTCTCGTCCCCTTCGCTGCGCCACTCTTGGGAGAGCGTTCCCTCGATCTCGTCCATGATCTTCGCCCGGCGTCGCAGCCCCTGCATATCGCGCTCAGTGTCGATCAGCTTTTTGACCAGGCCCAGGGGAACGTCATGCTCCGCGGCCAGCCCGCCGAGCAGCGCCTCGTCCTCGCCGTCGAGGAAGGCCTGGTCGTCCAGCGGCAGCTCGAGGTCCTGCCCCGTCGCCTCCTTGAAGATCGCCGGCAGCCGGTCATGCCAGTCCTGACGCTCGTAGCGCCAGATGCGGCGTATCTCGAGCAGCTCCTCGAGGCTGATCAGTTGCACCTGTTGGTCGTCGGGGGCCATCTCCCGCACTCGTCGTTCGGCCGTCAGGAGCCGGCCGAGAAGCTCCTGGCAGAACTCGAGCGTGTAGGGACCGCGTACGAACGGGTCCTCCTTGTCGCCGTACTTCTTGGGCATCACCCCGCCGTTCTTGCGCACGTGTTGGCGGACTTCCACCTTGCGCTTCGGATTCTGAGTGTCGGCGAGGAAGTCGCGCAGCTCCAGCAGCGGTTCCAGCCACTCGTCGCCGTTGTCGACCATCGCCTCCATCGCTTTGTCCTTGGTGACGACGGTGCAGACCCAGCAGCCGAAGCGGGAGCTGCCGCACGAGGGCGTGCTGGTGTCGACCACGAGGGGGCACTCCCCCGCCGAAGAGTTGCGGTACAGCGCCAGCAGGTCGTTGTTGTCGCGACCCCAGGGATTGGACACCTGGAGCAGGTACTGCCAGACCTCGTCGACCGAGTAGTCGCGGATCGGCGTGTAGACGAAGGCGTTGGGAAGGGTCGAGTGCCGGGAGAGAAGGCTGTCCTTGATCCGCCGCAGGCTCATCACCTGGGCCCGGGTGGCGCTCTCCTGGCTGCGCACGCCGAGGAGCAGCACCACCTCGCCGTGCTCGGCGACGCGCTCGAGGATGAAGCGATTTGCGGGGCTGATCTTCATTCGAGCAGTGCACCAACGAAAGCGCGATGACGGCGCCGGATAGCCTTTGCCCAAGAGGTTGACCCAGAAGGACTCGCCGAGGTCGGGGGTGACCTTGTGGGCGGAGATCGGCAGCCCCTCGGCCTTCGCGTGCTCATTGATCATCTCCAGCGATGCGGTCAAATAGTCCACGATGACGGGAGTCTCAACCTGGGTGTCGCCGGAAATCACGTAGACCGGCTTGTGCCGTTCGCTCGGATCCAAACCCCGCAGCGCGTACCAGACGAGCTGCAGCGCCACGGTCGAGTCCTTGCCGCCGCTGAACCCGATCACCCAGGGGCGCTCGTCTGCCAGATAAACGCTGCGGATCTCCTCCAGGCTCTCCTCATAGAGGGTGGCGGTGGTGGCGAGTGGCTCAGGCTGCGACACGGTGCTCCTTCGGGAGGGTCTTCTCGATGGCTAACTCGACCGGGACAAACCGCCGGCCAAGCGACGGTACCGAGAGACCCGGCGGCAGTGAGAACCCTTCGACCAAGGACCAGTCCGACCACCGCAATCAGCGGGAAATCTCTGCTCCAAAGGGCGACACAAGATCTTCGCCTCCCCAAGGAACGTCGCCGCGGGCACCACGAAGCGGGAGCGACGGGACTCGAACCCGCGACCTCCGGCGTGACAGGCCGGCGCTCTAACCAACTGAGCTACGCCCCCGAGCGAACTCGGATGGGCCGCTGGTGGAGCGGCCCGAGGGGCAAATCTAGCGGTTGGCGCTCTGGGGCGGGCCGGAGGGGCGGGGCCGCTGGCGTTGGCGCTGGAGGGATTCCATCGTCGTGCGGATGACGAGGACGCAGGAGCCGAAGACGAGGAAGAGGAATCCCCAGCCGGGGGAGCCCATCAGGGTGGTGAGGAGGGCGAGGGCCATGGCGACGTAGAAGAGGACGATCAGCGCCTCGGCTGGCTGCTTCAGGGAGTTGAGATCGAACTGCATCGGCAGAAGGTTCGCGCTCGGGCGCGCTTCCCCTGCCTCCGCGGCCTCAGACTTGGGCCGGCTCGGCCGGATATGCCAGCTCCGGCACCGCGAAGGGCGCCTCGGCGGCGGCGATCTCCTCGAGCAGCTCGCGCAGGCCAGCGATCCGCTCGGCGCCGTAGCGCTCGCCCCAGCGCTTTTCGACCTTGGTGAAGACACGGCGCCCGTAGGCCTGGGCCGCTTCGCCGCGTTCGGTCAAGCAGATCAGCTTTGCGCGGCGGTCCTCCGGGTCGGGGATGCGCTGGGCGTAGCCGCGCACCACCAGGTCGTCGACGACCTCCCCCACCGACTGCTTGGTCATGTTCGCCCGCTCGGCGATCTCGGTCAGGCGCAGGCCCTCGTCCTGGACGTAGCGGAAGACGCAGCCGTGGGTGGGACGGATGTCGCCGTACTCCGACTGGTCGAGCTCGGTCCGGAACTCGGCGAAGAAGGCCTCGGAGACGACCGCCATCAACGCCTGCAGCGGGATCGGTTCGGGGGGTTGTTTGGATCCGGGAGACATATCGTCAGGGAGACTGATAAGGTCGCCTTGTTGTCAGGGCACCTTACAAGGTTGCCTTACAAATTGTACTCGATGACCAGGAGACTTCAGATGCCTTCGATTTCCGCGCCGGCCCCCGACGCCGGCGCCGCCAACCGCAAGTGGTGGACGCTCGGCGCCGTCTGCGTCGCCACCTTCATGCTCTTGCTCGACATCACCGTCGTCAACACCGCCCTGCCGGCGATCCAGGCTGACCTCGGCGGCAGCTTCACCGACCTGCAGTGGGTGATCGACGCCTACGCACTCTCGCTGGCGGCGCTGGTACTGACGGCGGGCTCGCTTGCCGACCGGCTCGGCCGCCGCCGCGTCTTCGCCGTCGGCCTCGGCCTCTTCGCCTTCGCCTCGCTTCTCTGCGCGATCGCGCCCGACCCGACCGCCCTCAACCTCGCCCGTGGCCTGCAGGGCGCCGGCGGCGCGATCATGTTCGCCGTCTCCCTGGCGCTGGTCGCCCAGGAGTTCCCCAGCGGCCCCGAACGCGGGATGGCGATGGGGATCTACGGCGGCACGATCGGGATGGCAGTGGCGATCGGCCCGCTGGTCGGCGGCCTGCTCACCGACGGCTTCGGCTGGGAGTCGGTCTTCCTCATCAACGTGCCGATCGGCGTCGCCGCGATCGCCGTCACCTACTGGAAGCTGCGCGAGTCCCGCGACCCCAACGCGACCCGGATCGACTGGGGCGGCCTCGTCACCTTCTCGCTCGGGCTCTTCCTCCTCGTGCTGGGGCTGGTCCGCGGCAACGCCGAGGGCTGGGGCAGCACCGAGATCGTCTCGCTCTTCGTCGCCGCCGCGGTGCTGATGGCGGCCTTCTTCGCGATCGAGCGCCGCGTCTCCGAGCCGATGCTGCCGCTCGGTTTCTTCCGCCGCCGCGCCTTCACCGGCGTCCAGCTCGCCGCCTTCGCGGTCTCGGGCTCGATGTTCGCGCTGTTCCTCTACCTGACGCTCTACCTGCAGAGCTTCCTCGGCTACTCGCCGGTCGAGGCGGGGCTGCGCTACCTGCCGATCACGATCGCCTCCTTCATCGTCGCCCCGCTCTCGGGGATGGCGCTGGCGAAGGTCAAGGCCCGCTACCTGATGAGCGCCGGCCTGGCGCTGACCGGGGTCGGCCTGCTGCTGATGACCGGGCTGGACATGAGCTCGGAGTGGACCGCGCTGCTGTTCGGCTTCCTGCTCAGCGGCATCGGCGTCGGCCTGCTCAACCCGGTGATCGCCGACGTTGCCCTCAGCGTCGTCCCCAAGGAGCAGAGCGGGATGGCGGCCGGGATCAACGACACCTTCCGGCAAGTCGGGATCGCGGTCGGGATCGCCGCCTGGGGAGCGATCTTCCTCGGCACCGGCGCCTCCAAGACCCAGGAGGTCGCGGCAGGTGCGGTCGACGGCGAGCAGGCCCGCGAGCTGGTCGAGGCGACCTCCTCCGGGGCGCTGCCGCAGGCGGTCTCCGGGCTGCCGGAGGGAGCGCGGGACGCAGCGAGGAACGCCGCGGAACAAGGGTTCCTCCACGGCTTGAACGAGATCCTCCTGCTGGGGGCGCTGCTCTCCTTCGCCGGGGCCGTGTTCGCACTCTGGCTGGTGCGCGAGGAGGACATCGAGAAGGAGACGCTGGTGGGGACCGCGTTCGAGGTCGAGCCGGAGGTAGAGCCGGCGCGGGCCTGATCGCTGGGCGTGTCGCTTTTGTCGCCCATAGCGAGACAAAAGCGACACGCTCTCCTGGTGTCGAGTAATGAGATGTACCTATATGTTTAGGCCATGGCAACCGGTGCTCCGGGGTCGCCCCCATCAGAGAAGTCCGGACGCATGCGGCAGGCGCTGGGCTGGACCGGGAAGAACTTCGCCCACGGAATCCTCGTAGCCCTGGCCGCCCTTCTCGTCTCCGGGGTTGTCGCGTGGGTCGCCCTCCTGCTCTCCGAGGAGAAGGCCACTTCCAAGCAGAAGGCCCGTCCGGGCATAACCCAAAACCAAGCCCGTTTCGACAGCTGGCCCAATGGAATCAGCGCCTGGACCGTCGTTCTCGCCTCGGAGGAAAGCAAGGGCCTGGCAGAATCAGCGGTGGAAAGGGCGAAGCGAATCGCCAGTCGCGGCCTCAACATCGGCATCCTCCGCTCTGCTGACTACGCGAGCCTGCGACCCGGCTACTGGGTGGCTTTTGCCGGTCAGTTCGACAGCGTCGACGAAGCGCAGCAGGCGGCTGATCGCTACCGCAGCCAGTTCTCCTCGGCTTACCAGCGCTTCATCGAAGAGAGATAGGTCAACGGCTAAGGCTAGGCTGCGGCGTGTGAGGTTGCTGACCTACGACGCAGGCGATGGCGCCCGGGCCGGAGTCTTGGAGGACGACCGCGTCGTCGATGCTTGGGCGCTGCTCGGGGAGCCACATCGAGGGAGCTTGCGAGAGCTGATATCCGCGGGTCGGGTCGATGATCTTCGGGGGCGCCTTGGCGACACGGGCGCTCCCTCCCATCCCCTCTCCGCGGTGCAGTTGTTGCCGCCGATTCCCGACCCCGACAAGATCGTCTGCATCGGGTTGAACTACCGCAAGCACGCGGCCGAGGTCGGGGTCGATGTCGAGAGCCTGCCCGATGTGCCGACGGTGTTCGCCAAGTACCGCAACGCCTTGGTCGCGGACGGGGCGACGGTTCGGGCTCCCACCGCGAAGACCGACTACGAGGCCGAGGTCGCTTTCGTCGTCGGCAAGCAGGCGAAGGACGTCGACGAGGCCGACGCGCTCGACCACATCGCCGGCTACACGCTGCTGAACGATCTCTCCGCCCGCGACCTGCAGGGGGCGACGCCGCAGTGGATGCCGGGCAAGGTCTTCGACGGCTCGGCTCCCTGCGGTCCTCATCTAGTGACGCCGGACGAGGCGGGACCCGCCGAGGAGATCGCGATCCGCCTCACCCTCAACGGCGAGGAGATGCAGAACGGCTCCACCGACGACCTCATCTTCAGCATCCCCCAGCTCCTGTTCCAGCTCTCCCGGCTGATGACGCTCGAGCCGGGCGACCTCGTCTCCACCGGCACCCCCGAGGGCGTCGGCATGGGCCGCAAGCCGCGGGTCTGGCTCGCCGACGGCGACGAGGTAGCGATCGAGTCGCCGACCCTCGGCCGCCTGGTAACCCGGATCAGCGCCTAGCCCAACTCGTCGTTTCCACCCTTTTGGCCCTTATAGGGGCTTAAATCGTGGAAACGACGATCTGTCGGCTAGGGGCCCGGCGGGATCTCGTAGGCCAGCGCCGGCAGGCTCGCCGAGAGCGGCTTCCTTGCCGGCAACACCCGGCTCGCGGCGGCGCCGGGGCGCGCCCGCCGCGCCCAGCTCGGCCGGTAGGGGGTCAGCTCCAGCAACGCGTTCCAGGTGTCGGTGTCGATCACGCCGTTGGCCGGCAGGCCCCTGCCTTCCTTGAACTCGCGCACGGCGCGCGCGGTCCTGGGGCCGAAGAAGCCCGTCACCGGCAGATCGGCGCCCGCCGCGACGAGGTGCTGCTGCGCCCAGACCACCATGTCGCCCCGGCTTTTGCGCTTCAGCAGCGGGTGGTCGGGGTCCTGGCTGTAGCCGGCCACGGGCCGCATCGCGCTGTCGGCGCCGAGCGCCCCCCACTCCTGGCCGTTGGTCTCCTGCCAGGACCACCAGCTCGGCGCCAGGCCGCCGTGGCTGGCGGCGAAGCGGCGGAACTGTTTGATCGCCGCGGTGCCGGGTGCTTCGTAGGTCTGCCCGATCGGGTAGATCGGGTGGCCGTAGATGCGGTTGTAGTGGTAGGTGTGCTCGTAGACCTCGCGCACCGTGGTTTCGATCGTCTTCCAGTACATCTGCGGCTGGTTGTAGGTGGCGCCGCCGGGCCCGAAGAAGACCGAGTAGGGGAAGGACGGGTGGTAGTCGATGTAGGGGAAGGTCGCCAGCGAGAGCGGGTAGGCGTCGCCGACCCGCGCCCGCAGCGCCCGCACGTAGCGGTCGGCGGCGGCGTACTTGCCCTCGTAGTCGGCCTCGGCGTCGATCGCGAAGCAGTCGGCGCCGCGCTGCACCGCCATCGCCGAGATCCGCGCCTCGGCCAGCGGCGCGTCGCCGTAGACGAAGTGCCAGGCGCAGACGCTGAGCCCGGCGCGGTGCAGCGCCCGAACCAGGCCGCGGTCGAACTGCCCCCAGTAGTTCGAGCCGTCGCCAGACTTGACGTAGACGGTGCCGACGTCGTTGCGCTTGGCGCGGGAGATGATCGCGCCGATGTTGCCGCCCTCGGAGCGGTCGACGTACCAAATCCACTGGCCTTGCCGGTCGAAGGCGCTGTTGCTGACGTGACCGCCGGGTTCCACTTGGCCGGCGCCGCCGGTCTCGGCCGCGCCGAAGCCAGGCGCGAGCGCGGCCACCGCGAGTGCGGCGACGGCAGCGAGCAGCGCCAGCGCGCCGCGTCTCCTTTGAACGAGGTGACCCACGTCTGTTGCCAACACGGTAGTGGGCGCGGCAGAGCGGGTAGACCTGGGGGGTGGCCTTGCAGGACCTGCTGCTGATCCACGGGCTCGGCGGCACGCGCACCGTCTGGGAGCCGGTGATCCCGCTCCTCGCGGGGGAGCGCCAGGCGCACGCGGTCGACATGCCGGGGTTCGGGCAGACGCCGCCGCTGCCACCCGAAGTCGAGCCGACCGCCGCAGCCCTCGCTCGAGCAGTGCATGAGGAGTGCCTCCGCAACGGGGTCGAGCGCCCCCACGTCGCCGGCAACTCGCTCGGCGGCTGGGTGGCGCTGGAGATGGGACGGCGCGACTGGGCGGCCTCGGTCACCGCGCTCTCCCCCGCCGGCCTCTGGTCGCGACCGCTGGGCGAAGCGCCGAGCGGCGGCTCCCGGATGCTGCTGCGCGGGTCGCCGTGGGCGCGGGCGGCGCGCCCCCTCCTCGCCGCCGCGCTGCAGTTCCCGGCGACGAGGCGGGCGGCGTTCCAGTCGATCGCCGCCCACCCGGAGCGGATCCCGCCCGACGCGGCCCGGGCGCTCGTCCTCGGCTGGCTCGACGGCGAGGGCTACGACGCCGCCAACCGCGCCATGCGCAACCACGTCTTCGACCCGGCCGGCTACCCGGAGGAGGTGCCGGTGACGATCGCCTGGTGCGAGCGCGACCGTCTGCTCGGGCCGCCGAAGCCACGCCGCCGGCCGGCCGGGTCCCGCTTCCTCGTCCTCCCCGGCGTCGGCCACACCCCCACCTGGGACGACCCCGAGCTGATCGCCCGCACCCTGCTGGACGGCAGCGCCGTAACCTCACACCAACCCGCGCCCGCCACCCCCAAGGAGAAGCAGTGATCGTCGAGAGAACCGAAAACCCGATCTGGCTGTCGAATGCCTACCTGGTCGCCGACCCCGAGCGCAAGACCGGCGTCCTCATCGACGGCAACGATGAGCTCGGGCCGTTGCTCGAGCGCGCCGAGCGCGAGGGGATCGAGATCACCCACGTGCTCGTCACCCATCCCCACCCCGACCACGTCGCCGGCCTTGCCGAGGCGCGGGCGCAGCTCGGCAACCCGCCGCTGGTCGCCCACAAGGCAACCGCGGCCGAGCTCGACGACGAGGTGGAGATCACCCTCGACGACGGCGAGTCGCTCGAAGCAGATGGTCTCCACGTCGAAGCCCTCCTCACCCCCGGCCACGCCACCGGCCACCTCGCCTACCTCGTCAACGCCACCGACCTCTTCACCGCCGACGTCCTCTTCAAGGGCACCGTCGGCGGCACGATGGCGCCCGGCGCCAGCGGTTTCGCCGACCTCAAGGCCTCGGTGATGCGCCTGATGGAGCTGCACCCCGACACCACCGTCCACCCCGGTCACAAAGAGGCGACGACGATCGGCACCGAGTGGGAGAGCAACCCCTTCGTGCGGATCTGGCGCGGGCTCGACTCCACCGGCGAGGAGGAGGTGACGGTCTGGGGCCGGCCGGCGACGCTGAAGCTGTGGGCCCCCGACTACGACGGCGGCAACAAGGCCTGGATCGTCTTCGGCGACTCCGGCGAGGAGGCGATCGTCGGCGGCTCCCAGGTCGAGCGCTGAGGAGAAGTCCGGCTCAGCGCGAGGGCAGGACGTTGAACGCGTAGCGGTTGCCCAGCTTGCGGCTGAACTCCGTCTCGGGCTCGCCCTTGCCGTCGATGGCGCGGGCAAAGACGACGTAGCGACCCGGAGGCAGCTTGCCTTTGAGCTTGAAGTTCCATTTCGCCGTGCCTTTAGCGGTGAGCCAGAGCTGCGTGCACTTGCCGGCCTTCGTCTCAAAGCGCTTGAAGCGAGGCTTGCCGTTCTTCAAGGCGCTGCAGCTTTTTGCGCCGGCCGAGGCCCTGGCGCCACCGCCCCTTCTCATTCGTTTGACCACCGCGACCTGGACCCTCTGCACCCCGTTGCCATCCGCGTCGCTCGCCGTTCCCGCGAACCCCTTCAACTCCTCCGCGGGGATCTTCTTCGGAACCTTCTTCATCCGCGTGTGCGGTGGCTGGTTAATAGGGGCGGGCGAGGGCGAGGGCGTGACAAGGGGTAGGGCCGGCACTTTGTCGCCGAGGAAGCGGCTGACGACGATTACGGTGTTGCCGCCACCTACGTAAGCGGTGCTGGCGACCACCAGCCGTTCTTCGGCGTCGAGAGCGGCGTCTTGGAAGACCTCGCCGAAGGGAGCCTGCACCCCACGCAGCACCTGGCCGCCGCTGCCGAAGCTCGGGTCAAGCGCGCCGTTCGAATCGAGGCGCAGGAGTGCCGGGGAGGCGTTGCCGGGCTCCGGGTCATAGGTGCCGCCCAGCAGGAACTTGTCGGTCGGGGTCAGCTCTATCGTCCGCGTCGAGTTCTCGCCCGCGCCGACCCGCCGGGTGAAGATCCCGGCGTTGGCAAAAGAAGCATCGAGGTCGCCGTTGCCGAGGTAGCCGACCGCAGCAAACAGCGAGTTCTCGTTAGGGGGCAGGTTTTCGTCGTAGCCGTAGCCGGAGGCGACGATGCGACCGTCGGGGCGCAGGGCGAAGCCGGTGATCCGCCCCTCGGCGCTGCCGCCGCCGGGGATCGGCGTCTTCACGATCCCGTCGCCGCCACCGAAGCCTGGATCCGGAAGGCCCGTCGGGAGCAGCTGCACCAGCGTGAACCCGTCGCCGCCGCCGTTGCCGGTCGAGTCGCCGAGCAGGATGCGCCCGCCGGGAAGCTCGGTGATCGCGACGCCCTCATCGGAGTCGTCGTCACTGGCATCGATGGCCGTCGTGCCATCTCCAGCGAAGCTCGCGTCGAGCTCGCCTTCCGGTTTCAGCACGGCGATCCCGGCGGCCTGTTTTTCGCCCGGGAGCTCGGTCTCGCCCGTCACCAGGATGCGGCCGCCGGCGGCGATCGCAACCGCCTCCGCCCGGTCGTGACCGGCTTCGATCGGGACCAGCTGGATGCCGTCGCCGCCGCCGAAGCCGCCGTCCGGCGAGCCGTCGGGGTTGTAGCGCGCGATCAGGAACTCGTTGTTGAGCATCCCTTTGGCGCTCCCGGCGATGACGATCTTGCCGTCGGGCTGGACGGTGACGGCCCGCGCCTCACCGAAGCCGCCGGAAAAGGGAGTGGTCACTTTGCCGCCGACGCCGAAGCCGGGATCGAGCTCCCCGCTCGGCAGCAACCGCACGAGGATGACGCTGCCTGGCTCCTCGGAACCGGCCAAGACGATCTTCAGGTCGGGCTGCACCGCCACCGCCTGAAGGCTGATTTCCTCTTCGCTGGGCAGCAGGCGAAGGCTGCCGCCGCTCCCGAAGCTGGGGTCGAGATCGCCCGGCGCGGCGCTCGCGGCCGGGGCGGCGGCGAGAACGCCGCAGGTGCTCAACGCGATCAGCAGCAGACGCAGGCGGCGGGGCATGCGGGGAACGTAGACGATCGGCGCGCCTCCGGCTAGGCCCTCCAGGCACGACCTTTAGCCGTTTTCTCACATTTGGACGAATGTGCGATAGGGGAATTCGCCTTCGCCCCCCACACTGGACGGATGACGGCGGAAATACAGGAATTCTTTTTCAACTGGTATCCGGTCTTTGGCGTCCTCTTCATGGCGATGCTGCTCTTCGTCTTCCTGAAAATGATGCGGGGGATGATGGGCACGACCAAGCCGGAGACGGTGAAGGCGAGCCGCAGCGCTCCGGTTCTGTGGGAGGAGGTGCAGGGGGTCGACGCCGCCAAGGAGGAGCTGATGGACGTCGCCGCCTGGCTGCGCGAACCCGAACGCTTCTCCGCCCTCGGCGCCCAGGCCCCGCGCGGCGTCCTCCTCCACGGCCCGCCCGGCACCGGCAAGACGATGCTGGCGCGCGCCGTCGCCGCCCAGGCCGGGGTCGACTTTTACGCCGCTTCGGGCTCGAGCTTCGTCGAGATGTTCGTCGGCCGCGGGGCCGCCCGCATCCGCCGTCTCTTCAAGGAGGCGCGCAAGTCCGGCCGCGCGGTCATCTTCATCGACGAGCTCGACGCGATCGGCGGCTCCCGCAGCTCCGGCGGCGGCGACGGCGGCAGCAGCGAGCGCGAGCAGGCGCTGAACCAGTTGCTGGTCGAGCTCGACGGCTTCGAGAAAGACCCGGGAATGGTAATCGTGATCGCCGCCTCCAACTACGTCGAGAAGCTCGACAAGGCGCTGCTGCGCCCGGGCCGCTTCGACCGCCTCGTGCTCGTCTCCGCCCCTGACCGCAACGGCCGCGAGGCGATCCTCCGCAGCCACGCCAAGGGCAAGCCGCTCGCCCCCGACCTCGACCTCGGCGACGTCGCCCGCAAGACCACCGGGATGACCGGCGCCCAGCTCGCCAACGCACTCAACGAGGGGGCGATCATCGCCGGCCGCGCCGGCCGCTTCTACATGACCCGCGAGGACCTCGACGAGGCGCTGCTGCGCCAGGCCGTCGGCTCCCAGCAGGCTCGCCGCCTCAACCCGAAGGAGCGCCGGATCGTCGCCTACCACGAGGCCGGCCACGCGCTCTGCCGCCGGCTGCTCGGGCTCGACCCGCCGGAGATCCTCAGCATCGTCCCGCGGGGGCCGGCGCTCGGCTTCGTCGCCCACTCGCCGCAGGAGGACAGCTATCTGAAGTCACGCGAGGAACTGCTCGACGAGGTGGTGACCCTGCTCGGGGGCCGCGCCGCCGAGGAGATCGTGCTCGGTGAGCCCTACTCCGGTGCCTCTGACGACCTCAACCGGGTCCACTTGGTCTGCAAGCAGATGGTGGCCGAATTCGGGATGGGGATCGCGGTCGACCACGACGGGCCGCCGCCGATCGCCCTCCCCACCGGCGACTACGCCGTCTCCGACCAGACCCGACGCGAGGTCGACCAGGCGGCGATGACGCTGGCGCGCCAGGCCTACCGGCGGGCGCGGGCGCTGCTCTCCGCCAACCTCGAGGTGCTCGACCACCTCGCGGTGCTGGCGCTGGAGCGCGAGACGCTGACCCGCGAGGAGCTCGACGAGATCTTCGCCGCCCACGAGCTCCACGGCCTCGCCGAGGCTCCCGGCTCCGGCGCAGCCCTGGTCGCGATGAGCCGGGAGAACCCCGAGTAGGATCCTGGCCAGATGGCCAGGATGATCCCCCCCGACCAGGACTACTTCCCGCGCGGCCGCTCGATGGCCCGGCGGGTTCACGGCGAGCGGTCGGTTGGTCTCCTCTACGGGCAGCGGGCGCTCCTGATCGGGGCCCTCGAACCGCTCACCTACACCGGCACGATGCTGAGCAGCAACGCCGGCGACCATCCCTTCACCCGCCTCGCCCGCACCGCGAAGATCCAGGAGACGGTCTTCCTCGGGACCAGGGCCGAGGCCGACAAGGCGCTCGCCGCGGTCCACCGCCTGCACGAGCGGATCAAGGGGGAGCTGCACGAAGCCGCCGGCGCCCACCCCGCCGGGGCCGCCTACTCGGCCTTCGACCCGGAGCTGATGCTGTGGACGCTGGCAGTGATCGCCGACTCCGGCCGGGCCATGTACGAGACGCTGACGCGGCCGCTGAGCGCCGAGGAGCTCGAAGCCCTCTGGCAGGACTACGTCCGCTTCGGCGAGCTCTTCGGGATGCCACGCGAGGTAGCGCCCCCTACGTATCCGGAGTTCCGCGCCTGGTTTGACGGGAAACTCGCCTCGCCCGACCTCCACGCCACCGATCACGCCCTGGAGATGGCGCCGCTGGTCGCCTTCGAGCAGCCGGTGCCGCGTTCGGCCCGCGGCAACATCGCGGTCCAGAACCTGGTGATCAAAGGCACCCTGCCACCGCGCGTGCGCGAGATCTTCGGCATCGCCTGGAGCACCCGTCACGAGGCCGCCTTCCAGTCGGTCGCCGCCGCCCATCGCCGCGCTCGCCCCGCCTTCCCGCGCCGTCTGCGCCGCGGCCGCAACGACTACTTCTTCAACGTCGTCACCGAGGGCGAGAAGCGCCGTGGCGGCACCCCCACCCCGCACCTGACGGGTGCTGCTTGAGCTGACCGCCGTTGCGGCGGCCGGGGTCGCGGCGGGTGCGGCGAACTCGATCGCCGGCGGCGGCGCCCTGATCACCTTCCCGACCATGGTCGCGCTCGGCCTGCCGCCGCTGACCGCGAACGTCACCAACACGGTCGGGATCGTCCCCGCCTCGGTCGGTGGCGCCCTCGGCTACAGCGACCTCCTGCGCGAGCAGGGAGCGCGCTTCACCCGCCTCCTCGTGCCGCTGCTGCTCGGCGCCGTCGCCGGCTCGGCCGCCCTCCTGCTCACCTCCAACGAGGCCTTCGAAGCGATCGTGCCGGCGCTGATCGCCGGCTCCTGCCTGCTGCTCCTCTTCCAGCCGCGCCTGGTCCCCCACATCGCCCACGCCGGCAACGAGCGCTCCCCGTACCTCCTCGCCGGGATCGCTTTCTGCGGCGCCTACCAGGCCTACTTCGGCTCGGCGGTCAGCATCCTCGTCTTTGCCCTGCTCGCCCTCTTCGTCGCCGACACCCTCCAGCACCTGAACGCGCTGAAGATCGTCCTCGCCGGCAGCTCCAACCTCCTCGCCGCCCTCATCTTCGCCGTCCTCGCCCCGGTGCACTGGCGCTACGCGCTGACGATCATGGTCTCCTCCTTCCTCGGCGGCCGCGCCGGCGCCCACTACGCCCGCCGCATCCCCGCCGAGCCCCTGCGAATCTCGATCGCCGTCATCGGCTTGGTCGTCGCGGCGGTGCTGGCGGTGCGGGCATTCGGCTGACCCGTCGCCAAAAGACCCGATGGGCGGTACTGGGCTCGAACCAGTGACCCCTTCCTTGTAAGGGAAGTGCTCTCCCAACTGAGCTAACCGCCCGCAGTCCCATTATTGCTTGTCGGCTAGCCTCGGCGGCGAT
>Ga0190275_10000429_pt1 | contig 38032 bp, 53 predicted proteins | sample Popmic550T_FD_133745 | JGI IMG/M metagenome (GOLD analysis project Ga0190275, IMG submission 133745) | Populus adjacent soil microbial communities from riparian zone of Yellowstone River, Montana, USA - 550 T | ecosystem: Environmental > Terrestrial > Soil > Riparian zone > Trees stand | place... | reverse complement strand
TTGTGCGATCATTGACTTACCTTTCAGTCGTGACTGGCCGATCGGGTGCTTCGTGGGGGAGCAGCGGTGAAGCGAGAGCCGCCGGTTTTCGAGCCGGCGGCTCTCTGCTGTCTTTCTACCATCGCCAGAGCTGACCCGTTGTGATCGCCGCGTGTTGGATCTCCGCGCCGTGCGGCTTCAGGTGACAGAACACATCGAAGCCGATCTCGGTCGGCCGGTGACGGGTCATGCACAGGATTTCCGCGGCCGGTCCCTTCGGCTGAGCTCGGATTGTCTCTGACCACGGCTCGACCGGAGTCAGCGAGATCCAGACTTCAACCTGCAGCGGATGCGGCGACGGTCCGCCGATATGGCTGCCGCCGTCTTCGACCCAGAGCTTGTTGTCGTCCGGCCAGATCCGGCCGATCGTCAGACCGTCGATCAGCGCTTTGCTCGTCGGCTGGTAGTTCGCTCCGTCTCGCCGCTGATTCGCCGCGGAGCGTCCGGAGCGGTCCTTCGCGGGGAAACAGTAGGTGATCGAGACGTTCGTCCGCTGAGAGACGATCTGCAGCCGGCGAGCGAACGCGAGCTTGCCGACTTCCACGAGCGCGGCAGTCTTCCGCGCGCGCTCGTGGAAGCCGAGCCGGTCGTTCGCGTTGAGCAGCGCTTCGCGCGGCAGCAGATGCTTCGCGACCTGCAGCTCGTCCATCAGAACGGCGGTTCGTCCGGCCATACCTGCTGCTGTGCTGGCTGCTGCCGCTGCGGAGGCTGACCCCACGCCTGATCCGGAGTCGGCTGCTGCCGCTGCTGCGGAGGCGGTCCGGCCGGCTGCTGTGGCGGACCGTACTGCGGCTGCTGCCACGGGTTCGGCGCGAGCGGCTGCGGCTGCTGCCACGGGTCGCCCTGTGCCGGCTGCTGTGCCGGCTGCTGCGCCCACGGATCGCCGCCGGCCGGCGGACCCTGCCGGCGCTGCTGCTGCGGCTGCTGGTGCCCGCCCTGCTGTCCCTGCCCGGTCTTCCGGTACTGCGTCTCTCCGAACTGCAGCGACGGACCAACCTCGTCGACGTCGATCTCCAACGACAGCTGATCGACGTTGTCGCGGTTCTGCCAGGTCCGCGTCTTCAGCCGGCCGACGACGATCACCCGGTGCCCTTTCTGCAGCGACGCGGCGACGTTCTCCGCGAGCCGGCGCCACGCTGCGCAACGGTAGAACGTCGTCTCGCCGTCCTCCCACTGATCGCTGTTCGGAACCTTGTTCCGCGGCGTCACGGCGACGCTGAAGTTCACCACCGGCGCCCCGCTGTTCGTGAACTTGAAGTCCGGATCCCCCGTCAGGTTTCCGGTGATCGTGATTTGCGGCTCTCCAGCCATGTCTAGATCCTGCCTCTCGGTGTGAAGTTGCCGTCGTCGTCGATCGACCAGACCTGGCCGAAGACGTCGACGATCGGAATCGTGCTCGGATGCTCGCGGTCGGCGCGAGCTCGAGGAATCAGCCAGCCGTCAGCGATCGCTTCGCGACGGTTGGACTCGACCACTCTGTGACAGTCGCCGCACAGGTGAACGAGGTTGCTCGGATCGTTGATCCAAGACGTGTGTTTGCTGCCGCCCATCTGCCGCGGACAGCGGTGGTGGATCTGCTCGCCGCGGCCGGTACAGCGCTCGCAGCTGTCGCCGGACCGGCGCCGGACGATCGCGACGACCGCCGGCGACGGACCGCTACCGGACACGAGACGGATCCTGCTGCTCGCGGCCGGTACCCCACGCGAACGCGGAGTCGATCGACTTCAGAATCGACTGCGCGAGACCGGCCTGCTTGTCGACGCGCTGATAGTGGTCCCACGCCGCTTGCCGCTGCACCTTCGCCCCTTCCCACTCCCATTTCGGACCGTCCGTCTTGACTTCGACCCATGCTTGCTTGTCGGCGACGGTCGCGCCGCCGCGCTCGACGGTCGGAGCTTCGCCGGACAGCATCGCGGCCGCGTACGCGCGCCGGTAAGCTTTCTCCGCTTCCAGCTCCGCGTGCCGAGCGCGCTTCAGATCGAGCTCCGCTTCGATCAGCATCGAGCCGTAACGGACCACCCGAGCGCGCGCCTTGACCGGGTTCTCGTCCCGCTCGTCGACGTCGTCGAAGCTCCGCTCTCCGCGCGCGCTCGTCATGTCAGCTCTCCGCCGGCGGATCGACGGTCGGCAGCTCGCCGGCCGGCTCTTCCGTCTTCGACTTCGCGCGGCTCGGACGGTTCCGCTTCGGCTTGTCGTCGTCGAGCGGCAGCGGATCCTCGCCCGGAATGGCGCCGGACTCCGCGGTCGGCTTGCCGGCGATCGCGTCGTCGAGCGACTGACCGTGCTCGACCCAGACGATCGCGCCGCCGATCTTGATCGCCTGCCGGAGCGCGGAGATCTCCGAGCCGTGAACGGTGATCTGCTGCGGCAGGTTCTGGTCGCCGTCGTAGCTGATCCAGATGCCGGGATTCTTCTTCGCCATGCTTCCCCCTTCAGGGAGTTTCGGATCGGCCGGTCGGCCGGTCCTGGTCTGTGTGTTAAGCGCCGATCACGCGAGCGATCTGCTCCCAGAACGGATGACGCCAGTCGTTCATGTCCGCCTCCGTGTGGCCGGCGGCGACGAACCGAGCTGCGGCGTCGTCGCGCGTCATCTTCGCTCCGACTCGCATCCGCCAGTCGATCTCCGCCGTCTCGTCGCTGTAGATGATCGCGTCCGGCTCCGGCTCGTCAGTCGGCAGGTTCAGCAGCTGCACGAGCGCAGTCCGCCATGCGTAGCTGTTCGCCTTTCCGAGCGCCTTGTCTCCGGAGTCGAAGCTGTGTCCGGCCGCTTCGATCGTGAAGCTGTCGCCGGCCGGTCCGACCACCGTGTATTCGATCGTGACGCCGGCTGTCTGCGCAAGGACGTTGTTCTTGCCGTACGTCGTCGTTCCGATCTCGACGTGCGACACCTTCGACGGGTAGACGTTGAGACCGTGCTCGATCGAGACCGGCGCGAACGCGTTCACGACGGCGTCGATTCCGCGGAAGTTGTACCGCGCGCCTTCGGTCGCTTGCCGGTCCTTCCGGACGACTCCGATCGCCGCTCGGACGTCGAGCAGCACTTGATGAACAGTCTTCGTGTCGGTCACGGTCGGACTCCGGTCTGTCGCGGCGCCCACGGGTCGTGTCCGGCGGATCCGGGCTTGACTGCGGCCGGCTTCGAGACCGGCGTCGTGGCGCAATCGGGACAGTTACCGTACCGCGAGACGCTGACAGAGCCGTTCTCGGAGACGTGAGTCCAGAACATTCGCCGCGTGCCGGCGCAGTTCGCGCACGGTGCGGTAGCCTGTTCGGCAGTCGCAATGGGACTGGGCATGTCGTGGTGCTCCTTCCTTCTCGGTGACGGCGGGATCGGCTGAATGTCAGCCGGTCCCGCTGTCGTTCTCGGCTCCGAGCGGAGAGACGAGCTTGTCGATTGCCGCGGTGGTGAAGACGTAGCCGGCGCGGTTCCGGTCATACGCGGAGAGTCGTCCGTCAGCGACCATGCGATGCACGGTCCGGACCGACACTTTGAGCCGTTCGGCAGCTTCGGAGCTGCTGAGGGTTGAGGGTTTCGCCATGCCTGCCAGTCTTCCACACTTGACCAGATCGCGTCAACTATGGGAGGATATTCCCATGACAACGAATCTCTCGGATCTGTCCGTCGTCCGCCTCGCCTACGCGCGGTCTCGTCTCGAAGACGAGCTCGGAGCGTCCCGCGTCTGGTCCAAGGAAGCGCGGCCGCTCGAAGCGCTCGTCGCTGTCGCGGCGCTGCTCGACTCGCCGGAAGCGGACGCGATGCCGGCCGATCTCCGGCGCGAGCTCGTCGACGCTGTCGCGGAGCCGTTCTCGGATCGCGTCGACTTTCCGCAGGATTGACGCGGTCCGGTCAAGTCTGTTACTGTATTCCCATGACCACGAACACGACGGCGCGAGTCAACGCGCAAGGCTTTCAGCTCGCCGAGTGCTACCGCTGCGGCGGCTCCGGCTGGTACTCCTGGAACGCGATGGACGGCGACCGCTGCTACGGCTGCAGCGGCTCCGGCTGGGTCATCAAGCGCGGCGCTTGGGCGAAGGCGTGGGACGCGTACCGGAAAGCGGTACCGGCGAAGCGGATCGTCGCCGGCGATCTCCGCGTCGGCGATACCGTCCTGGACGATCTCAGCTATCACGCGACCGGTCAGAAATGGACGACGGTCGAGCGGATCGAAGTCTCGCCGCGGCGCTGCGGATCGTCGCTGACCGGATCCGACGAAGCGAACCGGATCCACTACTACTACCGGACCGTGACGCTCGCGAATGGCGTCTCGAAGACGGTCGCGGAGAACGGACTGGTCCGCCGGCGCGTGACGAGCGACATGCTGCCGAATCCGGCCGACTTCTATCCGAAGGGCGGCCGGTCGTGAGGCCGGCTCTCGGTGGCTGCGGCCGCTGCGGCGCGCGCGTCCGATGGGTGACCGTCGACGGCGTCTCGGTTGCGCTCGATCCGCAGCCGTCGCCGTTCGGCGATGTGGCAGCTCGGAACATCGCGCCGGCGCTGTACGGCTACCGGCTGTCAGCTGTGCAGCGGCCGGCTCGCGGATATCGCCGGTACCGCCGGCATGTCTGTCCGGAGCCGGACAATGGCTGACCGGTCGCCGGTCTCGCTCGACGAGCTGATGTGGCTGCGGCGGCAGCTGCCGGAGATCGTCGACGACCGGAAGACGCGGCTCCGGTTCGAAGACTGGCTCGACCGTCAGATCTCACAGCGAACCGCTCAGAAAACGAAGTCGCGGACCGACTGGCATCGGAACGACACCGCGGAGTATCACGCGGCGCGGCAGGCTGACGTCGAGCGGATCGAGCGTGAAGCCGGCGGCCGCGAGCAGCATCCGACCGAATACGCGGAAGCGTACGCAGCTCGACCGCCCATGAATCTGTACCGCTGGCTGACCGGAAGTCGGCCGACCATTCACCGCTACTGAAGGAGCGACCATGACCGAATCCACGACTCCGCGCGCTGTCGAATGCGCTGCGCTCGACGAGCACGAGCCGCACATCTGGCAGACCGCCGGCGGAACCGACTACTCGTGCGACGGCTCCGGAGAGCCGTACGTGCGAGATCCGAAGGGCGAGCAGTCGCTGCAGCCGAACGGCGCCGGTTCGTTTCGACAGTGGACCGGCTCCGATTGGGTCTGGTCAACGGAGCGCGTCGGACCGACACCGCCGGAGATCGCCGCGATCGAAGCGGCCGCGTATGAGCGCTGGCGGAATCAAGGACTGATCTCCGACGAACAGCGCGAGATCGTCAGCGGCAGCTCGACGCCGGAGCTCTGGAAGACGCCGTGGGGCAACACTCTCGGCGGCGTGATTCTCGCGTTCGGAATCGCGGCCGCGCTCATCATGGCCGTGCTCGTCTTCGCTCACATGGTCGGAGCTCCGCTGTGAGCGCCGGAGCCGCATGGGCGCCGGCCGCGCTGGTGCCCGATCTCGACACCATCATTCGGAACCGGCATGTCGAAGCCGTCCGCGTTATCGGAGACTTCCCGGAGCCGGCCGCTCAGGGTCTCGAAGTCCGCTGCTCGGACGGCATCTGGCGGTCCGTCAGCGCGCTCGAAGCGGTCGAGCACTACGCCGCCGGCCGCCGGATCCGGAGCGCCGTGGAGTGGCAGCTGGACCTGCAGGAAGCGTCGCCGGTCTGCGGCGCCATGCATCCGCGCGGACTCTGGCGCTGCAAGCTCGCGAAGCATGATCCGCGCTCGCAGCACGGCCAGGGATCGGTCCGGTGGTGAGTTGGGTCCGCCGGCACTACGGCGCGATCGCCGGCGCGCTCGTCGTGCTGCTCGTGCTGCTCGCGTTCGGTCCGACAGTCGCCGCCGTGCTCGCCTGCGCAGCATGGCTCGCGTGCGGCTTCCTGTGGCTCGGGCTGCGGATCGTCGAGTCGCCGCGGTTCATGGCGATCGTTCTCCGCGGGCAATGGTCGACTTCGATCCGCCGGCTGCCGGACGTCGACGGCGGCCGGCGCGGTGGCTTCGTCGTCGCGTTCGGTCCGCTCCGCTGCTGGTGGCTGCTCGACCGGCACGGACTGCTGGGCGAAGAGTCGTTCGCGGAGCTACAGCGGAAGGATCTCGGCCGATGACTCCGGTTATCGCGGTTCTGCTGGGCGGTCCGCAGGACGGTCTCCGGCTGCAGCTGCCGTATCCGATGGAGTTCATGCGGATGGGTGACGGAGATCCGCTCGACGCTGCAGCGTCGTACTTCTACGATCGCCGGCCGGAACCGAACGCGGCCGGCGAGCTCGTCTACGTCTACCGGCAGCCGACATGACTCCGGTCGATATCTGGACGCCGGAAGCGATAGGCGAGGCGTGGAGCGCCGCGAAGCGTCGGAACGTGCAGCGGCCGGCTCGACCGGCCGGTCCGCTGTGCGGTCAGCTGCTCGCGTGGCGCCGGACGTTTCTCGGCCGCGAGCTCTGCTCCGATGTGCGCCGCTGCTCCGGCTGCGGCGCGCACGAGCCGACTCAGGGTCATCAGCCGCATTGTCCGCTGGGTTACCGGGCGAACTACGCGCTTCGGTCCGGACGGATCTCGCGGAACGCTTGACGCGACTCCGTCAAGGCTGTTACTGTATTCCCATGACCACGACGAAGATCCTCTCCCGCCTCTCCGACTCCCCCCGCGTCGCCGTCGAGCTCGGCTACGTCCAGGGCCGACTGATCCTCCGGACGCTCCGCGGCGCCGGCTGGGTCTCTTCCGAGATCGTCTGCCGCGGCGATCACTCGATCGTCTCGTCCCGTATTTGATCCGAGCTGAAGGAACCGGCCGCGAAAAGTCGCGGCCGGTTCTTTCTTGTCGTCACGGGTTGACGCGACCGCGTCAGGCTGCTACTGTATTCCCATGACCACGAACTACAGCGACAAGATCGCCGCCCTGCTCGCCAAGGCCGAGCGGACCGACAACGACGCGGAGCGCGAAGCGTTCTCCGCTGCAGCCGAACGGCTGATGATGAAATGGGGCGTCACCGACGCAATGGCCGAAGCTGCCGCTGCTCAGAAAACCGGCGTCGCGTCCGCGATCATCCGCGAAGATCTCGAATCCGGCGGAACCTACCATCACGCATGGTCGCAGCTCGCAGCTCAGATCTCGGCCGGTCTCGGAACCGTGAAAGTCATTCGGAGCGGGCACGGAACGAAGTGGACGACAATCGTCATCGGAACCGAAGCCGATATCGAGCGGTTCAAAATGCTCTGGACGTCTCTCCGGATTCAGGCAGACAACTCCATGAAAGCGTGGTGGGCGCCGTTCCGCGGAACCGGAAACGGACAGGGCTTCGCTCGCCGCCGGCAGTTTCTGCTGTCGTTCGCGGTCCGCGTCGGACAGCGGCTGACCGAAGAGCGGAAGGAAGCCGAAGCCGAGACGGTCGGATCCGAGCTCGTTCTCGTCGACGCCGGCAAGCGCGCTCAGCTCGCGATCCGCGATCTCGTCGGCGGAGTCCGCACGGCGAAGCGTTCGCTCCGCGGTGGCGGCGAGGACGCGGCGACGGCAGGTTGGGCTGCTGGCAGCCGCGCCGATCTCAGCCGCCGCTCTGCAGCGCTCGCGAAGTAGCTCGGACAGCAGCGCCGACCGACGCAGACAGCGACGGTCGGCGCTGCTGCCGTGTTCGGAGACGGGCGGTCGTGGGAGCGACTGACGGAGTCTCGGAAGGGGATAGACGGACAGGGAGCGAAGCGGACGAGGAACGGACGGGGGCGGACGGATCGAGTGTCGACCGGAGTAGGGGAGCCGCTGCGTCTGCCGGATCGAATCGGAACCGGAAGGTGTCGCTCCGGGGGAGCAAAATCGCGCTAGCGCGATTTTGAGCCTAGCAGGCTGCTACGCATTTCGACTAGTACCGGATCGAAACGAGCCGATCGGAGCTTCGCTCTTCTACTTCGAGCGACAGACGAGCCGGCCAGCCGCCTACCGTTACGCGGCCGCTCACGCTATCCTGATCGCGTCAATCCCCGGCGAGACTCAGGAAGGAGCGCACCCACGATGCGCGCCGTCTTCCGAACACGCAGCAGAGCCGTACCGGCGCTGTCTGCAGTCGGCGGCGCGCTGTCGCGGAGCTACCTCAGCGAAGCGACCAGAGCGGCGAGCAACGATCAGGCGCGGACAGCAGCGGAACGAGCTGCGAGTCGGTGTGAGAAGACCTTGCAAGCCAATCCCCCTACCCCCTTGTTCCTGGAAGGAGCAATCCCATGAAAGGTGGCATCACCGGTTTCGCGATCGGTGTCGTCAAGGTCGTGTTCTTCGTCGCTGTGCTGCTCGTCGTCGTCAACAGCAGCTCTCCGGCGAAGGCGTACGCAGCTCTCGACAACGCGGGCGACGTCGCCGGAAAGGCTGTCGTCGGCACGATCGTTTTCTTCAAGTCCGCCGGCGGCGCTATTCAGGTCCCGGACGCTGATCCCACCGGCGGCGCCGGCGGTGGCGGTGGCGGCAGCAGCAACTGACCGCTCTAGATGAAAACCCGGCAGGTTCGGCGCCGTCGCAACATTCCGCGGCGGCGCCGAACCGCACCTAGAAGGAAGCGACTCCCCACGATGAGTCAAGTAATCAATCACGGTCAGCAGTACGCCGGATTCTGGATCCGGTTTCTGATTTTCTTCGCGTGCTGGCAGCACGTCCCCGGTCCGGTCGCTGTGCTGCTCGCGCTTTCCTGGGATCTGCTCGGATCGGTTCCGTTCTGTATTCGACGCGGCCGCGAGCTCGCGCGCGTCGACCGGCTTCCGCGCCGTGCACGCGTCTCTGACGAAGGTCCGGACCGGCTCCGGTCTGCGTACGCGACTGACGGTCTCCGCGCGCTGAAGGACCGGGAGCGGCTTGGCACGCTGCTGCAGCTCGTCGCGTGCTGGACGTACAACCATTCGGTCCGGGTCGTGCTGATCGTCGCCGTAGTCGTCCGTCACCGGATCGTCTCGATCTGGCGGATCTTCTGGCTCCGGCACGACTGGAACAAGGCGCTGACTCAGGAGAAGATCGTCGCCGGCCGCGAGAAGGCGGTTCCGTTTCTCAGCCGGCCGCGGACGACTCCGGATCTCGATATCGAAGCGTTCGTCAAGCCGCGCCGTATCGGTCTGACGCTGTCCGATATCGCCGCGCACGGTCCGCGGATCGCGGAGATCTGCGGAGCTACCGAGCTCGTCCTGATCCGCGGCGACAAGGTCGGTGTCGGCCTCATCAAGATGTATTGGACGGATCCGCTGCAGCGGCTGCTGCCGATCCAAGAGCTGCCGGCCGCGCCGAAGATCGGCGACGCGACTCCGCTCGTCTACGGCGTCCGCGCCGGCCGCCGGCCGGCATGGATTGACCTGGCGCTGTCGCTGCTGATCGGCGGCATCACCGGCTCCGGGAAGTCGTCGCTGATGTGGGCGCTGTTCTGCTCGATCATCTGGCAGCGGATCCCGGTCGAGCTGTGGGTCTCGGACGCGAAGGGTGGCGTCGAGATGCGCGCGTTCGCTCCGCATGTCGACCCGGACTCGCCGCGGTCCTTCCGCGTCGCCCGGTACGTGACGTCCGCCGACGCGACCGTGAAGCTCGTCACGGACGCGCTGAAGGTGATGCGCGACCGTCAGCTGAAGCAAGGCGGCCGGAAGCACAGGGCGACGCTCGACAGCCGGCACATCATCGTCGTGCTGGACGAGCTGCTGCCGCTGCAGGACATGCTGTCCGGCGTCAAGGGTGGCGTGAAGTCGCCGCTCGGTCAGATCGCGTTCGAGGGTCGCGCGTCCGGAGTCTCGATCTGGGCGAATGCTCAGATCGGCCAGAAGTCGGCGATCGGCGACTTCCGCGATCTCGTCCCGCAGCGGCTCGCGATGAAGACGAAGTCGGCGATCAACACGGACATGATTCTCGGCGACGACGCGACGAAGGACGGCGCGCTCTGCCACACGCTGAATCTGGCGACTCAGAAAGGCGTCGGCTACTCGACGGACGACGGCAACAACCCGACGCGCTTCCGCGCTGCGTACGTCGACGACGAAGCGATGGACCGGATCGCTCAGGGTCTGCTGCCGCTCGGAATGAAGCCGGTCGACGAAGACAAGGTCGTCGACGTCGCCCCGGAGACCGTCTACGTGTACAAGGTCTACGGTCCGATGCCGGAGCAGACCGGACTGAAGCTGTACTACGTCGGGATCTCGAACAAGCCCGGTCTGCGGTTCGCTCAGCACGACAAGCGCGACTACGTCGAGCACTGTCCGATCTGCCCGGACCACGGACCTTGCCGCTGGTGGAACATCCACGTGACTCCGTTCATGGCTGATCCGGAGCGCTGTCCGGATCCGACGAAGTACAAGGACCGGAAGACGGCGAAGTCGATCGAGCAGACGGCGATCGAGGACGAGCTGCCGGTGATGAACAAGGTTCACAATGGCGGAAACCGGCTGCAGCGGCGAGCTCGCGCGATCGTCCGCGGAGGCTTCGGCCGGCGGAAAGCTGCGAAGCTCGCGCTCGAAGACGACGAGAAGCCGGCGCGGAAGTGGAGGGCGCTGCCGAGACGGCAGAGCAACCCGGTGTCGCCGATCTCCGCGGTCGACGACGACCTCGCCGACGCTGAGCTCGAGGAACTGTCTCCGGTCGAGCGGCAGGCGCTGCTCGACGGAGTCGGATACGGGGCCGAGTGATGTTCCGGAAGATCCTGTTCGTCGCGATCTGTCTCGTGCTGCTCGCGCTGTGGGCGGTCCTCAACACTGGGAAGACGGCTTCGATGGGCTGCTACGGCAACCTGCCGACGTCGGTCACGCTGAAGGGTCTCCGGCTGTTCAATGACGTCGGCACCCGGAGCCGCGTCTTCTACTCGCCGATCCCGGACGGTCTGATCCGCGACATTGTCGAGTCGACGTGGACGACGGTCGGTCATTGGCTGGAAGCCGGCGACCGCGCCGCGGACGGTCTGCCGCCGTCCGACTACTACCAGCAGCAGGAACAGGCGCACGCGGACGCTCAGGCTGCGCACGATGCGGCGTGCAACCCGTGCCGTGCTCCGCAAGCCGATCAGCAGCCGGCGCCGGCTCCGCCGGCTCGCCCGGACGGTCCGCCGGTCGACTCGTTCCGCGTACCGGTCTCCGGTCCGCTCGCGGCGAGCTTCGGCGCTACCGGCTCGTGGGCGCGGTATCACACCGGGCAGGACTTCCGAGCTGCAGCCGGCGCCGATGTTCGAGCAGCGATGGGCGGAATGGTCCTCGCTGCTCGTGACGACGGCGACTGGGCAGGGAACCGCGTCGCAATCCGGCACGCGGACGGTCACACGACGACCTATTCGCATCTGTCGCGGCTGCTCGTCTCGAAGGGTCAGCCGGTCGAAGCCGGCAAGGTGATCGGCCAGGTCGGCTCGACCGGCCGCTCGTTCGGTCCGCATCTGCACTTCGAGGTCTACCCGCCCGGTGTGAACTACCGCGACGTCTACTCAGCGATTGATCCGATGAAATGGGCGCCGCAAGGTGCGTACGGCGGCCCTGGTGCCATGCCGGCGCTGGCGTCCCAGCCGGACCCTACGGGGCGGCGGGTCGCGGAGGATGCGGCTCGCCGGTACTTCCCCGCTGACCAGGTCGCAACAGCTGTCGCGGTCGCCGGAGCAGAGTCTGACTTCCGGAACGTGACCGGTCCGACTGTCGGACGCGGAACGATGCGCGGAATGTGGCAGATCAACGACGGAGCTCACCCGCAGCTGTTCGCCGGCAAGGACTGGCGGAATCCGGTCGACAACGCATGGCAGGCGTGGAAGGTCTGGGAAGCGGCCGGCCGGTCGTGGGAGCCGTGGACGACGTACACGTCCGGCAGCTACCGGAAGTATCTGCAGGCGTCGATCCGGTCGGACTCTCCGAGCTCGGAGAACGCAGCTCCGGACGGTACGGCGTGCGGCGTCGACGTCAAGGTCGGCACCTGGAATGTGCTGTACGGGAACGGACGGGCCGATATCAGCTCCGGCGTCCGCGCTATGGCTGCTGCCGGCGCTGCTGTGATCGGCCTGCAAGAAGCCGGCGGATCCGGTCCGAAGCGCGCCGTGCAGACAGCGCTCGGAGCCGGCTGGGGAATGACGGACGGCAACAACGCGGTTCCGATCGTCTGGGATCGGTCGCGTGTCGAGCTGCTGCGCGAGTACCGGACTCCCGGTGTCGGAACAGCTGACCGGCAGGTTGTCCGCGTCGAGGGCGGCTCGGTCGGCCCGAAGTGGATCCAGGTCGCACAGTTCCGGAATCTGGGATCCGGTCAGACGTTCTCGGTCGTGAACACGCATCTGCTGTACCGCGTCGAGAAAGGCGGCCGGCCGCGGAATCAGCCGAAGCGGATCGCCGTCTACAAGGAGCACATTCGGCGCGTGATCGCGGCGACGCAAGCTCAGGCTGCCGGAGCTCAGCCGGCGGTCGCGATCGCCGATTGGAACTCCGACTTCGGCGCCGGTCTGCAGAACGGTCTGCTGTCGCCGCTGGCGGCCGCGGGTCTCGTCTCGAACTGGCAAGCCGGCGAAGCTCCGACTCACGGTAAGCGGACGATCGACGGCGGCTGGCTCGTCAATGCGACGTTCACCGGTCAGGACGTGCTGCCGAAGTTCGGCTCGGACCATTCGCCGGTCGTGCTGTATCTGGGCGGAACGATGTCGAATCCGGACGCTTCGGTCGACGGGATCAGCAAGGGTAAGGTTCCGGCTCGCGCGCTGCCGATCTCGGGGATGACGGTCGACGCTCAGGCGGTCATGCGTTGTGTCGCGGTCCGGTATCCGCGGATCAAGTCGATGGGTACGCGTCCCGGTCATCTGCCGTCGCGGTCTCAGGCGGTCGATCTGATGCTGTCCGGTGTCTTCGTCGACTACGAAGCTCCGGACGCGCGAGCGTACGGCTGGCGGGTCGCGAAGTGGCTGCAGGCGAACGCGTCAGCTCTCGGAGTCACGCAGGTGATCTATTACGAGCAGATCTGGACAGCTCAGCGGAACGGCGAAGGGTGGCGTCCGTACTCGCCGATCGCCGGTCCGGGGGATTCGTCGATGCACCGTGACCACGTTCACGTCAGCGTCGCCGGCAGCTCGGGAACGGCAACAGCAGGCAAGGCTTGCAATGTGTGAGCAGCGATCAGCGCGGCTCCGCGACGAGAGAGAGATCCGGCAATGAGTGAGCTTCAGATTCTGGGGACGGGCGCGTGGCTGCTGTTCTCGCTGGTCGGCGCGGTGGTGATCGCGTCGATCGCACAGTTCCGGAAAGCGGAGCCGGACGTCTTCGACTGGCTGCTCTGGGCAGGGATCGTCATGGCGGTTCTGTTCGTCGGCGGCGAAGCGATCTACTGGGGCGTACGGCTCGCGTGGACGCTCAACGGCTACGGCTCGACGGACGCCGGCTGATGAGCGACTGGGACGCCGTTCCTGCCGGTCTGGTCGGCGATCTCGGCTCGACGGCGCCGGAGTATCCGCCGGAAGTCCGAGAGACGCTGCAGGCGGCCGCTGAAGCGGTCCGGGACGTCCGGCGCGCTCTCGCGGATCTGGCGGCTGCGAGAGCGCGTCGGGACGCGCTCTACCGGCAGCTGACCGTCTTCGGCATGTCGTCGATGACTGGCGCGCGCGAGGTCTGCGATCTGCTCGCGGACATTCCGCCGGCTGAGCTGTCCGGTCTCGGAGCGACGCACGATCAGTTCCGGCGAGCTCGCCTGCACGCTTGACGCGGTCCGGTCATACTGCTACTGTATTCCCATGACCAGCACAGCAGCTCTCCCCACCGAGTGGGCACGCGTAATCATCGACGGCGGAGTCACCGGCGGTCTCGTCCGTCTCGACACGATCGGCCGCGACTTTCCGATCGTCGTCGGCATCTACGGCGACAGCAGCGGACCGCTGAAGACCGTCGACCGTCAGAAACTCCGGTGCGTTGACTGCCGCGAGCAGATCGACTCGATCCTTCACGCGGAGAGCTGCGGCGAGCTCGACGCCGTCGATCTCCGCCAGCCGCTGAGCTCCGCGATCCGTACGCGCGCCGCCGGCGCGAAGTGGTCAGAGAGCGTCCGGTGATGGAGCGCGCTTGGCTGACGTACTCGACCGGTCAGCGCGGCCGCGGCGCCGCGATCGTGGAGTATCTGACGGACGAGCGCGCGCTGCAGCGGATCGAAGCGGGAGAGACGCTGGTGCCGGCGTCCGGTACCGCGGAGCTCGTCGCGAAAATCTTCGGCGAGATCTCGGCCGAATCGCTTGACGCAGTCGCGCCATAGCGTTACTGTATTCCCATGACCACATACCACGGCTTCTCCCGAATCGTCTTCACTCCCGCCGTCCGTCGCGTTCCGACCCCCGCCGTCCGTCGCGTTCCGACCGTCTTCGCCGACTACGGTCTCGACAGCTCGACGAAGCGGATTCTCGCCGAGATCATGCCAGCCGCCGTCTTCGTTCCGGTCGAGCTCGATCAGCCGGACCGCTGCAGCTCGATCCGCGGGATTCTCTGCAACGGCTGCTCGCGCTGATTCCGCTCTCGCGCCGGCCGGACCGTCCGGCCGGCGCTCTCCATCCCACGACAGGAGATCTCTCATGGTCGCTCTCATCGCAGCCGGCGCCGTAGTCGGCGTGTCGCTGCTCGTCTTCGTCTTCGGCGTCATCGCTCTCGTGACCGGAGACGTCCGGTGACCGTCGCCGAGCATCTGCCGCTGATCCGGCCGGAAGTGCTGCCGAAGACGGACGACGAGATCGTCATCGAAGCCGACTGGACAGCTCGCCGCGACAGCTTCGGCCGGACACAGTTCTTCGCGTACTGGTGGCCCGGTCGGTTCTGGCTGCCGTCCGAGCCGTCAGCTCAGTGCTTCCACGCGTCGCCGGAGCAGTACGCGGAGCGGTGGGAAGCCGAAGGGAAGTCGGTCCGCGTCGAGCAGCTGCAGCCATGATCCGGCCGGACTGGCTGCCGCTGCAGGTCATCATTCATCCGCCGATCCGCGGCCGCCGGAAGCGCGCGATCTGGCGGCTCTATGACGACGTCTCGACCGGCGCTCGCGCCCGGTCCGTCAAGCTGCCGGCCGGCGAGCTCCGGCTGCCGGTCTCGAAGCTGTGAGGCTGCTCTGGCGGCTCCGGACGCCGCTCGGAGTGTTCTGCTGCTGGGCGGTCGTCGTTACCGTCATGGCGGTCGTCTGGCTGCTAATCTAGAGCGGTTCTCGTCCCCCGGGAACCTCGCCGTCTCGACCCCGCCCCCTGATCCCCCGAGCAGCTGGGCGGGGTCGAGTCGTGTCTAAGCGCGGCGCGGATCCGCAGCAGCGTCGACTGCACGCCGCAGATCAGAACGAAGCCCCATTGCATTCAGTCGAGCGGACGCTGCTCGGTCGGCGGCGTGACCGGCTCCGGCGGAAGCGGAGTCGGCACCTTCGACTGGTCGATGAACCGGCGCATCACGAACGCGAAGACGACGAGAACGACCGTCTTCGTCACCGAGAATCCGATCCACTGCCAGTCGAGCTCAGACCAGCTCTCCGCGCCTGTCACAAGCGGCAGCAGCAGCGTGACGACCGCGACCGCGACGTCTACCCCTACGTTCTGCCAGAGCGTCCGTGCAGCCCTGTTGAGCGCGTCCCTGGACAGCGCGCGCGTGTTGACCGGTTCGGTCATGGCTTCCCCTTCGGTTGGATTCCGCAGAGCAGAGCGTAGTGGTCGGAGCCGTGCCGGCCGAGCCGCTTCACGGAGACGATGACTCCGTCGTCGGACGCGATGACGTAGTCGATCGGACCGTTCTTGTGCGTGTCCTGATCCGGCGCTTCGTCCCAGCAGCACGTAGCTTGCGCGGCGTCCATCTTCCGTTCGAGGTAGTCGCCGGCCGGCGTGCCCCACGGAAGATTCAGATCGCCGGTGATCGCGACGAGACGCTTCCCGCGGTACTGACCGAGCAGCTGCTGCAGCGCCGAGATCTGCTTGACGAGAACCGTCATCCGCGAGGTCCCGCCCTTCGGCGGCCGCGGCTTGTTGAGGACTCCGTCCTTGTGCGTCCCCGGCACGAAGTGATTGTTCAGCACGACGAGCAGCTCGCCGTCCGAGCGACGCTCGAACTCCGTCACCATGACGATCTTGTAGATCGTGTCGGCGCCGCCCGTGCCAGCCTCCCACGGCGTCCCGGAGTCCTGGACGAGCTTGTACGTCTGCCGCTGCAGTTCGAGTACGTCGGGATCCCAGAACGTTGTCACAGCGCTGTTGCGCGACGTCGCCTTCCAGCCGAGCGTCTTCGCGTACGCGGTCAGCTCTTTCTGCCGCGTGTCGTTCGAGAGCTCGTTCGCTCCCCACGCGCACACGCCGGCGTCGACGAGCTCCTTGAAGCCGGCGCGCATGTTCGCGGCCGAGTTGTCGACCTGGACGTTCCACGTTCCGATCAGGAACGGCTCCGGCTTCGTTACCGGTGGCGGAGGCTGCGGCGCCGGCTCGTCCGGCTCCGGCCGGTCGACGCGGATCAGCTGTCCGACCGCGAGCCGGTCCGGGTCGATATCCGGGTTCAGCGCGGCGAGCTCGCGCCAATCCTTGTAGCCGAACCGGCTCGCGATCGCCGACAGAGTGTCGCCGGCGCGGACCGGGTAGCCGGACAGCGGCGGCTCTTCGATCTTCGGCGGATCCGGCTCGACCGGCGGAGCTTGTCCGCTGTCGTCGACGCGGAGCACGGCGCGGAGCTTGCCGGTCCGGAGCAGCGCCGCAGTCTGCAGCTTGCCCGGTGTGCCGGTCACGTACTGCGGAGCGTCCTGCAGCACGTGCTCTTGGAAGTCGCGGACGGCCGCGGTCAGCCGGTCGTCATAGTTGCCGGTCGGCGACAGACCGAGAGCGCGCTCGATCGCGCGGACCGATTCGGAGTCCTTGACTCCCGGCTGCAGCCGGTCGAGCCAGACCGTCACGAACGGAACCGGCTGGTAGACGCCGAAGTGGACGTGATTCTTGTGCGACTTCGACGGGTTCGGATCGTTCCGCGCGAAGTACGGCGCCCATCCCTTGCCGGGATCGGTCTGCGAAATGATCTTCCCATCGAAGATCACATACCAGGCGTTGTACCGGTAGCGGTTCTCCCAGATCCACCGGGCGAGCTCCCAGCCTTTCCGGTTGCCGGCTGCGGTCGACCAGTTCGGAACCATCGCGTCCGCGGCGCGGTTCTCGTGCGGATCGTGACCGGGATACGTTCCCCAGCTGAAGCCAGGGAACAGCTGATCGAGCTCGACGACTACGCCACGCGGGTACGGCAGCCAGTCGGTCAGCTTGACGTCTGGGTGGATCGACACGGGGAGTCCTTTAGACGGTCGGGAGGCCGGCGGCTTCGAGCGCTCTGTTCGCGGCCGCGAGCCGGTCCTCCGCGGCACGCCAGCCACTATAGGCGGTCAGCTGCTGCTGTATCAGCAGCGCGTTCTGCGCCTCTAGCGCGATGATCTTCTCGCGCGCTTCCGTCAGCCGCTCTAGCTGCAGCTGATACGCGTCTTCGGTGTGGTCGATCGGGATCGGCATTCCGAGCTGCGGAGCTGGCACGTCGTCGTCTCCTTCGGCTGCTGCGCGCCGCTTGTTGATGAGCGCGACGACTACCGGCACTGTGGCGCCGATCAGACCAGTGACGACGCCGGCGATCGCGACGATCGTCGCGATCGTCCTATCCGAGAGCACGGCTTACGTCTCTTCGTCGTCGTCAGGCTCCGCAAGTACCTGAGCGGACTGAGGATCCGCTGAAGCTCGTTGGAGCAGCGGCAGCTCGCGCCAGATCTGGACGATCCGGTGGATCGGTCCGGCCATCTTGCCGAACAGCAGCATCGTCGTGACGGCTGCGACAGGGAAGCCGCGGTAGCCGGCGATCCCGACCAGATAGATCGCGATCGCGCCGGCGATCATGGCGCACGCGCCGGACTCGACGAGCAGCCACCACCGGATCCGGTGAGCGGCGCCGCCACCACGGACACGCGCCGCGCCCATCGCGGAGATCCAGCCGGTGATCGCAGCGAAGCACCATGCGATCGTGACGAGCTCGACGAGCGGCATCCACTTCAGTACGTAGAGCCAGCTGCCGCGGTCGAGCAGACCGGCCGCGAAGCTCGCGCCGATCGCCGCTGACGTCACGTAGGACCAGAGCGCTACCGCGTGCGTCGGCGACGTGATGTAGAGCGGCTTATTGGTCATGGTGCAGAGCGTCCTTCGCTTCCGGCGCGACGGACGCGAGCAGCCCGAGCACGCAGATCCAGCCGCAGACGATACAGACGAAACAGATCGCCCGCGCTCCCCAGTAACCGATCGTGTCGACGCTGGCGATCGCGAGCGCGAAGAATCCGAGCGCTTCGAGCAGACAGAGGAACCAGCTCCGCCGGTGGTCGATGAATCCAGCGGTCGCGAGCGCGGCTCCGGCGCCGACGAAGACGACGCCCCAGAACACGGGCGGAGCTCCGGACAGCAAGAACTCCCACGACCGGACGATCGCTTCCGGCGGCAGCAGCAGGAAGAACACGCCGACAAGGAAGCCGACGCAGCCCATCGTGATGACGAGCAGCCGCGGAATGTGATGCTCGCCGACGACCGCGAGCCATTCGATCGGCGCTTCGTACAGCCGGCGGTAGCCGTCCATCATTCGCTATTCAGCGCGACCATGTAGCCGAGACCGGACGCCGCGGCCGGCACTGCCGGCGCCGATCGAGTACCGCTCGCACCAGCTGCGCCCAGCTTCTCCGCGAAGACGGTCAGACCGGACTCCGAAGCGCCGGTCGTCGTGCCGGCGGAGCCGATGAGCGTCATCGCAGACTGCGTAAACGACGGCACGATTCCGCCGGTGTTGTTGCCGCCGGCGGCGCCGAGCAGCAGCTTGTTCGCCGCGGTCGTCGTCAGTCCCGGCAGGATGACACGGTCCGGTCCGGAGATCAGCGTTGCGACGGAGCCGGCGACGTGCGACGGAGTCCCGAGATCCGCGTCGATGACGCGGAAGATCAGTCCGACGTTCCGGCCGGACGTTCCGCCGGCCCACGTATAGTCGGCCGGTTCGAGATCCGCGTCAGCTACCGCGTGGACGTAGAACCGGAGCACGCCAGACGCTGTGTTGTCGACGGCCGGCGGTAGCGGGTTGAAGCCGTCCGGCGGCGTCGTGAACGGCGCGGAGCCGTTCCGGTTCCATACCGCGGCGACGAGCAGATCGCCGTCTGCCGTGTTCGCCGGCTTGCCGAGGACGAGCGACGTGCCAGCGTTCGTGAAGCCGGAGACGACGTTACCGGCGCCGGTCAGAGCTTCGGCGGTCGTGTCCGTGACGACGATCACGGAGTCGTCGGCTTCGATCAGACCTTCGACGGACTGCCGAACGACCGGCTTCCCGGTCCAGCCGGAGCCGACTCCGATCATGTGGCTGATCCGGACCTTCGCGGTACCGGTCGCGTACAGCAGCGGAACAGTCTCCGCGACGCCGGTCGCGCGCTGATAGGTGCACTTGTCGAGCACCAGGTTGCCGCCGGAGATGTGGAAGACGCCGGCGTCGTTCCGGCCGGTCGCCGCCGGATTCGTCATCGCGAACGCGAACCGGCACCGATCGAACATGTACTGTCCGCCGGTCATCCGGATCAGCGCACCCTTGCACGGCTGACCAGCGTTCCGGCCTTCGAAGACGGAGTCGAAGACCCAGTTACTGTTCGAGCTCGTGTTGCTGCCGGTGATGAGATACGCGGAATGGCCCTCAGCTGTGCAGTAGATCCCGCGCGTCCAGCTGTTCGACATGAAGTCGTGACTCATCAGGTACTTGTCGTCCGGCAGCAGCTCCGGCGGCGAGTCGAGCAGAAACATCGTCGGGTTGAACCAGTGGTCCGAGCCTTGGATACAGATCGCGCGGTTCCGGACGTTGTTGACGTTCCACCAGCCGTCGATCGACGAAGCGGTGAACCGGAGCGGATTCTCCGGCGTGCCGAGCACGCCGGCCGCGTTCTGGCAGGAGATATCGCGGAAGTTGCTCGTCCAGAAGATGCCGGCAGGGTTGCCTTCGACGTAGATCGAGTTGGGATCGCCGTCGATCGAGTCGTTCGAGATAGAGATTCCGAAGAGGTTGCCGGCCGGGGTCGTGAACAGACCCTTCGGAGCTGTCGGGGTTCCGCCGGCGATCCGGAGCCGGAGCCGGTTGCCGATCGGCAGAGACGAGCGCGGCTGATCCTGCGGCCGCAGAGCTCCGCGCCACGCGAAGCCGTGATACAGCAGATGCTGCTGCGTGAACGTGTAGTCCCGGACTTCGTCTCGGACGAGGATCTTGCCTTTCATGGTCTGATTCCGGTTCGCGTCCATGAACGCGTCGAGCTTCGCGTCGTCGTTTGCGCCGACAAGCGTCGAGAACATCACTTCCGTCGAGACGGACGAGACCGCAGCGTTGACCCACGCGACGCCGTTCCACAGCAGACCCTGACCGGCGGCCGGCGTAGTGATCGCGACGTCCGCGGCCTGGTCGAGCCGGCTGATCCCGCCGCCGGTACCGGCCGCCGGATCTCCCCATGCGACGTCGAAGTCGCCGGCCGAGATCTTCGTCAGCACCTGGCCGAGACTACCGCCGGCCGGAAAGACGCTCGCCGCCTCTTCCGCGGCCGCCTGAGCAGCCTCCGCGGCGTCCACAAGCGACTGAAATGGGATCAGCGGCACCCGGTACGGTCCGGACGCCCAGATCAGCCCGTCCGGCTGATCTTCGATCGTGAACGCTGTCACCAGCGAGTTGGGAGTCGACCGGACGTCAGTCGTCACGACGCCGGCGAGATCAGTCACGTCGAGCGGAGTCGTCAGCTCGACGTCAGTCGGCGCGTAGACCTTGCCGGTCGCGTTCGGTACCGGAGCGCCGGTCTGTCCGTCGACCGCGGGAAACGGTCCGTACAGGTAGGAGACCATCGCGCTATCCGTTCGTGTGTCGGAGGTAGGTGTCGTGCCACTGCAGCGAGCCGGCGGTCGTGATCGTCAGCTGCGAGAGATCGACGGCCGGCTCGCCGGCTTCGAGCATGACGACACCAGTCGGAGTGAGATACAGCTTCGCGACTGCCGGCGCTCGGTTGTTCACGGCCGGTCCGCCGAAGTATCTGCCCTCCATCCGGATCGTCCGGATCGGTCGGAACGCGCTCGCGACCGTACCAACCTGAGTGTCCGCCATGTTGCCGTAGACGTCCGTCGCGATCGCCGCTCCGGTCCGCCGAACATCGACGTTGATGTCGACGAGGTTTCCGTCTCTCGTCGCGTAGGTGTACGCGTTGTTGAGCGCCGTCGTGTTGCCGGCGAGCGTCCAGCCGGCCGCCGGCGTGAAGACGGCGGATCCCTGAGAGACCGTCAGGGTCCGAGCTGTCCCTACGGGCTGCTGGACGTCCCACACGAGCGCTCCGGCGACGTTCAGCACGCGCCGGTAGGTCAGATCGCCGATCCGGATCACGCAGCCGGCCCAGTCCGCGTAGGACAGGACGAGCGCGTGACCGGAGACGAACGACTCGTGTCCGCCGATCAGACGGATATCGAGCGGCGCGGACGGCTGCGAGTTGCCGAAGCTCCACGGCACGACGAACAGCGGCTGATCGTCGACGTCGCCCGGTGACTGATTGAACGCGGTCGGACCGGTTCCCGGAGCGGGAAGCGTCGTCGGAGCCGACAGCCAGCCCGGATTGAGCACGACGATCTCCGTCTCGGAGTCCGCCCACGTCCGGCGCGCCACCACGAGGTAGTAACGGGTCTCGCCGGCGCCCGGACCGGCCCACGTCAGAGTCTCCGCGACCGTCATCTCGTCGGCGATACCCCAGCCGCCGAACCGGCCAGCGCCCAGCGACAGACCGCCCACGATCGGAGTCGGCTGCAGTGCGGTCGGATCTTCCACGTAGTACCGGTTGCCGAGCGCGAACTGCAGATCGGCCCACGTCAGACCGTGGCCGAGCGTCCCTTCGTACCCAAGAGACTCGATCGTCACTATCTGCTCCCCTGCTCGATCCGCTGTGCTCTCATCGACCGCGAGACCGCCCGCCAGAGCTTGTCGGTCGCGGACTCCGACCATTCGCCGACGATCGGAACGATCGACCGCCCGGACGTCGTCCAGTCGAATCTGACCTCTCGCACGTAGTCTGCCAGAGCGTCACTGTTCGCCGGCCGGATCGCGACCTGATCGCCAAGCCGGTACGTCTTCCCGAACCGCCACCGCTTCGTCTCCGCGAGCACGGCCGAGACCGAAGCGCGCGGACCGTTCTCCGCGAGCGCGTCCTGCCAGCGTTGCTCGAGGATCGTCTCGCGGTTTGCGTCAGCGATCGCGACGTCGCGCGCGTCGATGAACCGTTCGCGCCGGATCTTGAACTGCGTTTCCCAGTCCGACCGGACCTTGAAGCGGAACAGCCGCGCCTCGCCTTCGCCGCCGGCGCCGAGGATCGCGCGCGTGATCTTCGGCGGCGCGATCAGCAGCTCCGCGGCTGTCACGATCCCGGACTCTTGCGTCAGCTCGCGCGTCCGGATCGTCGGCTCGTCGACGACGAGCGTCCGAACGTTGTCGAGCTGCAGCACGCGGACGATCAGATCGTTAGACGAGATCGTCGGAAACAGCCGGTCAGCGAGCGGATGCATCCGTACAGCGACCGAGACGGACGGACCGCGGCCGGCGGTAGCCGGAATCGTCAGCGAGTCTCCCAGCCGCGTCCTGGCGGCTGCCACGTGCTGTTTGAGCACGGTCTCCGCCGGCCCGGTGTACGTCAGATAGGCGGCGTCGTCGCCTTGCTGATCCTGCGTCCCGGTCGGATTCGGAATCCCGAGCCAGTCGTTGAAGACAGCCGCCCAGTCGTCATAGACGGAGAACCGGCGCGAGCCGCCCTTCAGCTGAGCGGCGCCGGTGATCTCTTCGACGACACCGGAGTAGATCGGCTCGAAGTCGGAGTCTTCGTCATAGCGGTAGTCGAGCCGGACGCGCGCGCCGTCAGCGAGCAGCGCCGGCATCCGCCGGTCGTCCATCGGCGCCGAGAACGTCAGTTCGCCCGGTGCGCCGACGCGGACAGCGCCGGAGATCGAGAGCGGCCGGTTCACGATGCCGCGCCGGCTGTAGCTGCTGTCGAAGACGGTCAGCTGGAAGGGAGCCGTCACAAGCCGCGCCAGTGAAGCGGCGTCAGCTCGACGATGACCTCGCCGTCGCCGTCGAGTGACAGATCGAGCGGTACGGCAGTCCCTGGCGGTACCGGCCGCGGATCCCACGGGTCGACGTCCGCGTCGACGTCGACGGCGTCGAGCTCAGCGGAGCCGACAGTCGGATCTGTGTCGACGACGAGCTGCGAGCCGGCGGGGATCGTCGGCAAGCCGAGCTCGCCTCCGTCGATCGTGATCGAAGCGTCGAGCGGTTCGGCGCCGGTCGCGTTGACCGTGATCCGCGTCCATGCCGGCTCTTCGCCGGTGTTGTCGATCGCCGCGGAGCTCGTCACGTTCCGCGGTCCGATGTGTAGGAAGCCGTCCGGGTTGAACAGCAGAATCGGCACGGTGCCGGAGAACCGGCGGCTGATCGTCTCGCCGCGCCACAGCGGAAACTCCGCGGTGCAGCGGATCCGGTAGCGGGAGTGTCCTTCGAAGATCGGGTCGCGCGTGTAGCTGAAGTCGCCGTTTCCGTCGAGATACAGCTCGATCGTCCGGACACCGAGCGGCGACGTCAGCTGCAGCGTCCCCGGCTTCAGCGGATGAAAGCTGTTCCGGATCGCGCGGTACAACTGCTGCCATTCGCGGGACGTGTCGTCGTTGTAGACGTACAGCGGGATCTCGACCGGCCGCGCCGCGATCCGGTAGTTCTCGCGCGTCCGACCGTGGACCGCCGGCGACTCCTGAGCTTGGATCTCGAAGTTCGGATCGTCGAGACCGAGCAGCCCTTCGGTCGTGACGAAGACGCCGGTCCGCCAGTTCCGGAGATCCCAGACGGAGCCGTCAGCGCCGGTCCACTGCAGCCCGTACCGTTCCCAGCCGGCGAGCATGTTCGGCGGGACCGGCCGAACCGGCTGCTCCGCGAAGACGACAGCAGACACTCAGACCCTCCCTCAGACCGGCAGATTCGCGCGGTGCGCGGATGCTGTGTCGCGGCGCTCCGACTCGTCGACGAGGATACCGGTCACGTATCCAGACAGTCCGTTCCCGAGATCGAGCGTCCCTTCGATCCGCGTCGGACCGGTTCCGCCGAAGATCTCCGAAGCCTGTTTCCGGTTCGCCGCGACCTGCTCGCCGCCGCGGAAGTTAATCAGCTCCGGCTGCCGTTCGCCGACGAGCGCGAGACCGCGGCGAGCGTGCATCGTTCCGCGCTCATAGGACGCGTGGACGTGATTCGAGTGAGTGTGATCTCCCGCCGCCGGCCGGTAGTAGGACCGCCACTTCCAGCCGCCGTTAGACGACGCGATCTGCTTCCGGCGGATGACGTACCGCAGTCCCAGCTTGCCGTGATTGTCCCGCAGCAGCTCGCCGAGCTGACTGTTCTTGCTGCCGGACGCCGTGATGTCGATCGCCGACCGGCCCTGCGGGTCGCGGTGAGTATTCCAGCTGTTCAGTCCGAGCGACCGCGCCGCCGACTTGATGCCGGCGAGTCCGCCACCCTTGACGGATCCGCCTCCGGTCGAGCCGTCACCGTCCGTTCCGGTGATGATCCGGACGATCGAGCCGGGAGTCTTCCGCATCTTCTCGACCAGACCGGCCGAGATCTTCCGCGCGGCCGCCTTCGCGAGCTCAGCGAACGGCGACGTTCCGAGCTCCTTCAGCTTCGCGAGCGGCGACTTCAGCTTGTCCTGCAGCTGCTTGACGTAGTTGATGACTCGCGTCACGATCCCGCCACCACCGCCACCGCCGGAGATCTTCGAGCCGCCGCCGGCCAGCTCGAAGTGAAGATGTGGCCCGGAGCTCTTACCGGTCGAGCCGACGCGCGCGATCGTCTGACCGGAGCCGACGCGCTGTCCAGACTTGACCAGGAACCGCGACAGGTGCGCATACAGCGTCTGCTCGTTGCTCGGATGATTGATCCGAATGTGCTTGCCGTAGCTGCCGGTCATCGTCCGAACGGCTGCGACCACACCGGCCTTGTACGCCTTGACCGCCGTTCCGGTCGGATTCGGGAAGTCGCCGGCCCAACGCGCCCAGCCGTAGCCGGAGTGACGGTTGCCGCCACCGGGAACCGGCTTAACCCCACCGCCGAGCCAGTAGCCGGCGAGACCGGGAATCCAGTCGACGTTTCCCTTCCGGACGAGACCCCGCAGCCGCTCCCACGTCTTGTGTCCGCCCGGAGTCTTCCGGACGACCGGATCTTCGACGACATGCTCGTTGCCGTGCACGAAGCCGGCGATCCGGTTCGCCGGCAGATCGCCAGTCGAGCCGCCCTCGCGCCACCCCTTCGGCGGCCACGGGATCGTCTTCATCTGGGTCGTGCCCATCTTGCGGGCAATGTTGTTGAATCCGCCGATCAGACCCTTGTTGACGACGGTGTCGATCACGAAGTTGATCGGCGACTTCGCTTTCGCCTTCAGTCCGTCCCACGCCTTGCCGACTGCCGTTACTGCGGTCGAGAACGCGCCAGCTACGGTGCCGATCAGCGTCTTCAGCTTGTCGATAGTCGGCTTGATCGTGACGTCATAGACGCTCTTGATCTTGGTCGACATGGTCGTCCACAGGTTCCGGATCTTGACCAGATTCGGACTGACGTACGTCGACCAGAGCAGCGAGATCACGGAGCCGAACGCACTGACGATCGGCCGGACATAGACGTTGTACTTGTCGCGGACCCACGTCGCTGTCAGATTCCAGCCGGTCCGGATCAGTCCGAGCGCGGTCGAGATCAGCCCGCGAGCGGTGTTGACGACCTTCCAGAATCCGTCGATCGTCGGCTTCAGCAGCTTGTCATAGCCGAGCTTGATCGCGGCGCCCATCAGCCGCCACTGCGCCGTGATGAAACTGAGCGCAACCCGGAACGCTGTCTTCGCTAGCCATGTGATGATCGCGCCGGCGAGATCGAGGATCGGCCAGATCCAGCCGTCCCAGACGTACCGGATGACGTCGCCGACCAGCCGGAAGCCGGCCGAGATCCCATCCCACGCCGGCTTGATGTACTTCGTCCAGAGTCCAGTCGCGGCGCCGCCGATCGCGGAGAACACGCCGACGATTCCGGGCCAGACAGTGTCGCGGAGGAACGTCCAGGTCGCGTCGACGGCGACCTTGATTCCGGACCACGCGCCTTGCACGATCGAGCGGAACGTCTCGGAGTGCTTGTACGCGAGGATGATGCCGCCGACGAGAGCAGCGATCGCGAGGACGACGAGACCGATCGGATTCGCGAACATCGCCGCGTTGAGTGCCCACTGAGCGACCGTCCACGCCACTGACGCGGCTCTCGCAGCTCCGGACGCTACCGCGGCTGCTGCGGTCGCGACGGCGGACCGTCTCGTCGCGACCGCCTGCGCTGTCGACGTCGTCGCGACTGCTGTCTGGCTCCGCGCGAGAGCGAAGTTGCTCGCGGTCAGAGACAGGGTGGCGGCGATCTGCAGCCCGAAGCCGATGACGCTGTTCCGGCCGACGACCGCGTTCGCAGCCTGAGCTGCCTTATAGACGCCGAACGCGACCGCGAGGCCGAGCAGCGCCGTCTTCAGCAAACCCGAGTGTTCCGCTAGGAAATCGACGGTTCGCGCGAAGCCGGCCGAGATCCGCTCGACGGACGGCAGCCGGCCGGACAGCTGATCGAGAGGCGGCAGCAGCTCGCGGAGCACGTCGCGGAGCTGAGCGAAGCTCGACCCCAGCGAGCCGGCGTCGCGGCTGCGGAACGATGCCCAGACGGCGAGCACGCCCTCGCGGAGATCGAAGAGAAAGTCGATCGCCCGGTCGTCTTCGGCCCAGCCGAACGCGGCGCGGAGCTTGCCGGTGTAGTCGCCCTTGACGAGCAGATCGTAGAGACCGACGAGACCGGTCCCGGCACGGCCGATGATCTGACCGATCGCGTTGCCGGCGATCTTCGCCTTGTCTTCGAAGGGACCGAGCGCCGTCGTGATCGCTTGGAAGCCGCCCCGCAGCTGAGGGAAGATCCCGGACAGCAGATTCGCGCCGATCCGGCCGAGCGAAGCCTGCAGGTTCCGGAACGCGCCCTGTGTCGTATCGCCGGCGGACAGCGCGGCGCCGCCGATGTTCTCTTCGATGACGCGCCGGAAGACAGCAGAGTCGACCTTGCCCTTCGTCACCATTTCGCGGAGCTTCAGCGCCGTGACGCCGTACTCTTCCGCCAGCCACTGATAGATCGGGATCCCGCGCTCCGCGAGCTGATTCAGATCTTCCGTCTGAGCGCGGCCGGCGGTCGTGACCTGATTGATGATCCGCGACATGTCGTTGAACGACGTGCCGGCGATCGTCGCCGCGTCAGCGGTCAGCTTCAGATACCGGGTGAGCTCCTTCCCCGGCTTGATGCCGGCGGCGACAGCGGACGCGGCAGCCGTAGCGGCTTCGTCGAGTCCGAACGCTGTCCCCTTCACGGAAGCGAGCGCCGAGACCATGATCGTCTCGATCGACTTCGCATCGTGTCCGAGACCGCGGAGCTTCGCCTGAGCTTGCTCGATCGCGTTCAGCCGGCCGAAGCCCTTCGCGATCGAGAACGCGAGAATTCCGCCGACCGCGGCGCCGGTGACAGCTGCTGTCTTCTTGAGCGCGCCGGCCGCTTTGCTGCCGAACGTCGAGCCTTGGGCCTTCGCCGCTTCCCGCGAGAATCCGGAGCCGTACGCGACTCCGCCGGACTGACCGGCTGCCGCCATCTGCCGGCGGTTCGCGGTCTGGAAGCCGGCGAACGACGGCCGGACGAGGATCTGTGCGGAGCCGACTACCGCCACGCTGCCCCTCCCGGCTCTCTACTGGACCTGCAGCCCCTGCAGCGCGTGCGGAGCGAACAGGGCAATGATCTCTAGCTGCGACTGCCGGGAGAGTCGCGCCTTCACTCTATCTGCCTCAGTCTCCGGACCTGGCAGAACTTCCGTCCGCGGCGCTCGGAGCGCTCGGAGCTTGCCGTCACCGACCGGAAGATACGTCGTTTCGTACAGACCGGACCGGACCGCGATCACAGCTTCGCGGATCTCCCGCAGCAGCTGCGCGTGAAGATCCCAGTCGCGGATCTTCGGACGCCATTCGCGCGTCGAGCCGGACTGCTCCGCTCGCCGTTCCGCGGCCGCGATCTCCGCCGCGAACTCCGGATCGTCGAGCTGCACTTCGTTGAGCCGCGATGACTGCGGCAGCTGACCGATCAGCTCTAGCAGCGCCACCCAGCGCCGAGCTCGGAACCAGACCGCGAGATCCACGCCGTACTCATGGAGCAGATCGGCGCGGATCTCCGGTCGGTACCGGTCGATCAGCTCGACGAGGGTGCGCCTTCCCCCGGCGTCCCCATGAACGACAGGTAGTGCTGCTGGACACGCTCGACGAGCAGCAGCATCTGCCGCAGCGTCAGCTTGTCCTTCCGGATCGCGTCGAGACCGTCCAGTCCGACCCACCGCTTCAGAGAGTCAGCGCTGTTGCCGAACGCTTGGATCTCGTCGAGAAACTTCTCCGCCTCTTCGAAGCCCATCTCATAGGGATCCGGGAACGTGACGCGCTTACCGGTCCGCGTCCGGTAGACGTACGGTTCCGGCGCTTGGTCGGAGCCGGCTTCCTTGTCGAGATCGGCTGCCGACAGGTGGATCGTCGGCGAGTCGAGATCTCGCGGCGCTGAGCTGTTGCGGCGTGCTTGGGCCATGCTGTCTTACCTCCGGGTGTTGTGTTGTTCGGTCAGCCGGCAGCGACCGGCGGATCGCCGGCTCGCGCTGTCGCCGGCGTCTGGCCGGCAGGCTGCTCGATCATCTTGTGCTGCGGCCGCTTCGCGTCGAGCTCACGGACCTCTTTCGTCCGCGCCTTCGAGACCTTCCAGCCCTGAGCTCGCAGCTGCGCGCCTTCGGTCGGATTGGACACTTCGCGGACCACCTCTTCGCCGTCGATCTCCATCGTGTAACGCGGCATGTCTGCTCCTTCGGTTGCCGGGTGAGAGCCAAGCGGGACGCGGACACCCGGCGAGCCGCGCCCCGCTTGTCTGAGAGACGACTACGGGGTCGCCTGATCGAAGCCCATCGCGGTCGCGGCAGCCTTCGCGCCGAGACCGGCGATGAAGTCGCGCTCGCCGGTTCCGATCGTGTCGTCGACGTACGTCGAGAGGGTGATCGGGTACTGAATCGGGTTCGCCGCCGACCAGATCTCTTCCGGGAACGTGGTCAGCGAGACGCGCGGGAAGAACTTGCCGCGGAACCATTCCTGAGCGCCGGAGCCGTCGCGGCCGATGACGATCAGCCGGTAGAACTTCTGCAGCGGCCGCGCCGGATGATCGAAGACGATCTCGCCGCTGACCGCCTGCTCGACCGCGGACAAGTCGAGACCGTAGACAAGCTCCAAGACGTTCCGCTTGAACGACTCCAAGAGAGTCGTCGCGACGGTCCGCGTCTGCGACGTGATGTCCTCGCGGACCGGCGCCGAGTAGCCGAGCGCTTCGACGGCTTCGGTGTTGGTGTCGCCGCCGAACGTGTAGCCGTCCGGGATGACGAGGCCGAGCGGAACGTACTCCGCCGGCAGCGCCGTCAGGACCGAGCTCGTGTCGGTGATCGACTCGATCTCGGCGGCAGTCTCTGGCGCGAGAAACGCGACCGCCTCCAAGATCTTCCGGACGAGGTTCGGGTTGTCAGCCGTCGCCTTCAGATCTGAAAATGCCACCATGATCTAGACCCCTTCTCTGGTCTCTACAGTTTCGGCCGGGTTGTCACCCGGTAGACGGCTGACGCCAGGTTGATCCTGTCCGAAGGATACGGCACGTCAGCCGGCGCCGTTTCGACGTCGATCGCGTCGAGCAGTCCGACGTCTTCGACGAGAATGTTCGTTCCGACGATCAGCTCTTTGAACGCGGCCGCGAGCTGCAGCGCGCGCTCGCCTTCCGCGTAGAAGTCGACGCCGATCCGGTCGACGCGCGACAGGAATCCCTCCGTGCCGGGGAAGCCGTGAATCGCGACGGTCGGCAGTGGGAAGTCCGGTTCGAGCCGGAGATACCGCTCGACGGTTTCGCCGTCGATCGGCTGCTCAGCGAGCCGCCACACGGCTTCGCGAGCGTCCGGGTACTCATAGCCCACCGGTCAGCCCTCTTCGATGATCGGAACGACGCGCTGCAGCGTCTGATTCTTCCGCTCGCGGCCGAGCGCGTCCGAGCCGGTGTCTTCGAGCACGGCGCCGGCGCGGGTCTCGTCCCGGTAGCCGGCCGTGACGGGCGCTGGCCGGACGCTGTAGCGTCCGCGCGGATCCATCGCGGCCGCTGCTGTCCGTCCGCGCTCTGCGGCCGCCAGAACGGCCGCCTGCAGCTCTAGAGAGCGGCCGAGCTCGCGGAGACCGGCCGGATCCGGTACGTAGCTGCTCACGTTGCCCGCCTGAGCGGAACTTCCCAGCCGACCGGCCACGCTTTCGGCTGACCATCGACTTGCCAGACGCCGCGCGGACCCCTGTTGTCCTGAGGGATCTCGACGCGGTCCGTGCTCAGCCATTCGATCTCGCCGGTCTCGTCGTACAGAACCGCGAAATCGGACGTGACGTCGTCGCGGTCGACCGGATCAGCTGTCGACCGCCAGCCCACGGCGACGCCTTCGACGTCGAGCCGCTGCTCCGGCCGCGGGTTTCCTCGAGGATCGCGGCCGCCACCGCGGAGCACGACCACATCGGTCAGCCATTCGGCCGGCAGGACGCTCACTTGTGCCTCTTGTACGCGCGGGTGATCCGGTTCCACTCTTCGGAGACGCCGGCGCCGCCGTAGCCGACCGTGAACGGTCCTACGGTCGCGTTCCGGACGCCGGCCGGCTGCGTGCTGCGCGCGATCGCGGCGCGAGCGACTGCGAGCTGGATATCACGCGGTACCGGGTCGAAGCCGTGCGTATACGTCACGCTCACGGAGCGGAACTCGCGCGGAAATGCGGTCGACGAGCGGATGATGCCGGTCTCGGACCAGAGACCGTCGAGACCGACCACGGTGATTCCGTCGACGGTCAGCGCCGAGACGGAGATCACCGGCAGCTCCGGCAGCAGAATGACGCGCCGGCCTTCCGGATCGAGCGTGACGACGTCGTTGACGACGCGGCTGATGTACTGCCGCGTCTCGCGTCGGAAGTCACTCGACGCAGCCTCGATCGCTTCGAGTAGACGCGTGTCGTCGTGCAGCCTGGCGCCGCCCGGTAGAGACCGGACGACGCCAGGGCTGACGAGCAACGGGTAGCCGGTCACTTGCCGGCGTCATCCCCCGCCGCGGCCGTCTTCCGAGCGGACCGCTTCGGCTTCTCGTCCCCGGAGTCGGCGACAGCGGCCGGATCGGTCTCCGGCAGACCACCGGGAGCAGCCTCGCGGCCGAGAACGGTCTCGGCCGGATCGAACGGCTCGCCGTCGTACAGCTCGGAGTCGGTCCGCCGGCGGTTCTCCGTGCCGGGAGGCGAGACGCCGATCGGAACCGGCGACTGAGCGCCGGACGCGACAGCCTGCCGGCGCTCCAAGCGAGCACGGACGCGCTTCTCGTCCTCCGGCCGGACCTTGATTCCGTCGATCACGACCATGTCGGGCGCTTCCGGCGGGTTGACGTTGACCATGCTGTTCTCCTTCAAGTCGGTTCTGGTCGCGCCGATCAGGCGAACGGGACGACGGTCAGCGAGATCTCGATGAGCTTCGTCGGCTCGAAGATCGCGAGTCCGGCGCGGAGCTCGCCGCGGACATAGGTCAGGTTGCGCCGCGCGTAGTCCTCGTGCTGGTTGAACGCGGCGACGGAGACGCCTTCGCGGTCGAGCAGCGTGATCGTCGAGAACTCGCCGGCGAGCGCGGTGCCGGCGGCGAGCCGCTTGACCTTCCGCATCGGCACACCCCACACGGTGCCCGGTCCGGTCGACCACGGACCCTGCGAGTAGTAGCGGCCCTGCTCGTCCTTCAGCCGCATGATCCGCCACCAGTCCGTAGACGACAGCGCGAGACCCTGATTGTCGCCGTCGACGTTGTCGACCTTCTCGAACGCGTAGCTGATCGTTTCGAGCAGATCGGTTGCCGGGTTGCCGCTCGTCGGCACCCACGCCTGCGACTGCGTTCCGGTCGTGTTCAAGATGCCGGCCGGCTCCCCGCCGGTACCGGAGCCGGCGAGCAGCACGCGCTGCAGTTCGTTCCGCAGATGACGCGGCAGCCGCGCCTGCAGGTAGGACGCCAGGAACGGCTCGTCAGCGAGCGACTGATTCGTCACCGCGAAGCCGTCCGCGTAGGTGTACGCGCGAGCGTCCGCGATATCGGTCTCGAAGTCCGACAGCGGCTTCAGCGCGCCAGGGACGACGATCGCCGCGCCCTCGGTGACGCCGATGATCTGCAGGTACTCGATCAGGTTCGTGCTCATCTGAGCACGCGAGATCAGATCGAGGATCCCGGTGTCTTCTGGACCGAGGTAGTCGATCGTCGCGAGCCGCTGCGGGTTCTGGAAGGTGGTCGCCGGCGAGCCGCCGGTCTCCAAGCCGATCGTCGCCTTCGAGAACAGACCGTCCATCGCGCCGACGTGCGTCGAGTCGATCGAGATCGGCTGAGCGCCGCCGGAGCTGTTCGTCACCCCGTGAGGGTGCGCCTTCCGAAACGACTTGAACGCGGCGCCGTTGACGAAGTTCTTGCCGTAGGCGAGCTCGTCATGGTCGATCTGGAAGTCGTCCGGATCGAGACCGCGGCGCGCCTTCAGTGCGTCCGGATTCGCGAGCTCTTCGAGCGCCGACTTCGCCTTCTCGATCTGCGACGCCTTCGCGTCCTTCTCGTCGAAGTCCGTCTTCCAGTCGAGAATCTGCTGGTACTCCGCATCCGTCAGGTCGCGGTTCTCCGTCTTCGCGAGCTCCGCGACGCTGAGAATGTTCGCGCGCCGCTGCTCCGCCTCGACGCGGTAGCTGTTCTGTGGCTGAGGCATTGTGATCTCCCGGATCAGAGGAACATGGTTTCTACGGCGAGTCGTCGTCGCGCGATCACGGGAGCGGCCTTGTCGTCTGAGTTGTCCCCGCTGGGATCTTCCTCGACTGGCGGCTCACCGGTCTGGCTCTGCTCGTCCGGTACGGCTACAGGGTAGCCGGTCTCGGCCGGCGGTGTCTCTAGCGCCGGCGGATCTGCTGCGGACTGCAAGACGATCACTTCGCGGAGCGCGTCGACGGCAGCCTTCAGCGAGCGAAGACTTGGCTGCGTCAGCCGGCGGCCGGCGACGACGTTCATCGCGAGATTCGCCGCCTTCGCCGAGATCAGCTCCGTCTCTTGATTGACGCCGAGCAGACACGGACCAACCTCGTGCGTCTTCAGCTTCCGCAGCTCATAGACGGACCGCTGGATCTTCTCGCCGTCCGCTTCGATCTCTTCGTCGACCATGCCGCCGTCGAGCACGTCGTACGCGAACGAGAACTGCTTGACGCGGCGCGACTTCAGCAGCCGCTGCACCTGCACGGCGAACGGCGAGTCCAGGTCGTTCTGACCCTTGACGTACAGACCGGCGTCGGTCTCCTTAACGTCGAGCGCGAAGCCGATATGCGCGAACGGATCTTCCCACTTGTGCGACCAGATGATCGGCAGCGGCTCGCCCGACTTCCACGCGGCGACGTCGTCAGCGAACGCTCCGGGCATGACCCGGTCGCCGTAGCTGTCGACGTTGCCGAAGACGGAGACGATCGCTTCGAACTGTCCGTCGTCGAGACCGTCGTCCTTGCCGGCCGCCTTGATCTTCACGCCGTAGTCGCGGATCAGCACCATGACCTATCCCTCTCGTTCGATCTCGATATCGCACGTGCACCGCGCGCGCTCCGCTGTCGGAAGCGTACTGTCACCGGGCCACCGGCCGCCGTTGCTGAAGCTCTCGCCGACCGGGACGACTTCGCCGGCCATGCTCGCGTGCGACGGACGCGGCGACTTCGACCGGACCACCCACCGTTTCAGCGCCGGACCGGCGAGCTCCGTCGCCTTCATCGCAGCCAGCGACGACACTTCCGTCGAGCTGCTGACCGCGAGACCCTGAGAGCGGATCCGCGCGCCTTCGAACTCCGTCGCGAACGCTGTCTTCCAGTCGTCCAAGCCGGCGACAGCTGCGAGACGGTCGTACGTCTTCCGGTTCCACGCGACAGAGATCCCGTCAGCGCGCTTGCTGACGATCAGCGCGAGCGCCGCGAGATCCGGCTCGACGTCGAGTTTCTGACCGACAGTCCACGCGCGGAGCTCCGCGAGCCGGCCCAGATGTCGGACGAGCGTCGCCGCGAGCTCGCCGTTCCACCGGTCGCTGTTCCACGCGTCCTGCAGCGCCGCCTTGCCGCCGAACGCGCTGATGATCGAGCGGCGCTGACGGTCGACGAACCGGTCGAGCTCCGCTGTGAAGTCGACGAGCAGCCGGTCGCGCGTACCGTCCGGAATCGTCGTCGCCTTCAGCTGCAGCCGCGCCTTCGGCGGCTCCGGCTCTTCCGCCGGCTCGACGTTGTCGTCTCCGCCGTCACCGGTCGGAGTCTGCGGCGACGGCTGCTCTCCGACGAGAACGTTCAGCGGTGTGACGATCTCGTCGCCGCCGTCGATCGGCGGCCGGTTCTCGTCGGCGCGCGCTTCGTTCCGCGTCAGCCACGGAGCGCCGACAGCGGTCGACGTCAGAGCGGCGCGCTCTTCGAAGCTGCCGCGGAGCTTCGAGTCGAGATCGAAGTCGACATAGAGCCGCTTCCGGCCGGCGAGCCGCGGAACGAGCATCAGGTTGACCGCTTGCTTGATCGGCGAGAAATAGCCTCCGAGCGCGTCGCGGTACAGCTGCGAGCGGTACTCGCGGACGTTGCTGTAGTTGCCTTCGCGGGCGCCGACGAGCTCCGGCGCGATGTGATACGCGGACGTGACTTCGATATCGGACAGCTTCCGCTGCTCGACGTCTGACATATCCGACGCTGAGAATCCGCGCGCCTCGTGGAACTTCATACCGTCCTTCAGCAGCGGCGCGCCGCCGGCGTCCGGACCGTCTCCGCGGTAGCGGCTCTCGAAGTCAGCCATGAAACGGCGCTCCGCGTCGTCGTCCCAGCCTTCGAGCTCGTTCGCTTCGAGCGGCCGCTCGATCCACCCGGACAGCCGCGCGCCGTTCGCCCACGTCTGCCGGCGCCACCGCAGAGCTTCGGCGCGCTCCGCTAGCGTCTCCGACAGGGTTTGCATCGGAGTGAGACCGCCGGCGCCGAGCGGCGTGTAGCCGTAATCGAAGATGTAGCCGTCCGGATCGTCCCACCGGTACGGCTCGCGCGTTCCGTTCTGGTCGCCGATGTAGACGCCGATCTTCGTGACGCGGCCGAGACCGTCCGAGCGGAACCGGAGCCGGCGAGCTGGGATCCGGACGAGATCGAAGCCGCCGGCAGAGTCGGAGTCGACGACCATGATCGCCCACCGGTCATAGAGCAGCCAGTCGCAGATCGTCGCGTGCCAGAGCCGGAACGGAGTCACGTACGGCGCCGGCTCGCGGAGCAGCTGACCGAGCGGAGAGTTGCCTTCGAGCCGCCGGACGTCGTCCGAGACCCGGTTGTACGCCTTCAGCGGCGTGCTCGCGACAGCTCGCGCGATGAAATCGACGACCTTCCGGACCGCCGGCTGCGACTTCCAGATCTGCTGCGGGTCGATCGCGCCGAGTCCGAACGACTCCAACGACTGCGGCGGATCGAGAACCGGCACTTGACCGGACCATGCGGTCGTCCAGCCGCCCGTAGCCGGATTCTCGACCGGCAGATCGACCCATCCGTTGCCGTGCGGCGCCGGCCAGACGACGCCGAGCGACGGAACAAGCGAACCGACCGATTTCTGCGTCTCGGTCGGCTGTCCGCTGACAGCTCGCCGCCACCATTCGCGGAACGGCATCTAGGCCTCCTTGGCTTCGTCGGACGCGTACGCGGAACGGCGCCGGCGAGCGAGCATCGCTCGACTCATCGCTGTCACCAAGGCTGACCACCCGTCGATCTTGTCTGCTGCGGCCGACTTGTCCGGCTTCACGTTCCCAGCCGGATCCATCGCCACCGTCAGGTTATCCGTCATCCACCGCATCACCGGGTTACCGCCGGAACGGAGCAGCGGAGACTCTGCCGTTCCGGCTGCGAGCAGCCGCTTGCATTCTTTCATGGGCGCCGACATGGTGCGGTAGCCCTGGCGGACCTCCACGAGCGGAGCGCGCTCCTGATCGAGTGTCTTCGTCAGCTGATTGCTGTTCCACGGGTCGAAACCGATCTCCTTGACGTCAAACAGCTGCCTATCGGCGTGAATCTTCGCGAGAACGAAGTCATAGTCGGTCGTCGCTCCGGGCGTGACTTCGATCAGACCGGTACTGATCCACCGCTCGACGGCGCCGACGGTCCGCCGTGACAGCTTCTCGACGCCGTCCTCCGGCATCCAGAACCGCCAGAGAGCGTCGTATCCGCCCCCGAAGTCCGGGAAAATCCAGCACAGAGCGGTCAGATCGGCGACGTTGCCCAAGTCGAGACCGCCCCATGCGCGCTGTTTCGTCAGCGCGTCGACGTCGACGATCGACGCGTTCCGATCCCACTCTTCGAGCGAGACGTACTTCGTCGTCTGCTTCGTCCGGATGCCCAAGTGGAGCCGCTGATAGTTCGCGAGCTCCGCCGGCGACTGTCGCGCTTCGTCAGCGCGCGCGGTCAGATACTTACGCGTCGGAGAGACGCCGTAACCCGGATTCGCCGACTTGATCGTCTTCTCGGCGAACGGATCCGCGTCCTTGTCGGCGGCCCAGATGACGCCGAAGATGTGCGGCGCGTGCAAGACGCCGCGCGCGATCTGCTCGACGCGCTCCCGCCGGCGAGCGTAGATCGTCTCCGGCTTGCCTTCGTCGGCGGTCGTGATGATGACGATCAGCGGCTGCCGGCGAGAGCCGCGGCCGGTCTCGATCGTCTCGACGAGATCCGGCGTCTTGTGAATGTGCAGCTCGTCGATGATCGCGCCGTGAATGTTCGCGCCGTGCTGCGCATCGGCGGCCGAGCTGACGACTCCGAAGTAGCTGCCGGTGCCAGGGTGGACGATCCGCCGCGCGTACGCCTTGACGAACGGACGCAGACCCGGCGACTTCGTCGCGAGCAGCTTCACCGGAGCGAAGACGAACGACGCCTGATCGCGCGTCGTCGCTGCTGCGATCACCTGAGCGCCAGGTTCGCCGTCCGCGCACGTGAGATAGATCGCGAGACCGCCCGAGATCGTCGACTTGCCGTTCTTCCGCGGAACGTCGACGTACAGATCCGAAATGATCCGGACGTAGCCTTCCGCTTCGTCGTCCCAGCGGACCCAGCCGAAGACCGGCGCGAGCACCCATGCGATCTGCCAGCGGTCCGGGACGAGCGGCCGGCCGGCCCACTGCCCTTGTGTGTGACGCAGCATCCGGTAGGACCGGAGAACGACGTCGACGCGCTCCGGATCGAAGACGGCGCCCGGTACGTCGGACGGCTCCGGAGTCTGAATCTTCGGCCGCTGCCAGATCTCCGGCAGACCGATCCCCCGGTCGAGCAGATACCAGTAGACCTCGTCGGAGAGACCGAGCTCAGCTGCCGTAGGTTTTGCGATCGAACGGGTTCGCCCCATCCTCGCCGGCCCCTCCGGTCTCGATACTTGCGCGAGCTGACGGCGTCAGACCGAACTCTTGCGCGAACGCTCGGATCGTCACGGCTGCGTCGCGCTGAACCTGCAGCGCCGGATTCTTCACCAGACCGCCGTGCAGCCCCTTGACGAGAACCGGACTGTTCGCGATGACTTCCGACGCGTTCCGGTGATTGATGACGGCCCAGCAGTAGCAGACGAGCGAGTCGCGGTCAGCAGCGGACGCGATACCCATCCGGTCAAGGTGAGCGACCGTGTAGTCCCAGACCTCGCGGATATCCTCCGGCTCGCCGTCCGGAAACACCGGGAGGACGTCGACCGCGATCGGCTCCCGCGGATTGACGGACGACTCCGGAGCTCCGCGGAGCAGCCGAAGCGTCGTCGGTGTCTTCGACGGTCCGCGCTTCCCCATGCCCGAGATCGTACCGCCCGCGCCGGCGCGTCACTCAGATGCGGAAACGCTCGCCCGCACGCACGAAGT